>Ga0255047_10000646_pt1 | contig 28263 bp, 20 predicted proteins | sample JV7_2_1_MG_FD_183640 | JGI IMG/M metagenome (GOLD analysis project Ga0255047, IMG submission 183640) | Seawater microbial communities from Jervis Inlet, British Columbia, Canada - JV7_2_1 | ecosystem: Environmental > Aquatic > Marine > Inlet | place: Canada: British Columbia | collected 2016-10-06
AGCCGGGTGATCTAGTTACGCCTTCTCTTAGTATTCTCGAAAATGAAGTTAGGAAATTTTCAACGAAGGGGTCCTTCACTCCTATAGTTCCCTTCATCGCACCAGCTACTGCGCCATCTGGGACAACAAATGTCCTCTTTACACCCTTGTCTCGATAAGTTATTGAGTTTGGATTTAGAACATCCTTAACCTTGTTACGCTTAACTCCGTTGGCATCTACTGCCCCTGCCTCAAAAACAGACTCTTCCCCATATAGTTTCCTCTGCTCCTTTACCACGGCTTCTGAGGCCATATTATTCATACTCTCTTGTATCAATGAGTATGCATTAGAAGCAACGCTGGACAGGAAGTCTTTGAGTTTACCCTCGGTACCTTCAGCAAACTTCTCTGGTTGCTTTGGGTCCTGCATTCTGCCCTCTCTTCTCCTTACAGGCTCAGAAGTACCCTGCCACAACTTATCCACATCGAGTATCCCCTCCTCATTAAACTCTCTTGAGAAGGATACATAGTCCATAGTTCTCTTTAGTTCCGCCCCTAGTGATTCAGACAGAAGTTCAGCGTCAACTGCATAGTCGAGTAACTTATTATTCCATTCCATGAAGTTATCTATGATAACACTCATCTCTGGGTTGTCTTCTAAGAACTTGTCAGCTACCCCGTGGTAGGAATCATCGACTCCCTCTGGAACCCTCATTCCCATAGACTGCAATCTCCTAGCTCTCCTCGAAACTAAGATAACAAAAAACTTATGCATTAAGTTATCCCTGACTCCAATCTCATCCATCAGGGGATTGATTATATCTATAAACCCACCATATTTCTTGGTGTAGACTTGGGGCAAGTCTGGATCATTCCTTAATTCGAAGCTACCAGTCTCAGCCTTTGTTAACCTCCAGTTCAAAGCTCTTTCAATTACAGGTACTCCATATTTCAACGCTGCTGCAAGGACACCGTTAGCGCGTTGAGATAGTATAACATCAGCAAAGGCCATCTCTGAGAACTCAAGAATCTCCCCCTTTTCCCTCATCTTCTCCCTTAGCAATAGGCCAGACTTCTCAACTGCTGAATGTGAGTGAATAAACTTTTCCCTAGCCTTGGCTAATGCACTCTTCCCATCATCATTATTGAAGGCTCCAAGTATACTCTTGATGTATCCTTTCCCTCCAGGGGAATGTACCCTCCCTAGAATTTCGTTCTCTTCTTTACTGTAATTGGATGGATTGTACGCAATACTATCATGGTCCTTCCATCTGTTCTGTGTCCCCAATGGCAGAACTTGCTGGACCTGACGACCATCACCCTTGCCTCTGTTGTAAAAGAACATAGCAGTTTCCGCTGTAGCATCTACGCCATGAAGAGGAGGAGAGTTCTCGCCAGAGTACTCCATGTTTCTCTTGCCATAGTCCTGATTGGATACTATCTCAACTATAGCCATGTCTCTGAAGTTAACAGGTTTTATAAACACAGCTATTGGGTTGTTATATCCTGGTCCATCTAGGAAGATGGCAGTTGTGCCATTCAGATTAGAAGACTTAGGTAGCCTCTTGAGGTCCGAGTTTCTTATTTCTTCTACTACACCTTCCGGGCTTGAGAATGGAGTTTCCCTCTCCAGTGTGCCCTGGTCATACTCTACATGATCGCTATGGAGCAGTAGGTTTCTTTGGACGCTACCTATGGTTATTTTCTCACTGGATATATTCATCTCATTGTATATATCGTTCTTCAGCTTAAACAGATCGTTAGATGGAACACCTTCGGCTTCCATGTCCTGAAGAAATAGATTAAACTCCTTGAGCCAAACAACATTTCCATTCTTCCTGAATGAACTGCTTGCCCTGGAAATGACATCGTTCATAGATGAGACACCATCATTTATAGCTGCGTTGTACCGGTCCCTGTAATACTTTATATTTTGGTTTATTATCCTTCTGTTCTCATCGTCTGTCTCAACCTTGTAATGAGAGTCCCTTATCTTCTTGAGTCTTGCGTCCCTTAGCATCTTAGTTATTCGCTTAGTAGTGCTATCGTTGAATGATATATCGTCGTTGCGCCTGCCCTCAGGCAAGAAGGACTCCTGGCGACCTATACTTATTGAATCTTGATCTTTGAATTCAGGTCTCTTCCCAAGCTTGTGTTCTTCTGTTGCGATACCGTCTACCTTCTGTAAGGACATATCGTTAGAGCCGTCTTTGCCAAAGGTGTATGTGTAGTTATCTACTCTGCTCAAGAGACTTTCTACCGATGGGTCAAACATAAGAAACTCATCGCCTATCCCAGTATCCGGCGTTAAGTATAGTTGCCTATCCCTCTCATAAAACTCAGTATCATGTTGATGAATCTTGAACCCAGGATTTGCCGCTTCAAGAATTGATCTCCTAGCTCCCTCCGCTTCCGGGTACGATATAGGACTATCTCTCATAGATATACGTAATTGTTCAAGCCTTTCCTCTGCTTCTTTTAGCTTATCGGCATCAGCTTCATCTATATGAAATGGATTCTGTCCACTGAATATTCCAATTTCCCTGTCTACAGACTGGTACGCGTCACCGAATGCATCAGATTTCCATTTACTATCAATAAGGTGCTTACCATCTTTGCCATACACTGGAAATCGCCTATAGAGTTCGTCGGCTTCCTTAACTGTCCTATATTCCAAATCCACACCTTGACCTGGGAATTCACCTGTAATCCAGTCGTCAGATTTTTCAATTTTCTGTCCTGACCATAGGGAAAATTCTCTTCCACCTTCGTATTTCCAATACAATTCCTCTCCGGTCCCACTCAGGAGGCTTCCTGGGGAACTGTGGTCCCTAGTAGGTGAATCAAACCCCCTTCTCTTTGCCGAAGGATCAGTTAATTCTGGATGCTCCTGTTCAATTTCATCGTAAGTCTTTCCTTCCGATCCCAATCTCTTGATTATATCTCCAGCGTCCTCACTATTATTAGTTATCCTCTTGTACCATAAGCCTGGACCCATCTGTGATACGGTGTCACCTATGAATGTGACAGTACCACCTTCTATCCTAGATTTAGCTCGCACATTGTCTGGTAGCTTAGATGAGAATGGCCCTCCTTCATAAGCATCATCACTTATAGGCGAAGGCAGTTGTTGAACAGTCTCTATGTATATTGAATCTTGATCTTTGAGGGTGGTGGCTTCGGCGCGGGGGGTAGGGGCTGGCCTGAGCCTCATCACTTCCGCTTCATCCCTCCTTCCTTCCGATTTCAGTCTTTCGTATTCATAAACCAAGCCATCCAGAACTCGCGCCTTCTCAATGAGGGCATCGTACTCACCCTTGCCGAGATGGATCGCCATATCTTTCCCTAGCTTGCCCATCTCTGTTAATGCTACGTTATGGGTCTCATGAGCATCCACATAGCGCGAGAGTGGAGATATCTCAGACCTCACCTGCCTCTCAACCTCCTCGCTAATTAGATCCTTGAGATTTGGATGTTTCTCCCGAAACGCATCCCATAAATCAGACCTAGTTTTAAAACCTGCACTTTTCCAGACTTCTGGGCCTGCATCATCCAAACGCCTAAGCTCAGGCTCCAAACTGGGCAGAAGGTCGAACTCTGCGTTAGAACGTCTTGATGACTCGATATCATCCTTGAGAGACATTCTGCCCCTAGAGCCAAATCGCAAAACCTTATCAACCTTTTCTCTAACATTTACAATAGCTATTCCACTACGCTGCTGCGCCCTATTGGATATATCCCCAACGTGCTCCAGCAGGTCGCCAAGGACTGCCGGAAATCCAGCACGATCAGCCCCTGCCGTTATTTCATCCATGACATCTTCGGGTACGCCCCGCTGCGTTTGCGCGGCGGCATGTGCGTCTTTATCGGTGATAAGTTGTCCCCCCTCAACCATCACGGAATCTTGATCTTTGAATGAATCTTGATCTTTTTTCGAGGTGTAGGCTTCAAGTGCTTCTTTGGCTACGTTCGTTGCTCGTCTGGCGTTGGCTCGTTCTATGGTCTGAAGCTCTGGTAGAGTTCCAAGTGGAAAGGGACCTGCGGCGAGCTTCTCACGTTTCACCGCGTCTTCTAGTTCCTTGGTAAGCTTCGACAAAGTTGCGTCGGGAGGTGTCTTGACGGGCTTGCGTTCCCCCTTCAGTGGTCCTACTACTTCATGTATATTACCATCCTCATCTAAAGTATATTCCTGCCTTCTGGTCTGCTTTAGTTCTACTATTGCACTCCTGTCGTAGATCGCATACTCCTCGTATGGTCTACCCTCTCCCTCCCTTATCCACCTACTACCCTTTATACCATTTTTGACATATATCTTCCTAGCAGCTTCTGGAAAACGCCCTTCAACATGCCTCAATGCTACCCCTGGAAGTCTTTCTCTAGTATACCAACGACCCTGTTCCTTTGCCCACGGACTATCATACCCTCCAAGGAATAAGATGGCATCGTTCTTTGCGGAATCTAATCTTTCCCTGAATTTATCCAACGACTGCCCTCTATTTGGGTGAGATGATTCCTCACGAGAACTCGTGGGCAATATATCAGTATCGTCTATTACTCCTTCCCATATACTGAAATGCTTGTTCTCATCATATCTGTAATATCTATCATAATTATTAGCATGATTCCTTCCGTCTAAACCTCCTGCAAAATAGATACCTGGGCCTAAGGCAAGACGACCACCACCTTTTTCGGTTTCGCCACCATGCCTTTTGCTCATATCAATATCACGACCGTCCCATGAACCTCCATGAAACACAGCGATAAGTGCATCCCTGTCCCCATCGGACATGTCTATATTTACAGAATCTTCATGACCACCAAGATCTTCCCTGGCCCTGCTAGGGCTGTACACATCCACTACGCCCAATATTTCATTATGAAGCTTCCTCATAGACCTAGGATCTCTAGCTAGATCCTGAACCTTTGAGTCTGTTCCTTGGCCTATACGTCTTTCCTGTAAGTATTTCTTGTCTATCTTACTTAGGTCGAATCCCTTTATCTCTGCTGCCTTCTCTATATCCTTCATCCTTACAATCTCTGGCAACTCGTATAATCCATCAGCATCCTCATGAACGAATCTGCCACCAACACCCTTGCCTGTCTTGTACCTCTTCCCTGCGATGCTATCTCCACTTGCGTAGAAGGAGCCTCTGACCCTATCCTTTAACCTCGCGCTAGCCTTTCCGAGCTTGGCAACGGAATCAGAAGATATTTCCCCAGGCAGGAACCTGTCCACTATATCCTCTATGCTTTCAAAGCCACTTGCCTTGAAGTAGTTAGACAGTCCCTTTATGTACTTCGCTATCTTGTTTATTATGTAAACTATTGGACCCTTTACAATCTTCTCGTCAGACTTTACCTTGTTAACCCCCCACCCTCTCTCGTTTATGTAAAGCTGTATGACAAAGGCCATAGCCTCTTCGTCAATCCTTTCTTCCGACAAATGCTGCTCGCCCTTAGCCTCCTGTGCCTCTTTATACGTATCTCTTATTACACTATATATAGTCCTGTCTGAGTTAGGCCATTTGTTCTTCTTGGCAAATTTTACAAGTCTCTTCCTGTCCCTGGGGGTTATCCACCCGTTCTCTGAATATACATGGACAGTTTCGTGACCAAGTATTTCTAGCATTTTATTAAATATTTCTTCAGACGTTGTGTCCTTGTCCATATTCTTTGTAGCAAAATCCAATGCTATCTCTATAAAGCCAGTACCTTGTCTAAGCCTTCCCCTTGAAATAATATTTTCAACGGTGAGTGTAGGAACTATCTTCAGATCGCTAACGTCGTCTATGCCTGCTTGCTTGAATTTCTTACGAAGTTCCTTTAATGCTTCCTTGACTCTTGGGTCTTTGGATACATCAACCTGCCTAGCAGGCTCCTTCCTCCTACCCTCCCTAGTTTCCCTGGCAATAGTTCTACCAACAAACTCCCTAGGGTCACTTCTTATGTCTCTAAGCTCTTGCCTGCTTGGATCTTCTAGTGGGTTCTCAGATCTACCAATATCTCTATTTCTTTCAAGGACAGCCGACTCTCTCTCCAGCAGGGTCTCCAACCTTAGTGCCTGATCTTCAGTAAGCCGTCCATCTGTATTATTAATAGCCTCCTGTTCAAGCCTGCTCCTTCTTAATCTTTCGTACTCCTTGGCTCTCCTAGATGCCTCCCTGGAACTCAAACCTTCTATGTTCTCCTGTAGAAGTTCCTCTACAGTCTTGCCTTCCCTGAGTCCCTTTACAACCTTGCCCCTTATGGACTCGGCTGAATTTTTACGCATAGAGGCCAGTTGCGCTGCTCTGTTAGCAGCAGCTTCAAGGCTGTCCCTTACACCTACAATGGAAGTCCCTGAGTAATCCCCACCAGAGGAAGACCTTGACTCCTCAACGAGAAATAAACTTTCGGATCTGCCAGAAGAGGAATACCCAGCAGGCAATTCTACTAGATAGTCTTTTTCGTTCAAGCCAAATCTTAGTCCTCCAACCTCTGGGCTTGACAGAACTCTCCTTCTGGCATCTGCCCCACTCAACCCGGCTTCTCTCCGAAGCTCCCTAACCATGTTGTCGGCCTGAGTCTTGCTAAGCCCTCTCTGAACTATTGACCTATCCTTTACTACTGTATATTTCTGCCTGTTATTGTTTACGAAGTCTTTAGCTCTACCCTTGGCGTTTTCACCATGAAATGTCTTGACTATTACACCATTGTTGCTAATGACCTCGAAACCACCGTACTCATCATTCAATTCCTTAGTCTTATCAAGTGCAGCTTCCCTTGAATCATGGAGAGATATTATTTTCCCTTCAGAATTCCTGACTGCGAACTTACGTTTTTCAACGGCACTATAGTCGTATTTGAATAAACTATCATCAGAACTTCTAGTGAGAGTAACGGCTCCAGTATCATCAATGTAAACAATACCATCTCTTTCCAATTCCGATACCGTAGAATTGTAGGTCTCCTCACTCTGTATATCTGTATACTTCTTAACATCTTCGAAGCTTGGAAATCTCTTTAGTTCAGAAGCTAAGTCAAGTATTCTGCCGTTCCTTTGGTTTACAAAAGAATCAGACACAACGAGATAGGATTTCTCATTGTACATTTCTTCAAATCTCTGCTCAAGATATTCTGCCTCTTCAGCAGTGTAGCCACTCTTGTCCACCTGCGATTGATAATTGAATATCTCCAACGCTTCATGGGAATCTCTCTGGTTCTTACTATTCGCCATTCTAAGTAAGAATGCATCAGTCGATTCTCGGATTACTATACCTCTGTCAACAAGCTCATTGACTACAGAATTAAACTTAGAAGTTCCTATAGAGTCTTCGTAGGTTTCTATCTTCAGAACATCACTGAGCATATCCTTGGTTAATGCTTTCGCCTTAACCTTGTGCCTCTTGAACTTCTTTCTAAGGAAGCTGAGAACATCAGACATTTCACTATCGGAATAGGATGAGAAGCTAGATAGAACCTGCTCATCCCTACCAGTGTTCACAGCCTTACCTGTTCTGTACTTTATCCACTCCTCTACTACCCTTAGATCATTCCTCGCAGCTACTGACTCTTCTGCACTAGCACCGTATGGACCAGCACTCACAAGTTCCAATGATTCTTTTATAGCTAGGAGTCTTTCTAACTTTATAGAAGATACGTTAAGACCGCGAACTCTACCTGGCATACCGAATCTTGACAGGTCTCCCGATTCAAGCTTCCCGTCCTTAGGCTCGACACTAACACTCGGAGCATCGTCAGCAGCTTCCCGAGACTCTGTAGTTGTTGCAGGATCTACCCCGGAACCCTGAACTTGATGCTCTTTTAGATGCTCATATAACAAGAACTTCTCGTTGCTGTTCAACTCTTCTATGGATGACTTGCCTGGGAACATCTCCGATATTTTCTGAGCAAAACCAGCATCCCTTGAGTTTATTCTCCTCTCATAGGCTATATTATGTATATCTTGCTCCTGAACCTCAAATCTTTCAGTAGCTTCCTCTACGCCTATGTTAATCCTAGATTCCCTTTCCACTCTAAGCTTTTTAAGTCTTTGACTTTCGTTCTCAAGCCTTTTGGTTCTAAGATTATTCTCTTCCCTGTTAGCTGCGTCAGCAGCCTCCTTCTGAGAGTCTCTCCTCTCCTTATCTTTTTCAAGTTCTGTTGTACCTAATATGGTACGTTCTTTCATCTTCTCTAAGCCCATGCCAGCGCCTCTGAGACCTGCGCCACCAAAGAAACCTCCAGCAAAGTTCTCGTATATCTCCCACATGTGGTCTTCTTCTGCGAAGTCAACCTCTTTACCGGCCTGCCATTGTGTCAACAAATGTTGCAGTACTTCGGTGCTACCCTCACCAACAGCAGAAGTACCCAATCTCACCGGCACACTACTACCAGCTTTCTTTAGTGCGTTTATTCCCTTAATAGCAGTTTGAGATTTTATGGCCGTCTTGCCTGTGGCTGGATTTAGTGCTTTCCTGAATAGAGCTTTAGTTCCTGGCAGTAATCCAAACACCTTGAGCATTGTCATCTCGGCAGCAGTCTGGGCAGCAGTTGCTGCTAGGGTTTTAGGTAAAGCTTTCTCTATATCCTCAAGGGTGGAATCGGGATTTTGCAAAATCTCAGTAAGATTTTCAGATAAAAGCTCGGTAGCAGTAAACGATGTCGCAGTAGCAACTCCAGCGATTGGGGTGGCGGCTGTGGTAGCTAGACCGGAAGCAGCCAGAGTTGGTGTGATATATCCCAAAGCTGAAGATATGGACTCAACGGCCACCTTTGCGAATTCAGCCCCAGCACCAAGGTATTCCCCACTATTAAGGAGATTGTGAACTTCTCGCATGGTATGCTTTTGAAGCTCTTGTGGCATCTCAGCGATGCCATCCTTAATGTGTTGTATAAAAGCTGGGTCCTTCTTCTGCTCAGGTGTGGCAGTTAATAATGCATTGAACACGGTGATTGGCAATTGCATACGCGCTGGTGCGTTCATTACCATAGTCGAGTATGGATCAGTAACTATATCACTGAACAAGCTCTGACTAGATACATCCTCGGCTGGGGGAGCCAAGTTAGACATATAGGTATAGCCTGGATAAAACTCTGGTCTCTTCTTTGAGTAGTGGTCAAAGATATTTTGTTCAGTTACATTATCATCGACCCATGCTGAATCCCCGGTTGGGAAGAAGTATTGATATGACAAGTCTAGTTACTCCCCTGGTCCTATGAAGTCAGGCTTATCCCTACTGCCTAGCTCCTCTCTGCCTACCCCTGAGCCTAGGCTTGCGGAGAGCCTATTGTCAGTCCTCATAACATAGTTTATTGCTATAGTCCATAAACTGCGATCAAGCCTACTGGATATGACATTATCAATATCACTACCTTCTTTACCTAATGTGCCTACATCTGCCACTATTTGCTCAATAACTGATTGATGCGCTCCTAAGCTTCCGAGGTATGGTCTGAGTTGTTCAGTGGAGGGTTGTCCACTTGCCACGAATGAACGTATTTTTTTCTGCACATCTTCTACTTTTCTACCCACACTATCTTGTTCGTCGGCGCTAAGCTTGGACATCTTCGCCTTGTAGTCTAAAAGGTTATCCTGAAGAGTGTTCGCAGCTTCAATCTCTTTTATATCCAATGACCTGTTATAATAGTCTAACTGACCTTCGGCCTGGTTCTCCAGAGCTTTGTTCCTCTCTCTCTGTATAGCCCTACCTTGGTACTCCGACATAGCTTCAAGGGTAGACTTATCCGATTCATTCATAGCTTGAGAATACGTTGCCCCACCCCTTGTGAGAGCGGATAGAAACCCACCATCGGATGGTTTCGTTGAGGCTATGGCAGCCCCAGCTAACAACAATGCTCTACCCCTCTGTGCTCTCTGCATTGATTCTATCTTATCAAGCATTGCATGCATAGGGTCAATATCTTCACTCTTTATTTTATCGAAATCTGGAATGTCTAATTTTTGATTTATTATACTTTTATCTTTGGTACTAAATCTTTCTATTGGTTCGACTACCCCCCTACCCTCATCGCCACTATCCGCGATTAGGTCACCCTGTTGACCACTGGCATCCACGGTATCCTGGCTACTATCTGCACTGCCTGCTACATCTTCACCACCTATTGATTGCTCACCACTTATCAATTTCCCACTGTCGGCTTGCTGGGTACTATCTTTCCTGCCATGCCTACCATACTGACCTTCGATAGCTGAGTAATACGTGCCTCCAGCAAGGTCTAAGTTTTTTCCTGCCTCTTCCCCTATGGCATCCCAATCCAGATTGCTACCAATATCAAGACCTTCTATCTGGTCCGCTAACTTCGCTATGGCAACTCTACTTTTCCCTTGACCTCTATTGCTGAAATCACTAAGAATATCGCGTACTGCATTAAAGTCATTCGGGTTCTTTATTACTGGATTATCTAAACTGTAATCAATGCCCTTTTGGGCAGGCTTTAAATCTGGCCTTCTTGCTACAGGGGTGGAGGTTTGCATTGTATCTGGTGTTCTCCAATGATCCCTATTTCTAGGCTGATTCCATAAAACCCAAGGCTTATTGTTAGGGACTGCCCTGGGGTCATCCGTCATCGGCACTCCACTTACCTGTGCCTGTGTAGGCAATACCCCAGCCTGGGCCAGTCTGAGATTTGAAGTGGAAGCTTGTCCAGCAGATCCGATTGCAGTCCTAGCAGCACTTGGAGTAGCTCCTCCACCAACCCTTGGGTCACCGAATAGACTAATGTAGGACGCTTCAGCTACAGCGTGGTCGCTGGGAGTCATATGACTAGGACCTTTTGAGTTTCCCCATATCTTCAACATTCCATTGTCTACAAGTTCCTGCTGGTTATGTGGGTGACTATGCACTAACCCACCCTGGTGCATCCCAGGACCTTGACCCGACATATGCCCCTGACTGCCAGCATTCCATCCCTGCCCAACTCCAGCTTGTGGGTTTACACTGCGTGGGTTGTTCCTGAAAAACTCCTCCCTTCGCCTCTTCTCTGCCTCCACCTCTTCCATCCTCTTCATCCTCTGGCTCTCAAGATAGCCAATCTCCCTGGAATCAAGTGGGCCTCTCCGATCAAGTGGACCTTTCCGGCCTATTTCACCCGCTAATCCTCCCTCCCTAGCTCCCATAACTGGGCCTGGGAGTCTAGGACCAGTGGCCTGTCCCGTGCCGGGAGAGGGCATCCTGGGACCTCTCATGGGCATTTCTTGAGGAGGTCCTGGCTGTCCCATGTTCGCCATCTGGACAGGGGAGGAACCCCTGAGGCCATTAGCACCCGGAGCCGGTCCCATCTTTGGCATAACATCAGGTGCCCCAGGCAAACCCCTTGGTCCCTGAGGCATCTCAGGCTTGCTTATGCCACCAGTCGGCATGTTGCCAGCAAGAAGTTCCTCTAGTACAGTTTTCTGAGGTTCCTTAGCCTTGTTTGCATCTAGCCTTTTTCGCTCCTCTGCCCTGTCCGAGATGACAGAAACAGCAGCAATGTCTCCCCCTGCCGCTATAGGCTTCAGCTTATCAGTGGGCCAACCTCTAAAGATATCAAGTCTCTCTAATATATCTGGGCTTTCATAACTGTCTGGGCCGCTAAGCCCAGAACCGCCAGAAGACTGAAGTCTTGATAACAAATTACTATAAGACATAGAAGAACCTTCCTGTATCACATAACTTTATTTCAATAGACATTATGTCTATATTAAACCCGATATCCCTTTACCCTGACCCAGTTGCTGTATACCGGTTAGAGCAACCCCAGCACCCATCAATTGCTCTGCGAACCCTGGAGCAGCGGAAGCAGAGGTCTGGAACGTGTTTGGCTGGAATGGAACGCCCTGTATCAGACCCATCTGATGAGCAAGTTGTCCCTGAATATAGTCCTGTTCTCTTACCCAATCCGCGTACATTAAATCCTTCTCTCTCTGGCTTTGAGCCATAGACATATATCCCGATGCCTCCATCCCACCGAGTTCATCAAGGCGTCTACGGAAGTCCTGATCGCCAAACCCTCTAGCCTGACTTGCTAATCCACCAGCTATGCCAGCAGTGTTTTGCCTCATAGCATTCCTTTGGTTGACAGCAGACATCTCTGCTCCCCTGTCTCTCTCAAACTGCTCTTGTGCATTAAAGTAACCTTGCTGACCAAGGGTACCAGTTATATTTCCGACTTCCCCAGCGAGAGAAGATTGCCCTATAGCATCCATTATCGTGTCCCTGTAACCACCTCTCCCACCAGCAGCAGCCATAGTTGCTGCTCTCCGATCACGCTGCTTCTCATAGTTCGTAGTAGCTGCCCTAACAGCATTTCTAGTAACCTGCTGGGTATATGGGTTCATATATTTTTCTGCGTTTGATACACCGGAAGCATCAAGCTCGTAGAATGAACCGCCACTCGATGCTGCTTCTAAGTTCCTATTCGCAGCCGAGGCGTAATTCATTTGTTCGTTAGCCCATTGTTCATATTCTCTATTCGGATTCTCAAACATATCTACTCTTGCTTGATTTCCGGCTATAATCTCGGGTGCCAAAGCAGAAAGTCTTGCATCGGGATTACCTTCGGCGTAAACTGGAGGTCCACCAGCGCCGTCTACATAAGCACCAAAGCTTCCATCATCGTTCTCGAATTTATCGTCCCAACCAAGGGATTGATCTAGTGCGTCTGAAGAGGCAGCCATAACCTGATCGTAGTATGGTTTTGCGTAGTCAGGAAGCTCTGCTATAGCTGTTGCAGTTGTATTGGCTGGCATGCCTCCTCCTCCCTTCTTACCCATGTCTTATTTCCTTTCCAAGCATCCTGTCTAATTTTAATGCCCCAATCCCGTGGTTTCCATTACCGAGTTGTCGTACAGCCCTCTCTGGAAGTATGTATTCACCTGCTGAAAGTTTAATAGGTTCGCCAGACTGGTCATCCTCAATATCACCTCCATAAGCATACATCCTGTCATTACCAACTTGACCACCCATGTTCATGCCAGGGACTTCCGTGTCATCCATAACAATAGCATCTACATCATCGCTAGTTCCTGTCCCAGGCCCCTGCACCAAGCCATCATCAGGCACTTCACCTCCACCATCAAGGTTGAGTATAAGCTCCTTGGCTACCTGAAACTCTGCTTCGCCAAAAATCATTATAAAGTTTCTTATAATTTCATCGGCCTGAGATGCCTCCAACTCACCCCTTATGGCAGCCACCAAAGCAGACATTATATCTTCCATCTCACCTTGGTTGAAATTGACTTGTCCATTTTCGAACTGGGTATCATTTCTTTGGAAATCAAACCTTGGAGACCCACCTGCCGGAGGCTGTGGAGCCATCTGAGGCTGTGGAGAAACCTGAGGCTGTGGAGAAACCTGAGGCTGTGGAGCTATATTGCCAGTCAATCTTTCTATCATTTAAACACCTTCCTTAAGGTTGTAACAACTGCCATTCTTGAATAGGGCTCGATGGAGTTGGTGGATTGGTTGCCGTGAATTATGGCCGTAGTCTGGGGTCGTGTAGATTATCCCGTGGTGTGACAGATACATCTGGTCTAAGTTTCCATTTATCTGGATTCTCAATACCCCACTGCCTCAGTCCTAACTGATCCCGTTGGATTATAGAGCCATGCCTATCTTGCCAGACGTAGTTGCCATATGTTTTGTATGGTGTGCCGTCCGTTGCATTGTGATGTCCTCTCGGCCACCATTTTCCGGTGTTCTCGAAATCCGGGTCCCATACCCATGAACCTCCATCTAGTGCTGCGGCTGGCAGAATACCATCGACAACAGTGTAACCCTCGCGGTCTTGAGGCAAGTATGGGTCAGATCTTGCACCAGTTTGCAGTGCTTGATAATCATTCAATATAACCCCTGGTATACCCATTTCTATATTGGCTATACCCAAGTCTTGAAACTCACCAGAGTTAGCACCCTCCCCAGGATGGGTCAGTGGGGAATCTGTGCGGAATGGACCATACTGTGGCATTAGGTCCCAATTGTACCCAGGGACATCATCACGCCCAGCTAATGGTGTAGAGCTACCGGGCCTAACTATTTCAGGATTACCAAATTCATCGTAACCAGTGACTATCTCAGTCATGTATCCGCTAGGACCCCAAGATAGGTACTGTTCGTAACCATAGGGTGTAGACGTACCAGCCCCTCTTAGTTCCTCATACGAAGTTGGCATCTCGTCGTAGGAAAGTTCGTCATACCCAATTGGGTTAAGAGAACCTACTCCATAGGTAGCACTGACTGGGGCGTAGTTATAGGGATCAACCGACATGTCATATTCGAACTCACTTGATATACCTCCTGGAACATTAACGAATGTACCGTTACCATTGTTTGGCATTTAAGTTATACCTCCTGATCTTCCTACCCTTGGACTTTGATTGAACCCAGGTCCCCGCCTCTTCCTCCTGTTCAATCCAGCTACAGGATTCTCCCCATAAACATTCAACCCCTTTAATCCTTTTTCTGTATACGTATTAACATATGGCGGTCTTTCTTCTTCCAAATCTTCTTCATCTCCAAGAAGCTCAGAACCAATACCGTACATTAACATTGCTGTCAGCATCTTATTGTCTTTGACTAACTCCGCCATCCCTCCCAATCCACTCTCTCCAGAGGAAAGTCCCTCCATCATAATACTACCAGCTTCGTTACTCATCAGTTGTGGAGATACTGATTTCATACCAAGGGATAGCTGTGGTGTAGTTGCTGCTGGGGCATTAGGAACTAAGGCCCCACCTGTATTGGCAGCATTTGACAATGCTGATGCTTCGGCTTGAGTCAACCCAGTAGTGGCCGAATTAAAAGTGCCAGTACTCATACTACCCTGTAGAGCGTTCGGGACAGAGGTATTCGCCAACATAGATGAAGTACTACCTGCCGAACCACCCAGGGTACTAGGCGTAGAGGCCAGCCCTTGCAATGCCTGTGGAGTCAATGCTTGCCCACCAGTCAATGGTACAGCACCGTATGAACTCATCATAACTTCAGGTGCAGCACCTTGTACGAATTGACCTGCAAGATTTGTATATCCCAGTGGCATAACACCTGCTCCACCAATAGTTGGAATGGCACTAGCTGCCAAACTAGGGCCAGCTAGTCCAGCAGCAGTTGTTGCCCCTGGAAGTAACACACCAGAGCCAGCAGCAGCCAACGGAGCACTACCGGTAGCAATAAGACCACTCCCAGCCGAAGCAACCTGTGCAGCAATGGCTGGAGCAGCAGCAGAAGCCTGGGCTGCGGTCAATCCAGCAACGGTTGGAACGGCTGCGGCAGTCCCAGCAGCAGTTGTCCCAGCAGCAGTCCCGGCAGCAGCAGCAGCCCCACCACCGAAAATACCACCTATGGCAGTTCCGGCAGCAGCCAATCCAGATCCTATTGCGCCAACCACTGCGCCACCCGCTGCACCAACAGCCGCTGCTGCAGTACCGAGAACTGCTGCCCCGGCAGCAACACCACTACCTACGGCAGCAACACCAGCGCCTATGGCTGCTATTACTGGTATAAGGAACTGAAGAAATGCCTCAGGCTGCCCTGTTTCAGGGTTTATAGTTATACCACCTTGCTCATATAAGCGTTCAACTTCTTTTGGGTTCATATGGACGAGCATACTGTCGCCATGTCTCCCTAGCTTGGCAAGATCTTCCGCCTCTTTCTGTCTAGGGTAATTAGTCGTCGGCTTCGCGGATTGACGATTATTTTCTAACATGTATTTATTCCACTCTATGTTGCCCATATCTTACCTCTCATTGAGTCACTTCCACCCCGTAGGCATGGAATGTTATAATTCCTGAATCTGCTGTCACATGTATATCTGCACCGTCTTCCGATGTGGTTCCCGAGGGAACGGCTGGTAGCGTAACCCCTGGGCTTATTATAATAGTGGCATTGGCTCCAATCGCAGTTCCCTTGAATATATAATCTACAGCAGCGGGACCAGAAGAATCGTTCTCTCGCACTGCTATGCTGAAAGTTTCTGCTGCTCCTCCCTGATTAGAAACCATTATAGAACTTATTATAGTATACAATACTGTAGCATCCGTCCTTGGTCCTGTCATTCCAGTAGTATTCTCAAATTTAGTAGGGAGTGGTACTTTATACAGGACAGCAGAAGCAGGGCTAGACGTACCATCTAAATTCGTTCTACCTAGTATTTTGTACCTATCCATGAGTTACAATTCCTACTGGAGGAAGTACATGCTTTAGCTTTGAGTGAGTGCTTAGTGACTGACCTCCAACTCCGTTAGATACATCATTGAGACTTGAGACTATACTGCTTATAATATCTTGAAGTCCGAATCTGAATTGCTCCTCACTGCCCTGGTCATAAGTTTCATCCGCAGATGTAATAGTATCAGGTGCTATTTCCATTATGATCTCTTCCCATCAGGTCTAATGTCTATCGCCATATCTCCGATTCTCCATCCATAATTAGTTGTATCAGAGGTTAGCTTTACAGAGAAAGTTCTTCCCCTAGCTCTAACGTCATACTTCCCATCCTGAGGAACCGGGTTTGTTACAGACACTGTGCTTGAGTCTTCAGTTGGATTAAAGACTTTAGTGGAACTCACAGATGTGGGTTCAAAGGAGTCTGGATACTTCTTCGCTGAGAATTCAATAGAAACACCCTGGTCCTCACTGATTGGTGCTGCCCCTGTCCAGTGTATATCTGGGAAAAACTTCCTCATGAACAACACTTCATTGCCATCATCGAATGATATATCCCCACTCTCTATGTATGATTCTAGTGACAGTGGTGATGCTCCAAGGAATGATCTTGAATACCCCACTTCCTGGTCAAGCAACGAAGATGTTGCAACTTCCGGTAAGGAGCTTAGATTAAATGTTTTTACAAATGAGGACATTGGCTTTCTTTCCATGCTAGTACCTAGCCACGCAGTCCTGTTTCTTCCTTCGGACGTTTCCGATCCAGTTGTAGTAATTTCATTCATGTCAAGACTACCTGTTGTCCAAACTTGTTCTAGGTAGTTGTATGTCACATACATATTAACTTCAAAAGAATTAGCAGATGGATAGAACCAAGTCACCTCTGAGAATCTAAAATCTTGACATGCATATACCTTAGATAGCTGTGAACTATTAATATTATCAAAAACATGATTTGAAACAGTGCATAGTATCTTTGATATTTGCCCCTTGTATCTGTAGAAGGAATCTGATCCCATGAAAAAAACTTCATCGCCGACAGCGATCTGGGAGTTTCTTGAAATTAAATTAACATTAAGGGAAATGAGCTTGAGACTGAATACGGAAGGTGGACCTGTGTATCTCATGCTGTACATAGAGACATCTGTCCAAATCAATATCTCCCTATTGGTTTCTGCCATACCCTCTATGGAAGACCCGCTATTGAGTAGTAGTCCGCCAGATGTATTAGTCGATCTGAGTCCCCAATCGAAAATGTATTTATCATTAAGGTCATTGTCTGACCACCTAACAAGTATAGGTGAGAATTCTGTTGTAGAACCTCCAGAGAAATGTTCAGTAGAAAAAGATATCAGATGACCACTTAGTGTTGTTAATAATATGTCACCATTTATCTTCGGAATCTTTACAGGGATAACACCTTTATCATCACCTTGCTGACTTAGCTTTATAAATCTTCTTTCATTCACTGTCGATATTTTAGGTATACCAGCCGCGTCTGCTATGTCGCTTAGGTCAAGGTAATATATTTCGCCATTGGTAGGACTGGCAACTATGTCATCACCATTAGAAAAGAAACTCCAGTATCTCAAGCTAGTATTGGCTAGTGCTGGTAAGACACTTGGAGTTCCCCATGAACTACCTGTTTCATCCCATGAACCAAGGCCCCATCCAGCAGCATCCACTGCGGATACGTCTGAATCTACACCTGGGTCTATACTGTACCATACCTTGCCAGATGCACCAGTTAAGGTTAGTTCCTTTTCATAGATACGAACAGTCTGACCTGTTAGCCATTCCAATGGAGTAGGTGTAGAGGAGGTTGGATAAACATTTCTTTCGCATCCTGTATAGGTGAATGGGGTTGACGCACCTGTCCTTGCGCCAAGCCTTATAAGTTCTTTAACATTTGATCCGAAGCCGGAGCTAAGGACCAAAGCAACAATGTCACCCTCTTCAGGCCCAGCAGTCGGTGCATCAAGTTTTAGTGTAGTTGTAGAATCATTTATATCTGTATTCAAGGTGGAATTATAGCTAGTAAAAGATGTTGCATTCTCATTTATTTTTATATATTGTTCACCATTTTGTTGAAAGAGTTGCCATCCGTCGTCCTGCGTTGATCCAGGGGAATATCCAGAATCGAATATAGAACCGTCAAGGTCAGCCTCTCCGGTTATAGCGTTGAATGCAATATCCTTCATCATTACAAATGTGTTATTTGTAGATACTACTGTGTTACCTCCTTCTATAGTTTTAATCCTAACATGACTACCCGAAGGGATAGGCTTGGCTAGGTACGTTGACCTTATTCCCATAGTGGTTACGTCAACAGCGGGTGTAGGCCCTGGAACAGGGAAACTGTAGTCATCAGCCTTCGGAGAAACTGGCCCAAGATTATCATCCCTTAATGGAGTTACATCATACACATTGCCATTATGAATAAGATAAACTTTCCATGTCGTACCAACGAGTGTGTATGAATTACCACCCCCAGAAACCCACTGGAAAATACTTCTTGAAACTCCGTTAAGATCTCTTTGTGAATCCGCAAAGCCTTTCAGGGTTCTCTCTGACCAACCTCCAATTGACTGTGGTTTACCAAGCTTAAACCTAACATTATTACCATCAAACCATGTATTCATGGCTTCGTGCTGGGAACCATCTTTTCTCATCCCAGGAATAATTTCTGGTTTAAAGTAAGTCAATTATTCTACCACCACATCCTAAAATAAATATTCCAGTCAGCCGCTTGGGTTGGGGTCATTCCACTGTGCCCAGCTGTGGCGGACGAAGTCCCGCCCGCAGGGATCAATAATGGCGTGAAGTTCATTCCACGCATGCCGCATTGTGTCGCACTTATCCACGCAACTGAACCATAGTTAGCCGATACATGCCAAAACGTTGCGGGATAAGGCATTTCGTCCTCTGGTTGCCATCCAAAATTAGACACTGAAGGCGTCCCTGCGGGTGCGGTGTCAGAACCTTCATACCTCAAATAAGCTTGGTAAAGCTTCGGACGAATGGTCGCGCCATGATCCGTAGCGCCCCAGATTGCATGAGCTGCAGCGAGGGTGCCCGGAATTTGAATCTCGACGTACTTGTCGAGAGGAACCAGACTACCCACCGCATCGGACGCTTGGACATAGCTCGCGTTCTGGATTCCACCTCCAAGAAATTGAGCAACAACAGGCTCTAAACTACCAATTTCAGTTTCGGTCAATCCCGCACCACCTGATGTTGTATAAGTACATGAAGAACCCCCACCAGGGATCGGGTGGATTGTCTCGTCAGGAAAGGCTGTGTATCCAGTACCCTGAGTGTCTAATCTCATATTGGAAACTACGCCACCAATTACATCATATAACAAAATAGCAGCAGTGGTTGGTGGAGCGGCTGGGACTAGCAGGTTAGTTGTTTGATTAAGACCGTCAGGAGTATACCCAGTGCCACCAGCAGTTAGCGTTACACTTGACAATCCAGTAGTTCCTCCACTGCGAACAATGTAAGCTTTCCTAGTTGTATCTTGTAGCTGTAGCCTTATTCCACCATGTGCAGTCATGCCTCTACTTGCATCCAGATTCATAGATTCCCGAAACCCCGCCGTGAAGATCTTACCTTTTAGTTCAGTAGTGGTCCCTGGGTTGTCCGCAGTTATGTCTCCTCCCCCCAGGAAATCTATTTGTACTTCAGCAGTGCCAGCCTTGTTCACGTTGATGTTCTCTGCTACGATAAGTCCAGCTCTAGATGTATCTGATCCTATATTCGTAGTGATATCTGCATCGTTCTTGAATGCTATAGGTCCGTCGATAAGTCCAGTTATATCTATTGTATCTGTTGCAGATGATCCTATAGTGGTGTTGCCTGTCGATTCAAGAGTTGTAAACTTACCAGACAATGGAGTTGCTGCGCCAATTGTTGACTGTTCTATTACACCCTTAGTGATCTTGGTGGTTGACCCAGTTAAGTCTAGCACTGAAGCTTCAGCTATAGTTGCAGTACCTAAAGCTCCAGAGCTAATAACGGCTGTAACTACACCAGAAGTACCACCGGGTCCTGAATATACATAACTTACAGCTGGGACCGATGTGTAACCTGCCCCAGGGGATGTGATTGTGGCAGGGCCTAGGGTCCCAGTTCCTGTATCTGTTACAACCGTTCCAGTAGCTGCGACATCAGGAGATCCACCGAAAATTAGGTCGATTGTCGCAGCCTCCGAGTATCCGATACCCGGGGTGGTAGGGGTAAGGGTTTTAACACCTTGCGCTTTCTCGAAATCAATAGTGGGAGCTGAAGTATAGCCTTCTCCTTCTGCTGTGATAGTAACATTTGAGATAGTACCTGCAAGGACATCGAAAGTTCCTTTCGCACCAGTGCCTGGGCCTCCTGATGTGAACCCTAGATCATATGTACCATTGTTACCATATCCACCTGTTGTTCCACTGAGAGCAACACTGGTAACACCCTTAGTTGTATCTATGGAATAAACTTCCTTAGTACTCCTATCCGGGTTCACCTGCGTGACCTTTAAGCTATCTGTCTCGCCACCTTTTATGAAAATATCAGCAGAGCCAGCAGGTATTGATGTAAAGTCTAGTTTGCCTACCTGTAGATTATTTGTTATGTCTACGATTTTAGGAGTTATGGTACTACTCAATGACACTGCAACAGTACTACCTTCTGCAACGCTCACGAATGTTGCATCATTCGCATTGTAAACCTGTAGAACGATAGGCACTATAGGCACGCCAGAAAATACAGCCAATGAATTTTTTATAAAATAAAATCTATCTACTTTTTCGTCAGTAACATTCCCAGATATCCGTAGCTTTACTATTCCATCAGCGCGAGTCGCCATAGTAGGATTCTTTACTGAAACATAAGAAGCTCTAGAAGCTGAATCGTCATTTGCTGCATCAGGAGAAGTATCATCTGGCAGCCTCCACTCAAAGACGCCAGTTGCAGCGTCGTAGTTGGAAGATACGCCAGCGGTACTAGCTATATCGATTTCGGACCTGCTCCCGATAGCACTTGATATAGATTCCCAGTTCAGGTTGGTTACATCCCCCCAAGAACCTATCTTCTCCCCGGTTTTCATCAGTTCTATAGAGAACCTATTGCTATCGTAATCAGATGCCATTATTCAATCCTCTCAAATGTAAATACAGTATTAAGCAATTTCCCCTGCTCCTGTATCAATTGAAGTACCTTTCTCATATTCGCTAACGTCATTTGACAGAACTGAGCTTGCGACAAGGATTAATGATTCTTGCATCAACTTCTTATACTCTGCCATAAGTTGTGCTTCACCCTTCTCGTATAAATATCCATGATACAGTACACCGTATAGTAGGGCACTTGGATAATTCCTGCTTATCCATGTACCCTCACCTTCTGTAACGTCAACCAAGGATAATGGAAATTTGGTATATGAATATCTGTACCTAATTTCCGAGCTACCCGGCCTGGGGGATACTATAATTCTTATAGTGTCTTGATTTTCGTCAGAGTCCGATGAGCTTAGCAACGGGTCAATGGCATAATACCTAGGAGTACCTGTAGCGTAATCAAGTACTGATGGATCGGAGGATAAATTGAAAGACTGGGTTACGAAAGCATAATCTCTTAACTGCAATGGAACCCAAGATATCTTCTCAAGTGATGGTGATCCACCGAAAAGTATAGTAGTTGAAACGTCAACGGAGAGCAGGTCCTTTATGTTACCACTTGTTGAAGGATCAGATTTTAGATCTAAGTTTCCATCGCCCGAAGTGAAGCTGCCAGACTCTGAAGACTTAAATCTAGTCCTATATCCTCCTGCAACCCCCCATATGAAATCTTCAGTTATCCTTATTAGTACATCTAGATTTGTAGAGAATGAACTTTCATTATTCTCTAAGAAGTTGAAAACTAAATTCTTAAAGTCAGAGAGAGCAATTGGGTTGCTAGTGCTAGATGTAGTAGGAAAGGGCATCTACGAAATATTCCTCTTAGTTGCGCCTATCATACCCCTAGTCCCACAACCACGACCAGCATAAGCTGGATCAGCACCCTTAGCTGGCCTTGTACCCTTTGGCATATATTTGTCTTCCTGCTTTTCCATAGACTGTACATGAACTAATCCTGCAGATCCACCATGAGAATATCCCTTACTGTACTCAACTTCCTGACCAGTCCTCTTAGCGTATTTCAGAGCTTCGTCCTTGTCTTTATCGCCGTAACCGAATTCCCTAGTGCCAACAGTGGGCATCTATCTATCCTCCATACTTTTCATTCCAAGCGTCCAAGTCCAACACCCTGCTAGCATCCTTACCAGTATCTGGTCTTGGATCTCTTAACGATTGATTGTCTGACCCATTGAATAAATTTGGTAAGTCTTGAGCATTTTGGATATCAAAGCAATCTGGACAAACCATTGTATTAATTCTTTTATAGTTCTTGACTTCATATTTCAGTTCCTCCAATGGATATCTAAATCCGCACCTTACACAGAATCCATGAGCATTTTTGCCAAGAGCCATCTAGAACAATTTTCTCTTTGCAGTTATAGTCCAAACTACATTGGTGCTTGGAGTCGAAGAACCAACTATAGCAGTACTCATGTCTGGAAAAAATATCCCATAATTTTCATTCTCACCAGATAGCCATCCTGATACCATATCAGTAAAGTCCCACTCTACATAGTATTCGCCTACTACCCCTTCTACACTTCCGTCTGTCGTATAATTTGTTCCCTCTGTCCCTCCATTACCGAATGAGTTCCATGTCACTGAAGTTGTATCGTAATCTGTTATAACCCGATAAGCATTATTCGTCGATCCTGGGTTTGTGTAGGTCTTAAAGAATAAGTTTTCGCCGACTCTTAACTTAGCGGAGCTAACATATAAGGCGAAATCAGATCCAAGTATCCCCGCATCATTACAAAGGGAACTGAACTCAGCGTTAGTCGTTCTTACTAAGGATTTCGTCATTACATTACTCAAGAATGTGATGTTGCTTGTACCGAATATGATCGTTGTGTCGAAGCCACCTCCACCTGTCTGACTATTTATTCTATTTGTATTCGCAGCAACGAAACTTACGGTCTTATCTACAAGTGTTACAGTCATCCCCCTGCTGGCCGCTAGGGCATTATCTATAGCTGGGTTTTTCAATGTCTCATCATGTATCATTGCAAAGCTAGTACCTATGGATTGGAGATTCTCTCTATCAAAGCAATCATCGCAAACTTTAAGACTACTACTGGTTAAATTTTTGTATTCCTTCCTCAATTTCATTAACTTATACGCCCTACCGCACCTATCACATATGCCAAGTGCATTGGTTTCCGAGGATAGGTTAGACACTCCTGTGTGCCCTTGGAGAGAGTACAAGACTTGTCTTCACCCTATCTTCTTCTAGGGCCATAGAGAGAAGTCTATTGTATTCACTGAATAATATAGGAGCACCTGCTCTTATGTTGCCAACATCACTTCTCTTAGCCATATTGAATGCTAGGCCATGAACTAACGCAGGAAGGAATCTGTCTGGAACTTCTATATTGGTATCTATATTTCCACTAGCATCTGACATCCTTGCCATCCTCCAATACACTAATGAATACTTACTGCTCTCGTCAGGAACCGGCCAAAGCTTGAATACACTGTATCTCGTCGTAGGCGCTGCAAGCCTATAGTTCTTCACTTCCTTTCGATCAAACATATACTGCAACGGTCTTCCCTCTTGCTTCTTGGAAGCTATGGAAGAATATGTTGGTTGAGATATTCTAGTCATAGTATAATCAACCTGATTGGATGTACCGTGGTCTGTTCTCAGTGACAAATCCAATATTGATATAGTGTCTTCGTTCACACTGTAATCAGATGTACCCTTTGTCAATGTCACAATACTCCCATCGCTAGGGCTACTCCAAACCTTCTCCTCCATTTGCCAAAGGTTTATTCCAAGGTTGGACCACTCAAGTTGCAATAAGTTCAAGCACCTGCTTGCAACGCGTATATCAAAACCAGCCTTAGCATCAAACCCAGCTAAGGACGATGCATCCTCTATGAGGTCCCCTATGTCTAGATTGAATGTCTTAGTAGTTGATATAGCCATATTGTATTAGTCGCAACTTGTTCTAAATATTTCATTAAAGTACGGAATTGTGCAAAGAATTATTCCAGAATTAACAAACGTCGGCTCGAAATCAATCTCTGACCAGTCATCCGGGTCTACCCTAAAGCCAATTCCTGCTATCCCAACATTGATAGAGGTCTTCTTACCAATAGTTAGTATCCTGAGATCTATAGTCCCGTCCCTTACGATCTGCTTTTCTATTGGCGGGTCAGCATACAACTCAGATATTGAAATACTTGGCAACAATAAAGATATAGCAAATAAAAGTATAATATTTTTAAACATTCTTCTTCTCCTTAATCTTCTTTATACTCGCCCCAACTCCCCTGACAGTCTTCATGCCTATAGCACCATCAACGCTCTTGGCAGTCCCACCTATCCTCCCATCTGGGTCTACAGAAGAAAGCACTTTAAGTAAAAGCTTTGTACATATAAACCCGACTCCAATATAGCCAACGATGTTAGTATCTATACCGGCAAGATGTAATGCAGATAGCATTGCTTCAATTTCCATTGTAAAAAATCTCCATACTTTATTTTAAAAACCATTCAAGTGCCCATGCAGATATAGAAAGAAAAGCAACTACAACTGCAAGGGATGTCATAACCTTCGTCCTAATCTGCAATACGTCAGATCTTAATTCAAGTATCATCCTCTCCTGTTCCCTCATCTGAGTATCAATCAGTAGAATTGACTGCCTAACATTCCTAATGTCATGTCTCAATTCAAGAACCTCTTGAAATCTAGCACCAATCTCCCTCTGAGATCCATTGCTATCGTTCTTTAAATCCAATTTTAATCCCTGTTGGATCTTATTGCACTAAGTATTTCTTTTGAGTATGTCCTCTGCTCTTCTCCTATGTATTTAATTTCTGCCTTTAACTCGCCCAAAACTTCACTATTGTGTTCAACACTCGTTGCCACCCGCTCAACCCTGACCTCTAATGCAGATACTTGTCTTTCATCTGCTGACTCAGAGTGCCTTGGCTCTCCTGCATGAGTTGATGCGAGGATGAGAACGCCTCCTATAGCCGAAGCCATTATAGTGATTGTACTCCAGAAGGTTGTCTGGCTCACATTTGACATTAAAGTTTCTCCTCGCAAATTAAACCCGGACTCTTCCAAGGCATCTGATCTGCTTCCTCTCTGTTATCGGGCACACCCAGCAAACTGAAACACGCCTCATGCCAAGTTTCCAGAATCACGCTTACCAGCCTGTCCCACTCTTCCTCGGAGCCTGCGAGGTGCCTGAAGCGGTTGTTGAGTGCCACTGCGGGGCCACCCTGAAACTGCTCCATACAGTACATATGCGCGTTAGTCGAATCATTTGCACTCGCACCCGTTGCAGACAACAGCAAGAGGAGTATTAGGGGCAAGAGATCGTCTCGGTAAACCCGTCAGCATCCAGGGCAGCGGAGAGCGCAGCGTATGCTACGTCTAGCTCTGTAGTCCCAGAGCTTATTACAAGAGACCGTAGGTCTGCATTGGGGTCAGTAGCCGCCAAGTCCTGAACCCAATCCAGTTCTGTACCGCAAAACCTCATAACCCTAAATATCTTTCCGTTAGTAAGTTCCTGCACAGCGGACCCATGCCTGGGCATTATGTTACGACTTAGTGTTATTTCAAAACCCGCAAGGTTGTCACAGGCACCAGAAGAACAATCCGCACCGTACAGGCTGGTGAAATCTCTCCCCTCTGGTGTGTACCGAGAGGACGAAGGGACAACGGTTTGTATAATTGTCTCGGCAACATCAACATTCGACAATCGCAACTTGGATGCTGTTCCATAATTTGACCTTGAGATAGGCCCACCAGCCATGATGAAGGGCACGTTAAGGCCCGTTTCTGACCGTGTCCCTTTACCACAATAATTCCCGCAGACCACGGCGCCCACCGACGGATCGAGGGGCGCGTTTGCACCTTTGTTCAGCCCATCGGTATTTGGTATTTGGGAACCGTTAGTACCGTTATCCCCCGTAAAGACTATCAAGGTGTTCTGTAGGCCCGCTTCCCCCAGAGCGTTTAGAAAGCGTTCAATTTGATAATCCACAAAGACCATCTTCGTGACGGCACAGGACATCCACGAATCGAGTTGGATTTTTTTGTCTGTCGAAGCGATAGAATTGGGTGGTCCGCTACCATCTCCGTTGGGGTATCCGGGGCAATTCTCTGTCCACAGATACCCAGCCTGGGGGAAAGAAGTGATTGCGTCAAAGCTCTCCAAGACATCAGAAGGGTAAGTCAGGGCCTTTTTGGTGGTATAGCCAATGCCAGTTTTGATATGATCGTCGATCTGAACTTGCCCATAGTCCGCTCCGGCGCTCGTAACAAACCCGGAAAGGTCTTGCATGGAATCCCCGTGCAGGGTGTGGTAACCGATAGCTACTACAAACGGCTTGGCATAATGATTATCCCATAACAAACGTGGGTTACCTCCACCAAACGCATCTTCTCGGATAAACTCTAGTGCTACATCTGTAGTCGCTTCATCCATGTAGACATAGCCGTCGTTGGTTGCGTTACCCGGTGTCCAAGAGTGTATCGTTGCAAGGGCAGCCGGGGCAGGGGAGGGTGGAATTGAAGGGCACTTTAGATATGTCCAAGTTCTACTCCATACGGATGCGTAACCCAAATCATATTCCCCCACAATCCAGTGGGCCTCTCCTTCCGTTTGCCCCGGCGGTCTTACTCTCCCCGGTGTTAATGACAGATCATCACAAGTTCCACCGAACGCGGGTGGCAAACCTTCTGCATCAACAGACGCACCGTTGGAACCAAGCTGTGACTTCCCGCCATTCATCATCCTGTATACATTGCCAGAGGCTATCTGGATGTGTTGCTTCGGACTGATATTCGTAGGTGGAGAAGTCGGGGTGGCCCTACTCCCGCTACTGAGCATCGCGCGAGAGGTAGTACACTGCTGCCCGGCCCATACACCTTCAAAGTCTATCCCCTTCGCCAGTAGTCGGTTCAGCCCCGGGGTCATGCTTGCCGTAAGTGGAGCAAAGCTGTCCCCATCAGACCATGTTTGTGATCCACTATTGGCTTTGAATGGGGAATTCAGTGCCCCGTAAGTTTCTCTACCCACATCATCAATGGATAGCCAGACGATATTTGGATATTCGTTACTTTTCTTAATCAGCAAACCGCCGACTGCGTTTGTAGACGCCTGGGCTATTGCTGTCACCCAAAGGGAAGCCAGTATCAATACTCTGAAAATTATCATTGAGTGGTCACCGTAATCGTGATATCACCCTGCCATTTGTCACTATCCAGAACGGTGGTCGATTGGCCACACGCTCCACCGTAAGACCAGAGGCCTAAACCAATATCACCCCCGTCGGGAGGCTGATAAGTGCCTTCCTGAAAAAGGGTCCCGTCCGCCGGGTCCATAGGTAGGTTGAGGGCGACGGGGCCTGAGCCGCCTGAGCCACTCCCGTCCGGCAAAAGGTGTATCGAACAGGCGGACGACGGTAATGCGGAGGAGTTGATAACGGTACTGGCTGTCGCTTCCACCCTAGCGTGCCATGTGGTTCTTCCGGCGGTTGCGTCGATGTCGGAAATTATTATCCCCCCCCGAGCACAGGCCCCGGTGAAAACGCTGCCATTGCATTGGTCACCCACAGCATCAAAGGCAGTGCTTGAGTCTGCGGTAGCTGCGAGTTCAATGCCGTTGACCGTATCTGTAAGAATGTCAAGATCGGAGATTCCCAAAGTTGCTTCAACAACAGGACTCAGCGGTATATAGCACGAGCCTGTCAGCTGCCCGCATCCGGGTGTCCCTTCAAAGGCTGAGTCCATGACTACTAAAGGGAAGCCGCCGAGTTGCTGGGGCTTAAATACAAACGAGGAAAAGGTAGAGGCTGTCGTAGTTGCATAAAATGGGACGGACGATAAGGCTGGAGTTTCTAAATTATCAATCACAAAAGGAACGCCGCAGAGATACGACTGGCACTCGCCCGCAGTTGGTGTCACTGTGCTGCTACCCCACACATAGGCAGATTGGCCCAAGCCACGGCACCCAGT
>Ga0255047_10000647_pt1 | contig 28253 bp, 21 predicted proteins | sample JV7_2_1_MG_FD_183640 | JGI IMG/M metagenome (GOLD analysis project Ga0255047, IMG submission 183640) | Seawater microbial communities from Jervis Inlet, British Columbia, Canada - JV7_2_1 | ecosystem: Environmental > Aquatic > Marine > Inlet | place: Canada: British Columbia | collected 2016-10-06
GCGATGTCAGCCGGCCGAGGAGGGCCAAGCTCGTCACCGATCACGAAGACGTGCACATCTGGCAGGCCCGACTATTCGGTCCGACCTACCCGGTGCTGTACCTCGGCTGGATGATCGGCGGGGGAGCGGCGGGCACGCTGATCTGGGCTACAAGGCGTCGCGACCAGCCGCTTGTGAAGGTCGTCGAAACTTGTGCTTACTACCTCAACCCATTCGAGTGGTGGGCCTACAGCCGCGACGACCATTGGCCGCCGCGCGGCAAGGTCGACCAACTCGGCTGGAAACGACCGGCCGTTCGCAGCTTCGCCAGCTTCCGCTGAGTTGGGAGTTGTGCCAGGCACAACTCCCAACTCAGCGACCGGATCAGAGGTAATAACCGGTGATGTCGACGATCGCGTCGAATGCGCCGCCCGGACCGGCGATGATCCGCACCTGGCGGCTGCCGTCGAGCTTCGACACGCTGGCATTGGCGATCGAGGCGCCGGGGCCCGACCAGTTCAGGGTCGAGACGTCCGTCGATGCCACGTCGCCGGGAACGACTGCTAGGAAGTTTCCGCCGGCGGTGTTGGTGCCGGTTACGTTGAAGGCGACGGCGGTTGCTCCGGACGGCACCGCGTTGGCCGTGGTGACAGCACCGGTGGTCTGGTCGCGGCCATCCTTCACACTGACGACACGATCCGAACTCGCAGTGAAGTCCCCAGGGGTCGGGAACCCAGCGTTGCGTGAGTCGAAAACCCGGACCGGGGTGATCGGGTGGAACGAGCCGGCGGCGGCCGGGCCGCCCAGCCGCTGCCACTTGTTGGTGGCGTAGCAGTACCACAAGTTGCCGCTGGAATCTCGAGCGACCGTGCCGATCCCACCCGTATCGGTGGATGAGCCGCTGTTGCCGCTCTTCGTGAGTCCGAGGCGACCGTTGCCATTGGCAAGGACGTCATACGTCGTGCCGGATCCGATCAGGCCGGCACCGTTGTCGGAGATGCCGCTGACGCCGTTGCCGGTGTTGGTGTTTCCCAGATGCTGGCCGTAGACGGCGATGCCCTGCGATCCCGTGGTCTTGCCGTAGACGCCGCGTCCGGAACTGCCGGCCGCCTCACCGAACACACCCGTACCCGACGAGCCGCTGTGCGCGCCGCGCACGCCGTAGGAGCCGGCGCTGGCGCCCTGCGAACCGTAGATCGATGCGCTGGCGGTCGACTCCCCGTCGACGACCCTGAACGAGGAACCGCCGCTGAGGGCGGTGGTGGTGGTGCCCGGGTGGGTTGTGCCGACGAACATCGTGTCGCCATTTGCCGCCTGGACCGTTCGCGACGAACTCAATCCGGCTACCGCAGCCACAGCAGCGACCGCGGCGCCCTTCGTGAACAAAGACCTCCTATCGGTGGTGACCTCCGATTCGTCGGTGGTGATCTCTGTCGTGTCTTCTTCGCTCATGGGGTTCGCCTCGCGCGTGCTAGAAGTGCTGTCGTGTCAACTCCCAAGCTACTCGGCATCGAGATCATCATTCAAGACATATCCGCCGCGCTGGCGCTGCTGGTTGACGCCCTGGGTCTCGAGCTGGCGGAACGATTCACGAGCATCGACCCGGCCGGTCAGATGGCGGTCCTGTCGGTCGGTGATGTCGCGATCATGCTGTTCGAGCCGGCGTCGTCCGGACCGGGCTTTGTGCTCCCGACACGCGAACCGCGGCTGTCGCAGATCATCCTGGGAGTCGCCGCCGGCGAACTGGTCAGCGCCGGCGAGCGTCTGTCCGCCGCCGGCATTGCTTCTCAGCACGCCGACGAGTCGCGGTTCTTCGTGCCTCCGGCGACCGTCGCCGGGGCGCTCGGGGTGCAGACCGCGATCGTGCTGACCGACCCCGCCGCTGCGATCGCCTCTCGCCAGCCTGACTGACATGGATGTCATCGAACCACTCGACCGGTATGACCTCCCCGTCATGCCGCAACTCGAACCGGACCTCGTCGATCGCCACGACGCCGCCCAGTCCGAACTGTCGGACCTGTTGGCGGCGGCGGCGGAGCCGACGCAACGGCTGTTTCGCTACGTGCAATGGCGACTGCTCACAGAGGCAGCGGCCTCGCTCGAGCCGGTCTTCACCGAGCGCCGCAGTCCGCTCGTCCCCTCTCGCCGGCGGCTGCTCTCGCGTTCGCACAGCTTCCGGTTGGAGGGGTGTCGGAACGCCCTTCGCCACATCGATGGACGCGTCGCAATGCAACGGATGGGCGCCATCGAGCATGTCGTCGCGGCGGAGACACCGATGGTGCTGCATGCCTTCGTGGAAGTCAACGAACCGCACGGGCGGGTCAGCAATGCCGGATCGATCAGAGCGACGCCAAGCGGGTTCGCCGAGGGTGATATCGAGTTCATTCCTCCTCCGGCCGAACACTGCCGCCGACTGATACTCGATGCCGTCGAGTTCGCCAATACGGCCCCCGCACCGTCGATCACGCGGGCGACATGGCTGATGGCGGCGGTGTTTGCCCTGCATCCGTTCGTCGACGGCAATGGCCGGACGGGTCGGATGCTCTTCCATGGGCTCCTGTCGGAGCATCTCCCGAACGGGTTCGATTGGGGCACGATCCCCGAACTGGCGGCGAGTCGCAACGACTATCTCGAGGCAGCGCGCGCACCACTGCGACCGTCGTTGCCCGACTACGACGCCCGCCTGCTGCAGCCGATCCATCTCATGAGGTTCACGGCCGAGCGGGCGGTCGACGGCGCCCTAAGAGCGGTTGCCAGGCTGTCCTTGCTGAGTGACCATGTAGAGCGATTGATCGGCGATGGATGGGACGTGGGGCCGATGCTCGTGCTGCTTGGTATCGCCGCCGACCGCAACGCGCGACTCGACGAACTCGCCGAGCTACTGGGCGACCCGGTCGAGACGACCGAGGTCGTGAACGGCTTGGTCGAACGCGGTATTGCCACGTGGGATGAGGCGGGGCGCGCCCAGCTGGTCGGCGCCAACCCGTTTGTCGGCGCGATGTGAGATTGCCGAAGGTCGGATCGACCTAGGACGGCGGTTCCGGGGCCGAGAGGCGATACCGAAGTTCGGTCAAGTCGGCGGTGACCAGTCCGATCGTGCGCGCCGTACTCGGGTCGAGCAGAACATCGATTCGTGCACTCAGCTGAGCGAGGTCGCCTAGGAGCTGACCCACCGCTTCGCTGTAGACCGCTGCTCGATCGCCCGGCGGGACGACAGCGTGCGGAGGATCGGTGACCGACGTGTCGAGCTCGACCGGCGGGATCACCGGCGCTCTCTGCGCCCACAGGTCGGCATGCCAGGCGTGCAGGTGGGATGCCTCGGCGAACAGGCGCTGCAAACCTGGGTCGGGTGTATCGACGACCCAGCGGCCGAGCTGTTCGAATAGATCGATATTGCGGGCCCTCATCTCGGCGCAGGTCGAGCCGAGCTCGATGATGCCGAGATGTTCGCCGCCGGCGGAGCCTGGATTCACGGGCGCGCTCCGGCCCGCCAGCTCGCTTCGGCGGCGCCGAGCTCGGTTGCGGGCTCGCCGTTGTCCACGTACTCGAGCAGCATCGCTCGGAACGGTCCATGTGCGTCGAGCTTGCCGAGGATTGCGTTGACCCCCCACACGACCCGGTCGAGGATCACGAAGCTGGGCGGCATGTTGAGCGATTCGATCACATCGGCGTGCGGGCCTTGCACGTCGAGGATCTTGGCGATCGTGTCGATCATCCACTGCCGCGTGAACGTGAACTCGTCGGTCAAGTAGGGCTCATACGGGCTGCTGACATAGTCGAATACGTGCTCGGCATCGAGCCCATGCCCGGCGCGCAGGAACCCGCTCTGTTCCATCGCCCGCACCAACAACTCGGGGTCGCGATCGACAATCACTGCGTCGAGCGTTGGGCGAAGCAACTCCCACTCGCCGGGTGACCAGCGCTTGACGAGTCCGAAATCGAGGAACGTGACACTGCCGTCGTGGTGAAACTTGTAGTTGCCAGGGTGCGGATCGCCGTTGAACGCACCGTTGTGGTTGATCGCGTGTTGGGCAAACCGCCACACGACTTCGGCGGCGCGTTGTTTGGTCGCTTTGCTGGCCGACGAGCGAAACTCGCCGAACGACATGCCGTCGACCCACTCGGTGGTGAGCACCTTCTTGGTCGACAACTCGGGGACAAGATTCGGGATTCGAACCCACGGGTGGCCGGCGAACAACCGGGTGAACTCGACACAGTTGTCCGCCTCGAGCCGATAGTCGAGCTCCTCGCGCATGCGGTCACGGAGCTCGTCGACGAGGCCTTTGGAGTCGAGGCCCTTCAACAACATCGCCGAGAACATCTGATACATCACCTCGGCGGCATCGAGATCGGACTCGATCGCCTCGTGGACGCCCGGGTACTGCACCTTGACGGCGACGTCCCGGCCGCGGTGTGTGACGGCGCGATGGACCTGTCCGATACTGGCGGCCGCCACCGGCAGGTCGGTCCAGTCGAGGAACGCCCGCTCGGGCGGCTGGCCCAACTCGCTGTGGACCACACCGGCGGCGAGCGACGGTGCCATCGGGGCGGCGTCGGCCTGCAGGGTTGCGAGCGCTGCCTGGGCGTCGTCGGGGAGGGCCTCGAAGATGAAACTGACCAGCTGGCCGGCCTTCATCAGCACCCCTTTCATCTCGCCCAGTTGCTTGGCGACATCCTCGGCGGTGCGGATCGCGAACTGTGCGTCGAGTTCGGCGCGCCGTTCGGCCGGAGACCCGACGCGGCGGACTCGGGACACCGCGTACCGGGCGGAGTTGCGAGCCGAAAGTTTCCAGACTTTGGCCGACCGGCTGAACCGATTGGTGATCGGTGATGCGGCGGCGGCCTGGCGAGTCTTCGCCGCAGCGGCGCTGATTCCGGCGGCGAACGCCACGAGCGCCACGAGCGTGGCGAGCGACGCGACCTGGGCCTTTTTCATCGCGAGCTCAGCATCGATCGATCGACGACACGACGATCACGACGATCACGGGGCGCGCCGGGCGACCGGGTCGGCGATCAGCGTCTCGTCGGGGATCGGATCGCCGCTGACCTCGTCGGTCCAGTAGTCGCCTGCGTCGAGACGTTGCAGCGCAGTCTCGACCCCCGCCAGGTCGCGCTCGATGCGGTCGAGATCGGCCGCATCCTGCGCGGCGGCCGGCGCAGCCTGCTCGGCTGACGACGCTTCGACGGTCTGCTCGGGGCTTTCGTTCACGCCACGGACGCTACCCGCCAGACGGCCGAGGCCGTAACCTGTCGAAATGGCAGGCGCGAGCCGACGGCAACGGTGGAAGCAGCTGCCGGTTGCGGTCGCCCTACTAGGTCCTTCCTTGATCGTTCTGGCAATGTTCGTGCTGTATCCCCTGGGCAAGGCGATCGTGCTCGGTCAGCAGCGGTGCAACGCGCAGGGCCGGGATTGTGTATCGAACGGCTGGGATCAATACACCGACACATTCATGTCGAGCGAGTTCCAGCATGCCCTGTGGGTGACGGCCAAGTTCGCCTTGCTCACCGTGCCTCTCGGGTTGGTGTTCGGCGTCGCCCTGGCGGTGCTCGCCGACAAGCACCTGCGGGGGATCGGGATCTTCCGGGCCGTCTTCTCCTCGACGGTTGCCACGTCGGTCGCCGTGTCGAGCCTGATGTGGCTGTTCTTGCTGCAGCCCGAGGTCGGGGCGCTGTCGAACCTCGGCTGGCTGAGCGATCTGTTTCCGGTGATCAAGAGCCCTGGCTTGCTCCGCGATCCCGGCACGGCGCTCACTGCGGTGGCGATGTCGAGTGTGTGGTCCAGCCTCGGATTCACGTTCATCCTGGTCACTGCCGGCCTGCAGGGCATCCCTGCCGAACTGTACGAAGCGGCGGCGATCGACGGTGCCACCGGCCCACGCCGGTTCCGCCACGTCACAGTGCCGATGCTGGGCCCCACGCTGTTGTTCGTGTTGATCGTGCTCACGACTCGGGCTTTCCAGACCTACGGCGATGTCGACCTGCTCACCTCGGGAGGGCCAAAGCCACACGACTCGACGATGACGCTGACCTACCTCACATACGGACAGGACTCGATCATCCGCGGCAATGCAGGCCTCCAAGCGGCAACCGCGGTGTTGCTATTCGTCGTGCTGCTTGGCCTCTCGTTGCTACAGCTGCGCGGGATCGGAAAGCGAGTGCACTATGGCAACGCCTGATCAGGTCGCGATCGCTGAGCCTACGCGTACCGGGACGCCCGGCGGGGCGGTGTTCCGGTCACCGGGTGGGGTCCGAATGATGGGCCGCTACGCCCTGCTCGGCCTGGTGACCTTTATCGTGCTGTTTCCGGTTTACACGACGGTCGTCGCCTCGCTGAAGCCTGGCAACAAGGTGCTCCAGAACCCGCTCGTGCCCGACGCCTTCACGCTCGACATCTTGCGCGAAGCCTGGTCGGAAGGACGCCTCGGGCGCTTCATCCTGAACTCGCTCGTGGTCGCCGTGATCGTTACCGTGTGCCAGGTGGCGACATCGGTGATGTCCGGGTATGCCTTCGCGATGCTCGATTTCCCGGGCCGTGGAGCATTGTTCGTGGTGTTCTTGGCGACGTTGCTGGTACCGCTCGAGGCGACGCTCGTGGTGAATCGGAGCACGATCGACTCGCTCGGCTGGCTCAACTCGTATCAGGGTCTGGCGGCGCCGTTCCTGGCGACCGCGTTTGGGACCTTCCTGCTGCGACAGGTGTTCTTGGGGTTCCCGAAAGAGTTGCGCGACGCCGCCCGGATCGACGGAGCAGGTCACGCCCAGTTCCTGTTGAAGGTGGCGCTCCCGATAATTCGGCCGACTGTGGGCGCTTTGGCCCTGTTCGGCTTTCTCTCCAGCTGGAATCAATACTTATGGCCAAACCTGATAACGACGGAGTCAGATATGAACACAGTTCAATCCGGTCTACGCCTGCTGCGCTACTCGACCCTAGACAAGCCGAACTTGTTGATGGCCGGCACAGTGATAGCAGCGGTACCAATTTTCGCCGCGTTGCTGGTGTTCCAACGCCAGCTTGTGCGCGGACTCACAGCAGGGGCGGTGAAGGGATGAAAGGCCACCTGATCGCGGCTGCGACGGCCGCTGCATTGGTTGCAGCCTCGTGCAGTTCTGGCGGTGACTCGATCCTTCAATCGGGCAACGAAGCCGCTACGACTGTCGGCGCTGCTACCACGCTCGCAGCGCCAGCGGGCACAGCCGGCACGGATGGCACCGACGGCACGGATGGCACCGCCGGCACCGCTGCACCCGGCGAGACGACTCCGGCACCATCGACGCGCGCCGTCACCACCACTACGATCGCTGGGATCGACCTGCCGCCGTGCCCGGTCGATGCGCTCGACGACGCTGATGGCACGGTCGAGGTGCTGATGTGGCACGGGCTGACAGGTGCAACCGACGACGGGATCGAGTTTCTCGCCGCCGAGTACAACGCCAGCCAGTCGAAGGTGCGAGTGAAACTCGAGCCACAGGGCAGCTATGACTCGACGATCGACAAGTATGTGCAGACCAGCCAGGGCAGCCGGCCCGATCTGGTGATGTTCCCTGAATACGTCGTGCAGCAAACGATCGACTCCGATTCGGTGATCCCGATCGAGTCGTGCATCCGGGCGTCGGGATTCGACACCGCCACGTTGCAGCCGGCGGCGCTCAAGGCCTACACGACCGTTGGCGTGCAGTGGGCGATGCCGTTCAATGTCTCGAACCCGGTGCTCTATTTCAACCGGTCGATGTTCAGCGAGGCCGGCCTCGATCCAGAACAACCACCGCAGTCGCTAGAGGAGCTACGCCAGTACTCGCAGGCGATCGTCGACTCAGGTGCGGCGAGCTATGGCGTGGCGATCGACAGCGGCACCGATTCGGGCGGTGGCTGGTTCATCGAGCAGTGGTTCGCCAACGCCGGCGAGCTGTACGCCGACAACGAAAACGGCCGGGCGGCGCCCGCCACCCGCGTGCTGTACGACGGCGAGACGGGTGTCGAGCTGATGACCTTCATCCAAGAGATGGTGCTCGATGGTCTGGCGTTCTATGTCGGCGGCAACGGCAGCGGTCAGGACAACTTCCTCAAGCTCGCCGACCAGTCCGAGCCGGCGGCGATGACGATTGGCACGTCGGCTGCGCTCGGCACCGTGTTTGACGCCCTCGACGGCGGCCTGATCCCGGGACTGACCGGCGACGACGTCGGAATCGGCCCGCTGCCCGGGCCGTCGGGTACGCCGACGGCACTCGTCGGAGGTGCCGCCCTGTACATCGTCGCCGATCACGGCGACGAGACGGCCGCCGCAGCGTGGGACTTCATCACGTATCTCGTGTCGGCTCAGTCACAATCGGAGTGGGCTGTGCAGACCGGCTACGTGCCGATCCGCACCGACGCCCTCGATCTCGACCCGGTCGCCTCGAAATATGTCGAGGACCCTCGGTTCCGCGTCGCCTATGACCAGCTGATCGGCTCCCCCGACGAGCCTGCGCTACAGGGCCCGATCCTTGGTCCGCAGCGCGATGTGCGCGTCGTAACCGCCCTGGCCGTCGCGGAGATCCTCGAAGGCGGCGATGTCCAGGCAGCGCTCTCGGCCGCCGCCGAACAAGCCAACCTGCTGATCGCCGACTACAACACCCACAACTGAGTTGGGAGTTGTGCCTGGCACAACTCCCAACTCAGCGTTCGGTTAGGTGGCGCAGGGCTTTTGAGCGGCGTCGACGTTTGGCGCCGCGAGCTACCACGACAAAGGTGATCAAGGCGGCGGCCACTATCAGCCACGCGATCAGGGCGATCAGGGCGGCTGTCGAGAGCGGCCCCGCCCAGTCGGTGTCCTTGCCGGCCGGGCGCTGCACGGTGGCCGTGTAGAGATTGACCGTGGTGCCGTCGAGCGGCGCCCGGAACTCGATCGCACCACCGTCGATCTCGGAGCCCTGCTCGGCGGAGATCAACTCGCCCGGCAAAGCAACTCGGAATGTGAACGACATCGCCTCGGCGGGCGTCAGGCCGCTGGTGGCGAACTCCTCACCGAATGGCAGGCCCCCGACCGCTTGCACCAGATCGGCATCGGCAAAGGTCTCGAACCCGTTCTCCAGCACGAGATTGCCGTTGATGGCGTTGGTTGTCAGGCCCTCCGCCGGGGTTCGAGCCGCCGCCATCCCGGTCAGTGGTGGACCGATGCTGGTCAGCACGTTTGCAAGTTCGCTTGCGGAGTGGAACTCGTGAGTGAGCGTGATCGAGAGCCCGCCACCCTCGGCGCCAACCGGGCCGACGACCTCCCAGCCGTTGGCGAGCGCGTCGTCGAGGCGCAGGTCGTCCACCAGGTCTGGCACCTGGGACACCAACTCGTCGTCGGCGATCGCCACGAGCGTGACGACTCCGGTGCCGTCTGGCTGCATCTCGACCGAGACCGCCACATCTAGTCGGCAGGCGGTGAGTGCGAACAGGCTCACGATGATGAATGCGAGTCGGCGGGTCACGACGGCCCATCTTCGCAGGAATCGGGCTGTCTCACCCGGCAATCATGGTGCTCTCACAAGAATTTCTCGGGGTCGGCTTCCCAGGCGCGCCCAGCTGGCGGTCGGGCTGGTGGCGATGATCGCGTCAGCTGTGATGTTCACCTACGGCGTGGTTACAGCGCTGCGATAACGACGCCAGAGATGAGCGTCGCTTACGTGTCGGTTGGCGGTGGCTCGACGACCGAGTCGTCGTTGGTGGCCGTGGTTGCCAACTCGACGGATGCAGGTGGCACAAAACCTTCGACGGCGTTGAAGGTGAAGCGCTGCTTGCCTTCCCTGTCGGGGTCGGGTTCGACATCGACGACGATGATCTCGCCCGCCGAGAAGGTCTTGTAGAGGATCATCTCGGACAGGGTGTCCTCGATTTGCCGTTGGATAGCACGACGCAGTGGGCGTGCGCCGAGCTGAGGGTCGTAGCCGATCGTGGCCAACTCGACTTTGGCGGGCTGCGTGACCTCGATGCCCAAACCTTGGCCCTCTAGTTGACCGATCAGACGCTTGAGCATCAGATCGACCATCTCGACGACGGCGTCGAGCGTGTGCTCATGGAACACGATCGTCTCATCGATGCGGTTCAGGAACTCTGGCCGGAAATGCGTCTTGAGAGCATCGTTGACCTTTTCCTTCATGCGCTCGTAACTCATCGCCATGTCGTCGGTGGTGAAGCCGACGTTGGCCTTGCGGAGATCTCCCGTGCCGAGGTTGGAGGTCATGATCAGCACCGTGTTGCGGAAGTCGACCGAACGGCCCTGGCTGTCGGTGAGACGGCCCTCCTCGAGAATCTGGAGGAGGGCGTTGAACACGTCGGGGTGGGCCTTTTCGATCTCGTCGAACAAAACGACCGAGAACGGCTTGCGGCGCACCGCCTCGGTGAGCTGGCCACCCTCTTCGTACCCGACATAGCCGGGGGGGGAACCGACGAGGCGGCTGACTGTGTGCTTTTCCATGTACTCGGACATGTCGAGCGTGATCAGTGCCGAATCGTCACCGAACAAGAAGTCGGCGAGCGTCTTGGCGAGCTCGGTCTTGCCGACACCGGTCGGGCCGAGGAAGATGAACGATCCGCTCGGGCGCTTTGGGTCCTTGAGACCGGCGCGCGTACGTCGGATCGACTGCGACACGGCGGCGACGGCGTTCTGCTGGCCGATGATCCGCTTGTGCAGTTCGTCCTCCATGTGGAGCAGGCGTTCTGTCTCTTCCTCGGTGAGCTTGTAGACCGGAATGCCGGTCCACAGCGACAACACTTCGGCGACGGCCTCTTCGTCGACCTCGTCGAACAAGTCGACGCCCTCGGCCTTGACCTCGGTCTCCTTGGTGGCCTTCTCCTCGAGTAGCGCTTTTTCTTGGTCGCGCAGGCGGCCGGCCTCTTCGAACTGCTGATCTTCGACGGCCCGCTTCTTGGCCTCCTGTACCTCGTCGAGCTTGCGCTCGAGCTCGCGCAGGTCGGGCGGGGTCTTCATGCGCTTGATCCGCAGCCGCGAGCCGGCCTCGTCGATCAAGTCGATCGCCTTGTCGGGCAGGAACCGGTCGGAGATGTAGCGGTCGGCCAGGTTGGCGGCCGCCACCAGTGCCTGATCGGTGATCGTGACCCGGTGGTGCGATTCGTACTGCTCGCGAATGCCCTTGAGGATCTCGATCGTGTGGGCGAGCGTCGGCTCCTCGACCTTGACCGGCTGGAAACGGCGCTCGAGGGCGGCGTCCTTCTCGACGTGCTTGCGGTACTCGTCGAGAGTGGTGGCGCCGACGGTCTGCAGCTCGCCTCGTGCCAGCATCGGCTTGAGGATCGAGGCGGCATCGATCGCGCCCTCTGCAGCACCGGCACCGACGAGGGTATGAATCTCGTCGATGAACAAGATGATGTCGCCGCGGGTCTTGATCTCCTTGAGGACCTTCTTCAAGCGCTCTTCGAAATCACCGCGGTAGCGGGAACCCGCGACCAGCGCACCGAGATCGAGGGTGTAGAGCTGCTTGCCGTGCAAAGTGTCGGGGACATCGTTGTTGACGATCATCTGAGCCAGGCCCTCGACGATCGCCGTCTTGCCGACGCCGGGCTCGCCGACCAGCACCGGGTTGTTCTTGGTGCGGCGCGACAGGATCTGCATCACGCGCTCGAGTTCGCGCGTGCGCCCGATCACAGGATCGAGCTTGTGCTCGCGGGCCATCTGGGTGAGGTTGCGACCGAACTGATCGAGGATCTGGCTGTTCTTCTCGTCGTCGCCTCCCTTGGAAGACCCTCCGACATTTGCGCCGGCCCCACCTGGATCGCCGCCGGAACGACCGCCGGCGCCGCCTTCGCCGGTGCCTCCCGTTGGGCCCTGGTAGCCCGAGAGCAACTGAATCACCTGTTGGCGCACCCGGCTGAGGTCGGCCCCCAACTTGACGAGCACCTGGGCGGCGACGCCTTCGCCTTCGCGGATCAGACCGAGCAAAATATGCTCGGTTCCGATGTAGTTGTGGCCGAGTTGGAGTGCTTCGCGCAGCGAGAGTTCGAGCACCTTCTTGGCGCGTGGTGTGAACGGGATGTGGCCCGACGGCGACGAGCCACCCTGGCCAATGATCTCCTCGACCTGGTTGCGTACGGCCTCGAGTGAGATGCTCAGCGACTCGAGCGCTTTGGCAGCGACGCCTTCGCCCTCGTGGATCAGCCCGAGCAGGATGTGCTCAGTGCCGATGTAGCTGTGGTTCAGCAGGCGCGCTTCCTCTTGAGCGAGGACCACGACCCGGCGAGCCCGGTCGGTAAATCGTTCGAACATGTGTCGCCTTTCGGTGAATTGGCGAATACGTATGTTCACCCTATCGGCCGTCTGGCTACCTGGCTGGACGTGTTTGTGCGACTGCAATACTGTTGTCTCGAACAGTGACGGAACCTTGACGATCGTCACAGAACGTGCCCGTGGTGGTTCTCAGCGACGTCTAGAGCGCCTAGCCTGCCTCACGTGCCCGACGCCTCCACGACGTCTCCTCTGTTGTCCATGCCCGGCATGGACGCCGATCGCGCCCGTATCGATGCGGCGATGAGGGCTGCCGTCGTCACATCCGATCCGTATCTCACCGAGATCGCCTCGCACCTGATCGTGGCCGGTGGCAAGCGCCTCCGCCCTGTGCTGGCGTTGGTCGCCGGCCAACTCGGCGGGGGCAGCGCCAGCGACGAGGTCGTGCAGGGTGGAGTTGCCTGCGAGTTGGTGCATCTCGGGTCGCTGTACCACGACGACGTCATGGATGAAGCCGAGACACGCCGTGGCGTCGAAACGGTCAACGCCCGCTGGGGCAACCTGCAGGCGATTCTGGCGGGGGACTTCTTGTTGTCGCGAGCCTCAGAGATCGCAGCCTCGCTCGGCACCGAGGTGGCCGGGTTGTTGGCTCGAACGATCGGCTGGCTGTGCGAGGGCCAGATCGAGGAACTCCGCCATACCTACTCGGTCGATCGCCCCGAGCAGAGTTATCTCGCCTCGATACACGGCAAGACGGCCTCCCTGTATGGCACGGCGGCTCGAATCGGTGGGATCGTCGCCGGGCTCGATCGCCCCACGATCGACACACTCACCGAATACGGCACCGCCTACGGGATGGTGTTCCAGATCGTCGACGATGTGCTCGATCTCACGGCCACCGCCGAACAGCTCGGCAAGCCGGCGGGGCACGACATCGAAGAGGGCGTGTACACGTTGCCCGTGTTGCGCACGCTTACGAATGGCCGCAGTTCGGCCGACGAGTTGCGCGACCTGCTCGGCAAGCCACTCGACCCGACCGAACGCGAAAAAGCGCTCGGTATCGTCCGCGGCAACGAGGGCATCGAGAGCGCGATCCTGACGGCTCGCCGGTACGTCGACACCGCCGTCAATGCGTGCGACCGGCTCGGAGCCGGGTCGGCGGTCGATGCCTTGAGCGAGGCGCCGGCCGCATTGCTGGCGACCGCGCTCAGCAGCTCGGCCGGCTAACTCGATCGAGTCTGATCCGGCCGCTGCGGCACACCGGTGCTATCGACGTTGGCTCACCCGGTCAGGATCAGGCATGCTGGTCGGCCGTGAGGGTCGTAATCATCGGAGCAGGAGAAGTCGGCTGGTATCTGGCGCAGCGACTCGGGGCGGAACACCACGACGTTGTGGTGATCGAGCAGAACGAGGTGATCGCCCGCGCGCTCGGCGAGGAACTCGACGTGCAGACTGTCGTCGGCAGCGGCACCCATCCGTCGGTGCTCCGCGCCGCCGGTGTCGATCGGGCCCAACTGGTGGCGGGGGTCACACAGGACGACGAGGTCAACATGATCGGCTCGGCCCTCTCAAAGCAGCTGGGTGCCGAGCAGACCGTCGTGCGCCTCCAGACCGACGAGTTGAGGGGCCCCGATGGTGCCCAACTGCTCAAGCTGGTCGACGCCGACCTGATCATCGATCCCGATGCCGATACGGCGGAGGAGATCCTGCGGCTCGTCAGCGTGTCCGGCGCCGACGAGGTGTACCCGATGGCGAACGGCCGTCTCGTCGTACTCGGTGTCGTGGTCGGCCCGAAGTCGAGCATGGTCGACCAGACTCTGGCCGAAATCGCGTCTGTCGATCATTGGCGGTTCTTGTTCGGCGCGGTCACACGCGGCGGCGAGACGATCATTCCGCGCGGTGACCTGCACGTGCGCGCCGGCGACCACGTGCGTGTGCTCACCCACGAGAGTCGCCAGCATGAAGTTCTCGAATCGCTCGACGCCGCCGGCAGACGGGTCCGCCGCGTAATGGTGCTGGGCGGCGGCTCCGTCGGTGCCCGCGTCGCCGAACATCTCATGCACAGCGCCGATGTCACGCTGGTCGAACGCGACCATGACCGGGCGGCGGCGCTCGCCGAGCGATTGCGCAAGGTGACGATCGTCGAAGGTGACATCACCGACACGAACCTGCTGAGCGAGGAATCGTTGTCGACGATGGATGTCGTGATCGCGGCGACGGGTGAGGACACCGCGAACGTGCTCGCATGCGCCTTCGCAGCGGCCGAGAGCGAGGCCTTCACGGTGGCCGTGCTGCATCGGTTGGCGCTGCTCCCGCTCGTTCGGCAATTCGGTATCGATGCCGCCCTCAGCCCGCGCACGGCGTCGGCCAACTCGGTGTTGCGTCAACTGCGCGGAGAAGCATCATCGGTCGCAACCTTCCTCGAGAGCGATGTCGAGGTCGACGAGTTCGTGATCGGTGCCGGTAGTCCTGGCGACGGAGCGGTCGTGCGAAACCTGCACCTGCCGCGCTCGGTGCTGCTCGGCGCGGTCGTGCGCGCCGACGGATCGAGCGAGATCGTTCGCGGCAACACCGAATTGCATGCGGGCGAGAGCGTGGTGCTGTTCGCCCGTCCGTCCTCGCTCGACGTCGTGCGGCGAGTGTTCACCGCATGATCGGCGCGGTTGCGGAGTTCGCCCGATGAGTCAGCGCATGGTGTCCGACCTCTCCAGCGATCTCAGCGGCCGGAGAGGTCCCTCGTACGAGACCCTGATCGGCCATGTCATCGGACTCACCCTGGCGGTCGCCGGGCTCGGCATTCTTGTCTCGGGTGTCGTCGACATCTGGTACGACGGACCCGATGTCGCCGTGCTGCTGATCGTAGGAGCGCTGGTCACAACGGCCGGCTATCTGGGCTGGCGATTCACAAAGCTGCCAAGGCAGATCCGAATCCTCGACGTATTCGTGACTGTCACCCTGGCGTGGCTGGTGTTGATGATCGTGGGCGCCTTGCCATATGTGCTCACCGGCTGGATCCCAGCCTTCGACGACGCCATGTTCGAGTCGATCTCCGGGTTCACCACCACCGGAGCAACGGTGCTGCGCCCGATCGAGGCAACGGGCCCCGGCGTACTGTTCTGGCGGGCGGTCAGCCAATGGATGGGCGGGATGGGCGTGATCGTGTTGGTGGTCGCCGTGCTGCCGACCGTCGGCTCAGGTGGCATGAGCCTGCTCGAGGCCGAGGCGCCAGGGCCGACCGGCGAACGTTTGACCCCCCGAGTGCGTCAAACGGCGCGTCGGCTATGGGCGGTCTATATCGGCTTCACGGTGCTACTGGCGCTCGCCTACATGATCGCCGGCATGAGTTTGTTCGATGGAGTGGCGCACAGTTTCACGACCGTGTCGACAGGCGGTTACTCGCCCTACAGCGCGTCGCTCGGCCATTTCGATTCGGCGGCGATCGAGTGGATCGCGATTGCGGCGATGTTTCTTGCCGGATCGAGCTTCACGTTGCTGTACCGGTTGATCCGGGGCAGCCCTGGGCCGTTGCTGCGATCGAAGGAGTTCCGGGTCTACACGGCGATCGTGGTCGGTGTCACAGCGATCCTGTTCTTCGTCAACGACGCAACCGGCTCGATCGCCGACCGAATTCGCGGGAGCTTCTTCACCACGACCACCGTCGTGTCCACCACCGGATACGCGACCGACGACTTCGCAGGTTGGTCGCAGGCTGCGCAGGCGGTGATCATGCTGATGCTTCCGATCGGTGCGATGGCGGGATCGACGGCCGGCGGCGTCAAGCTGATCCGGGTGTTGGCGATCGCCAGCTACGCCCACCGCGAGGCTCTGCGACACCTACACCCGCGTCTCGTGCGCCCGGTTCGGGTCGGTGGTGCGATCGTTCCTGACCGCACGGCCAACAAGATCGTCGGGTTCTTGGTGCTGGCGCTCATCACGTTCGGTGGCGGGGCGATGGTGATCGCCCTCACCGGGCCCGACATCGTCACTTCATTCTCGGCGGCTGCGACAGCGTTCGGAAACGTCGGACCGGGCCTCGGCGATATCGGACCCACCCACGACTACCTCGACCTCCCGCGCCTGGCGCGCTGGGTGACGATGGGCCAGATGTTGTTGGGCCGTTTGGAGATCTACCCGGTGATCCTGGCGTTGTCGGTGGTGACGCTGCGGCGCCGCCACCGGACCCTGCACGTTTAGGAGCCCCGCCGATAGGCGGTTGGCGACGGTTTGAAACGGGGACTTCAGCGGACATGAAAGGAGCGGCGCGACCTATCCGCTGAAGTCCTAAGCCTCGATCCATCGGCCGGGCGGTGGTGAGGTAGGTCGCGTATCCGCGTGAAAGGTCACCTGGACCGGGACGATGTTGGTTCCTACACCGCATCGAAGAAGCAACCAATGGAGACACTTCCAGTGAGTCGCGTATCGCAGAGTCCGGACTGCGAAATCGTGGGGCGAACTGCCCGTGGACCCGCTCTCACCAACGTTTGACCGAACCATGGTCGACGTTGATGGTGACCTGTATCTCTTTGCGAAGGACCTCGTTGCGAACCCGGGCTCCGAGCAACCGTCGCTTGTCAGGTCGGTCGTCCTCAGCGCCGACACCGACGAGTGGGCTCGGCGATCCGATTCGGAGATCCTCGGTTCGTGGAACGCCGTCGCAGTGGACGGGACGGTGTTCTTCCCGAACTCGGGCAGCGCCTTGCTGGCCGGTGGTGCGTCGGTTGAGACTGGTTCCGTCCCGGAGCGGCGGCGCGTCGAGGCGTACGGCTTGCGGCGAAACGCTGCCCGCGCTGCCGCGGGCAGCCGGGCCCTCGATGCGGCCCGCGTCAGCGGTTGGGGCTACTGTTGAGTGCGGTACATCGCTACGGAGGCGTGCCCATGCGGGCAAGAGCATCGACAAGAACGATCGGCCGTCTTGTTGGGGCAGCGCTCGCGCTGGGGGTGGCTTTCGGTGGGCTCGCTGCTCCGGCCGGTGCCCAGGATGAACAGCCTCCGCCCTACAGCCAGTGGAGCGCCGATCGCATCGCCGGGCTCGACACGCTGTTCACGCAGGTGCCGTGTCCGCTCATCGCCGGCCTGACCGCCACCGACCGCGTCGAGACGACAACCCGCACGGTGCAGGGACTGCTCGAAGACGGATCGCCGATCGAGCTGCTCGATGTCGCCCAGGATCCGAGTGTGCGCTGCAGCTACACCGACGACGAGACCAACCAACCCGTGTGGTTCAGCGTCCATTTCACCCGCGACGGCGAACAGAGCACATCCTACTGCACTGCCGAACCGGTCGAGGGCTCGACCGCGCAGCTCGGCAATCTCGACCCCGATCGCGCGATCTCAGGGCAGTACAGCGTCGGCAGCTCTGCGCCCGCCGTCGGGGTCGCCTTCGATGCGCGGGCTCGGGAGATGGCTGCTGTGCTCGCGCCCGCTACCCGAGGTTGCCCGCCCGAACCTGTCCAGCCGACCTGCCCCCAGATCGCCGACTTCACCGCCGCCGACGTGCGGGTCGATGTGTTCTCCGGTGCCCCCGACACCTACAAGGTGACGTGCGGGTACACATCGGCCGACGAGGCCACCCAACCCAGTATCAGGCTCGATCTGCAGGTGAGCTGGATCCCGCCCCGGGCCACGAGTGCCGCCCGGTTCGAGAGTCTGTGTGCGACCGAGACCGGCTTCGACCGGGGCTGGGGAACCATCAGCGGCGATGGCCTCGCGATCCGCTCGGTGTACGGGATCACGTCGGTCGACCCGATCGACCCGGCACCGATCGAGGCGGCGACGCGCGATCTCATCAGCCAGGTGAGCGGACAGGCGCAGTTCTGCGATGGTGTCGAGTTCACTCCGCGCAGCCAGCAGTTCACCCCCATCCCCGCCCCGTACGCGGCCGCCTTCACACCCGAGCTGGTATCGGGCCGGACACCCGTGCTCGCCCCGGTCGACGCTCCTGCCGGAACCGCACCCGCTCCTCCTGCGCAGGATCCCTCGCCGACCGCTCCTCCAGCGCCCAGCGCGGATGCGGGCGCCGACGATGACCAGGCGCAGAGCTCAGCGAGCGCTCGAGCCTCGAGCGACGGCTCGCTCGGCAGTGGGCTGGCGATGCTGTTGCGCGTCGTCACCATCGTGTTGCTGGTGGTCTCTCTGCTCGGCCTCGCGTTGACGTTCCTGCTCATCCGCCGCGAGACGCGGCTGCGACCGAAGATCGACTTTGCCCGCCTGATCATCGTGTCGGCGACGGCTGTCGCGATGATGCTGATCTTCTCGAAAGGGGCTCCGGTGTGGGCGGTCGGCGTCGCGGTCGGGGCGGGCCTGGGGCTTGGCTATCTCCAGGGCCAGAACGTCGCGGTGCGCCTGACCGAGCGTGGCCTGATGGCCAAGCGAACGAGTTGGGCCATCGTCGCGTTCGCAGCGAGCCTGATCCTCTCCCAGATCGCCGGGCTGTTGAATCGCACCGGCGCGATAGCGCTCGGCATCGCACTGTCGTTCCTGTCGGCCGCGCTCACCGCCGGGCTGTTGGTCGGCCGCCATCCCCGCATCGTCCAGGCCAGGCAGGCCGTGGCCGGCGCCACGCTGGTGCTGCTGATCGTCGTGTTGCCTGTCGCCCCCCTCTTGTTATACACCGGCCGGGCCGAGGCACAAGATGCAGCACCGCCGGTGTCGACAGACGATCTCGAGATCTATTCCGTCACCCCCGACGAACGCACGCCCGAGCACGACGCGCTGATCGACTTCGTCCCGTGGCAGGACACCCAGATCACGGGCGGCCTGTGGTGGGATTCCGGAAAGCCGTTCACGCCGGCGCCGGTGTCGCGGGCGCTGGATGCGGTACCAGAGCCGATCACACGAACCGTGGAGTGGACCGCTCTTGCCTTCGACGGCGCCGAGGCCGCTGACACCTTCTCGGTCACCGAGACCTTCGAGTTCTCCCCTCGATCCGACGGCTGGTGCTGCTCGGTCGCCTACTCGGGTGAGGGAACCCGCACGCCCGCGAACGGCGACCCCGAAACCTGGGTCGTCGACGGCACCCTCGACGACATCCACTCGGTCGCCATCGAAGGCAGCGGCTTCATCAACCCGAGCAGCTTTGGGGGCCAACCGTTCACCGAGGTGCGCGAGTGGGATGCGCCGGCCGAATCGGCCGAACCCACCCAGTGCCGGCGGGCCGTCGCGATCACCCGCCGCACTCGGCTGCTCGAGAACAGCGGAGGCGAGGCCCAGCTCAGCATCACCGTCAATGGTGAGTCGGGCACCAACTTGATGAATCCACTCGTCGTCCTCGGGATCCCGTGCGACATTCCGGGCCTGAGCCTCCAGGCCGTGCTCGACGCCGCCCCGCCACCGCCGCCCCGAGACGACGAAGACCGGCGCGGCTGTCCGGTCGTGCAAGAGGTGCTCGGTGCACTCAGCGCCGACACGACGCTCGAGGGCTTCGAGGCGCGGACCCTCGCGGATGCCTTCTTCTCCCCGAACGACTCGCTTTGCATCTACGGCGCATTGGCGGCCCCGCCCGCGATCGGCCAGGGCGGCAGGGGCAACACCCGCATCGAGTTCGCCGCCGATGTCGCCATGCCCCGGCAAGGCGAGTGGGATCTCGGCTACAGCCGCTGGGCCTCGCGCGACAACCAGACGTTCGCGTTCGGACCCAGCGACATCGAGGAACGGAACCGCTGCCAGTTCGAGCCCGATGGCACGCCCATCGCGCCCGAACCCGGCCGCACCTGCGCGGCCTACAGCCTGCACCGAGTTGACCTGCCCGGCCCATCGGCGTTCCGGGCCGGCGAGCCTCCGGCCCCTGCCGGATGGGTCCAGATCTTCACCGACTTCAACCGCTTCGACGGGCCGAACGTGTTGATCACAGCCGGATTCCCGTGGGGCTCCTACTACGCACGCTGCCACCACTGCTCACCGACCGACCCTGAAGTGGTCGCGTTCGTCAGCCGGTTGCACGACCTCTACAACGGAGGCCACGGCAGCTTCGGCGGGGAGGAGCCCGAGCCGGATGAGTCCGAAGGCGAAGCGTCCGAGGACGGACAGCGCGCCGAGGAGACCGACGAGGCCTCGGCCGAGGGGTCGGACACGGAAGTGTCCGCCGACGACACTGAGGTCGTGACCGACGAAAGGGTCACAACCGGTGTCGCCGACGTGCTCGCCGAGGACGACGAAGAGACTCGCGAGGCCGCCGCCGTCGCCATCCTCGCCGCGCTGGCCGTCGCCGGACTGGTCGGCGCGTCGCTCCTCGAGGCTGGGTTGTCGGTACCCGAGCTCGTCGAGGCCTGGCGTCGAGGCGGTGCGTCCGGTGTCGATGCCGCGGTCGCTGCGCGGGCTGGGCCCACCCTGAGTGACGATGCGGCCCGCGGCGCCGACGAAGACCCCGTCCCGGGCGGCGACGAGCTCCGGAGCGACACAAGATCCCCGCCTGATGGCTCCACTCGTGTCGAGGACCATCGTGGGGTCACCATCGAACGCCCCGACGGCACGGTCACGACCGAGAGTCCCGATGGTTGGGTTCGCACTGAAACCGCCGACGGCCACATCACCTACCGCTGGCCCGAAGGGTCCGAGCCGCGCACGGTGATCGTGGGTGGGTTCACCGATGAGGACGGCAATCCTCAGATCGACGAGATCCGGCCCGATGGCACGGCGACGCGGGTGACGCTCGACGAAGACGGAGAGACGATCCTCTCCGAGAGCACTTTCCCGCCTGATGGCTCCACTCGTGTCGAGGACCATCGTGGGGTCACCATCGAACGCCCCGACGGCACGGTCACGACCGAGAGTCCCGATGGTTGGGTTCGCACTGAAACCGCCGACGGCCACATCACCTACCGCTGGCCCGAAGGGTCCGAGCCGCGCACGGTGATCGTGGGTGGGTTCACCGATGAGGACGGCAATCCTCAGATCGACGAGATCCGGCCCGATGGCACGGCGACGCGGGTGACGCTCGACGAAGACGGAGAGACGATCCTCTCCGAGACCACTTTCCCGCCCGGCGGCACGACCACCGGTGTCCCCATCGACGACGGCGCCCGCGACACGGCCACCGCCGGTGTCCCCATCGACGACGGCGCCCGAGACATGGCCGCCGCCCTGCGTCCTGGCGGCGTCGACGTTCACGGAGATCTCCCTCCGGAAGAGGGTCCGCCGACCGCTTATCCCGAGGACGGCGAGATTCGCGACTCGGTGCGGGTCGACGAGGCGCTCGATCGACTCCCCGTCGACGTCCAGCGGCTGGTCGAGGAACAGGTTCGCGCTGGCCTCGAGCGAGAAGCCGCCGCCGAAGCGCTGGAGCGGGCGCGGCAGGCGATCGGCGAAGTCGATCCGTCACTCGATGACGTAGGTGTGACCCTGCGCGACAACCCCGAGGTCGAAGAAGCGCTCCGGCAGTTGCCTGACGAAGTCCGACGCCAGGTCGAGGCCGACCTGATCCGTCAGATGGAACAGGAGCGCGTCGACGCCGCGACAGCGGCCACGCGCGCCGCCCTCGAACGACAACGGGCCACCGAGCTGGTGAGGGAGGCGCTCGATCGCGGCGACGCCGAAGCGGTCGAACAGATCATCGAGCAACTTCCCGAGGACGCCCGCGATCAGGTCTGGGACGAAGCCACCGCCGGGCGGCCACCGGTCGACATGGACGCGATGCGTGCCGCGCAAGAGCCCGGAACCGGCGAACCGGCTCCCGACAATCTCCTTCCCGACGGTGATGTCCACGAGGTGATGCGCGACAATCCCGAAGTCGAGGAGGCGCTCGAGCAGCTTCCCGCAGAGGTGCGCAGCCAAGTCGAACAGCAGGTGCGAACCGATGTCGAGATCGAGCTGACGGAATCGGCGCGAGATCGGGCCCGACAGGCGATCGGCGAGGTCGATCAGTCACTCGACGACGTCTCGGAGGTCTTACGCGACAACCCCGAGGTCGAAGAAGCCCTCCGGCAGTTGCCCGAGGAAGTCAGGCGCCAGGTGGAAGCTGACCTGATCCGGCAGATGGAACAGGAGCGCCTCGACGCCGCGACCGCGGCCGCCCGCGCCGCCCTCGAGCGGCAGCGGGCGATCGTGCTGGTGCAGGAGGCGGTCACGAGCGGTGATGCCGAGCGGGTCGATGAGATCATGCAGCAGCTCCCCGAAGACGCCCGCGGCGACGTCTGGGACGCAGCGACCGGTGGCGAGGGTGTCGATTTGGACGCGATGCGTGCCGAGCAGCAGCCGGGAACGGGCGAGCCTTCGCCCGAGAGTCTGCTTCCCGATCCCGATGACGACCTTCATGTGATCGTGGTCGAGAGCCCCACGGTCGACGAAGTGCTCGACGAGCTCCCCTCCGAGGTGCGCACCCAGGTCGAGCAGCGGGTGATGACCGAGCTGGAGGCGGAGTTGGTCGAGGCGGCCCGGCGCGGGGCCCGCGAGGCGATCGGTGAGGTCGATCCGTCTCTCGACGACGTCTCCGAGGTCTTGCGCGACAACCCCCAGGTCGAAGAGGTTCTTCGACACCTGCCGGAGAGCACGCGTCGCCAGGTCGAGGCCGACCTCCTGCGCGCCATCGAGCAGGAGCGGCTCGAAGCGGCCACCGCGGCTGCCCTTCACGCGGCTGAACTCGACCGGGCCGAAGCCGAGGTTCGAAGCGCCCTGGATGCCGGACAGCTCAGCCTCGCCCAGTCGATTCTCCAGGGTCTCGACCCGGCCGATGCCCAAGCCGTCTCGGAGGCCATCCAGCAGAGCGTTCCGCCCGGCAACTGATCTCCAAACGGGCGGGAGACCCGTCCGTAGCTGCCACGCGACTCGGCGTGGATCTGTTGATCACCGCCGTGTACGCCGTGTCGACGACCAGGCGCTGACACGGCGGTCGTTTGCGCCACGCGTAGAACCCTTGGCGGGTGACCCTGAGCCGGCCGCACATGAACTTGATTCCGAGGTTGGCCTTCTCCGCCTCGATGAAACAGAACACCTTCACCGGGTCGGGGTGTTCTTCGCAGCGAAGAAGGCCGCTACGCTCTCCAGCAGGTCCTTCTCCATCCTGAGTACCCGGTTCTCTGAACGGAGCCGCCTCAGCTCTGCATTCTCATCGGTCGTGAGGCCCTCGCGGCGACCATCGTCGATGTCGGCTTGGGCGACCCAGTTCGCGATCGACTGCGCAGACGGTTCGAGCTCGCGGCCCAGCTCCGATGGCGATCGGCCTTCCTCGCGCACCAGACGGACCAGCTCGGCTCGATAGGTGCGTTCGACCAGCGCGGTCGCTAGTGCCGGTTGCGGAGCCAGCGCCGACGCGTCGATCTGTCGCGGGCCGGGCACGGCCGCCGGTGCGTCGTTCTTCGCGACGCGTTCTGTGTCACCGACCGGCGAGTCCGTGACCGTGTGACTCGTACGGATCGTGCGCAGTTCGTCAGCGCGATCATGCGTGGCTAAAGCGGCGTGTCGACGCGGTGTCCGCCGGGCCTGATGATCGTGAGCCGGGTCGCCTCCGGTGGCACCGCCGTGCTGAACCGAACCTCAACGTCCGAGCAGAATCCATCTCCTCCTCGACCGGCTGCCGCTTGTTCGTAGTCCGTGCCGACGTCGTCCACCAGCGACCATTCTCGGAACCATGTGCCCGCCTCGCGCGCCCAGTCCGGCTCGGCCGTCCGGTCCTGGCTGTAACCAATTGACCCGGCGAGTGTGACGCTGCCACGCACGACCGTTCGCCACGACCACAACTCGATGTGGCTCACGATGGTGACCACGTCACCGACTGACCCTTCGAACCCGCAGGCGACGACTCGAGGCGGATGGAAGAACGCCGCAACGAGATCGGCATGCGAGGCGTTCGCATCAGATGACTCCACGACGCAATGGTTGCCCACCCGACGTTGATCCGCAATATCGCTATCCCCGAACGCCAGCACGAGTCGCGCCCGAAGCGCCGATCTGAGCGCGCCAACTTGTCTCGACGCGACGTTGATCTGCGCCGTTGTTATGGCCGCACCTCCGGATCACGTCAACTATGACAAGAGGCCGGATATGCGGCGCATTTCGTCTGGGGTGAGCTGAGCGAAGTGCGTGCCACGTAGCTGTGACGACCGGGAAGGTTGTCCCTGGCGGGACGGGATTGTTGGTCTGCTGAATCGGTGAGCCCTCCGAGCGAGGCTGTGTGTCCTGTTTCCGATGGCGTCGAGCCATCGCCCCCACAGGCTGTCGCGAACAAGCACCGAACTACGATCGTCGCAAGAAGTCGCCGCATCGGCATCACCCCACCCGGGCGAGGTCCGTGGCCGAAGTGTTGTTGGCGGGCACGGCGGGCGCCGACTTGTGGCGCGCCCTGTGGCGGTCGCGCCACCGCGTCACGTCAGCAGTGCGGTGCGCCGAGGCAGTAACGCCCGACCGTTTTGCTCACCCGCGCCGGGCAACGCATGGGTGAATGACTGGCCGAACGACCCACTCCACGTACTGCGCCGACGAATTGACGACCTCGGCACCGTGATGGAACTTGGCGTACCGTCGCAGTCAGGGCTCATGTGTTGTTGGACATCGTCGGCTACACGATCGACCACAGCCACGACGACCGCTACGCGCGGCACGAAGCCGGCGTGAAACATGCGAGCGGTGCCCAGACCTTCGCACTCAGCGCGACGGCAGGAGCAGATCGCAACATCGTCATGACTCCACCGGCAGGCGACTACGCAATCGTCACCGCGAGCGGGTTCTTCTTCCTGGAGATGGTCGGCTACGACCAAGTCCAGTGCACCATCACGAACGGGCCGATCGCGAACGACCCCGCCCACGACTTCTGGGCCGACGACTTCCAAGTCGAGGCGGGCCGACAGTTCATCCCCTTCTCGTCGACACGGGTGATCCCGGTCGCGGCGAGCGCAACAACGTTCCGGCTCGTCTGCGAGGAAGAACGGCAACGTCACCGTTCGCAACAGCGAACTCACCGCGTTGTACGTGCCGACGGAATACTGACAATCATGCACGTCAATCCTCGGTCGCGAGTTCCTTGGTCGAATGGTCCTGCCCGATATCGGCCCATACCGAGCGCCCGATATCGCGTCGGTGACCCACCAGCCGAACACGGTCGGTGATCGCATTATGAGCTAGTTGTCAGTCCGACCTGACCACTGCATCACGCCTAATACATGGGTGATAATCGTCGGTTTCGCGGTGGTGTCGGCGGGTGCTGTGAGCATTCGCGGATGAGTACTTTTCCTTGTCTTGTCCGGTCCGTTTCGCCTTCGGGTGAGACCAGGTTTGCGTTGGGTGATCCGCTGGTTGATCGCTATCTGGCGTTCGTCGCGGGGAGGGCCAGAGCGGAGACGTTACGGGCGGCGGCGTTCGATCTGAAGACGTTCTTCACGGTTGTGTCGAAGTCGCCGGTTGATGTTGTCGCGGCTGACGTGTTCGAGTTCTTGGCGCACCAGCGCGGCGACCGGTCGGTGATTCGCATTGGGGATCGTGGGTCGGGGCTGTCGGCTCGCACGATTGCTCGTCGGCTTTCGTCGGTGTCGGGCTTGTATGCGTATCTGGTCGCCAGAGGTGACACGTCGGTCGTCTCGAATCCGGTCCCGCGAGGTCTGTCGACTAGACGCCAGGGCGGCTCCAAGCGATCCCGATCGGTGCCGTTGGTGCGGGTCCCGCGGACGTTGCCGACGATCCTGTCACCGAGCGAGGTGGAGTCGTTGGTGTTAGCACTGCGCACGGATCGGGACCGGGCAATGATCTTGGCGATGCTGCTCGGCGGTCTGCGCCGCTGCGAGGTGCTTGGTTTGCGACTGAAGGATCTGTGGGCCGGTGAGCACCGTGTGTTCGTCGCTGACGGCAAGGGCGGCCATCAGCGGATCGTGTCGATGTCTAACAAGTTCTTCGTCGCGGTTGGTGACTATCTGACTCTCGAACGGCCCGTCGGTTGTGAAACTGAGAGAGTCTTCGTGGCGTTGAAAGGCCCAACTCGGGGTCGGCCGCTGACAGCAGCAGGGCTCGATCAGATCTTTGCTGGGGCAAAGCAACGCGCCGGTCTCGATCACGGCTCATGCCACCAGCTGCGCCACACCTGTTTGACCCGGCTCCGCGAAGCCGGGATGGCACTCGAAGCAGTCCAAGCCCAAGCAGGTCACCGTTCGATCGAGTCGACACGGATCTATCTGCACCTCACCAACGACTGGCTCGCTGACGAATACAAGCGAGCCTCAGCATTGATCGACATCGACAACGCAACCATCGCCGGGCAGTTCGCCGACCAAGACACGGCGGTGCGCTGATGGACATCATCGAGAACCTCCACGACGACTCACCGATCGCTGCTCAGTGGGCTGTCATCGCTGCTCAAGCCCCACAACTGGTGGACACGATGGCGCGCTACCTGGCCCAAGCAGGCACGTTCCTGGCGCCAGCATCGGTCGACTCGGCGAGCCTCGGTCTTCGTCAGTTGTCGCGCTGGCTGCTCGCCTCCACCGACATCCGCATCGTTGCCGGGATCAACCGCAACGCGATCGAGGGCTACAAAGTGTGGCTCGCCGACCAGCCCGGCAACGGCGGCCGGCGGCTGTCGGCGAACACCCAACGCCAACGGTTGCGGATGCTACGCGTGTTCTTCGAACGGATCATCGAGTGGGAATGGGCCGACGCCCCAGCCCGCAACCCGATCATCGGGCGCGACATTCCACCACGCCCAGAACCGCTCCCCAAGTTCCTCGACGACCGCGACGCCGCCAAACTGATGGCCGCATCAAAAGCCTCGACCGATCCACGCGACCGGCTCATCATGGAGATCCTCTCGCGCACCGGGATGCGCGCCAGCGAAGTCTGCGGTCTCGCCCCCGACGCAGTCGTCTGCATCGGGGACAACCACTGGCTGCGAGTCCCCGTCGGCAAACTCCGCAACGACCGCTACGTCCCACTACACCCAGACCTCGTTGCACTGCTCGCCGTCTGGACCGGCGACAATCTCGAACACATCCGTCACCACCGCCGCCTCATCGTCGATCACCGCGGACCATTCGACCGTCACCTCGTTGCCCGAGTCGTGCGCCGCGTCGCACGCAAAGCCGGCGTCAAAGCGCACCCCCATCAACTTCGCCACACCCTCGCCACCCAAGCCATCAACCGGGGCATGCGCCTCGAAGCAATCGCCTCGCTGCTCGGCCACCGCTCAATGGAAATGACCCTCACCTACGCCCGCATCACCGACCGTGTCGTCGCCGACGAATACGAAGCAATCAGCGCCAAAATCGACGCCCTCTACGGACACGCACAGAAGCTCTCCGCCGACCTCGAGACCGTCTCGATGACCAGACTCCGCCGCGAATCCCACGCCCGCATGCTCGGCAACGGTCTCTGCACCCGCCCAGTCGAACTCGAATGCCGCATGGAATCCGCCTGCGAAACCTGCAGCTACTTCAGCACCGGACCAGAATTCGTCCCCGTCCTGCTCCGCCAACGAGACCACGCCCGCGACCACAACCAACCCGACCGGGCAGCCCTCTTCGAACACATCATCGAGAACACCGAAACACCCTCTTGACAACGATCACCCGTGTAACGCCGGTTATGCGTGGTAGTTGAGTTGAGCTTCGGGTCCGCCGCTGATGATGGATTCGTCAATCGACCACTGGCCATTTAGCTTGGCCGCGTATAGCCAGGTGGCGTTCAGGTTGTCGCAGAGGTTTTGCCAATCAGGTGAAGCGTTGTCCGGTGTCATTGGCAAGAAGACATCCCCGGGTGTATCGGTAAGGGTTCGATAGAACGTGACCATGTCGGAGGCGTGCTGCTCTGGTGATCCACCGTCACCTGGCAAGATGCCATCGCCCGGAAAATGCGTCATGATGCCGTCCCACGCAGCACCTCGGCGGACGGCTGGCTTTCGAGGCCACAGTCCACCGATCACGATCGGTATTCGGGGCTGCTGGTCGGGGGTGGGAAGGAGCACGACTTCGTCAAGCTGGAAGTGGTTTCCGGCGAATGTCACGGCATCGCCAGACCACAGACGGTCGATGATGAAGAGGGATTCGTCAGTGCGCTGCCCTGACCACTCCAGTGACCACGGGTAGCCGAACTGCTCGTAGTCGGGTCGCCGTCCGAGCCCGGCACCGAGAATCACCCGCCCGCCAGACAACCGGTCCAGCG
>Ga0255047_10000648_pt1 | contig 28250 bp, 30 predicted proteins | sample JV7_2_1_MG_FD_183640 | JGI IMG/M metagenome (GOLD analysis project Ga0255047, IMG submission 183640) | Seawater microbial communities from Jervis Inlet, British Columbia, Canada - JV7_2_1 | ecosystem: Environmental > Aquatic > Marine > Inlet | place: Canada: British Columbia | collected 2016-10-06
TTACCCGGTGGAGGATCTCGGTGAGGGCCGGATCCGGTTCTCCTCAAGCGATCCGGCGGTGGCGGCCCGGCTGCTGCTTCGCCTGGGCGACGACGCCCAACTGGAGGACGGCCCCGAGGTGGCCGATCTCCTCGCCGCCTTCCGGCAACGGATCCAGGCCCGTTACGCGAGGGACTAGCCCTTCGGGACTATCCGGGGAAATAGCCCTCAAAGGGGTCTTGAGAGGGTCCGATATCCAATTCGAACGTCGAACAGGATTTCATAACGTGACCACCATCAAGACCACATGCTCAGCCTGCGGAGATGTGGAGCTGGCAGCCACCGAACTGGTACTCGAGCTGACCCCCATGGACGCAACCGGCCGTTACAGCTTCAGTTGCCCCTTCTGCGAAGCCAACCAATTCCGCCCCGCCAACGAGCGCGTTGTTGCCATTCTGCTGGCCATCGGAGTCTCCTACATCGTCGGAGAAGAGGTGGTCTCAGAGGTGGAGATCCAGGACTTTGTCGACTCGCTTGACGACTGGCTCGAGGACATAACCGCCGCCTGAAGTTTCGAATCGAAGCAAGCCGCCCGATTTGAAGGGCGGCTTGTGCGCGCTCGGGGCGTAGCATCTCGGTGTGTTCGGCATTCAAACCTCGGAACTAGTCGTTATCGCCCTGATCGCAATTCTGCTGTTCGGTCCCGAGAAGGTGCCGGAGTTCTTTCACCGGGCCGGACAGGTGATGTCGAGGCTGCAGCGCTCAGCCGATGACCTGTGGACTTCCCTCCAGACTGAGATGAATCAGGCCACCAAGCCGCTTGAAGACCTGGGCGAGGAGATCAAGTCGATCGGTGAATCGATCACCAAGCCGGGGGGCGCCGCCAGCGAGGAGCCCGGTCAGGCCGACGAGGGATCATCCGGCGCCGACGAGCTGTCGCAGGACGGCGACGACAGCCCATGACCTCCGGGGCCCGCATGCCGATCCTCGCCCACCTGCACGAGCTGCGCCGCCGGCTCTTCATCGCGGCGATGGCGGTAGTGGTGGGGGCGGTGGTCGGGTTCATATTCCGAGACCGGTTGCTGGACCTGATCGTGGATCCCTACGAACGGGCCACCGGCCAATCCGGCCTGGCGTTCTTCGAAGTAGGTGAGGCTTTCTCGGTCAGCATGAAAGTGGCCCTCTTCGGAGGCGTGATCCTGGCCGCCCCGGTGTGGCTTTACGAGATCTGGGCCTTCATAACGCCGGCGCTCTCCAAACGCGAGAAACGCTGGGTCATCCCCATCATCCTGACGCTGGTCATCCTTTTCATAGCCGGAGTCTCTTTTGCCTACTGGACGATGGAAAGGGCCCTCGATTGGCTGCTCGGGTTCGGGGGTGAGCGACTGACGCCGGTGATCGGTGTCAGTCGCTACCTCAACTTCGCCTTCCGCTACTTGTTTGTGTTCGGAGTCGCCTTTCTCTTCCCGGTGTTTGTCTTCACGGCGGGAGCGGTCGGAGCGGTCAGCTCCCGGCAGCTGAAGAAGGGCCGGCGGTGGGCGGTTCTAGTCATAGTTACGGTCGGAGCCATTCTCACCCCCACCGGCGACCCCCTGACTCTGATCCTGCTGTCCACACCGCTCTATCTGCTCTATGAAGCCACCATCTGGCTCGTGCGCTTCGCGCTGAAGAAGTGACCACCGCCCGGGAGGCGATAGCGGACTTCGTCGCACGGCTGCCCTTCGAGCCCGACGGCTTCCAGCGGGATGCGTTCGACATCATCGGGTCAAGCGAATCGGTGATAGTGGCCGCTCCCACTTCTGCCGGTAAGACGCTGGTGGCAGAAGCGGCGGTGGCCGCCGCGCTGGCAACCAACCAGCGGGCGTTCTACACCACTCCCATCAAGGCGCTTTCCAACCAGAAGTTCGCCGACTTCTCCAATCAGTACGGTCCCGATCAAGTGGGACTGCTGACCGGAGATAACTCGATCAACGGCAACGCCCCGGTCATCGTGATGACCACAGAAGTGCTGCGGAACATGATCTACGCCAATCGCAGCGACCTGGCCGGGTTGGGAGTGGTGGTGCTCGACGAGGTGCACTACCTGCAGGATCCGGCCCGCGGGCCGGTATGGGAGGAAATCATCATTCATCTTCCCCTCGACATCCCGGTGGTCGGGCTGTCGGCCACGGTTGCCAACGCCGACCAGTTCACCAACTGGGTGGACAGCCGGCGTGGTACCACTCGCCTGGTGTTGGAACGCCAGCGTCCGGTGCCATTGAGTGGGCAGTACCTGCTGTTCGACAAGAACAGCGGACACCGGTTGCTGCCCATCTTCAAGCAGCGTGACGGTCGGCGCACGCCCAATCCAGCCATCGTCAAGCTGCTCCGCCAGGGAGGTGGGCGCCGCCGTCGATTCCACACCCCGCGTCGGCCCGAGACCGTTGAAGAATTGGCCCAGCGAGATCTGTTGCCTGCCATCTACTTCGTGTTCAGCCGCAAGGGCTGTGAAGCGGCCGCCCAGCAGGTGGCCGGGGCGCTCAACTTGACAACCTCAGACGAGGCAGTCGAGATCCGTAGCCGGGCCGAGGCCGGCACCTCCCATCTGACCGACGCCGATCTTGGCATGCTCGGATACGCGGATTGGCTGGCCAACCTGGAGCGGGGCGTTGCCCCCCACCACGCGGGAATGGTGCCTGCGTTCAAGGAGACGGTCGAAGACCTGTTTGCCGACGGGCTTATCCGCGTTGTGTTTGCGACCGAGACGTTGGCGCTCGGAATCAACATGCCGGCCCGCTCCGTCGTGATCGAGAACCTCTCCAAGTTCAACGGGGAAACCCACGAACTGCTGCAGCCGGGCGATTACACCCAGTTGACCGGCCGGGCCGGCCGGCGCGGCATAGATGAGCAAGGAGTGGCGGTAGTTCTGCACTCGCCATACGTTCCCTTCGAGCGAGTGGCTGCGATTGCCGGAGCCGGCTCGCACCCTCTCCGGTCAAGCTTCCGTCCCACCTTCAACATGGCAGTCAATCTCATAGCCAACTATCCGCGCCGCCAGGCCGAGGACTTGCTGCGGGCCTCCTTCGCCCAATTCCAGCGAGAGACCGAGACCGGAGGGATCCGGGAAGGCATCGAGAAGACCGAAAAGGCGCTGCGGGAATACCGGGACAGGGCGGATTGCGAACATGGCGACGTCTTCTCGTTCATTGATCGGATCGACTCGAGTGGTCAGGACATGCCATCGGTCCGGGATGTCATGCGCCGATTCGTGGGAGACACCAGCGCCGGTGACGTCCTGGAAGTCCCGTCGAAGAGGGGCCCTGTGCTGTTCGTAATGCTGGCCCGAGGCCGCACCCAACAGCCGAGGTTGCAGCTGCTTTCCGAATTTGGTCGCATCAAGCGGATCAAGGCCGAGGATCTCCCGCTTGGCACCGCCCGGGTAGGAAGGATCGAGCTGCCCAAGCCATTTCGGCCCAACGAGGTCGGGTTCCGCGACCAGGTGCTTGAAGCGCTCAAGCATGCTCCCCCCGGCGGCCCCCGCACCGAGGCGAGGGCTCCTATCGATGATCCGCTGGCAGCCTGCCCGGATCTCCACGAACATGTTCGCTGGGCGAGGCGGGCCCGGAAGACCGAAAAGGACTTGCGGAACCGGCAGCGCCGGCTGGAACGGCTGGAAGGCGATCTGGTACGAGAGCTGCAAGCCACCCTCGACCTGCTGAGCTCCTGGGGATTCACAGGCGATTGGTCGTTGACCGACAAGGGTCACCGGCTGCGGACCGTCTATAGCGAGCTAGACCTTCTGGTAGTTGAAGCAGCCTCCCGTGGGCTCTTCGACGGGCTGTCGGTCCCGGACTTCACCGCCCTCGCTTCTCTGTTCGTGTACGAGGCCAGGGGCGACGGTGACCAGGCCGCTTGGCCTGAGGGCCAAGCGGAGGAGCGAGGGGCCGAGCTCATCGAGCTGTGGAGGCATCTGACCCGCGATGAACGGGGTGCCCGTCTCAACGAGACCAGGCAGCCGGACCACGGCTTTGCGGCTATCGCTCACGGTTGGGCCCGCGGTCTGACCTTGGAGGAACTGTTCGGGGACGATCAGCTGGCAGCCGGCGACTTCGTCAGGACAATCCGACAGCTTCTGGACCTGATCCGGCAGCTGCGAGATACCTTCCCGGGCCTGGCGACGGTGGCGTCCGATGCCATCGGACTGCTCGACCATGGAGTAGTTTCGGCGGGTGGAATCGCCTGACTGGTACGTAATGGTGAACCCGGCCGCCGGCCGGGGAACAGACCTGGTGGAACGAACCCACCGGGCGCTGGCGCTTCACGGCACCACCGGGACCGTCGTGGCCTCCGACAGCCCCGAGCATGTGGTTGAACTCATCGGCGAAGCAGTCGCCGACGGTCGGCGCCGGTTTGTGGCCGTAGGGGGCGACGGCACTGTCAACCTTGTGGTCAACGCCTTGCTGGTTCACGACTGGACCAGGCCACCGACGCTGGGGATCTTGCCGGCCGGGACCGGCTGTGACTTCGTGAGGGTCTTCGGAATCTCACAGGACATGGAACAGGCCGCCCGCCATCTGGCAGGCGAGGAGACATACCGGTCCGACGCGGCAGTGTTGGAGGGCGAATGGGGCCGCCGCTACTTCATCAACATCGCCCAGGCCGGGATCGGAGCCGCCTCGGCCACCACCGCGGATCGAATCGCCTTTTTGCGGGGGCTGCGCTATCAGACCGCCTTCTGGTTGACATTGCCTGGCTTTCGTCGTACCGACGTCACTTTGCGGGTCGGAAAGCGCGAGTACCGGGGTGATGCCATCTCGGTGATCCTGGCCAACGGGCAGTTCTTTGGCAACGGCATGAATGTGGCCCCCAAGGCAACCGTCGTGAGCGGGGTGATCGATGCCCAGGTGATCAGTGCCCGCAAGCGTCAGGCTCCGCTATTGATGCGGAAGGCGGCGCGAGGTCTGCACCTTGGCCACCGGGAAGTTCACCGACTACGCGGCCGCGAATTCTTATTAGAGACCAAGGACCCTTGGCCGGTGGAGGCCGATGGTGAATACCTGGGTCTAACACCGCTCTCGGGTCGAGTGCTGCCCGGCGCACTCGATATCAAGATCTAGATCAAGACCCTACCGACAGGGTTCGGAGGGCACAAAGAGAGGGAACAGAATCAGGGCCGGCGGTGTATATACTCCCGGCTCAATTCGCGGAGGACACGGCGGAATGGCACGCAAGAAGGCAACTGACACTGTCGAAATCGAAGATCAGGTCGAGGATCCCGAGGATGCCGAAGAGACCGAGGATCTGGAAGAGATCGATGAGTTCGAGCCCGAAAGCGACGAACTTGCCGCTCCCGATGAGGACGTCTCCGATACCGCCGATGCCGAGGAGTCGGACGACCTGGACGACGGAGCCGACGAATCGGATGCAGCCGCCCTCGGCGAATTGGAGGCCGCCGAGCTTTCGATGTTGACCCCCGACGAGGCCGCTGAGGTAATCCGGGTGGATGAGGCTGCCGAGGTTGCGTCACTGCGACGGGCCGAACTGGCGCTTGACCAGGAGGCCGACAGTGTTGCCGCCGGAGAGTTCGTCTGCTCCAGCTGTTTCCTCGTCAAGAAGAACACGCAACTGGCGAATAAACGCAAGCAGATCTGCAACGATTGTGCCGGATGAGGTTGCGGTAGTCATACCCACCTTCAACGAAGCGGAGAACCTCAGCCTGATCGTCTCCGCCGTTCGAGAACTCGGCTACCGACTGATCATCGTCGACGACAATTCGCCCGACGGCACCGGTGACATGGCCGACCGGTTGGCGGCCGGGGATGGTCTGATCAGTGTTGTTCACCGGCCGGAGAAGCAAGGTCTTGGTCCCGCCTACGCCGAGGGCTTTGCGGCCGCACTCACCGGATCCGCCACTGTGATCTGCCAAATGGACGCCGATTTCAGCCACGATCCGGCCGTCCTTCCGTCACTGGTGAAGGCAGTGCAGGAAGGGGCCGAAGCCGCTCTCGGCAGTCGCTACGTGCCGGGCGGCGACGTTCCCGGCTGGCCCCTTCACCGTCGACTGCTCTCCCGGTGGGGAAACCGCTACGCCCGCGCCATGCTTGCCACCAGAATCAACGACATGACCAGCGGCTTCAGGGCTTATCGCTCCGACGTCCTCCGCATGCTTCAACCAGCCACCTGTGAAGCCTCCGGGTACGGGTTCCAGGTCGAAATGGCCCGCCGTTGCCACGATGCCGGGCTGAAAGTGGACGAGATTCCGATCACCTTCCGCGACCGGGTCCGGGGCGAGTCAAAGATGCATTGGCGAATAGCTCTTGAAGCGATGTGGCTCGTGACGGCCTGGGGAATCCGCAAGAGGTTGCGCCGGTGAAGCCGCTCGAGATCGCAGCCCGGCCTGCCGTCGCTGAGGACGTCCCGGAACTGCTCCGTCTGTATCGGCTGCTCGAGGCGGAGATGGAAGCACTGCGCGGATTGTGGAAGGAAGCTGACGGGCTGGCCGAACCCGTCGAGCGGGCCCTGGCAGAAGCGGTCGCCGACCCTGGGACGATGGTGTTCATTGGGACAGCCGACGGCGTTCCGTTTGGCTTCATTCTCGGCTACTCGGCTTCCCTTCTCCCACAAGCGGATGGTGACCGGATGGCCACTATCAAACTTGTGTTCACCGAAGAGGAGGCTCGCGAAGTGGGGGTGGGGGAGGCGATGCGTGACACCGTGATGGGTGCCTTCCGGGCCGACGGTCATCGCTGGTTCGACGCCCATGTGCTCCCCGGCCACCGCCTGGCCAAGAACTTCTTCGAGGCGGGCGGGTTTTCGGCACGCTTCATCATCATGAACCACGAGGATGACTGACCGCCCAACGGTGGCGGTCGGCGCCGTAATCGTCGACGATGGCAACCTGTTGCTGGTGGAACGATCCCGACCGCCGGCGGTCGGGGGTTGGGCGGTCCCGGGCGGCCGGGTGGAACCCGGTGAAACTTTGTCGGAGGCGGTGAGGCGAGAGGTGCGGGAAGAGACCGGGCTCGAGGTCGAGGTAGGCGACGTCGCCTGGAGCGGGGAGTCAGTCGGTCCCGGCGAGCCCCCCGAGTGGCACTTCTCAATCATCGATTTCTGGGCCACCCCGGTTGGGGGAGTTCTGCGGGCGGGCGATGACGCGGCCCGAGCCGAGTGGGTTCCTATCGGGCGACTTCGCACCTGGCCTATGGTGGACATCATGTTCGATCTCGTAGACACACTGTGGCCTGCGACCGGAGATGTCTCGTGAAGTCGGACGCCGTCGCCTTGCTCGTCTCGCTGATCCAGAACGGGTGTGTCAACGATGGCTCTCCCGACAGCGGCGGCGAGTACCGCTCAGTTGAGACCCTGCAGGACTATCTGGGACAGGCCGGCGAGGTCTTCGAACCGCACCCCGGGCGCCAGAGCGTGGTGTACCGGGTGGAGGGTTCGACACCGGGGGCGCCTGCTCTCATGCTCATGGGCCACACCGACGTAGTGCCCGCCTCGCGGCACGGATGGCTGCATGACCCGTTCGAGGGCCTGATCGACGATGGTTTCGTTTGGGGGCGGGGTGCCGTCGACATGCTCAACGTGACGGCAGGGATGGCCGCAGCCTTCCGACCCTACCTGAATGGAGAGAAGGATCCGCTGCCGGGAGATCTGGTGTATATGGCGGTGGCCGACGAGGAAGCCGGCGGCAAGTTCGGCGCCGAATGGCTGGTCGATCACCAGTGGCCGGTCGTCGCCTGCGATTACATGCTTACCGAGGTTGCCTACCCGCCGATTACGACGGCCTCCGGAGTCGCCTATCCGGTTAGTGTCTCTGAGAAGGGCCCTTACTGGCGCAAGCTGATCGCCCGGGGGGTGCCCGGCCACGGAAGTCAGCCGCACGGGCGAGAGAATGCGGTCGTCGACCTCGGCCAGGCCATCGCCCGTCTGGCCGAAGCCCCCACCCCCGTTGCCATCACCGATGAATGGCGGGCCATTGTGGAGATACTCGAAATGGGCCCCGATTTCTCGGCCGCCTTGCTCGATCCCGATCAGATCGATGCCGCCATCGATGCGATCGCCTCGGCCGATCCAGAGATGGCTCGCATAGCTCATGCGCTCACCCACCTCACTGTTAGCCCCAACGTGGTCCACGGCGGGGTCAAGAGCAACGTGATCGCCGAAGAGGGAAGCGCCGACATCGACATCCGGGCCCTTCCCGGCCAGGACGAGACCACCGTTGACGATCACTTCCGCAAGGTCCTGGGCTCTGAACTGTACGACCGCTTGCAGATCGAGCCGATCATGGATTACCCGGCCGGATCGTCTCCGCAGGAGGGCCCGCTCTGGGAGGCGGTCGGTGACGGCTACGAGCAGGTGGCCGGAACTCGCCGTCGGTTCCCGTATCTCATCTCCGGCACTACCGACGCCCGTTTCTTCCGAAGCCGCGGGGTGGTCGCATACGGAGCAGGCGTGTTCGATGATCGGATGGGGACCGGCGAGTTCGCGTCGATGTTTCACGGCCACAACGAGCGGGTGAGCGTTGATTCGGTTGTGCTTACCACCGACTTCCTGGCCACTGCGATAGAGAGATTCGCTGTGCACTCGGTGGCCGGGTGACCCCACTTCCGGACGCCATCGTCTGCGATCTGGACGGAGTCCTCTACCGCGGGGACGAGGAGGTCGCGGGCGCCGGTGCCGCCCTCGATCTGCTGCAGGGGGCATCCGTCGACCTGGTCTTCGTCACCAACAACGCCACCAAAAGCCCGGCCCAAGCGGCTGCCAAGATTCGCCGGGTGACCGGTTATCAGGCGGAAGCCGGCCAGGTGGTCACTTCGGCGCAAGCAGCCGTTCACCTGGTGGCCGCCGACCGGCCACGAACGCTCCTGTTCGGCGCCGCCGGAGCGAGAGAGCCGTTGCAACTGGCCGGTGTTCCCCTGGTGAGTGACTGGAGGACGGCCGAAGCGGTCATCACCGGACTCGATCTGGCGCTCTCTTATGAGTCGCTGACTGCGGCCGTCATGGCGGTGGGGAATGGAGCCCGGTTCATTGCCACCAATGCCGACGTCACCTACCCGACACCGGAGGGCCAATGGCCCGGTGCCGGCGCGATGGTGGCGGCAGTGGCGGCTGCCACCGGCGTGGAGCCCGAGATAGCCGGGAAGCCTGAACCGGCTATGCGGGAGCTGCTTCGGGAGCGCTTGAACGGGCGGTCGGTGGCCGTGATCGGAGACCGTCCCGAGACTGATCTGGCCCTGGGAGTGGCGGAGGGTTGGGTCACCATCCTGGTGCTGAGCGGGGTGACGGTCGGGGCCGACGGTGTCGACCCCGAACCCGACTTCGTGTTGGAATCGGTGGCGGAGGTACCGGGCCTCTTTAGCCTGTAGCCGCCGGCAGCAGAGGCGTGTTTCACAGCCGGGACCCGATACGCTGTTCCCAATGTCCGAACGATTCCGTACCGATCTGGCCGAGCGGCTGGCGGCCCTGAGGGAGGACGGGCTGTTCAAGGATGAGCGCCACATCGCCTCTCCCCAGGACGCCTCGATCACTCTCGAAGACGGTGCCGAGGTGCTCAACTTCTGCGCCAACAACTATCTCGGACTGGCCAACCATCCGGCGCTGATCGACGCAGCTGCCGCCGCCCTTCCCGACTACGGATACGGGATGGCTTCGGTTCGTTTCATCTGTGGCACCCAGACGGTGCATGCCGCGCTCGAAGCCGACCTCGCCGGGTTCCTGGGCATGGAGGATGCGATCCTCTACAGCTCCTGTTTCGACGCCAACACCGGGCTGTTCGAGACTCTGCTGGACGAGCAGGACGCGATCATCAGTGATGCCCTCAACCATGCCTCGATCATCGACGGGGTGCGTTTGTGCAAAGCTCGGCGGTACCGCTACGCCAACAACGACATGGCGGAGCTGGAAAGCCGTCTGCAGGAAGCGGCCGACGCTCGCTACCGGTTGGTCGCCACCGACGGCGTCTTCTCGATGGACGGAATCCTTGCCGACCTCCCTGGCATCTGTGATCTGGCGGACAAGTACGACGCCATGGTGATGGTGGACGACTCCCATGCCGTCGGGTTCGTCGGAGCGAAGGGAAGGGGGACCCCGGAACAGTTGGGGGTGGCGGACCGGATCGACATTCTCACCGGGACCCTCGGCAAAGCGCTGGGAGGCGCCTCCGGCGGCTACACGGCCGCCTCCACCGAGATCGTCGGTTGGCTGCGTCAGCGGTCCCGTCCCTACCTGTTCTCCAACAGTCTGGCGCCGGTGATCACGGCCACTTCCCGAACGGCGCTCAAGCTTCTGAGCGACGGCGATGAACTCCGTTCCAAGCTCCGTCGTAATAGCGAGCGGTTTCGAGCCGGGATGGAAGCTGCCGGCTTCACTCTGGCGGGGGCCGGTCATCCGATCATCCCGGTCATGCTGGGCGATGCCCGCCTGGCCGGCGACATGGCGCAAGCCTTGCTGGCCGAGGGTGTCTACGTGGTTGGTTTCTCATTTCCGGTGGTTCCCCGTGGCCGGGCCCGGATTCGTACTCAGATGTCGGCAGCTCACAGCGATGACGACGTCGATCGGGCGATCGACGCTTTCGCTCGGGTCGGGCGCAAGTTGGGGGTTGTCGTCTGATGCGGGCCCTGATCAAGGCATCTGACGCCCCCGGCCTCACTCTGACCGAAATCGAGGCACCCCGACCGGGACCGAACGACGTAGTCATCGACGTGGTCGCTACCTCCATTTGCGGTACCGACCTTCATATCTTCGATTGGGACTCGTGGGCCCGCCGGACGATTCCCATAGGGATGGCAGTCGGCCACGAATTCGCCGGGGTCATTGCCGAGGTTGGCAGCGAAGTTACCGGTCTGGCAGTGGGGGACCGCGTTTCGGCGGAAGGTCACATCACTTGCGGCCACTGTCGCAATTGCCGGGCCGGGCGGCGGCATTACTGCCGCAATGCCCAGGGCATAGGTGTCAACCGGGCCGGGGCATTCGCCGATCAGGTGGCCGTCCCCGCCGTTAACGTTTTTCCCCTGCCCGATGACGTCGACGACCAGATCGGAGCCATTCTCGACCCGCTCGGCAACGCCACCCATACCGCCCTCAGCTTCGATCTTGTCGGCGAGGATGTCCTCATAACCGGGGCGGGACCGATCGGGCTGATGGCCACCGCGATCGCCCGTCATGTCGGGGCCCGCTACATCGTCGTAACCGATGTCAACGACTTCCGACTGGCCCTGGCCGAGAAGATGGGTGCCGACCGGGCGGTGCATGTGAGGGAGTCGCCACTGGAGACTGTTGAGCACGAGCTGGGGATGGTGGAGGCGTTTGATGTGGGGCTGGAGATGTCCGGTGCCCCTTCGGCACTGTCCGACATCCTGCGAACCATCAACCACGGCGCCAACATCGCTCTGCTCGGCATTCCATCCGGCCCGTTTGAGATCGACTGGAACCAGGTGATCTTCAAAGGCCTCACCCTCAAAGGCGTCTATGGTCGGCGCATGTTCGAGACCTGGTACAAGATGACGTCGATGCTGCACAGCGGACTCGACATCAGACCGGTTATCACGCACCACTTCCCGGCCGACCAATTCGAGGAAGCCTTCGAAGCCGTGCGAGGGGGACGTGCCGGCAAGGTGATTCTCGACTGGCAATAGGCGGTTGCCGGAGCGATCAGGGGAACGACGCCCAGCGAGGCTTGCGGTGAGCCTCTACTCGCCTCAGCAGGACGTTTCTCAACATGAGCGCAAGCAAGACCCCGAAAGCAAAGCCGGCCACGTGAGCTTCCCAAGCCACATTGGAGGCCGGGTCGATCCCGAATTGTCCAATGAACCAGATGCCGATGAAGAGGACCGCCGGGACGGGTATGAAGAAGAAGCCGAACAGGCTGAGGATGCGATGGGTGGGGAACAACACCAGGTAAGCGCCCATTACGGCCGCGATTGCTCCCGAGGCGCCGACCAGCGGGATGGTCGAGTCGGGATTGGCCACGGCATACCCGATGGTTGCCGCGATTCCTCCGGCCAGGTACATGACGAGGTAGCCAACGGTTCCAAAGGCCTCCTCAACGTTGTTACCGAAGATCCATAGCGACCACATGTTGAAGGCAATGTGGAGGACACCCGCGTGCAGGAACATCGATGACAGGACGCTGAGCAGCACCATCTTGTCGGGGAAGACCTCGGGGCCCTGGTTCTCTTCGAAGCACCGTCCGGTGGCCAACTCCTCGGTGTCGAGTGGGTCGAGTGTGCGCAGCTCGCATGGGATGGCGGCGTACTCGTAAGCGAACCGATCGAGCTCATCGGCCGAGTCCTGCGGTTGTACCAGGAAGAACACGAAGACGTTGATCGCGATGAGGGCGAGAGTTACCACCGGGCGGATGACTGTGGGGTTGATGTCGCGGATTGGTATCAAAGCCGGTTCCTGTCGCAGCCGACGGCGATAATGGGTGCCATGGATACTACGCGCAATGAAGAACTTCTCACCAGGCTTGAAGCTGCCGACCCGGCGGAAGCCCCTGATGTCGCCGACGAGTTGGCGGCCGCCCTTGCCCAGGAGCTGGACGGCGGCACTGCCCAGCCCGCAGCCGAGACCGGATCCCCGGCTCCGGCCGAGCCCGGCGGCGCCCCCTGACCCGGAACCGGTTGGACGCCGAGCTAGTTCGCCGCAAGCTGGCCGGCTCCAGGGCGGCAGCCCGGCGCTTGATCACCGAAGGTGGCGTGAAGGTCGGGGGAGTGATCGCCCCCAAACCGGGCACCCTGGTTGCCGCAGACGTGGCAGTCGAACTGGTGGGCCCGGCCCCGCGTTTCGTCAGCCGGGGCGGGGAGAAGCTGGCGCGGGCTCTTGAGGTCTTCGGCATCACGGTGGCTGGGAAACCGGCCGTCGACCTGGGTGCCTCGACCGGGGGCTTCACCGATTGCCTTCTCCAGCGCCACGCCTCGCACGTCACCTCCATCGACGTTGGCTACAACCAGCTGGATTATCGGTTGCGGGACCACCCCCGGGTGACGGTGCGGGAGCGGACCAACGCCCGCACCATGGATGTCGGGGAAGTGGATGGGCCGTTCCAGATAGTGGTGGCTGATCTCTCCTTTATTTCGCTCGAGTTGGTGATGGGGACGATCGCATCTCTGGCCGGCCCCGACTCCGACATCGTCCTGCTGGTGAAGCCGCAGTTCGAAGTCGGCAAGGATCAGGTCGGTCGGGGTGGACTGGTGAGCGATCCGGCTCTGTGGCGGCAGGCCATCATGCGCATAGCCGAGGCCGGAGACCTTCATGGTCTCGGCGCTGTCGGCGTGGTGGCCAGCCCGCTGCGGGGAGCTTCGGCAGGCAACCGCGAGTTCCTATTGTGGATGCGGCGCGGTCCGAGCGAATTGTCCGAGCAAGAGGTAGACGAGGCATTGGCCGACGACCCGGAGGGAGCCGCAACATGATTATCGGATTGGTGCTCCACCCTGAGCGAGTCCGAGCTACCGAAGTCGCCAAGGAGGTGTTGGCAGGCGCGGCCGCCCGCGGCATCCGAGTGGTGGGAGTCGATGCCGAAGCGTCTTCGCTACCAGGCATCGATGATGGAGACCTGGCCGCGGCGGAACTGGTGCTCTCAATCGGCGGTGACGGCACCGTGCTGGAAGCCGTCAAGCGAGCTCTGCCCCTCGGCCTGCCCATCCTCGGGGTCAACCTGGGAAGAGTCGGTTTCCTGGCCGAGATAGAAGAGTCCCAGATGGCAGAGACCCTGGACCGGATCGAGGCCCGGCACTGGGTGGTGGAAGAGCGCATGACCCTCAAGGCCGAGATCGAGGACGGTCCCACCGTGCATGGCCTCAACGACATCGTGATCTCCAAGCGAATGGCCAACCGGTTGGCTCCGCTTTCGGTGTACGTCGATGATGCTCTCTTCCGGACCTACCGGGCCGATGGCATTGTCGTCGCCAGCGCCACCGGATCAACTGCTTATAGCTTTTCCGCCGGCGGCCCGGCCGTCGACCCCACCTTGCGAGCCTTGTTTATGACGGCGGTGGCCCCCCACTCCCTGTTCAGCCGAACTCTCGTTTACGAACCCGAACGGGTGCTTAGCTTCGTGGCCGGCTCGGAGCGACCGGTGGGGGTCGAGGTGGATGCCACCGATCTGGGCGGATTGGAGTTGGGCCAGAGCGTCCGAGTCACCGCCGGGGACGTCTCGGCCCGCTTCGCCACCATGGGTGGCATGCGATTCCCTCACACGCTGCAGCACAAGCTCGGGCTCGACGGTGATTGACGAGCTCAGAGTCACCAATCTGGGGGTCATCGAAGAGGCTGTCATCGAACCGGGACCGGGGTTGGTAGTGGTCACCGGCGAAACCGGGGCGGGCAAGACGATGCTGCTGGGAGCGCTGCGGCTGTTGCTGGGGGGAGCGGCCCGTAGCGAGTCCATCGGGCCACATGGGGACGAGGCGAGGGTAGAGGGCCGTTTCATCGGCGCTACCGACGAGGAAACCGTGGTGGCCCGTCGGATCACCGCCAGCGGCCGAAGTCGCGCCTATCTGGACGCTGCCATGGTGCCCGTCAAGGAACTGTCCGAGCGGATGGCCGGAACGGTCGAGTTGGTAGGTCAGCACGATCATCTGCTGATAACCCGTTCCGGGTCGGTCCGGGCATTGCTGGACGACTCGCTTGACTCGGAAGGTCGGGAGGCGCACCTCAGCTATCTCGCGGTCTGGTCCGAACTCAAAGAACTCCGGGCGGCCCAGACCGAATTGGGTGGCGATCGTCGTGCGCTGGAAAGGGAGCTGGAGTTGGCCAGGCACCAGGCCGACGAGATCAGCGCGGCGGGTTTCGCCGACGGTGACGAGGCGCCACTGGCGACGCGGGTGACCAGATTGCGCCACGCTGAGGAACTTCAGACCGAGCTGATCACTGCCCATGAGGCGCTGACGGCGGCAGAGGGAATCGACGAGTCGGTTGATCGTATTAGGCGGGCTCACTCCCTGGACGCCAGCCTCGAACTGCTGCTGGAGCAGGGGGCGGAGGTGCAAGCGCGGATCGGCGAACTGCGGTCCGGTCTCAGAGGGGCCGCCGAGGGGCTGGAACACGACCCGGGCGAGCTGGAGGATTTGGAAGCGAGGGTCACCCTGCTCGCCGACCTCAAGCGAAAGTACGGTGCCGACCTGTCCGAGGTCTTGGCGTTCGGTGAAAAGGCCACGGCCCGCGTCGGCCAGATCGAAGACCTGTTGGAGCGGGCCGACCATTTGCAATCTGAACTCGAGAGTGCCCGGGTCCGGGTCGAGGCTGCCGGAGAACGGCTGCGGGTGGCCAGAGCACGGGCCGCCAAGGAAATCGCCTCAGCCGCGGTCGGCCACCTGAGTCAACTGGGATTCAGTGCGCCGGTTGTCGAGTTGGACGTCATTGCGTCCGATTCCGGCCCGGCCGGGGCCGACGCGGTTGAGCTGCGGTTCTCATCGGACGCTTCTATCCCGGCCGGTCCCGCCTCCCGCATCGCCTCCGGCGGCGAGCTGAGCCGACTGGTGCTGTCGCTGCGATTGGCGGCCGGCGTTGGCGAAGCCGCGGTCGTCGCTTTCGACGAAATCGACGCCGGTATCGGCGGGGCGACCGCGCTGGCGATGGGCCGGAAGCTCAAAGGTCTGGCCGGTGGGCGTCAGGTGCTGTGCGTGACTCACCTCCCGCAGGTGGCTGCTTTCGCGGCCACCCACCTGGTAGTGGATCGGGAGGGGGCAACCGCCCGGGTGCGGCCGGTGGTCGGAGAGGAGCGGGTGGCTGAGATCACCAGGATGCTTTCCGGCCTGCCCGAGAGTGAGCGGGGCCAGGAGCATGCCATCGAGTTGCTGGCGATCGGGGCCGGGTGATTGCCACGCTGCGGCGGGAGCCCGCACGCTGCGCGCGTGAAGCCAGGGGTGTTCGCGGGCAGTGCTACAGTCTCGAAGTCCAAGGAGCGCGTTGACGAAATACGTCTTTGTAACCGGCGGGGTGACCTCCAGCCTCGGCAAGGGAATCACTGCAGCATCCCTCGGTCGGCTCCTCAAGTCCCGCGGCCTGCATGTGGTCAACCAGAAGCTGGACCCCTACCTCAATGTCGATCCCGGCACGATGAACCCCTTTGAGCACGGCGAGGTCTTCGTCACCGATGACGGGGGAGAGACTGACCTTGACCTGGGCCACTACGAACGCTTCACCGGAGAGAACCTCCGCCGCGACTCCAACGTCACCACCGGATCGATCTACCTGTCGGTCATTCAAAAAGAGCGCCGCGGCGACTACCTGGGCGCGACGGTGCAGGTCATTCCTCACATCACCAATGAGATCAAGGCCCGCATCCGTCGCCTCGGGGACACCCCCGGCGTCGACGTCGTAATCACCGAGATCGGCGGCACGGTCGGTGACATTGAGATCCTCCCTTTCCTGGAGGCGATCCGTCAGTTCCGAAAAGACGTCGGATCCAGCAATGTTGCCTATATCCACGTCACGCTGGTTCCCTATCTGGCCCCAAGCGACGAGTTGAAGACCAAGCCGACCCAGCACTCAGTGGCCGAGTTGCGCAGCCACGGCATCCAGCCGGACACGATCGTCGTTCGCTCCGATCGGCCGATCGACGACTCGGTCCGGAGGAAGATCAGCCTCTTCTGCGACGTCGATCCGGCCGCCGTGATCAGCGCTGCCGACGCCGCCGACATCTACGAGGTGCCGCTCATGATGCAGGCAGCGGGCCTCGACGACGTGATCTGTGAACACCTGCAACTTGACACGCCCGAGCCCGACCTGACCGACTGGATCGCCATGCTGGACGGGATAAAGGACGCCACCGAGCCGGTCACGATCGGTCTGGTCGGAAAGTACGTTGATCTTCCGGACGCCTACCTGTCGGTTGTTGAAGCTCTCAAGCATGGCTCGGCCGCCAACGGGGTCGCTCTCGATCTTCGCTGGATCCCCAGCGACGACATGGACGGCCTGCTGGCCCAGACCTATCTGGATGGGGTGGACGGGATTCTGGTGCCCGGCGGTTTTGGCGTGCGCGGCATCGAAGGCAAGATCGAGGCGATTCGCCACGCTCGGGAACAGAACATCCCGTTTCTGGGGCTGTGTCTCGGCCTGCAGTGCGCGGTGATCGAATACAGCCGCTCGCAACTGCGCCTGTCGGAAGCCAACAGCTCTGAGTTCGCACCCACCACAGCCCATCCGGTGATCGACCTGATGGACAGCCAGCAGGATGTCGAGGACAAGGGAGGCACCATGCGCCTCGGCCTCTACGCCGCCAAGCTGGCCGAAGGGTCGCTGGTGAGGAGCCTGTACGGGGAGGAGCTGATCTACGAGCGGCACCGGCACCGCTACGAGGTCAACAATCGCTACCGGGCTGATCTCGAGGCCGCCGGGTTCCTGCTGTCGGGAACCTCGCCAGACGACCTGCTGGTCGAAATCGTGGAACTCCCCGGACACCCGTTCTTCGTTGGTTCACAATTCCACCCTGAGCTCAAGTCCCGACCCACCGACCCGCATCCGCTATTTGTCGGCTTCATGAAGGCCGCTCTCAGCCATCGGCGGGGAGTGGTGGTCGCCCCCGCCTCCCAGGACGAGACAGTCGCCGAGAGGCACTGATGGCGGAGTTCCGGCGTCAAGCCGGCGGCATCGTCTACCGGGGAACCGGGGTCACCGTCGGCAGCTATCAGTACGACACTCCCGACGGCGGCACGATGACCCGGGAAGTGGTCCATGCCCACGAAGGCTCGGTGGTGGTGCTTCCATACACCGGCACTCACGTCGTCTTGCTGCAGCAGTTCCGGGCGCCGGTTGACCGGGTCATTTACGAACTCCCGGCCGGCAAGCGTGATATTCCGGGCGAGGATCCCGCCGACGCCGCCCGCCGGGAATGCGTTGAGGAGGTGGGTCTGCGGCCGGGGCGGCTAACACTGCTGCATGCCTTCTACAACACCCCCGGTTACAGCGACGAGGAATCCTGGCTCTACCTGGCGGAGGATCTCGAACCGGTGGAAACCGACCCGCAAGGACCAGAGGAGATGGCCGCCCGGATTGTCGAGATGACGGTGGAGGAGGCGCTTGATCGGGTGGCAACAGGGGAGATCAAGGACGCCAAGACGATCATCGGCTTGTACGCTGTTAGTCGGAGGTTGGCATGATTGTTGGCGTTCCCACCGAGATCAAAACCCACGAATACCGCGTGGCACTCACCCCGGCGGCGGCTCGCGAAGTTGTCGAGCACGGCCACGAGGTCCTGCTGCAAGCCGGGTCCGGACTCGGTACCGGCCACGAAGATGCCGACTACGTGGCGCAGGGTGTTCGCATCGTTCCAACTGCCGCCGACATCTTCGAGACTGCCGAGATGGTCCTCAAAGTCAAGGAGCCCCAGCCCGATGAGGTGGCGATGCTGGCTCACGGCCAGATCCTCTTCACCTTCCTCCACCTCGCGGCCGATCGGGAACTGACGGTCTCACTGCGGGATTCTGGCGCAATCGGAATCGCGTATGAGACCGTCGAACTTGCCGACGGCTCGCTTCCCCTGCTGGCTCCAATGTCGGAGATCGCCGGTCGGATGGCCACTCAGGTGGGTGCTTATTTCCTGGAGAAGGCCGAGGGCGGCCGCGGCATTCTGCTGGGGGGTATTCCGGGCGTGATGCCGGCCAAAGTGGTTGTGGTTGGCGCGGGAGTAGCCGGAGCCAACGCGGCCGTCATTGCCATGGGCATGCAGGCCAGGGTGATTGCCCTCGATCGCAACGCCGAGAAGCTCCGTCGGCTCAACTCGCTCTATCTGGGCCACATCATGACTCTGGCCTCCAATCGCCTCACCCTGGAAGAGCAGGTGGTGGATGCCGACCTGGTGGTCGGGGCAGCGTTGATCCCGGGGGCTTCCGCTCCCAAGCTGGTCACCGAGGACATGATCCAGAGCATGCGGCCCGGCTCGGTGGTGGTCGACATCTCAATCGACCAGGGCGGTTGCTTTGCCACCAGCCGCCCCACGTCCCACGACGATCCGGTCTATGAGATGCACGGCGTGGTCCACTATGCGGTGACCAACATCCCCGGCGCAGTTCCACAGACCTCAACTTATGGCCTGACCAATGCCACCCTGCCCTACGTCCTGCAGTTGGCCGACAACGGTGTGGAGGGCGCGGTCAACATCAACGGTGCGATCCGGTCCGGCATCAACGTGGCCAACGGCGAGCTGGTGCATCCTGCCGTTGCCGGGAGCCTCGATCTGGAGCACCGGACCGTCGCCGAGGTGCTCGGCTTCTAGCCATGACCGTCCTTGAGCCGGACGTCGAGGAGTATCTGGCATCGTTGGCCAGCGAACGGGGGCTGTCCCGCCATACCGTGTCGGCCTACCGCCGGGATCTCTCCCAGTACCTGGCCTTTCTCGATGGAGAACCGACCAACCCCTCCCAGGTGGAGGGGTTCGTCAGGTCGCTGCACCAGCGCGGCCTGGCCGCCAGCTCGGTGGCACGCAAGACGGCGGCGGTGCGGGGGTTGCACCGGTTCCGGGTAACCGAAGGCCTGGCCGATGATGACCCGACAGCTCTAGTTGATGCCATCAAGCGAGCGCGAGCGCTTCCGAAGGCACTCAGTCTCGACGATGTGCTGGCACTGCTCGAAACACCCGACCTTTCCGCACCTGCCGGCCGACGCGACCGCGCCATTCTGGAGTTTCTGTACGCCACGGGTAGTCGGGTATCCGAAGCGGCCGGCCTCAACCTGGAGGATGTCGACCTCGAATCCGCAACCGCCATAGTCACCGGCAAGGGCAACAAGCAGCGCCTGGTGCCGCTGGGTGGCTACGCCACCAGGGCGATCGAGGCCTATCTCCCGGACCGGTTGGGAATCCGGCGTTCCGGCCGCGATTCGGGTGCCCTCTTCTTGAATCTGCGGGGCGGACGCCTCAGCCGCCAGGGCCTATGGGGCATTGTTCGCAAAGCGGCGGACCGGGCCGGAATCTCCCCGGACCGGGTGTCGCCTCACGTGTTGCGCCACTCGGCTGCCACCCACATGGTGGAGCGAGGGGCCGATCTGAGATCCGTCCAACAGCTGCTCGGTCACGCTACAATTACCACGACACAGGTGTACACCAGAGTGACCCCGCAGCACTTGCTGGAGGTGTACGTAACGTCTCATCCACGTAGCAGATGATGGGAAAACGCCATGACGATTGACCTCGACAACGCACGGAAGGTCCTGCTCGAAGAGCGGGAGAAAGTGGTGGGCCAGCTCGGGGAGCTCGGTTCAGACGAGAACGGGGATCTCCGCCCCGATCTCGATTTTGGGGAAGGGTTCGCCGACGCGGCCGCAGTGACTTCTGAGCGCACCGAGGTGCTCGGAATTGTCGAATCGCTGAAGCACCAGCTGGACGACGTAGACGCGGCAGTCTCCAAATTGGATGAGGGCACCTACGGAACCTGTCAATCCTGCGGCAAAGAGATTGGACCCGCCCGCATGGAGGCCCGGCCGACGTCGCTCTACTGCGTGGACTGCAAGACGCGCCGCACTGCTTGAGCCGCGGCTCCCGGTGGACCTGTTTTCTTTCACAGACAACAGGTTCATCGAGGCTGCCGTCGTCATCCTGATCCTGATCCCGTCGATCATCGTGCACGAGGTGTCGCACGGCTTCGCGGCAGATCGGCTGGGGGATGACACCGCTCGCCGGGCCGGGAGGCTGACCTTGAATCCTGTGCCGCACATCGATCCCTTCGGATCGGTGTTGCTGCCGGCCATGCTGGCGCTGGCAGGAGGCCCGATCTTCGGCTGGGCCAAGCCGGTGCCCGTCAATGCCGGACGCTTCCGGAACCCGACTGGTGATATGGCGATCACCGCCCTGGCGGGGCCGCTCTCCAACGTGCTGGTGGCAGCATTGCTGGCCAGGCTGGTCTTCCCATCCACCGACGGGGTACCCCGTGAGATCGTGCTCTGGTTTATTGCGCTCAACCTGTTCCTGGCTGTGTTCAACATGCTGCCGGTCCCTCCGCTAGATGGCAGCCGCCTGCTGCCCCTGGTCCTGTCCGAGCGCGGCCGCCAGGTCTTCCGCCAGTTCGAGCAGTTCGGCTTCTTGATCCTGTTTGGCCTGCTCTTCTTCTTGCCCGATGCCCTCAACTTCATGACCGACTGGGTGAACTGGCTTCTGAACTTGGTGATTGCATGAGCCACCCGCGCACTCTTGCCCACGCCCGCCACCTGGCCGGGCGGATGATGGGTTCGTTGCGAGCGGACCCGCTGTCGCCCCGGGAGGAGGCGGAGGTGGCCGGACTGCTGTCATCAGACCTGGCGGCCTTGTTCTGGGAACAACCGGTGATGGATCAACGCCACGGGATCAATGCCGCTCGCTTCCTCTTGACCCACCAACCAGGGGACCAGAGCGGGGCCAGGGCCGCCTTGTTGCACGACGTCGGTAAGCGGCGGGCCGGCCTCGGGGTGTTCGGCCGTGTGATGGCCACGCTGCTGGCTCTGCTTGGGATACCGTCCCGGGGCCGTCTTGCCGCCTATCTGGACCACGCCGCCCTCGGGGCGGACGACCTGCAGGCTGCCGGTGCCGAGCCCCTTGTGGTGGCCTACGCCCGTCACCAGGACCTGGAGCAGCCCGAGGCCGTCCCTACATCCACCTGGGAGGTTCTGCGCCGGGCGGACGGCGAAAACCCCCTCCTACCCGACCAGCCCCAATACGATGGCGAATGATGCGGAGTGCTCATGAGCTATGAAGTGAAGACAGCGGTCTTTGAGGGACCGCTCGATCTGCTGCTGCAGTTGATCACCCGCCACCAGGTCGACATAACCCATCTCAGCTTGACCGGCCTGGTCACCGAATACCTGGCCCACCTGGATGACATGCGCGAGCTGGACATGGAAGTCACCAGCGAGTTCCTGCTGATCGCATCCACGCTGATTCAGCTCAAAGCACGCTTCTTGCTCCCGGATGACGGCGACGTCGACCTGGACGAGGAGCTGGCGCTGTTTGAGGAACGGGACCGCTTGCTGGCCCGCCTTCTGGCCTGCGCCACTTTCAAGGATGTTGCCGCCGTGCTGGCCCATCGGCTGGCCGGCCAGGCCCGCTACCTACCCCGCACCGCCGGTCTCGACTTCGATGTGCGGCCGGTTGATCTCGAGATCCGGCTTGGCATGGGACCCGAGGCGTTGGCCCGGTTGGCCTCCCGGGTGCTGGCCAGGACCGGAGAGCCCGATCTTGACCACCTCGACCTCGATCTGCCTTCTGTGGCGCACGCCATCGAAGGCTTGCGAGACCGGTTGCGGGCGGAGCTGGAGGGTGACTTCGACGATCTCACCGACCATCTGACGCGCACCGTCGAGGTGGCCGCCTATTTCCTGGCCATGCTGGAACTGGCCCGGTGGGGGTTGATCGAGGTCAGCCAGCAGCACCGCGATGCCCCGATCAGAATCCGAACCCGCCCAGACGCCGTGGCCGTCGATGGGCTCCAGAGTGAATGGACCTGAAATGAACACGCGCTCGACCCTCGAAGCCATTCTGTTTGTTGCGGAGCGACCGGTCCCTGCGGCCGAATTGGCCGAAGTGACGGAACGGCCCCGGCAGGAGATCACAGAGGAGCTGGAGGCCCTGGCCCAGGATTACGAAGACCGGGAAGCAGGCATGGTGCTGACGCAAGTTGGGGGTGGCTGGCGCATGTTCAGCCGGCCGCAGGCCCGTCCCTATCTTGAGCAGTTCGCCGCCAGTCCGGCCGCCACCCGCCTGTCGCAGGCGGCCCTGGAGACGTTGTCCGTGGTGGCCTACCGTCAGCCGGTGACCCGCGGTCAGGTGAGCGAGATCCGGGGCGTGGACTCGGAGCGTTCCCTTCAGACCCTGGAGCGACTCGGCCTGGTAGCCGATATCGGCACCGCTCCGGGGCCGGGCAGTCCCATCCTGTATGGGACCACGGAGTTGTTCGTCGAGAAACTGGGCGTAAACGGCCTCGACGAGTTGCCGCCACTGGCCGATCATGTGCCGCCTCCCCAGGTGATGGAAGCGCTCGAGCGTCCGTTTCGACCGGGCGGCGTCGTCGACCTGCTGGCCGACGACGACTCGTAAAGCGAAGGCAGACCAGTAGAACGGCTTCAGAAGCTCATTGCCCACGCGGGCATCGCCTCCCGGCGCACAGCGGAGGACCTCATCCGGGAAGGTCGCGTGACGGTAGACGGGACTCCGGCGCATCTGGGACAGAAGATCGACCCGGAAACTGCCTGGGTGGAGGTCGATGGAGTTGCTCTCCCGGTCAAGCCCGACCTCGCCTACTACCTGCTCTACAAGCCGGTCGGCGTCATCAGCACCACGGACGACCCCCAGCAACGTGAGACTGTGACCAGCCTGGTTCCCGGTGCCACCCGTCTGTATCCGGTTGGCCGGCTGGACGCAGATAGCGAAGGCTTGCTTCTGCTAACCAATGACGGCGCTCTCACCGAGCGGGTCACCCATCCTCGCTACGGGATCACAAAGACCTATCTGGTGGAGGCCGACGGTGCGGTCGGCGCCAAAGCAGTTGCCCGCCTGACGGCCGGAGTGGGGCTGGACGACGGCCCGGCCCGGGCCGCCCGGGCCCGCCTGGTAGAGGTGGGCCGGACCGGCTCGCTGATCGAAGTCGTTATGACCGAGGGCCGCAAACGCGAGGTCCGCCGGATGTTCGATGTGATCGGCCACCCGGTGAAGCGGCTGGTGAGGGAGGCGATCGGGCCGATCCGGGACCGGCAGCTCAAGCCGGGGGAGTGGCGGGAGCTGAATATGGCAGAGGTACGCTCCCTCTACGCAGCCGCAGAAGATTCATGAAATCCATCGATCCGAGTGGCCCGGTGGCGGGTGCAGTCCGCCTCCCGGGCTCGAAGAGCATTACCAACCGCGCTCTGGTGGTAGCGGCGCTTGCCTCGGGGACCAGCCGGTTGGCGGGGCCGCTGCTGGCAGACGACACCGAGGCCATGGTCGACAGTCTGGTGCGCTTCGGGGTCGACGTGCATTGGGACGGGGCCGATCTGGTTGTGGTGGGATCGGATGGGTCGCCGGGGTCGGGTGATGTCGAGATCGATGTCCGCGGCTCGGGTACCACCGCCCGATTCCTGACCGCGGCCGCCACCCTTCGACCCGGAACGGTGCGGCTGGACGGCAACCGCCGTCTGCGTGAGCGTCCGATCGGCGACCTGGTCCGGGCCCTGGGAGAGCTGGGGGCGGCGGTGGAGATACTGGGTGGCCAGGACCGACCGCCGGTACGGGTGCACGGCCGATCCCTGGACGGCGGGGCCACCAGCCTGGATGCAAGCCGTTCAAGCCAATTCGCCTCAGCGATTCTGATGGCTGCTCCTTACGCAGACCGTGAAGTGGTGCTGGAGTTGCGGGGCCCTATCGTTTCCCGCCCCTACATCGACCAGACCCTGCAGGTGATGGCTGCCTTCGGCGCCCGGGCCGGCTGGGATGGCGCTGAGACGCTGGTGGTGGAGTCCGGCGGCTATCAGGCCAGGGACTACGTCATTGAAGGAGATGCCTCGGCGGCGGCCTACCCGCTGGTGGCGGCCGCCCTGTGCGGAGGCACAGTCCGGGTCGGGCCCCTGCCGGAGGATTCACTGCAGGCCGACCTGAGGCTGCTTCCCATTCTCGAGCGGATGGGCGCCCACATCCGGCACGAAACTGATGGTTGGGTGGTCACCGGACGTCCGGCCGCGCTGGCGGCAGTGGATGAGGACATGAACTCGGCTCCCGATGCGGTGGTGGCCCTGGCGGTGGCCGCACTGTTCGCCGACGGAGAGTCGCGGTTCACCAACATCGCCAACCTGCGGCTGAAGGAATCGAACCGCATTGACGACCTGGCAACCGAGTTGCGACGGCTGGGGGGCGTGGTCGAGGCCGGCAGCGACCACCTGTCGGTGAGGGCCGGAAGCCTGCAGCCGGCGGCGATCAATCCCCACCAGGATCACCGGATGGCGATGGCCTTCGCGCTGGCAGGCTTGCGCATTCCCGGAGTTCAGATTGAGGATCCCGACTGTGTCGCCAAGACCTGGCCCGGCTATTTCGAGGTCCTTGAGAAGATCACCACCCCGCTGATCGTCTCCATCGACGGCCCGGGCGGGGTAGGAAAAAGCACGGTGAGCCAGGCGGTGGCTGCGCAGTTCGGCCTTCGTCACCTGGAGACTGGAGGCATGTACCGGGCGGGTGCCCTGGCTGCCCTGGAGGCCGGCCTGGATCTGGAGGACGAAGAAGCTGTGGCCGGGCTCATCGACACCCTCACTGTTGACATCACCGAGGGCCGGGTGTTGCTCAACGGACGGGATGTGACCCAGGAGCTGCGAACCGAGGCAGTCAGTGCTGCCTCCAGCCGGGTGTCGGCTGTCCCGCGAGTGCGGGCGGCGCTCGTTGATCTCCAGCGCCGGTGGGTTCCGGCCGGCCAGGGGGGAGCCGTGGTCGAGGGTCGAGATATCGGGACCGTGGTGTTCCCCGACAGCCCCGCCAAGGTGTTCTTGACCGCCCGGCCCGAGGTGCGGGCGATACGACGGGTGCACGATCTGGGGCTGAGCGAGGCAGAGATTCCACGGGTGGCGACCGAACTGGCGGCCAGAGACCAGCGTGACTCCACCAGGGCGGTAGCCCCGTTGCGAGCGGCGGAGGATGCGCTGGTTATTGATACCTCCGAGATGCGGATTGAGGACGTGATCACCGCGGTGGCCGACTATGTCATCGGACGGTCAGGTCGCTGAGTGGAGTTCACCTACTGGTACATGTTCCCCGTTGCCATCATGATCGCGACGCTGGCCAATAGTGCCGGCATCGGGGGTGCCACCTTCTTCTCCCCCCTGATGTTGATCGTGCTCGGATTGCCTCCGGAAGTGGCCATCGGTACTGCGTTGGCGACCGAGGTCTTCGGCTTTGGCTCCGGGGTGGTCGCTCATGCCAGGGCCCGGACGGTTGATTGGCTGGTAGCCCGTCGCCTGGTGGCGGTGGCGGTCCCGGCCGGAATCCTCGGTTCCCTGTTGAGCGGAGTGATTCCGGCTGCCGCGCTCAAGACCATTCTGGGGCTCGGCCTGCTGGCAATTGCGGTGGTGTTCATTCGCCACGACGACCACGAGCAGGACGATGCTGCCATTGCCCGCGGTGAGGACGTCGTTGAGCCCTCCCAGCACAGGGTGGTGGTGGCCCGGGACGGGGAGACGTTCGACTACCGGCTGTGCCGCCATCGAGAGGGCCAGGTGGGCGCCTCGGTGGGCGGCTTGTTCGTCGGCCTCATCTCGACCGGCCTGGGAGAGCTCAACTCCTACGCCCTCGTGAAGCGCTGCCGGATTCCGACCCGGGTGACGGTGGCGACCTCCGTCGTGGTGGTGGCCGCTACCGCCCTGGCCGCCTCCGTTACCCACCTGGCCGACTTGGCTGCCGGGTCGTCTGAGGACTTGGAGACGGTCCGCAACCTCGTGATCTTCACGATCCCTGGAGTGATCATCGGCGGACAGCTCGGCCCCCAGGTAGTGCGGAGGGTGGATGGTGATGCTCTCATCCGAGCGCTTGGCTGGCTGTTCGTCGTGGTGGGCACCATCACGCTGGTTGAGGCCTGGGTGGCCTGACGGGTAGAATGTCGAAGACCCGACAGTTAGATTGTCGGGGAGGCGGCAGTGACGTTGTGGAGGCATGACCGTTGTGAAACCAACTCTCGCCGATCAACAACACCTCGCCTGGCTGGCCCGCTCCTTCGGACGCCCCGATTACCTTCCGCTATCGTCGACCGACCTCGAAGTGCTGGCACGTGCCGGCGAGATCGTCAAAAAGTACCCAGGCACCCATCTCTTCAAGGAAGGCGAGGCAGCCACCGGAGCCTTCCTGGTCAGGGATGGGGAAGTCGATCTCTACCGCGGTCCCAGCAACCAGCGCGAAATCGTCGGCCGGGTGGGGCCGGGGGCGGTGATTGGTGATATCGCCATGTTCAGCGGTCAGCCCTACATCTCATCGGCCCGGGCGGTCGGTCATGTCACCGCCTTTCAATTCGATCGGGACCGCCTGCTCCCCGAATTAGCCCGCTCGCCCGCCATCACGCTGCGCTGGCTGGTGGCCAGCCTCACCCAGCTGGAGAGAACACAGCGCCGGGTGCTCAACTTGATGCACAAGACCGTGCTGGCCCAGGTGGCCGGCCTGCTCGTCAACGAATCCGACGAGCGGGGCGATGTCGGTCTGAGCCAGGCGACCATCGGCACATTGCTGGGTGCCAGCCGCCAATCGGTCAACGAGGCGCTGAGCGAGCTAAAGCGGCGAGGTCATGTCGAGACCGGGTACCGCCTGGTGCGCTTGTTGGATGTTCCTGCCCTCAAGCAGACGGCGGCTGAGGACTGAGCGCCAGCAACGCGAGTGCCTCGTTGGCAGTCCACTCCCGATCGCGGTCGAGTTCACCGGCCCGGCCCGGTTGGCGGGCGCTGTAACCGCCTTCGACTGCTGCTTGCAGGGCGGCCAGCAGCCGCCGCAGGTCTCGCGGCAGGGGGAAGTACTCGCCCTCGGTAGTCACCTGCACCATCTCAATTCCGTCGGTCGGACCGATGGCGTCGATGACTGCGAACACCAGTTGGTCAGGAGCTGAGGCTCCCGCCGTCAGCCCCACCACCTCGACATCCTCCAGCCAGGCGGGATCGATGGCAGCCGGGCCATCGATGCGGTAAGCGAGGCCGCCGTTGACTCCAGCCACCCGTACCAACGCCTGGGTGTTCGACGAGTTCTCGGAGCCCACGACCAGCACGAGGTCGGATTGCTCGGCCAGAACTTTGACTGCCTCCTGCCGATTAGTGGTGGCATAGCAAAGGTCGCTCTTGCGGGCCGTCCACAGGGAGGGGAATCGTTCCGCTGCGTCGTCCAGTACTCCTTCAAACTCGAACAGTCCCAGCGTGGTTTGCGACACCAAGGCCACCTGGTCAGGGTCGGCGGGGGCGTACTCGCCCAGGCCGTTCTCCGGATCGATGAGGGTGATGGCAGCCGGCGCCTCGGCAATCGTTCCAATCGCCTCGTCGTGGCCCTCATGCCCCACGTAGATGATGTCGAATCCCTGCTCGGCCATCCGCTTGACTTCGTGATGCACTTTGGTCACCAGAGGGCAAACGGCATCCACAAGCACCGCCGCCCGCTCGCCGGCGGCGGCCACTACTTCGGGCGCCGAGCCGTGGGCAGAGAGCATGACCGGAGAACCAGGCGGGACCTCGTCAATTTGATCCACGAAGACGACGCCGGCCGCCTCGAAGGCGCGGACCACTGCCTGGTTGTGAACTATCTCGTGGTAGCAATAGACGGGTGGCTCGAAGGCCTGCACCATCCAGGTGAGGGCCTTGATGGCCATTTCCACTCCAGCACAGAAACCGCGCGGCTCGGCGAG
>Ga0255047_10000651_pt1 | contig 28227 bp, 30 predicted proteins | sample JV7_2_1_MG_FD_183640 | JGI IMG/M metagenome (GOLD analysis project Ga0255047, IMG submission 183640) | Seawater microbial communities from Jervis Inlet, British Columbia, Canada - JV7_2_1 | ecosystem: Environmental > Aquatic > Marine > Inlet | place: Canada: British Columbia | collected 2016-10-06
CCCTGGGCCGCTCACAGAATCCCCGTCGGAATCCCCCGTGTTACGTTACTAAGGCGCGGGAAGCCCACCTAACCCCCGCCAAGGAGGCTAGAGCCATGCCGGAACTGACTGGATACTGGGCGACGCGCGGCATTACGTCCGACTTCGACGCGCTTTGGCTCGATGTTCCAGAGCGAGAGCCGTTCGTCGTGAGCCTGGAGACGCCTGAGCGGCGGATGATTGTGGCGTCCACGCCTCCCACGCGCGATAGCCGCTTCTTCGAGCTGTACCAAGCCGCGCTCAGGGAGCGATAAGTGGCCAAACAGTCCCGACGAGGCTTCCTCGCCACCCTCCTGGCCGTGCCCGTGGCCGCGGTCGCCGCGCTTCGTAGTGAGCCCGAGCTTGAGGTCGAGCTCGAGCTACCCGCCGAGCCCACCACGTCGCGGCACGGTGGGCCCCAGCGCATCGTCACGGGCTACGAGTCCTTCGAGGCGAGCACCGCGTACGTCTGCAAGCCGATGTACAGCGCGCACGAGCTGAAGCCTGGCCAGTTCGTAGTGCTCGACGCAGACGCCGTGCCGCCGCGCTACCCGCGCTGGTACCCGTACCCGTGGGTGATGCCGTACGCCGACGACTGCCTCGCCCAGCCGATGGGCGTGGTCGAGGAGGTCTTTCCGACGCTGGACCCCCACGTGTTCCAGGTGAACGTGCTCACCCAGTGCGAGTCAAGATGATCCTGGTCTCCACACCTCCCGACCCGTCAGGCCGGTTCTACAAGCTGTACCAAGCCGCGCTCGATGAGGCGGAGGCGTGAGCGTCCTGCCCGACATCCCCGAGGAGTGCGAGAGCGTCACGTGGGAGAGCCTCGTCTACCAGGAGGCGCACAAGGTTGGCGCGCATGTCGGCGGCGACGCTAGGGCCGGCTACATCCTCTGGAACCACACGGGCTTTCCGAGCTTCTGGGACATCCCGGAGGACGGCGCGACGCCCGAGGAGTGCTGCCGCACGCAGCTGAGGCGGTTCTTCAAGCGCCGCGTGAACCCCCGGAGCCCACATGAAGCCCAACCAGTACCACCCGACCCGCGACTTCCTGCTGCTCGAGCGCCACACGGCGCGCTTGATGACGCCCGGGGGCCTTCACATCCCCGCGACGGAGGAGAGGCTGCAGACCTACGACATCGTAGCGGTGGGTCCGAAGATTGAGGACGAGCGCCTGAAGGTGGGCGCGTGCTGCGCGTGCGGGAAGTACGCCGGGCAAGACCTGAAGGAGCTGGGCGAGAACTATCTGGTCGTGCGCGAGGAAGAGGTGGTGGCGCTGGTCGACGCCGACGCGCGTGCGGTGAGCCCCAAGGGCGTCGAGGTGAAGATTCCGATGCCCGTCTTGGGCCAGAGTTGACGCGTCGAGTGCCAACGTCGCTGCTCGACAGCGGCTTCGCGGACGGACACGACCGGCCGGTCTCGAAGCCGCCGAGCAAGGCGTCGGTGGCTGGGGCCTTCAGCCGCGCACACGACGACCGCACCTACGAGTGGTGCGCCTGTGCGGCCGGCGTTGCCGCCGTACTGGGCGAGCGCGCTGACCCCCATCTGGCGTGCTACCGCTGCGGCGGGCGCGGGTGGTACGTGCCTAAGCCCCAGCCCGCGTTCACCTATCCAAGCCGCGCGAGCGGCCGCACCTTCCCGGGCCGCTTCGGCGGCTACTGAGAGAGCCCATGACACGCCAGGTACCAGTCGCACTCAACGACGCGAACCCAAACAGCTCGCAGTTCATCTCGAGCAAGGGTGAGATGGTCGAGGTCTTCCAGGACCTGTTCGCAATCACCTCGGTGCTCGCCAACGGCATCACGGCCGAGGAGCTGCTCGCCAAGAAGGTGGTCGACCACGATGGACGCGGGCGGCCCATTGGTGAGATCGCGGACTACGAGCTGCGGTTCAAGCGCCTGCGTTTCTCGGTGAGCGGTTTCTTAAACAAGGTGCCGCAAGTCAAGCTGCGGTGGAACTGCGGTAAACAGTTCGACGCCTACTTCAACGGGCTCATCGCCGAGCAGCCCAACTGTGACTGGTGCGTGGTGGCCGCCAACATCTACGAGCAGGACATGACCGGCAGGCGCGCACGCGCGGTACCAACAGAGGCGTACGACGCGCCCAAGGCTCAAGGCCAAGCGAGCGCGCTGCAGGCGTGGACGAAGGCGGCAGCGCCCGAGGAGGCGCACAAGCACACGCTGTCTGACACGACCCAGGACTTCCACACGCCCCCCGAGACCAGGCTCTACCTCGAGATTGCTGTCGCCAACATCGACCAAGGCGAGCTGCGCGACCCCTGGGCTGACGACAACGACGGCAAGGCCGGCAAGATGGCCAAGTACCTGAAGACCCGACAGCTGCGACATCTCCCTCGTCACCTCCGGAGGCAGCGCGAAGATGCTGAGGTCGTCATCCGGCGGATGTTCGGGCTCCCTGTCCAAGAGGAAGCGCCTCCGGCACCCGGGCCGACAGTCGACCTGAAGGCGGAGGTGCCGGCGACCATCGTGGAGCTGGACGACGAGGTCTGCGAGAAGGCCTACGCGGCCAACCAGGCCGGGCAGCGTTGGCTCGACATCGCCGAGCCTCTGGGCCAGAGCTGGCAGACGGTGCGTGCTGCGGTGGTTCAGTGGCGCCGAAAGACCGCACCAGACACCAGCGCGCCCGAGGTCCCTGTCCAGGGGCAGGGTGGCTAGCGCGTTGCCGCGCGTTGTTCCCGAGCTGCTCGAGTGCGTGGAGTGTGGCCTGCCCGTAGAGGCGGGCGAGATGGGCCCGGGTACGGCGTGGCACGATTGCGACTACGTGCTCGGGCTCAAGGGGGCGGCGCCCGAGACCGCCTCCGCTGGTTTCGACGTGAGGAGCCACTGCAGGCGGTTGCTGACGAAGGCGACGCCGCTGACGATCGAGGAGACCGAGGACGCGTATCTGCGCCTGATGCTGGACCAAGCCGTCGAGGGCGCACCCAAGACGCCCGAGTTGGCGCGTGCGCTTCACAGCCTCGCGCAGCTGAAGAAGGCGAGCCCCTCGGTGGTCGAAGACAGTCAGGGGCTCAAGGGCTTGATTGCGGCGCTGCGTAGAGCGAAGGAGGCAGGGTGACCCGCCCGCCCTGGGCCGAAACGAAGATCACGTCTGTGAACCTGACGCGTGCTGCGCTGACTCGTCGGGATGTGATGTCACGCCACCTCGGCATCAGCGGCTCTCGTCTCGTCGACGTGCTGCTACGCGCGTTCACCGACGAGGAGATGGAAGCGGCCTACCGTCGCCAGCAGACCCAAGAGGGCATCGACTACGAGGCCTGGGCGCGTGGTCGCCAGTAATCTCGCGGAGGAAATGGCCGAGCTGGTCGAGCTGTTCAGTGACCCAGTGCTCGCGATCCAGACCCTACGCATCGTCGACAAGGACAAGAAGCTCGCGTGGCTGACGCCGCTGTGGGAGGAGCAGGTGCTGGCGATCGGCGCCTGGCTGCGGTTCCACAACATCTTCGTCCTGAAGTCTCGCCAGCTGGGGATGACGACGCTGTTCGAGGCGCTGTTCTTCCTCAAGTACCTGCTGCAGCCAGACCCGCGTGCGCTACTCCAGATCGGACACGAGAAGGACTGTTGCAAGCGGATGAACAAGCAGTGGCGTACGCACGTCGAGGGGCTCATTCCGCTGCTGCGTCCAGAGTTGCCGATCGACAACGCCGGGCGAATCCAGTTTGGACACAACCTCGCGACGTGCGACACGCTACTCGCGGGCGGTAAGGGGCAAGCGCGTTCTGACACCTACTCCGACGCGCACTTTACGGAGATGGCGTATTACGGCAAGGGGTCGGCGTCGTCTAGTGGCTCGCGTGCAGAGACCGACATGGACGCCGACATCTGGCAGTCGGTCACATCGGTGATCCACGCAGAGGACGCTCACATCGTGGTGGAGTCGACGCCCAACGGGCCCCGGGGCTTCTTCTACGACCTGTACAAGACCGCGCGTGCCCAGGACGGGCAGAGCTGGAAGCTGCTGTTCTTCCCCTGGCATGGGTGCGCTCGGTACCGGCTGCCCTTCGACCACCCAGAGGCGGTGTGTAGCCGCGAGGACTTCGCGAAGGAGCTGACGGACGCGGAGAAGTCTCTGCAAGAGCGCTTCGACTGTGACCTCGAACAGCTGCACTGGCGCCGGCACAAGTTCGTTGTCAAGCGCTTCACCCCGCGTCGGTTCAAGCTCGAGTTTCCGGCGACAGAGCGAGAGCCCTGGGAGTTGGACGACCACGGGTGGTTCGACCACGAGGTCCTCGAAGGTGACCTCGATCTGATTCCGCCCGAGCACTCGCTGCTCAAGGACCAGCTGCAGGTGTTCGTCGAGTACGACCCGCGGTTCAACTACGCGATGGGGGTGGACACGAGCGGCGGCACAGGCGGCGACTACCTGGCGATCCAGATCGTGCGCTCCGACGGCCTGCAGTGTGCGGTGTTCCACTCGAACCGGGTGGGTCCAGAGACCGCGCACGTGTGGATCTCGCGCCTGGGCGCTCGGTACAAGAAGCCGCTGTGCATCATCGAGAGCAACAAGTACGGCGCGACGGTGCTCCGCAACCTGCGCGAGATGGGGAACGCCAAGAACGTCCGCCTGTACGTCGAGCCAGAGACCGGTAAGGACTTCGTTAGCCACGGGGGGTCGGTCCGTGGCGACTCCAAGAAGCACGCCTACAGTCACGCCCGCGAGGTGGTAAACAATGCCTGGGTCGTCTTCAACCACCCCGCTACGGTGCACGAATTGATCTCTATCGTGGAGAAGCCCAACGGGAAGATCGAGGCCGCCCGAGGGCACGACGACCTAGCGGACGCGTTGGTGCTCGTGCTATGGGCCACGCGGCGGTGGCAGTCTGCGTCTGATAACGTGCAGACAGAGCGGGACCGTTACCGCGCATTGCGGAAGCGGCGGAAAGACCCATTCGGTAGGAGGTCTTGATGGCTGAGCCCAGGGTGTCGGGACTGACCGAAGACCAGGTCAACATCATCCTCACGGGCCACGACGCGCGCATGAAGAAGAAGCGCCGCACCTGGCGAATGTACCGCGCGGCGTTCGATGGCCGCTTCTGGGAGGCGCCGAACATCTGGACCAGAGGCCCGCGCGCTCTGATGAACTTCGCCGAGAACACCAACAGCATCCCAGTCAAGAACCAGGTCAACATCGTGCGTGCACGGGTGAACGCGCTCCTGGCGCAGCTGTACTACCGGAAGCTACGGACCAGCGCGACGCCCCCCATCTTCATGGCGAACAAGCCTGGACGACCGAAGGAGATCAGCCCCCAACTGGTCGAGGGCATGTCGGCACTCGGTAGCGAGCTGCTGAACCGTGGCGACTTCGAGGCGATGTCCACCCACGCCTACCAGCTGTCGCTCATGTACGGCGCTTCAGCGTTCAAGACCAGCATCGATGACACCGTGAAGGGCGATGCCATCGACCAGCTGAGCGTCGACGTGATCCTGCCCTGGAACCTCCTGCTGGACGAGCGCGCTCGCTCGGGCCGATGGCGGTGGCAGGGGCACGTGAGGTATGAGCCCGTGGAGTGGTTCGAGGACAAGTTCGGGTCCGAGGCCTTGCCAGACAAGATCCACGCCACCCACATCCCCGACTTCCTGGAGGACGGGCTCGACAGCCACGCCGACGACGAGCACCGAGACCCGAGCTACCTGCGTGTGCTCGAGGTCTACGACCGGCACAAGGTCATCACGGTCGGAAGCTCGGAGGCCAAGGGCGAGCTGTCCTACTGGCTGGCCGACAACAGCAACCCCAAGCTGTTCCCGCTCGGAGAGAGCCCCTTCCCCTTCGCTGATGTAGTGGGTCGCGGCATTACTGGAATCACCCCGGTTGTCTTGCAGAACGTGCCCGAGTACCCGCTGCATGCCCTGTCGACGATCGACAACTTGTATGAGCTGGCCGCAGAGCGAAACCTGCTCTTGTCCATTCTGGCCTCTGCCATGCGGCGCGACGCTGCACGCGTGATCCTCTTCCTGTCCGAGCGAGGGGTGAACCAAGGCGTGCTCGACCAGATCGCTGAAGGCCGTGACCTGGCGTTGGTCGAGGTCGAGGGCGAGACTCTCGAAGGGCTGTTCAAGGAGCTAGACATTCCTCGGATGGCCGGCTCCCTGGACAAGTACAAGCAGTGGCTGACGGAGGCTCGCCAGGAAGTGCAGCCCGGAGCCGAGTTGATCGCGGGTCGACCCAGCGGCAAGGGCAAGACCCCGCTGTCAGCGACAGAATCGAACCGTCTCGCCGGTGCTGCCGACGCCGACACCGGCCAGGTCGGCAAACGGATGGCGCTGGCGCTGTCTGACAACCTCGAACAGCAGGCCGTGGTCCTCGCTACTGCGATGAAAGACAACCGCGAGAAAGCGCTCAAGTTCCGCTCTGGCCAAGACGTGGTCACCATCCCGCGCGAGGTGCTGATGGAGTCCTGGAGCTGGGGCATCCAAGACAGCACTGCGACGCCGGCGAGAGAGGCACAGACCCGTGCAGACTTCGTCGCGATCGCCCAGCCACTCCTCGATCTGGCGCTCGTTGCCACCGAACAGCCAGATACACCCGTTGGGAACATGGCCCAGCGTCAGATCGACTTCTACGTTGAAAAGTGGGACCTGCCCGACAACTTCCTGTGGGACTTCATCAGCGATGTCGAGGAGGTCGAGACCCCCGAGGCTCCCGCTGGCGATGTAGCCGGCGACCTGGGCCAGCTGGGCCCCGAGGCCATCCAGGCCTTGCTCAAGATCGTACGTGAGCAGCCCGAGCTACTGCAGCAAGGCGGAGCGCCGGCGGGTGTCGCACCCCAGGGCGTCCAGGCGCCTCCGGGTGGGGTGATCTGATGGCCACGATCGACACCGTGTGGCGAGAGTGCAACGAGTGCGGGTTCGCCGGCGAGTACTGCCTGTTCCTAGACGGTGTCGAGACTTCGCAGGACATCGAGTACTACGAGGACCCACCTCCGGGGCCCTGTCCGTGCCCAGTGTGCGAGAGCCTCGACTTCACGCAGTTTGCGTCCATCGCTACAGGCGTACGGATGGGCGGCGAGGCTGGTGTCGGTCGAGACTTCCCGTACTTCGACCGCGGGCTGGGCATGCGCATCTCCAACCACGAGCAGCGAGAGGCGGAGATCAAAAAGCGCGGCCTGATTCCGCTCGAGGGACAAGACGTGGACTTCGAGGGCTTCGAGGCTGCACGTTACAAGCGGCTAGATGCCCCTCGGAAACGCCAGCAAGCGCTCGAGCAGCAGTACCAAGAGGACCCCGAGTACAAGGTCGCCTACGGCAAGCTGATGGAGCGTGCCCTGATCAAACGCAAGGAGAGGATCGCCAATGCCACAGAGAGCCAGAGCCGAGCAGGCGGCGGGTACAAGCCCAGCCAATCCGTCCAAGACGCCATTGCCGCCAACGCAGCAGCAGGAAAGTGATCCTGGCGTCGAGGCCGACATCGCCGAAGCGCGAGAGGTCGATGCCCTCACCGCCCAAGAGCAGCAAGACTTCATCGGTGCCCAGGCTCCCGCCGCCGAGGAGCCTCTCGATCCCGTCACTCTCCAGGCCCTGGCCGACACCACCTTCGAGGCGATGTCGAGACTCTCAGCTGGACAGACCGATGAGATCTTGGGCGACAAGCTGCAGCAGATCGACCCCGCAGAGGCTGGCTCTGTGCCTCCGCCACTGTGGACGCCGATTGCAGCGCTGTTCGCGGGGCTCCACAACGCGGCTGGCCTCGGTGTCGCCGCTGCCCAGCAGTACCTCGACATCAACCCGCAGGAGTTGGGTGCATCCAACGCGGGGCTGCAAGAGCTGACTGCGCGCATCCAGGAGATCGGTGCAGACACCAAGCTCGCGCAGGCGTTGAGCAAGCCGCCTCCGGGCGGAGCGCCGGCTGCACCCGAAGAGGCGGCACCCGCCGCAGCAGAGCCCGAGGCCCCCGGTGGGGGCCGGGCACAACAGCAGGCCGAGGAGCTACTCGGTTAGGGAGGTATGATGCGTTTCATGTCGGGCTGGGCCCACCCCATCCTGTCAACTGTTGGCTGGAACACCGGCGAAGCCGAGGGGGGCGGAGATGGCGGAGCGGGTGACGCTGGAGATGGTGGCAGCGGTACAGCGGAAGGTAGCGCAGTTGGCGCTGGTGCAGATGATGCTGGGGCCGAAGCTGGTGCTGGTGACGCCGGCGCTGGCGATGACGCTGGCGCGGAGGGCGCCGACCTTTCGCCGGCTGCCGTCGCAGCACAGGACCAGGCCGCGAGAGTCGAGTACCTCGACCAAGTAGGCGGGCTTGAGTGGTACCGCGCGCTCGACAACGAGCTTGATGCCCAAGGGCTGAAGGCCTGGCCGATCAGCGACAAGGAGATCGCCGAGCTACCCGAGGTCGCCAAGCGCATGGTGCATAACGCCGTAGCGATGGCGAAGCGGGGCTCGGACAAGTGGAACCGCGTCGCCGACGACACGATCAAGGGACGCCAGGAGCTTGAAGCCGAGAGGCGAGCACTGGTAGCCGAGCGTGCCCAGCTGCTCAACATCTCGGAGAACGCAGCCTTCAAAGAGTTCTTCGCCAAGTTCGGAGCCAAGGAAGGCGAGGGCGCTGTCGATCCGTTCAGCGAACGTGGCCTCGAGCTACGGTTCGGCAAGATGGCAGAGCAACTCGTCGAGGCGATGCGGGCTGCCAACGAGGGCAACCAAGAGCAAATCCGCGAGATCGAGGCCGCTCACCAGTTCGAGCAGCTGAAGACCGACACGATCGCCTACATCGAGCAGCACCAGGCCGACTTCGATGATCCTAGTGTGATGACTGCCATCAAGGCACTGAAGGACGAGACCAACGGGAAGCTGTCAGTATCTCGGATGCACCGAATCGTAATGGCCGAGTTGAACCGCGAGGTCACAGGCGACGAGATGGAGCAGGCACGACGCCAGGCCAGACAGCGGACACGCCCGGGAAGCGCTGTCCAGGAGGGCCACGCTAGGCCTCCCAAGCACGTTCAGCACGGTGCTGAGATGGGCCAGTGGTACAAGGACCACCCCGAGGAAATGGACCAGCACTTGCGAGACGTTGCACGTCGAGGGTCTGGCTACTAGGCTTCGACCGCGCTACGATAGCGCCACGGTCCGACCCTTACAGGTCGATAACCGCTAACCGGCTCCTGCGGACGCTCGACAACCGGTGTAGGCGGCTCCTCCCAAAACGACGACCGGAGGACCCCACTACACCCGTTCCGTAGGAGCCACCAGTGCCAGGCACCACCGCACTTACCGTTGCGAATGAGGTGCTCTCTTCTACCGCTTTTGCCTACATGCCCGAGATGAGGAACATGATCGACAGGGCCCGTCCCCTAGTCGGCCACCTCATGGGCGAAGGCCTGCTGAAGCAGAGCGGTGGTGAGCGCGTCATCATCCCTTGGAAGACCAACCGCCACACCAACACGACCCGTGTTGTGACCGGCTACGAGGGGTTCGACGATACCGTTCGTCCGCTCGGCACCCCGGGGCACGCGCCCTGGGCCTACGTCATGCGGCCGGTCATGATCAGCAAGAAGGACCGGCTGATCAACCGAGGTGAGGCCAAGCAGCTCGACATCATGAAGGAGCGCCTGAAGGACACCGAAGAGGGTCTGAAGCAGGAGCTTGAGGAGCTGGCCCTTCGCGGTCCCGCTGCCAATGGCACGTTTGCGCCGATCTCGACAGCCTGGACCGACTGGCTGTCGCTCAACGGCGACGACACGGCCACGGGCTTCATCGAGGGACAGGCTGCCGGCACCAACTCGCTGCACAACGTGGCGAAGTCTTCGTTCACTGGCGCTGCATCGTTCCCCGGCTTCCACAACGCGTTCGGCGATGCCGCTGGCTCGTTCAACACCGCTGGTCTGACTCAACTCGACGCCATCCAGGCCGAGCTGATGGACCGTGTTGGTTCCATCCCCGAGTCGCTCAAGGGCTACATCTCGGTGTCTGGCGCCCAGCACCTCAAGCGGTCTGTGCGTGCCAACGAGCAGTACCTGAACGGTGAGCCTGGCAACCTCGACACCGGCCGCCTCGTGCTCGTCTTCAACGGCATGAAGCTCTGGGTCAACGGTCGCATGCCCTCCACTGGCGGTGTCACGAGCACTTCGGACCTCGAGTGGACCGTCGTGTTCATCGACTGGAACGACATCAAGCTCGTCGGGCAGCCAGAGGCCATCTTCGATCTCGACGAGTTTGAAACCATCTCTGGGACCCGAGTGCAGGCAGCGGTCATGCACCTCATGGGCCAGCTCGTCTGCACCTCTCTCGCGCACGTCGGCCTGTTGGTCGGCGCCGATACCTGGTAGGAGCCACATGCCCACATCACCAGCAGGAATCAACTATCACCCGGATATCGCGCCTGTTGGCGCATCTCGTGAGGTTCTGGAGCAGTTCCAGACCCGCGTGACGATGCACAACGGGAGCGGTGCCGCCATTGCGCAGGGCGATGCTCTGTACACCCACACCAACACCACGTTGGGACTGGGCGGTGGCATCGAGGAGTCCGACAACGAGACCGCAGCCGGCGATAACGCCGAGCGGTTCACGGGCGTAGCGCTCGAAGACATCGCCGACGGAGCCCAGGGCCCCGTCTGCGCTGGCGGGCTGTGCTACTGCTCCGTGGACGCGGGCGTTGCCCAGTGGGACCCCCTGACCAGTGGTGCCACGACTGCAGGACACCTGGCAGCAGCGGCAGCAGCCGACGCTGATCAGCTCCTCGCTGTCGCACTCGAGGCGATCGACGCCACAATCACGGGCCAGGCGCTCGTGCGTGTTGTGCCGATCTTCTAGCCTGGGCGTACCGTCCTCAACGCCCAGGGCGGCCTTGGCTGTCCTGGGCGTCTTTGGTTGGAGGGAAGTTGGGACAGGTCAAGAACCTCAAGCAACTACGAGAGGAGATCGAGAAGGAGCTGCAGCACGCGCCTGATCTCCTCGCTCACCGTGAGGACGTGGCAGCAGTGGTCAACCGGCTTTACGTCGAGTTGGCCGCCATGTTCGAGTGGCCGTGGCTCTACAGGGCCTACACGCTCCGAGTGCACCCGTCAGTGGCTCAGTCGTGGAGCTTCGGCGCTGCGTCCGAGCCGGGCAGCTTCAAGCTCACCAAAGACGAAAGCGACTTCAACGACCAGTTCGATCTCAACGGCGGCGGCAACTCGAGCGATGTCATCCACCTACTGCTGGGCGCCGAGGTCACCTTCTCGACAGCCGGCGTTGGCGACAACACGCTCAAGGCCTACGACGAGCCCTTCATCATTGAGAAGGTCGAGCGCGCCGCTCCCGACGACATCGGATTGTGGCTAGATCCGCGGTTCACCAACGGTGCCAGCGCAGGAACCGTCACCATCGTACAGAAGCGGTACCAACTGCCGCCCGACTTCGACCGGATGGTCCACATCATGAGCCGCGACGACGATCGAGGCGAGGTGGGCCACATCAGCCGCGACCGTGAGCGCTCGCTGATGCTGAACGACGAGACCGGCCCTGTGGCCGTCTACCTGATGGAATCGAGCTTCCCCATCTTCAGTGCAGACGGCGGCAGCGCCATCTTCAATCCTACGTACAGCAACGAGCAGAGCCCCGGTGTGGTCGGAGACTGGATCTACCAGCGTCGCAACCAGGCACCTAGAAAGGTCTTCACCGCTGCATCGAGCAATGGGGCAGGCGGTCTCGCGGCCGGCGTGAAATACACCTACGCGTGCGCCTGGTTCTACGCCGGCCGACACTCTCCCCTCGGGCCAGAGGTCGAGATCACTGTCGGTGCCGGCGAAGACACCGTCGACCTGAGCAGCCTGCCCATTCTCGCGTCGGAGTGGGGGCGAGAGCTTCACATCTTCCGCCGTAAGGCCGAAGGGCCCTGGTACTGGGTCGGTACGCCTCTCGATGGCAGCACCAACGACCCAAACCCCACCATCGCGACGTTCACCGATCTCAACGACGACGAGGTCCTCGAGCGCTCACCACACCAGGTCCGGCGCTGGGACGAGATCGGCCGCGACGGTGGCCAGTACGAGTACATCCGGTTCTACCCCCAGACCGACACCGCCAAGGATCTCGAAGTCACCTACCTCAAGCGCCCACGGCTGCTCATCGACGACTACGACGTTCCCGAGTTTGACGGAGCCTTCCACGCCTACCTGGTTTGGGCTGCTGTTGCTGATCTGGCTGCACGAGGCGACGGCGAGGGGCTCTCTGCGCTCGCGACCAACCGAGCCAACCGCGTGCTTCGGAACATGAAGCGGCGCTACGGCATCGAGGGCACCCGACACCAGAAGGGCATGATCGGGCAGACTCCCCAGGGCGTCGGCGTCATCACTCTCCCGCTCAACTACACCGGCCCATGAGAACAGACTGGCTCCAAATCACAGGCCTTCGCGGCATGGACGACAAGCACTTCGCAGACCCCCGGTCTGCGGAGTTGGTACTGGACATGCAGTGGAACCCCGAGGGCTACTGGACGACGATGCCCGGGTACGCGTCGGTGGGGACGTTCGGTACGACGAACGAGATCGACGCTGTGCACTTCTTCACGCAGCACAACGGGCGGCGTGTGTTCATGCTGTACGAGCGGCGGACAGCAGCGTTCACAGCGAACCTGGCCTACCTGGACTGGCCGGCTGGGACCGAGACTGTCATTGCATCTGGTCGTCGACGCTCGCCCACCGGTGGGTTCGGTACCCAGTTCTTCGACTTCGGTGGCTGGGTCTACTACATCGATGGCATCAACGCCCCGACAGCCTGGAACGGCGACCATGAGAGCCCCGTGGGCTTTTCGGGCCCCGCTGCCCCACCACAGGTCGCGGGCTTCAATGAGGGTTGGTCGGCAAAGGACGTGAGCGGTGCTGTCTACAACGCCGCTGCCCCGAAGGTGGACGCGTTCCACCCTCAACAGCGCGGGTTGGGCGAGTTTCCGGTAGGCTTCGCTGCCTCTGGGACCAACCCCAACAACTCTACTGTCACCCCGTGGAAGTACGGCTATGCACTGACGGAGATCAACGAACGGGGCCACGAGTCTCCGCCGTCTCCGATCGTCTTCGCTACTGGCGAGAACGAACTGGCCACCCCGCCAACGACTGACGCCAACGCCGTGGGCCGTCGGCTCGCCAAGGTGCTCAAACCCGAAGCCGCTGACCACATCCGGGGGGGTCGCCTGTGGCGGACCCGCAACATCGTCGACGTAGCTGCAGGCACCAGCTTCACACTGTTCTTGCATTCCACGTTCGACACGGGTGCACGGATCGACTTCATCGACCACCTTCCAGATGAGGACCTTTCTCTCGAGGTGTTGGACCCCGACGAATTTGGGCCCTTCCCCGCCACCGCCCGCCACATGACGTTCTGGAAGGGCCACATGTGGGCCGCCGGCATGGCCGACGAGCCCGAACGGGCCCGCTACAGCAACGGGCTGTTGGTCGAGCAGTTCCCTGCCAACAACCACGTGCAGCTGGGCGTCGCTGACGCTGGCGCTGTCACTGGGTTCAAGGCGACCCCGCAAGCGCTGCTCGTCTTCCGCGAGAGGGCGGTGATCGCGATCCGAGGCGACGCAATCAACGGCTTTGCACCCGAGGTGGTGTCCAGCAAGAAGGGTGCAGCAGGCCCCCAAGGCATCGTCGAGATCCCAGGGGCAGGTACGGGCTTTATGGACCCCAGCGGGCCCCAGATCGTACTCGGTGCGTTCGAGTTCGAGGGCAAGATCTCTCGTGTCGTGCCGCTGGGCGAGAGCGCGCGCATCCAACGCACCTGGAACCGTCGAGTCTCTCGCCAGAACCTGCACCTGGCGCGCGCTGTCGTGGACACCGAGAGTCACGAGGTCTGGTGGCAAGTGTGCGAGGGCGGCGATGTCCGTCAGAAGCTCGGCCTGGCCTTCAACTACGCTACCCAGCAGTGGTCTCGTCGCGATGGGTGGCCGATCGGAGCCTTCGCCTACCACGCTGGGCGGGTGTGGTTCGGCAGCTGGGACGGCACCAACCACCCCGGCATCTTCGTCCTGACTCACGGCGCTGTCGACAAGGACGGCGACACGCTCACGTCGCAGTGGGACACCGCGGTCTTGCGTCTGCCCCAGCGAGGGAGCTTCCACCAGATCCGCGTGTGGGGCATGGGCGACAACAACGCCGTCACGGTCTCGCACCGGGCCGACCACAACGACGCGTGGACGCAGATCTCGGACACGGCTCGCGAGGTGAAGCAGCGTCACGAGGAGGCCAGGCCCGTCTGGTCCACAGCGACATGGAGCCTCACCGAGCTGTTCAGTGACCACGAGCCGGCCCGAGTGCCGATCAGCTACCGAGGGAATGGGCTCGACCACCAGCTGCGTTTCGTCGGCAAGATGAGCCTGTTTGGCTTCGACATCGGCTTCGACCCGGGCAAGGGGCCTACCAAGATCCCAGTGCCCGAGGCTACGCCGTAATGCCGTACGTCCCCACCAACGATGCCGCAGCTGTCGGCGAGGTCGTGACACCACACGAGCTGAACGCCGAGATGGAGGCCTACGTCGGCACCATCAACGGCAACATGGACAAGGACAACATTCCGGCTGGCATCATCACCACTGCCAAGTTCGTCGATGACACCTTCCACCGCATCCTCGTGGACCAGATCGACCCCGGCACACCCGACACCACTACCCACGAGGAGACCCACAACAGAGGTGCGGACTGGGCCTACATCCCCGACGACTCCGGTGCGGACTGGACTGTGGTGTTCGACAGTGAAGATGTCGATCTCGAGATCACGCTGAACGCTACGGTCGAGAACAACCTGGCCAATGACCCAGTCATGATCTCGCTCGGGATCTTCGTCGACGGCCGGCTCGTTGCGAGGACCGGAGTGAACGAGGGCTTCGAGAGGCAGACGCTGATCCTCGATGCCGTCGAGCCTGTTGGTGCTGGCGAGCACCGCGTCGACTTTAAGTACTACTTCCACGAGAACGTGTTCGCAGGCGTCACCATCACCCTGAACTGGCGGGGCCGCTCCTACTGGATCCGCGAAGTGAGGCGCTGATGGCCCTGGTGACCTACGACCCCTACGAGATTCGAGAGGCTCGCGACGCCACGAAGTTCAACACGGTCCAGACCGACTTCGTAGCGGCTGCAATCGATCTCCGCGCACAGAACATCGCAGAGGAGGGCATCGACCGGAGCCGGATGGTTGGGGCGGTCTCGGCAGACCGAGCCGCCTACATCACCGAGTCAACGCGCCAAGTGGTGCAGCTGGGCACCACCCCCTTCCAGACTCTGGTGATCACCGGCTCGCCCACCACCTTCCGGACGGGCGCACTCACCCTCGCTGTTGACGAGATCTTCCGCATCCGGTACCGCATCTGGCTGGAGACCACTGCAGCTAGCGGGGTCGGGCTCACCCCCACAGCAGCAGCAGCGGCCACGTTCCTGGCTCGTGTCGCCTACCTGCCCAACGGAGGAGGGACTACGGCGATCGCGGAGTCGCAGCGTGGTGCCAAGGTGGCCGAGGCTGGCGCCGGTGCACCCGAGGTTAGCCACGCCAACATCTCGGGCTTGACCTACCTGCTCGGCTCCGCCGGCGCGCTCACGTTGGACTGGATCGAGCTGCAGTATTCCATTCTCAACTTCGCGGGCGCACACCCGAGTCGTGCGATGTTCGAGATTATGCGTTTCAAGGCGATGTCCTGATGCCTGTTGCTTCCACAAACCCGATGGTGAATGGCGCCGCGATGGTCTGGGCTACCACCTCGACCGAGCTGGAGAAGTGGCGCTCCTACCTCAACGGCGGCGTTGTCGTCGGCGACTTCGTGGATGCCGCCCTGCAGCGAGAGAACATCTACCGCACCGAGAAGTTTGGGTTCCCGCTCAACGGCTCAATCGGGCAGAGTCAGCAGATCTACCGCTCGCACCAACGCGTACAGCAGCCGATCGCCCAAGCCATGCAAGAGATGCGCGGCCGACGCGAGCGCTTCATGATCAAGCCCAAGCTGCTCCCCTCCGACGAGCTGGTGAGGACCGACATCTCGCGCACCGTGCGCCTGTTTGGTACCTCCATCGTGTGCTTGCGCTGTCAGACCGCGTACACGATCAGCCACAACGACCAAGCCGTCGACAATGACCCGGAGTACCCAGACGGGGCCGGCTCTGCACGCGGCGAGAGAGCGGGTCACCTCTCGATCTGGCGTCAGCTACGCAGCACACACGCTCCGGCCGAATTCACCGAGAGCGTCGAGCACTGCTACCCGTCGGGCCCCCAAGCCGGTGGTTCATCGTCCAACCGCATGACCCAGACCGTCCAGATGGAAGCGAGCGCCTCTCTAGGTGCCGGCGTATGGGACTTCTACGTGGTGTGGAGCAGGGGCGCGACCAAGCTGCGCACCCTGCAGCTAGACCTGGGCGTCGCCAATTTCAAGATCGAAGTCTTCGAGCAGTAGGGAGAATCTCATGGCCAACCCGTTCCTTCCTGTCTTCGGTGGCATCGGTGCTGCCAACCTCGGTATCGGCATCGGGCAGACGATCGCGCAGAACCGCGCCTCGAAGGATGCCAGAGACCGCAACCAAGCCATCCTCGACCAGCTGCTGGCGAAGGAAGCCGGTGGCGGGCTCGGCCTGACCGATCTGCAACAGCGAGAGCTGGACGCTCGACTCCGTGCTCCGGTTGCTGCTGCCGCTACGGGTGCCAGACAGCGAGCCGAGCAGATCCAGGCCACCACCGGGGGCGCCTCGGGTGCTGATCTCGCTCAGCTGCGCCAGGAGCAGACCCAGGCAGTAGGCGCGGGTGCCCAGCGTGCCTCGCTCGCAGTACAGCAGGCTCAGCTGGCAGCTGAGCAGCGAGACCGCGCCGAGTTGGAGCAGCGCCAGTCTGCGCAGTCACAGTTCAACGTGGACCGCGCCAACCGGTTCTTCGAGAACATCGTGCAGCCGGCCGTGACTGGCGCCGGACAGCTGGGTCTCGCTGCTGCTGCGCCTCCTGGCACGTTCCAGCTCACCAACCCCCTGGGCCTGCCCGGCGTCGAGCTGACCAGCGAGCCAGGCCAAGGTCAGACCCAGGGCATAACCCTGCCCAAGTCTGCCATTCGCAACGCTACTAGCAGCGATGCCGACTTCGAGAAGGCAGTGCGTGATCTGCAGGCGGCTGGCTTCAACGTCCAGTAGGAGGCACCTTGGCGCTCGAGAACAACCCCTTCTATGTGCCCAACGAGAGCAAGGGCGGGTTCAACCTGCTGGCGGACTTCACAGCCAACTTCATGGCTGTGCGGATCCCGCTCGCGCAACAGGTGTTCGAGGAGCGGCTACGTCGGTTCAACGACACCGGGCGGCGCGAGGCGATCGGCGACCTGGTCAAGCAGCGCGGCGACCTGATTGCGCAGAGGGAGACCACCCAACGCGCTATCGACGATGCACGCGCGCAGGCAGCGTCAGACCGTGTCGACATCTTGAGCACGCTGGGCAGGTTGGCGGGCACCGAGACGGCAGCGGCAGCCACCGTCGCCGCCGCACAGACAGGGGCAGAGGCTCGAGCGTTTGGTGAGTCGCTGCCAGGCACGGAGAGCGGACGGGGACAGCTGGCGCTAGCCAAGGCTGCCATCGGGAAGGCGGCGAGAGAACTTCAGGGCGCCGACCAGGCTGCTGCGCGGGGGGTCCTGCAAGGCCTGGAGAGCGCGCTGATAGGGGCTGCGCGGGCGGTTGGGCAGTCCGACCCGGGCGCCCTCATCGGTATGTCGCAAGCGCTCAACGAGTTGGCTGGACAGACGGGCCAGCCAGCCATCGGCGCTGTTGTCACGAGCGTGATCGGTGACCTGGATGTGCCGACAATCACGCCCCGCGGTGCTCGACAGACAGACCCGCTCGCACTGTCCGACCTGGCCAACCAGATCGCCGTCAAGTTCGGGCTCACCCCGGAGCAGATCGGACAGGCCTCTCCCGAGCAGATCGCACAACTCAACGAACTGTCCGAGGAGCCCGAAGCAGCAGACCGGTTCGCCGACATCGAAGCCGGCATCGCCATGATCGACGGTTTGATCGAGAACATCCAGAACGAGGACCCATTCGGTGGCCTTGGTGGGTTCTTCGATCCCCTCCCCGGCGCTCGTCAGCGTCCCGCGCGCGGCGGTGGGCGTCGCGGTGAGGATGCTGGCGAGCGTCGGCAGGCGCAGACAGGCGACGCCTCGGGGCGGTTCGGGGTGATTGACAACCCCTTCCAGCCTCTCCGTGAGCGCGCTGTCGCACAGGCCGAGGAGCTTCTCGGGGTCCAAGAGACCGACACGCCCAAGCCAGAGGGCGCTGATCTCCCTGCTGACCCAGGCAGGTTCACTCACGAGCCCCGGTCGAAGGCCAAGCCAAAGGCCAAGGCCAAGGCGACCCGTGGGAAGGAAGAGGAGCGGCAAGCGGGAGCCATCGAGTCGCGTGGCAAGCTGACACCCGAGCGGAAGGAATCGTTCAAGCGAGCTGCTGCGCAGGCCGACGAGTTGCTGGCGCCAGACCCTGTCGAGCCGAGCGTTACGCTGCCGCCTCTGCCTGAGGAGGAGTTGGAAAGGCTGCGTGCGCAGAGGGATCGCCGTGTAGAGAACAAGCGCCGCGTGGCGGCTGGGCTACCCCCGATCTAATGCCTCTGACCCCCGAGCAGCTGGACGCCTTGGCGGCTGATGCTGTCGCGGGGGAGGGTGTGCGCGAGCCCTTCGACGTGTTCGAGCCGGTACCACCCCAACAGCAGCCACAGCCCGAGAAGCGCGCCGTTGAGCGGTTCGAGGCTGGCGCCCGCCGTGGCATCCAGGCTGGGCTCGGTACCCAGCGAGCCGAGGATCAGGCGCTCGAGCTGCTGGGCCGTGGACCCGAGGACATTCCCGAGCGTCCCTCCCTGCTGGAGTCCGGGCTCGTGGCCGTGCTGCCCAAGCGTGAGCGACGCGACAACCGGCCCCTGTCGGCTAGTGAGACTGCGCGTGCCACCGCGGCGTCCATCGCCGAGACCCTGATTCCGATCCCCGGCCCGCTGGTCAAGACCGCCGCCGTCGAGCGCCTGTTCGATGTCGACATCGCTACGCCCAAGGAGCAGATCTTCGGACGCGAGGAGACGTTCGACGAGGACGCCCGCGGGTTGCTGTTAGAGAACAACATGATGTGGCTGCTGCGCGTGCTCGGTAGCGGCGCCGGTGCGCTCATCACCGAGGGCGTGTTCTCGATCCCCGCCATCCCCCAAGCCCAGAACGTCGACCTCGACCAGGTCGAGATGGCTGGCACGTTCGCCGAGCTGCAGGACGCCATCTACGGCGAGGGCTCCCGCGACCTGGGCGAGCTCATCTTGGGCATCGAGAACAAGGACCGAGGGTTCCGCGTCGACCGGAGCAACGAGATCACCGGTGCTGACTGGCTACAGCGTGTGTTGGAGAAGATCGAGAACGGTAGCGGGCTCGAGGTCGATGTCGAGGAGAGCTTCGCCGAGCGCTTCGGACCCAAGCCCTACGTCGGCCCGCTTGGTGGCGACCGCGACCTGGTTCGCGACGCTGGCTTGGGACTGGGCATGCTCCTCGATGTCTTCACCAACTGGGAAGGGGCACTGGCCAGACCGATCACCTTGGCTGCGGACATCAGCCGCCGAGCCAACCAGTTCGCCGAGCTCGGCGACACGACCAAGGGCTGGGAGAAGTTCATCAAGGCGCTGAACACGACCGAGATGGACTTCGGAGAGTACACGGCCAAGCACTTGATTGAGGGGCTGAAGACTGGTCGCATCACGTGGGATGAAGTGCCCGAGGTCATGCGGCTACGTGCCGAGGAGGTGGCCCAGACCCGCCTCGGGCTCACCTTCGAGGAAGTGCTGCGCCGTTCGGGCATCGAGGTGCCAGAACCGGTAGCGCCCAAACCTGGCACCCCCGCAGCCAGGGAGGCCGCAGAGCGCGCCGCGGTCCGAGAGGCGGGCCAGCGCCAGGCCGCGGGAGAGGACACGCTACAAGAGGCCCAGGGCTCCGTGGAGCGCGGCGCGCTGTCACCTGATGATCCAGACTTCGACCCCTTGGCAGCGCTCAAGGAGAGCATTCAAGACCAGCCGCCGCCCCCAGCGCCCGGCGAGGCACTGATCGGGGGGCGTAGTCGCGTCTCCGAAGATGACCTTCGGGGCATGTTCCTTGAAGCGCAGCGGCTGCGGAAGCGACTGGAAGCAATCGCCCGTAGAACTCCAGAAGAGGAAGGAGCGCTCGCCGAGATGAGAAATATCGAGGCCGAGGCGCTCGACGCGCTTGGTCTTGCTGAAGCGCGTGGTGTGATCTTCCCGGAGGGGTTGCGAGAGCAGTTCCGGGCAGCGAGCCGATTGCGCCGCCTTGAGGAAATCGGCCAAACCATCCGGCCAGCCAACGATCCGCGGGGGTTCCCCGGCGAAGACCCGGGAGCCTTCGCTACGCGCGCCGCCCGTGGCACCCGTGAAGCGCTACCCCAGCGCCCCGCACCACCTGAAGATCTGACCACTCCCGACGCCGACGCCTTCTTCGAGGCGATCGCCGGCCAGGCATGGGGCCTGTTCGAGGGAGCCGGCTACAAGCACACCTCGTTCAACTCGCGCGTGCTCGCCCGCCCACCAAGGCCGGCCCCGACGCCCGACGACACCATCTTCCAACTGCGCAACTTCAAGGGCGAGGTTGTGCCGAGGGGGGTCGGGACCTTCGAGGACCTGCTCGAGCAGAAGATGAAGCGCCAGCTCGACGGCGACGAGATCTGGTACGGCGACGAAAGGCGGGTCACCACGTGGGCCAAGAAGGACGAGCCGCGCTTGGTCGCGAGCCACTTCTTTGCTTCGGGCGACGAGCGCGCCATCGTCAAGAACCTGCTGCGCACCGACCCACGAGCTCGCCCGACACTGCAGCGGGCGCCAGGGACACCGACGGTGAAGGTGGGGGCGTCCGAAGTCACGCCCGCCCACGGGGTCGAGGCCATCTTCGATGCAGTCACCAACGCGCCGATCCGTCGCTTCGCCCCCATCACCGCCAGCGACGACATCCTTGGCGAGGTCTTGCTCGACGCTGGCCGGCTGTGGGCCCGCGAAAAGCTCGGCACTTCCAAGCTCGAGCCGCTGGCGAACGGCGCGCTGGTCACCAAATTCGAGAAGCGCACCATCGAGGCAGCGACAACGACTGCGATGCGAGATGCCGGGTTGCCCCTCGGTCCGACCGCTGCCAAGGTCGCCGCACGCACACCGCTCACCGACGTGGAGCAGAGGGGGGCGCGACTGCTGGCGGAGGCGGGCGGCGTTCGCTTCCTCGACGGGTTCGACGAGACCGGCGTGCTCAACAGCGCCACATGGAAGGCGCTCAACATCGCCATGCTCGAGGACGTGGGCGGTGCTGCAGCCGACGCTAGCTTCCACATCCGTGGCACCCAGCGCTGGACTGAGCAGCTGATGGGCGCGCTAGCTACGGCGCACACCGACCAGAAGCTGATCACCAACGTCGGTGACAGACTGCTGCGCAAGCTCGCGCCAGTCACTGCCCGCTTCTTCGACAACCCGCGCGCCAACCTGAGCAAGCAGGCGAGCAACACGCTGCGCGAGCTCGAGCTCTCCATCTCCTCGATCAACGACCGGCTCGCCGACCAGGTGCGCACCGCGCTGCGGGAGAAAGACGGCCCTCTCGGTAGCCGGGACATGGCCCAGATCCTCCACCGCATCGCGAAGGACTACCTGCCTGTGACCGAGGCCGAGCGTGGTCTGGCACTGGCAGCACGTGAGGAGGGCGCGCTCCGTGAGGCTGGGTCTGCGCTCGCACTCCGTGACCAGATCAAGCGCACGTTCAAGGGCAAGGGGCCAGCGTGGTTGCGGTTCGAGGACGAAGCCGAGCTCGCCCACGGCATCCTCGGGTGGAGTGAGCGGGTCTCTGGCCGCGCTGTCCGGCTGGCCAAGGACTTCCTCAAGAGTGCGCTGCCCGAGCAGCGGGTCAAGGGCACCGTGCTCGAGGAGGCCTTCGACCACATCCCCGAGAGCGAGCTGCTTCGGGTCTACGAAGAGGTCTTCCAGGCTGGCAACCTCGACGCTCCGATCATCGGCGCCACGCTGCGGAAGGTGAGCCCCAGCGCTCAAGCCGTGCGCAGCGAAGAGGCCATGCTCGAGTTCGTGCTGCGCCAGCAGATCGCGTCCGAGCTCAAGACCACGATGTCGAAGCTGTTGCACGACGGGCTCGCGCTGACCACCAAGGACCCCCGCGCCGGCGCGCTGCAGTCCGTCCTCCAGGGCACGCACACCACCAGGCTCGACGACGGGTCCCTGCGCTTCGCGTTCCCCGAGAGCACGGTCGGCTGGGCAGAGACCATGCTGCGCCGGTGGGGGCTAGCGGAGGGTGACGGCACCTTGATCCGCACAGTCCAGGGGCTACCGGTCCAGGCCCCCGAGTTCCTGGCTCGCGACCTCGAGCGCATGATCGACCTGGCCCGCCTCGACAGCCGTGCGATCTTCGCTACGGGCAAGGGCGCCGAGCCGGTGGAGAAGGGGGCCGACCACCTGTTCCGATACTTCAAGAAGTGGACGACCCACGGGGTGATCCTGCCGAACCCCGGGTACTTCATGGGCCAGCTGATGGCGATGTACCCGACGCTGGTGACCACCCAGGGCTGGGCCGCAGCCAACCGCGCGGTGTACACGCTCACTCGGCACCCCAACCTCATCGGCCAGATGTTGCGCCGCACCCAGAAGGGCCACCCGTCCTTCCCCCGCTTCGGCAAGGCGGAGTCTGTGCTCGTCGCAGACAACGGGCTGACGTACACCATCGACGAGATCGTCGATGCACTGAAGCGCCACGGGCTCGACCAGTCCCAGATCCGCGTCGAGAACATGGAGCAGCTCGCCGACGTGCTGCGCCGCGAGGGCAGCGATGGCATGCTGCAGTGGAACCGGCTGGCTGGTCGACCGCTCGCCGAGGTGCAGCGTCAGATCGAGGACTGGGCGTCTGCCTTTGACCAGGCCGCACGGTTCGCAGTCCTGCTCGACAACCTCAAGGCTGGCGCTCCGATGGCGGAGGCGGCCAACAAGGCTCGCGTTGCAGTGCTGGACTTCAACGACCTGACGGCGTGGGAGAGGAGCAACGCTAGGCGGTGGGTGACGTTCTACGCGTTCCTACGCAAGAACGCCGACGCCTACGTAAAGGCGCTGTTCGAGAACCCCGAGCGCTTCTTCTCCCAGGCACGCATCGCCCACACTGCCAACCGAGCCTGGTTCGATGACCGCGAACTGATCGGGATGACCGAGCGGGACATCGCGCGAACGACTGTGTACTCGACAGAGGGCGTGGTGCGCGACGGGAAGATGCACCCGCTGTACCGGACCAACGCGCTGCAGTCGACGCCCAACGGGATCGTTGAGTTCCTCGCCTCGGTTCCCTTCCTTGGCCAACCCTACGCCAACACCAGCGAGACCAGTCAGACGATCGCCGAGCTGAACCCCGCCGTCGAGACGGCGCTCATCCAGATCGGGATGATGAACGGCCGAGGGTGGGCGCTCGACAACCACGCAGCCAACCGGGTGCCTCCGTGGCTCACTCGCATACCCGGCATCAGTGGCCTGCTCATGGACATCTTCGACGTTGGCCCCGTCAGCCAGCGAGAATGGGAGGACCAGCTGCTCGCTGATCCCGACGCCAGCGGCCCCGGCCTCGATGGTGTCTGGGTAGCGGGCGGAGCGTCGGCCACCAACGAGGAGGCCAACAAGGCGCGGAAGCGGTGGCAGATCTTCCGCACGTGGCTCGGGCGTCCGGTCTCGACACTGACCCAGTTCGATCGGGCTACCTTCGGCGAGCCCCGGCCCAGCCTCACCGCCCAGCAAGAGCTGTTCAGTGCGCTGTCTGGCCTGCGGTGGACACCCGTACGCAACGAGGAAGAGGTGCGTCGCCTCAAACTCGTTGACCGCGACCGCGCTACACGCTCCGACACTCACCTCGACGTTACCGCATTACCCGATGAACTTCGCCCGCGTTAGCTCGCGTACGATGTAGCCAGGAGAACCCACAATGCCCCTGACCACTGCCCCCACCACTCTCAACCGCCCGCTGTCGACCTTCCGCTTCACGTGCCCAGCCAACGGCAGCGAAGACACGCTGACGACGCCCGGGTTCGCGTGGGTCAAGGTCAAGAACGGCAACACCGTAGACATCACACTCTCGACAGGGGCAGACCAGGCCGAGGGGTTCGTGCTGTCGCCTGGTGAGACTTCTGACTGGCTCCCGATGGTCGACGAGTTGGGCAACGCGGTAACGCTGTACTTCGAGAGCACCACAGCAGCGACTGGCACCGTGTACGGCGTGGCCGCACAGGCTCCCTCGCTTGGGCTCGCCCGGTGAGGCGGGTAGTCCGAGACCTGGTATCCCCTCTCGGGGTGTCGCAATGGGCGCTCAACAAGCCAACCGGAGACGCGGTCAGGCTGACACTCGCAGCGAGAGACCCGGAGTTCGAGTCGGGCACTTACACGTTCGGCGCCTTCGTGCGCGCTTCGGCGATCGGTGCAACGGCGGGGACGATTTTCCGCAACTTGGTCAACTCGAGTTCGACGGGTCGGGTCCTGCGCTTCGACAGTGCCACGGCCCTGACTGCGTTTGTCGTGACATCGAGCGGCAATGAGAGCGCGACGCTCTCGGGTCTGCCGAGCCTGTTCGGTGCATGGCACCTCATCTGGGCCAGCTGTGATGGAACGACCCTCAAGGTTGGCGTCGACACTGTCGCACCGGCGGAGACGACGCTAGTGGGAACGCTGCTCACCAGTGCCACGAGCACCGCGCCTGCCCTGTTCAACACCACGCAGACGCCATGGCAAAGGCAGGTTGTTGGCGACATCAAGTGGTGGTTCTGCGTTCCGGAGGCGTTGAATGCTCAGCAGATCGCTTCGCTGGCCAACAACGGCGGAGCAATCAACCCGGCGACGGCCAACTTCCATTCCTGGCTGCCGACCCCCGGCCCCTCGGTCCTGGCCACGGGTGCGATCGGGACTGACACGCAGGCGAGCTACACCGACGGCCAAACCTTCACCCTGATCGACGCGTTGTCGGCCGCCTACGTATTCGAGATCGACGTGGCGGGGGACGGCGTGACAGCTGGCAATGTCCAGGTCGACATCAGTGGCGACACGACAGCCGACAACGTGAGGGACACGATGATCAGCGCGATCAACGGCACCGCGATCCTGACGACAGCAAGCGACGGCGGAGCGGCGACCGTGACGCTGACGGCGGACCGTACTGGCACGCTCGGCAACAGCCCGATCGACACGTCGGGCAGCCCACCAGGGAGCTACACCGCAATGACTGGCGGAGCCGGGGGAGATCTCGGTAACCCTGGGCGGGTCTGGTCGCAGGAGGGCGCCGGCGATGCACTGGTCCCCGTCTCTTCATCCTTTTCTGAATCGCGGGTCGGGTAATGGGCGCTCGCAGAGGAACGGACACCGCGGAGATCATCCCCCCCGATGCGACCCCGGGCGAAGTAGAGGCAGCTGTCCAGCCCGCGAAGCGTCGAGCCAGCGCTTCAGATGCTGTCGTCGTGAACACCGAGCACGACGCGACGACCGGCCAGGTTACGAAGCGCGTGTTTCTATTGCCCGAAAAGGACGTCTGATGCCCGCCCCCGACACAGGTACCGCCGCGCTGTCCTTCGAGGCCCAGGTCCTCGTGAGATTGAAGGGCCACGACGAGAAGCTGGCAGGCCTCACCGATGCACTGCATGACGTGCAGGCAGACATCAGGTCCAACCACGAAGCCACGATCCAGGCTCTTGAGGGGCGGACCCGCCTCATCGAGAAGACCCTCGACGGCGGCAAGTGGCTGGCATCCAAGGTGCTCGAGCCCACCAGGAACTTCCTCATCCTCATTGCCCTACTCACTGTCGCGTCAGGCGCCATCGGCGTAGCCCAGGTCTGGGAACTGGTGTGGGGCCCCGCTGTCGCAGAGGAGTTGGAGCCGTAATGGGGCCGAACAACGATTGGCTTGGCAACCACATCAGCCAATTCCTCGACACCGTAGGCGATGGCTCGGGCACTACCTCAGCCATCGGGGACTACTCGTCGGTGCCCGGCGTCTTCAAGATCTCGCCCGCAGCCGGCGAGGTCTTCTCGATCGCGCGGATGCTGGTCTACATCGAGGACGCGGGTACCATCTCGGCGGATGAGTACGGCAACCTGGCCGCGCTCACCAACGGTGTCAAGGTGTCGGGATTCCGTGACAGCGTGGAGCAGGTAGCGCTCACTGGCCAGGTCAACATCAAGACCAACAGCCAGTGGGGCCGGATCTGCTACGACTCCAACCCTCTGACCTACGGCAACGGCAACAACATCATCGTTGCACGCTGGACATTCTCGAAGTCAGGACGCCCGATCATCCTTCAGGGCGACGAGCTGGACGATCTACGCGTCACCTTGACCGACAACCTCACCGGGTTGATCGACCACACCTTTCTCGTTCAGGGGTTCAAGCTGTGAATCTGACACCGCACTTCACTCTGGCCGAGATGACCACAACGTCTACCCGTCTGGACAATTTGCCAGATGGCCACGAGATCTGTTGCCTTCGGTCAGTCTGCTCTGCTGTCCTCGAGCCCTGGCGTGAGCGCGTGGGCCCACTCAAGGTGAACAGCGGCTTCCGCTCGGCACTGGTGAACGCCGCTGTCGATAGCTCGTCCAAGTCACAGCACATCAAGGGCGAGGCTGCAGACGTTGTGCCGCTTCACACGGCCCGCATCGAGGCGTGGCACACCCTCCTCGACATGATTGCGGCAGGCCTTCCTGTCGACCAGGCCATCATCTACGAGGACCACAACCACATCCACGTGTCGCACACGGCGCGCTACACTGCGCGCAGACAGGTGCTTGTGCACATGCCCGGCAGCTACATCTCTTGGGCAAAGTGGTTGCAACTCAAACGCCCACCGCTGACATAGGAGACGCCATGTCTTTCGCCGAGAAGCTCGCAGAGGAACTGAACGCCCCCACCGTCAAGAGGCTCAAGCTGGCACGGTTCAAGGCCCCCCGCACCGGCGAGGCACACCTACCCTTCCGGCTCAACAGCAAGAGCCAGCCCGCATCCGACGCAGCTCACGCCGTCAAGCTCGTTGCCAAGGCCGTCGGCCTCGTCGAGAACCGCGCCCGCAAAGGCAAGGGTGGGGCCAAGCGCCAGGCTGTGTGCCAGGTCCTCGACGGCATCTTCGACGGGCTCGGTGTGGCATTCAACATCATCCACGTCATCGACGCCGTAGTTGCTGGCATGCACCTCGAGAAGCCCGCCATCGCAAAGCTCGAGGGCAAGGTTCGCGGGTTGTCCAAGGAGCTGAAGGCTGCAGCCGAGGCCAAGGCGTCGTGAGTCGCCGCGCACGCACCCAAGCCGCAGAGCTACTCCTCAGCGACGAGGACCGGCGGCTGCTCGAGTTGGCACGGCAAGACCGGGCGCGGGAGGAGGCCCGACAGCTGCCCGACGTGTCTGATCTCCAAGTCAGCTTCATCCCTGACCCCGCTAGCGTAGTGAGCCGACGCAACGAACGCGAAGCTGCCCGTGTCGCCGAGGTCAAGGACACTGCAGCTCGCCGCAACGAGCGCGAGGCTGCCCGTGTTGCTGAAGTCGAGGAGACCGTGGGTCGCCGCAACGAACGCGAGGCTGCCCGTGTCGCCGAGGTCGAAGAGACTGTAGCTCGCCGCAACGAGCGCGAAGCCTTCAAGCGTGGGCTACTGCCCGCCGCTACCGTCGAGGCCGGGCCGGCCCAGTTCGAGCCTGACCCAGTGCAGGAGTTGATCGACCAACTCGAAGCGGGCGCCCAGCCCCGACCAGTGAAGTCCGCAGCAGGCACCCGCACGCGCCGGCGCGATGTCCCGCGGGCTGGGAGTTTCCCGCGGGACAGTGAGATCTAGTCTTCCTCAAGGTCCTGCAGGAACCCGACCACAAACCCGATGTAGTCCTCGAGTTGGGCGACAGAAAGGTTGGCATCGAGGGGCGACACTTGCGGGATACCGGACAACGACCGCGCGTTCTCTCGCATCTCGGAGGTCATGCCCTCGCGGCGCGAGACCTCGCGCGCTTGCTCTGCCAACCCTGCAAGGTCGGGCTCAGGCTCGCCGCCGGCGTCCAGCGCCGCGCTTATCTCCTTCGCCGCCTTCAACGCCGAGACGTAGGCGGTCAACTCCTCGATGGTGTACGACGCCATGCCGATCTCGGCCTTGACTCCGAGGTCGAGCCGCTTGACGACAGCCTCAACCGCAGCGGCGGATACCTCTTTCTGCAGCAGCGCCGCGCTGTTCTGTAGCAGCACGTGCTTGGCGGACGCCTCTTGCTTCG
>Ga0255047_10000652_pt1 | contig 28220 bp, 17 predicted proteins | sample JV7_2_1_MG_FD_183640 | JGI IMG/M metagenome (GOLD analysis project Ga0255047, IMG submission 183640) | Seawater microbial communities from Jervis Inlet, British Columbia, Canada - JV7_2_1 | ecosystem: Environmental > Aquatic > Marine > Inlet | place: Canada: British Columbia | collected 2016-10-06
ACCTAACGGTGAGTGGGAATTTTTAGTAGAAAAGGAAAGACTATATTGTATGAAATCAAATGATATTGTTATAAAATATGAACACGAAGGAAACGAAGTTGAATATAATCCAAGCTGGGCAAATAGCGGTTGAGGAATTAATTAAGGTTGCAAAAGAACCTATAGTAGATTCAGATGATGACATATCAGCTGACAGACTTAAAAATGCAGCAGCTACAAAAAAGCTAGCTATATTTGATTGCTTTGAAATACTTAATCGTATTGAAGAAGAAAAAAACTTGCTAGAAGATAAACCTAAAGAAGTTAAAAAAGAAACTACATTTCGTGGTTTTGCTGAAGGAAGATCTAAGTAATGTACGAGCAAAACTTATATAAAATATTACCTGATTATATTAAACCTAAAATTCTTAGCAGAATGAATAGGTATAAAAAATGGGAGTATGGATATAACGAAGACCATGATATGGTTGTTATATCTAAGACTGGACAAATTGGAGAGATTTATGAAATACAAAATCTTAAAATAGCTTTACCTAAACAAAACAATGTTCATAAGTTTGAAGAAAACAAATGGACTAGGTTTGAATATCCTAAAGTATTAAGTAAAATAAAAACAGTGTTTGACTGGAGAGAATATCCAGAGGACTTTAAAGAAAAATGGTATGATTACATTGATGAAGAATTTGCTCGTAGAGAAGAAGGTTTCTGGTACTTTAATAAAAGTATCCCTACTTACATTACTGGCACTCATTATATGTACTTGCAGTGGTCCAAGATTGATGTTGGGCAGCCAGATTTTAGAGAAGCAAACCGTCTCTTTTTCATATTCTGGGCCGCATGTGTGGCAGACACACGGTGTTATGGTATGTCCTATCTCAAGAACAGACGTTCAGGCTTTTCGTTCATGGCATCAGGTGAATGCGTTAATATGGCGACCATATCAACCGACGCACGTTTTGGGATTTTGTCCAAATCTGGCGCCGATGCTAAGAAGATGTTCACTGATAAGGTCGTACCAATATCCGTTAATTATCCCTTCTTTTTCAAACCGATCCAGGACGGTATGGACCGTCCAAAGACCGAGCTTGCCTACAGAGTCCCAGCCAGCAAATTTACCAGAAGAAGTATCGTCTCGACCGACAAAACCGAAACCATTACAGGCTTGGACACCACAATCGACTGGAAAAACACCGGTGATAATGCCTACGATGGTGAGAAGCTCAGGCTCCTCGTCCATGATGAATCGGGGAAGTGGGAAAGGCCCAACGACATCCAAAACAACTGGAGGGTTACGAAAACCACCCTTAGATTAGGATCAAAAATTATTGGAAAGTGCATGATGGGATCAACATCAAATGCTTTAGACAAAGGAGGTAGGAATTTTAAAAAATTATATGATGACTCAGACGTTAACAAAAGGAACGCAAATGGACAAACTCGTTCAGGACTCTATTCTTTGTTCATACCTATGGAATGGAATTACGAGGGATACATTGATTCTTATGGCCATCCTGTCTTCGATACCCCATCAAAACAAGTGTGTGGACCTGATGGAACGCCAATCAAAATTGGGGTTATTGAATATTGGAACAACGAAGTAGAAGGTCTAAAAGAAGATCAAGATGGATTAAATGAATTTTACAGACAATTCCCACGTACTACTAAACATGCTTTCAGAGATGAATCAAAACAATCTTTATTTAATCTAACTAAGATCTATCAACAAATAGATTTTAATGAAGATGTTCAAAACTTTAAGCAAGTAACTAAAGGTAGTTTTCAATGGGAAAACGGACAAAAGGATAGTAAAGTAATTTTTATGCCAAATAAAGATGGTAGATTTTTAATTACTTGGGTTCCACCTGTACATCTTCAAAACAAAAGATTTATTAAACACGGTGTTAATTATCCTGGCAATGAACATTGTGGCGCTTTTGGTTGTGATCCATATGATATATCAGGTACAGTAGACAAGAGAGGTTCTAATGGTTCTTTACATGGCTTAACTAAGTTTAGCATGGAAGAAGTACCACCAAATCATTTCTTCTTAGAATATATCGCTCGTCCGCAAACGGCTGAGATATTTTTTGAAGATGTGCTTATGGCTTGCGTGTTTTATGGTATGCCAATATTAGCAGAAAACAACAAACCTAGATTACTTTATTATTTTAAACGTAGAGGCTACAGAGGTTTTGCTATGAACAGACCTGATAAAAAAAGAAACAAATTATCTATAACAGAAAAAGAAATAGGTGGAATACCTAACTCTAGTGAAGACATAAAACAAGCTCACGCTTCTGCTATAGAAACATATATAGAAAACTTTGTTGGAAAAAGAGAAACAGGCTATGGTGATACTTATTTTCAAAGAACATTAGAAGACTGGGCTCAATTTAATATAAACAATAGAACATCGCATGATGCTTCTATTAGTTCAGGCCTAGCTTTAATGGCTTGCAACAAACATAGGTATTCACCAGTGAATAAAATTGAATTAAAAGCAATAGATTTAGGTATTAAAAAATACAACAATCAAGGAACTACATCAAAAATTATAAGTTAAATGAATATATATACTAACACAAACAGTGCTTTCCCTAGTCAAGTAGTAAGTGATGCTGAAAAAGCAAGTTTGGAATACGGAAGTCAAGTTGCTATGGCGATAGAATATGAGTGGTTTGGTCAAGGCAGAACTTCTGGTAACAGATATTTAACTAATTGGAATCAATTTCACCAATTAAGACTGTACGCTCGTGGTGAACAAAGTATACAAAAATACAAAGATGAATTATCTATTAATGGTGATTTGTCTTATCTTAATTTAGACTGGAAGCCAGTTCCTATATTATCTAAGTTTGTTGATATAGTTGTAAATGGTATATCAAATAAAAGTTACGATATAAAAGCTTATGCTCAAGACCCTGAATCTATAAAGAAAAGAACAGAGTACGCTTCAAGACTACAAGAAGATATGGTAGCTAAAGAATATTTAGATTCTTTAAACTCAACATTAGGTATTGATTTGTATCAAAGCCCAAATAAAGACGTGATACCAGAAACAGCAGAAGAGTTAGAGCTACACATGCAACTTAGTTACAAACAGTCAATTGAAATAGCAGAAGAAGAAGCTATATCTACTGTTTTAGCTCAAAACAAATATGATTTAGTTAAACGCAGAATAAACATGGACTTAACTGTTTGTGGTATTGGTGCTGCTAAAACTAATTTTAATACAGCTGAAGGAATTACAGTTGACTACGTAGATCCTGCTTATATGGTATATTCATATTCTGAAGATCCTAACTTTGAAGACATATATTATGTTGGTGAACTAAAAGCTATAACAATACCTGAACTTAAAAAAGAGTTTCCAGATATTACTGAAGAAGAATTAAAAAGAATACAAGCAATGCCAGGTAACAGATCTTACGTTACTGGTTGGGGTGATTATGATGAAAACACTGTTCAAGTTTTATACTTTGATTATAAAACATATCACAACCAAGTATTTAAAATTAAACAAACAGAACAAGGGTTAATGAAAGCTTTAGAAAAGCCAGACACATTTAATCCACCAGAAAATGAAAACTTTGAAAGAGTATCAAGATCTATAGAAGTTTTATATAGCGGTGCTAAAGTTTTAGGTACTGATACTATGTTAAAGTGGGAACTTGCAGAAAACATGTCAAGACCTACTGCAGATACTACAAAGGTTAAAATGAATTATGCTATATGTGCGCCTAGAATATACAAAGGCAGAATAGAATCATTAGTTAGTAAATGTATAGGCTTTGCTGATATGATTCAATTAACACATTTAAAGCTACAACAAGTTATGTCTAGAATAGTACCAGACGGTGTTTATTTAGATATGGATGGTTTAGCAGAGGTTGATTTAGGTAATGGTACAAATTATAATCCAGCAGAAGCACTTAACATGTACTTCCAAACTGGTAGTATTGTTGGTAGATCGCTTACACAAGATGGTGATATGAATGCTGGTAAAGTTCCAATACAAGAACTTAGTAGTTCTAGCGGTCAACAAAAAATACAAAGTCTTATTAATACATATCAGTATTATTTACAAATGATACGTGATGTAACCGGACTTAACGAAGCTCGCGATGGTAGTACACCAGACAAACAAACGTTAGTAGGATTACAAAAGATAGCTGCTAACGCGTCTAACGTTGCTACAAGACATATTAAGCAGTCTAGTTTATATATAAGTCTTATAATAGCAGAAAACATAGCTTTAAAAATAGCTGATGCTTTAGAGTTTCCATTAACTGCTGCTTCGTTGCAAAACTCTATATCTAACTATAACGTAAATACTTTAATAGAAGTATCTAATTTAAACCTACATGACTTTGGTATATTTTTAGAATTAGAACCAGATGAAGAAGAGCAACAACAACTAGAGCAAAATATACAAATTGCTTTACAAAAAGGAGGTATTGATTTAGAAGATGCTATAGATTTAAGACAAATAAAAAATCTTAAATTAGCTAATCAAATGCTTAAGATTAAACGTAAAGCTAAAGCTAAACAAGATCAATTAGCACAACAAGCTAATATTAAAGCCCAGGCAGATGCTCAAGCTCAAGCTGCAGAAAAAACAGCAATGGCTGAGGTACAAAAGCAAGAAGCTATATCTGGAGCTACAGTAAAATTAGAGCAAGCTAAAAATCAAATGGAAATACAACGCATGAATACTGCTCACCAATTAGATCAGCAAAAAATGCAAATGCAACATAAGTTTGATTTAGAATTAAAAAAGCTAGAAGCTCAAGCTCAAAAACAAAAAGAACAAGAAATTGAAGATCGTAAAGATAAGCGTATTAAAATGGAAGGCACGCAACAAAGTGAATTAATAGCACAAAGACAAAATGATGATCCACCTATAAACTTTGAAGAAAAAGGCGGTATGGACATGCAAGCTTTTGCTTAATTATTTAATTATTTAATTATATTATATTATGTCAGAAACAAAAACAAATGAACCTGTTAAACAGGAAGGTGACTTTAAAATAAAGTCAAAAAAGAAAACACCTAAAAAATTAACAAAACAAAGTGATGAGCCAATTAAAGTTAACATAAAAGAACCTTTAATTGAAACAGTACCTGAAGTAACTAAAGTAACAATACCTAAAGAAGATGCCATTCAAATCGGAGAAACAAAGGAAGTACCTGTGGAAAAACCATCCGGAGATAGCGCAGAGGTGGGAGAACCTGTACAAGAGTCCAACGAGACTACTGAAGGGTTTTCTCCGATCAAAGAAGTAACTGAAACTGAAGTTAAAGAAGTTGAAAAAGAAGTAACAAAAGCTATACAAGACGAAAGAATATTAGGTAAAAAGTTACCTGAAAATATAGAAAAATTAGTTTCGTTTATGGAAGAAACTGGTGGAACTATAGAAGATTATACAAGATTAAATGCTGATTATAGTAGCGTTGATGAAAATACTTTATTAAAAGAATACTATAAAAAAGCTAAACCTCATTTAAACGAGGAAGAAATAGGATTTATCATGGAAGATAATTTTTCATTTGATGAAGACTTGGACGAGGAGCGTGACGTCCGTAAAAAGAAACTCGCTAAAAAAGAAGAGATTGCAAAAGCAAAAAACTTTTTAGAGGAAACGAAAAAGAAATATTACGACGAAATCAAGTTGAGACCCGGCGTAACTCAGGACCAACAAAAAGCTATGGACTTTTTCAATCGCTATAATAAGCAGCAAGAAACAGCTGAGCAACAACACGCTAAATTTAAAGAAAGTACTAAAGAACTTTTCAACAACGATTTCGAAGGTTTCGATATTAAGGTTGGTGAAACAAATTATAAGTACAATATTCAAAATAAAGATAAAGTTGCTGAAAACCAATCAAACATTAATAACCTAGTCGGGAAGTTCTTAGACACAGAGGGTAATGTTACTGATACTAAAGGTTATCACAAAGCTATGTATGCTGCTGACAATGTAGACAAGATCGCGGCTCATTTTTATGAGCAAGGAAAAGCTGATGCTATTAAAGACGTTGTTACTAAGTCTAAAAACCCTGTAGATTCTCAAGCTAGAAAATCTCAAGGTGAAGTATTTATTAACGGCATGAAAGTGAAAGCGATTAGTGGTGCTGACTCTACAAAACTAAAAATAAAAACAAGAAAATTTAACTAAAAAAACTAACAAAAATGGCTTTAAATCCACAATTTGGAGGGTTAATTCCTTCCTCGGTACAGGAGATATTGAACAGCAACTACCTACAGTTTAACGGTGGTGCTGGCGCAGGTGACACAAACACTTTTGCTCAACAATATTTACCTGAAATTTACGAACAAGAAGTAGAAAGATACGGAAACCGTACTCTATCTGGATTCTTAAGAATGGTTGGCGCTGAAATGCCAATGACATCTGATCAAGTAATTTGGTCTGAACAAAATAGATTACATGTATCTTACTCTGGAGTTGTTGTAGCTAACGCTGCTGGTACTTCAAGTCTTATTACTGTACAAGCTCCTGCTGTAAACACAATGTCAATTAACGATACTATCGTTGTTTTAAATCCTGTTTCAGGAGCTGAATCAAAAGGTATTGTTACTGATTCTGGTGCTTATGCTGGTTCTGGTCTTGCTGCTGGTGCAATTAACTTTCAACCGTTTGATAACAATCAAATCGCAGCTGCTTTAGCAGGTGTTGGGGTTAAGATATTTGTATATGGTTCTGATTACCAAAAAGGTCAAAGTATGGCTGGCGCTTTTGCTGCTGGTGGTGCTAACCAAGCTAGAATATCTATTGATCCAGTATTAACTCAATTTTCTAACTCACCAATTATCCTAAGAAACCAATACGTAGTTAATGGTTCTGATATGGCACAAATCGGTTGGGTTGAAGTTGCAACTGAAGATGGAACTTCTGGATACTTATGGTACTTAAAAGCTGAGTCTGAAACAAGACTACGTTTTGAAGATTACCTAGAAATGAGTATGGTAGAAGCTGAATTTAACCAAGTAGGTGGTGCTGCAGGAATTGCTGCTAGCCCAGGTTCAGAAGGTTTATTTGCTGCTATACAGTCTAGAGGAAATGTACAAACAGGATTTACTGCTGCTGCAGGTCTTGATGATTTTGATGCAATTCTTAAAAACTTAGATACTCAAGGAGCAATTGAAGAAAACATGCTTTTCTTACAAAGACAAACTTCTTTAGATTTTGATGATATGCTAGCAAGCATCTCTGGTGGATTCGCTGGAGGAACTGCTTTTGGTTTATTTGAAAACTCAGAAGAAATGGCTTTAAATCTTGGATTCTCAGGATTCAGAAGAGGTTCTTATGACTTTTACAAAACAGATTGGAAATACTTAAACGACGCTTCTACAAGAGGTGGTATCGTAGGTATCAACTCAATTGAAGGTGTATTAGTACCAGCTGGAACTTCTACAGTTTACGATCAAATTTTAGGAACTAACATCAGAAGACCTTTCTTACACGTAAGATACAGAGCGTCTCAAGCTGATGATAGAAGAATGAAATCATGGTTAACTGGTTCTGCAGGTGGAGCAATGACTTCAACTCTTGATGCTATGGAAGTAAACTTCCTATCAGAAAGATGTTTAGTAACTCAAGCTGCTAACAACTTTGTATTATTCAGAGGAATCTAATTGATTCAACACTAATGTAATTCTTACCCTCGTTGTATTAACGGGGGTAATTATTACTTTTATAAACTATTTAATTATATTATATTATGGCTAAACAAGCTAAAGCAGAAACTATTGAGGTTGCACCTCAAGAGGTGGCAGTAAAAACCGCACCTACAAAACCAGCTAAACCAAGTTGGGAAATAAAAGACAGAGTATATTTTCTTAAAGGTAACAAAACACCTTTAACATATACTATACCAGGTAAACACACTAGAAAGCATGCGTTGCTTTATTTTGATGAAAATACTGGAAAACAAAGAGAAATAAAATATGCTACAAATCAAGACTCACCACTTGTAGATGAGCAAAAAGGTGAATGTACTATGGGTCACATACGTTTTGACAATGGTACTTTGAAAGTAGATAAATCTAAACAAAACTTACAAAAATTATTATCTTTATATCACCCTTTAAAAGGTAAAGCATATGAAGAATATAGTGCTGTAGAAGAAGCTGTAGATCAATTAGAAGTTTTAAATGATCAAGTAAAAGCAATGAATTCAGCTATGACTATGGAGGTTGATTTTGCTGAAGCAATACTAAGAGTTGAACTAGGTTCTAAAGTAAATGAAATGAGTTCTAAAGAAATAAAAAGAGACGTAATCTTATTTGCTAGAAACAACCCTGAGTTATTTATATCATTAGCTAATGATGAAAATGTGCAACTTAGAAACTTTGCTATAAGAGCAGTTGAAATGGGTATAATAAAAATATCTGGAGATCAAAGATCTTTTACATGGGGAACAAATGATAGAAAGTTAATGAATGTTCCATTTGATGAAAATCCTTATTCAGCGTTTGCCTCATGGTTAAAAACTGACGAAGGTGTAGAAGTTTATAGATCTATAGATAAAAAACTATAAAAACAAGTGATACTAATATAGGGCTCGTTTACTCGGGCCCAATATTATAATAAAAAAAAACAATGGTAAATATAAATACAGTATATACAACAGTCTTGTACATATTAAACAAAGAGCAAAGAGGTTATGTAACTCCAGCAGAGTTTAATAGCTTAGCTACTTTAGTTCAAGACGAAATATTTGAATCATATTTTCCAGATGGAAACCAAGTAAACCGTCAAAACCAAAACAATACTCAAAATGATACAGAGTTTTTTAACATGTTTAAAGACATTTCATATAAACTATATCCTTTTGAAAGAACAGCTACATTTACTTATAACGCAGGTGCTGGTATCCTAGGTTGGGAATACGTAGGAGCTGGAACTATATTTAAATTAGGTGAAATAATATCTACATATAATACAACAAATCCTCAGTATGATTCTATTACTGAGTTAGCTAGTCAAAGTGATTTTTCTAAGATCACAAGATCTACATTGACAGCTCCAACTATGCAATATCCTTTATGCACAACAGGCACAGGGCCAAATAATTCTGTACTTATAAAAGTTAGTCCTCAGCCAAACGCTTTAAGCATAAACGCTTTGTTTACACCAGTAGCACCAGAGTGGAAGTTTACTACTGGTAACCTAGGTCAATACATATATTCTAACACATCAGTAAACTTTGAATTAGATATATCAGAGCAAACAAACTTAATAATAGGTATATTAAAATACTGTGGATTAATAATAAACGATCCTACAATAATACAATCAGCTGCTGCAGAAGCACAAGAGATAGAACAAAATATAAAATCTTAATAAGACATGGCAATAACTGAAACAAATCAACAGTATTATCAAGGATCTCAAGGTTTCAGAGGCAATGGAACTACAGGACCTTTTGTTACTACATTTGATACAGACTTGGTATTTGGTAATTGGAATCCAATAATTGCTGAATACACTTTAAATAATTTTAAAATATACACTAGCACAACAGGAGTTCCTGGCACATGGTCTGAATATGTTTTACAATACAGCGTAGTTAACAACACTATAACTTTTAACGCAGCTCCTGCAAATAATTTATTTATAATTGTACAATTAAAAATATTAGATGGTGGTCAATACGCTAGCACTATACAAGAAGAAGCTATTGGAGATGCAGTAGAAGAAAACTATGGAAGTTACAAATACGTTAAACTTAACGATATAATTAATAACTACATGGTGGGTTATGTAGGTGATGGTAAAATAATTCAAACAGCTAAAAAATCTGATGTATTGTTTTTTGCAAAAAGATCTTTACAAGAATTTAGCTATGATACTTTAAAAAGTATTAAATCACAAGAGCTTACGGTACCTGAAAGCTTATCTTTAGTAATGCCGCAAGACTATGTAAACTACGTAAGCTTGTGTTATATTGATTCAATGGGTGTTAAAAGACCTTTATATCCAAATAATAATTTAACAACAAATCCTTATACTAAATTATTACAAGATGACACAGGTTTACCAACACAAGATAGTTTTGGTGAAAACCTAGAAGGAACTTCTATAACAGTTGAAAGATGGCAAGAAGCTAATCAAGCTTTAATAAACTCTTCATGGTATCAAAACTGGGTTGATAATGGTTACATGTTTGAAGACTATGGAGTTGGAAGTGGTCCTTGGAATTGGGGCGCTTTGTATGGTATTAATCCACAATATGCTAATAGCAACGGTTGGTTTGGTATAAATGAAAGAGAAGGTAAGTTTACTTTTTCTAGTAACTTAGTTAATAAGTTAATAGTTGTAGAATACATATCTGATGGCTTAGCTTACGACTTAGACACTAGAGTACCTAAAATGGCAGAGGAAGCAATGTACTTAAGTATATCATATAATCTATTAGCTAACAGAGCTAATATAGCTGATAACATAGTACAAAGATTTAAGAAAGACAGAAGAGCAGCGCTTAGAAACGCTAAGATAAGATTATCAAATATTAAATTAGAAGAATTTACTCAAGTAATGAGAGGTAAATCTAAATGGTTAAAACACTAAAATTTAATGGCAAAAGCAACTAATAGTTTTGTTACTGGTAAAATGAATAAAGATCGTGATGATCGACTTTTACAAGCTAACGAATATAGAAACGCAATGAACGCTCAGGTGAGTAGATCTGAAGGTGCTAATGTTGGTGCGCTAGAAAATGTTTTAGGTAATTCTTTGATTAGTGACTTTAGAACTTTAACCTTAGCTAATGATATAGTATCCATAGGCTATTGTTCTGATGAAATAAACAATAGGGTTTTTGTTTTTTTAACAAACAATACTAGTTCTAATTTATCATATAATACTACTCAAAAAAACTTTATAGTTGTTTACAATGCTTTAACAGAATCATCTACAATTCTTGTTAAAGGTAATTTTTTAAATTTTTCAACAGCATTTCCTATAACTGGAGTAAACATATTAGAAGATTTATTATATTTTACAGACAACAGAAATCAACCAAGAGTCATAAATGTAACATTAGCTTCTTCAACTGTAGATTCTCAAGGTGTTTCAAATTATTATACTATAGAAGAACAAATATCTGTAGCAAAATATAACCCTTACCAATCAATACAGCTTTATAAAGAATCTTCTATATCTAACGAATATGAAACTACAATGTATGATGTCGTTAGTTTGTATTATCCTAACGGAGGCCAAGGTAGATTAGAAAGCGATGCTGCTAGCGGACAAAACCAAATTAAAATATTAAAATCAGGATTTGTAGGAGACATAGCTGTGAATGCTACAGGCACAGGTGCTACTCCAGGTGTAACAGTAGCTAAAAGAAATATATCAACTGGTGTTATTGAATATTTAGTTGACTCAAGTTCGAATATTTTAACAGCTAGCTCTATAGCTTCTAGTTCCGCTACGTTTTGGACAGTGACACTTAGTGATACTATAGCGGCGCCATCAATTGATAAAGATGATTTTGAAATTATTTTTAGTTCTAATCCATATTATAATCCTGATTACAACGGTGATAAAGATTATTTAAGAGATAGGTTTGTAAGATTTGCTTATAGGTTTAAATTTATAGACGGTGAATACTCTATAATGTCACCATTTACACAAGAGTGTTTTGTGCCTAAGCAAGATGGTTACTTTATGAATAAGCAAAATCCTTTACCTAGCGGAACAGAAATAGCTGCTTCTCCACCTCTTGATATACAAGATGAAGAAGATACATATAGAAGTACAGTTGTAGAGTTCATGGAAAACAAGGTAAATAAGATCGTGCTTAGAATACCTATGCCGTATACTTCTACTTTAATGGAAACTACTTTAAAAGTAACAGATATAGACATCTTATTTAAAGAATCTGATTCAAATATTATAAACGTAATTGAAAGCGTGTCAATAGCTAGAGTTCAAGCCCAAGTTACAAGCGGAACTGTTTATGAATATGAATATCAGTCTACAAAACCTTACAAAGTTTTACCTTCATCTGAAACAACCAGAACATACGACAAAGTACCAGTTAGAGCATTGGCTCAAGAAGTTATAAGTAACAGAATTGTTTATGGAAACTTTGAAAATAAACATATACCACCATCTACTATAGATTATAATGTTGCTGTTAGTCAAAAATCTACATTTGATTTAGGTTCAGCCACAGCTACAACAAACGGTTCAACAGCGAGTGGCGCCGAAACAATAAACATAAATACTTTAGCTGCAGGTCTATCGATACAAAATGGTTATGTAGTTACAGCCGGCGGTATTCCAGCCAACACTGTTATTGTAAGCTTTACGTCTACAAGTGTCACTATAAGCAACGCAACAACTAGCATTATAAATAACGCAACCACGTTAACTTTTGAAGCTCCAAGCAATGTTAGATATACTACAAGTAAAATAGAATACCCTAATTCTTCACTTAAACAAAATAGAAATTATCAAGTTGGTATAGTATTGTCAGACAAGTTTGGTAGATCATCTACTGTTATTTTATCTAACAGTGATAGTTCTGTGGAATTTGGTAATGAACAATATTTAGGATCAACTGTTTTTTCAGATTATATAAATAATAATATAACTGCAGATACTTTTCCAGGTAATTCATTAAAAGTTTTATTTAATAATCCTATACCAGGAGGCTCTACAGGTATATATAATGGAGACATGGAAAGTGTTAGTTATAATCCTTTAGGTTGGTATTCGTATAAAATTGTTGTAAAACAAACAGAGCAAGAATATTACAATGTTTATTTACCAGGTATAATGGCTGCATATCCTAACGACCCTTTAAAAGAGTTAGGAAAAACTTCACACGCGGTATTGATAAGTGATAATATAAATAAAGTACCTAGAGATTTAACAGAAGTTGGACCGGAGCAAAAGCAATTTAGAAGTAGTATCAACCTGCATGGTAGAGTTGAAAACTTAGCTAGCACAGTAACTAACTTAAATAACATACAGTATTACCCAGGACCAACATCACCTATAGTAAGTGTTATTGGTACTGATAGAGATTTATTTGATGGAATACCTACAGCAAGTTATGTTGGTAGCCCAGATTTTTATAATGTAGTATCAAATCCTTTAATAGCTAGAATAAACACACCATCTAAAAAAATTGGAATACAAGCAATTATAACAACAGGCACAGTAGGTTCTACATCTTTAGGTGGCTTAAATACTATTGGTATAACTTTAGCTAGTATATCACCACAATCAAGTCCTTTTGCTGCTGGAAATAGTATATTTGCTGGGCAAACCGTAACAGGCAACGGCGTACCTGACGGAACTATAATAACTGGAGCAATAACAGATAGTGGTTTTTGGAAAATAACACTAAGTAATAATTTAGAAGGAACAATTGTAACTGACGTATTAACATTTACACCTACAAACGATAGTATACTTTATGACTGGGTCACTATGCCTCAATTAGCTGTAATGGAAACTGACGGTGTTAATTCTAATTTAGATATATTTTGGGAAACTACATCTGAAGGTTTAATAACTGAATTAAACCAAGCTGTTTTAGGTGGAACTGCAGACGCTGTTTCTTTAAGTGGATTTAACGCAAGTGCATTTGAAGAATCATTAGACTTGAATTCAGAAATTTTAAGTGCTGATTTTACAATATTAGATCAATTTGGTAACGATATTGTTTACTCTGCTACAACACCACCTCAATTGCAATTACATAGTGTCGTAGATTATAATGGAGATACTGTTACTAGTTTTGTTTTAGTAAACAACGCTGACAATACTTACAACGTAAAACTAGGAAATACTGCTCAAGATTATTTATATTTTAGTAATCAAAACGCAACAAAACAAACTTATTCTTTTACATTTGAAGTAAATTATAACGGCGTGCAATCTTTTATAACTCAACAACCAGTTTCATTAATAAACGTTGCGCCAACATTTGCTCAACCTGCAAACGTAACATACATACCTGGGACAGACGGTGGAGGAAATGGAACTATAATAAATGTTCAAGCACAAAACGGAGCTTTTGCTGGTGTAGCAACTCCAAGTCCAGACGTAGCTTGGAAAGATATATCATGGTCTTTAACAGTAATAAAAAACGGTGTTGACTATGGTCCATCAGGAAACGGTAATGTTTTAATAAGTCAATCAAGAGTAAACGCTTTTTGGAATGGCCACGTGTTTTTTAATGGTGCAAACCCACCTAACTCTATGGTAGATGGAACATATGTATGTGTTGCTACAGCAACAGATGCTGGTGGATTATCTCAATCACGTACTTTTAATTTAATTATAAATAGAACTCCCTGCTATTCTTATAAGTTTACTTATGGAGGAACTGGTAGTGTTATTTCAGGATTATTTACCACGTGTCAAGGTGTAGATGAAGGTACGGTTAGTTTTGTAGATCCACCAGTTAATACATTTCCTGGTTATGCTGTTGTTTGCGCAAGAGATACTACGTATACTCAAAACAATTTACCAAGTTCTTTTGCTAAACTAGATTTAAATGCAAATGACCCAGCAAACACTTGTAATGTTTAAAAAAAATAAGTAATAATAATACATATGGCGGCGATAATAGAAGTAAAATACTTCAACACATTCCTTCTTAAGAAAGTAAACAAGTTGCAAAATGCTCCTGCATCAAGTAGTATTTCGTTTGGTAATATACCTGTGTGGAATGGTTCAATGGGTATACCCGCTGCTAAAGGAGGTTATCCTAGGCCTAACGGAAACGCTGTTCCTAATAATTGGGTGATAGAAGAATCAAGAATAAATGGTGGTTATAATAATACTACAGTATCTTTTGGAGCTAAAGCTTATTTAGTAGAAGAAGAACCTAATGGAACTAGACGTGGTAACTCATTAATATACTCAGGTATATTTAATTCTAGAACTGGTATTAACAATACCAATGTATTTTCAGTAGCAGATGACATAGTTAAATCTGTAGATCCAGCAAACGGTTCAATACAAAAATTATACGCAGAGGACACTAATTTAAATATATTTCAAGAGCTAAAAGTAAGTAGAGCGTTAATAGACAAAGATGCTATATACTCTGCTGAAGGTGGAGGTACTGTAACAAGCGCTAATTTAGTTATTGGAGCAATACAACCTTATTTGGGTAAATACGGAATAAGTACAGATCCTACTAGTTTTGCAATATACGGCCAAAATAAATACTTTTCTGATAGAAATAACAATGTTATACTAAGACTTTCTCAATCAGGTTTAGATGAAATATCTAGTGCAAATATGATAGATTATTTTAGAGATACACTAGGTAGTCTAACAGTAGCAGGTGTTCAAGGTAAAATACTAGGTGGTTACGATATTTACAATAAACAATATGTTGTGTCAACTCAAGAGCCTAATAATAACACTATTGATTCTGGTTACGATACTTTAGCTTATGATGAACTTGTAAAAGGTTGGACTAGCTTTTTTAGTTATAAACCAGACCAAATGTTTAGCTTAGGTAATCAGTTTTATAGTCTTAACTCAGGTAAACTTTACCAACATTATTCACAGAGTGCAACAAGAAATGTTTTCTATTCTGATGGAGTTTCTGGATCAGCTTTAACAGCTACAAACCCTACAGCAGGAACAGGTTATGCAACACCACCAGAAACAGGCGTTGCAACTGCTGCAACATCAGGTAGTGGTAGTGGTATGAAAGTTACTTTTACGGAAGCAGGAGGTGTTGTACAAGCTAATACAATTATAGTTGTAGATAGAGGTGATAATTATCAAGTTGGAGATACTGGAACTATAACAACTGGAAGTGGTACTGCTACTTATACTATAGCCACTATAAATAACTCAACACCAACGTCAATTACTTTTGTGTTTAACCCTAGTGTTGCAGCTTCTAAAAACTTTAAAACAGTTTCTTACGAAGGAAGTAATGGTTGGCAAGTTAATAGCTTTGTATCAGATACAGTTGGTAGAAACTTAAACTTTTCAAACAACAACTGGGTTAATAGCGAAGATACTACTGCTCAAGTTTATAGTTATACACAAGGAGCTTATGTTCAAGGAGGTATACAATACTACGCTGGGTTTAATAGAAAAGAAAATTTATACGTAGCAAACTTAATAAACAACAGTCCTGCTACAAATGGAGAGGTTGGTAATATTCAAATAAACGCAGGTGGTGTTAGTTATAACGCTATGTCTGGTATTAAAGGATTTTACGCTACAGTAACAATATCAACAGATGCTGTTACAAATCTAGGAGGAGAAAAAGAATTATTTGCTGTAAGCACAGAATACGTAGCAAACAATGGATATTAAAAATTAATTAAAACAATATAAAATGGCAGTAATAACAGGCGCTATAATAGGAGGAGCAATGTCTTTAGCCGGTGGAATTTTTGGCGGTAGAGCAGCTAGAAGACAAGCTAGAGCAGCAAAATCAAGAATGAGAAAACTAAACTCTAAGCTTAATAGTTTAGAAGCTAATAGACAAGATATAATAAATCCTTACGCAGATGTTACAAGTACAGCTGATATGCTAAGTAATCCTTTTACTCAGTTAAGTGTTTCTACAGCTGCTATGGATATGCAGATAGAGCAAACAGATCAAGCTTTAGCAAACACATTAGATGCACTTAGACAAACAGGTGGTGGAGCTGGTAGTGCAACTGCTTTAGCTCAAGCTGCTTTACAAAGTAAAAAAGATGTTGCTGCAGATATTGAAAGACAAGAAGTTCAAAACGATAAAGCTAGAATACAAGGTGAGGCTAATTTACAAAAAGATTTAATAGCTGAAGCACAAAGAATGCAAAGTGTAGATGTACAAGGTAAGCAGTTTGTTTATAGCGAAACAGAACAAAGAGAACAACAACAATTAGATAGAGTTTCTAATCAAATAGCAGCTCAACAACAAAACTTAGCAACTTCTCAAGCTAATCAATCAGCGGCTACATCTGGTATGTTTAGCGCACTTGGTGGTATTGCTACTAGCGCTTTTGGATCGTAAATTTTAAAACATGGAAAATAAAAATACAGTAAAAAATCTTTTCATAAGGCAAGCACAAAACAGCGATGCGTTAGGTTACAATTTAGATTATCTGTCTGCACGTGTAGATAATAATTTTAATATACTAGGTAACGCTTACGAAGGATCTGGTAGAGTATACGCTTATTTAAAAAATAAAATAAACAATAATAATTGTAATAGCGAAAACTGTAAAGATGAAATGCTTAAGTTAAAGCAACTAGAAGCAGCACCACAAGCTTCTTTAGATTTTTTATCTGATATTGCGGCTGAATTACAAAAAACAGAAGATACTAATTTTGATCCAAACAATAATTACATGTATTCTGTAGCTAATTCTGTACTATTAGGTAAACCAGGTTTTTCTAAAACAGAAGGATATGATATTGTTTTAGATTTATTAGATAATGGATCACAAGAAATTACTTTTTCAGGTCCATTTTTTGAAAGACCTTTAGTGATAAATAACGTAACGCTAAGTTCTTTACTAGATTCTGATACGTCTATAGTTGCAACTACGCCTGATATAAATAAAGACATGTTAAGACTGCTTGTTGAAACTGGTATATTTAATAAAGAAGATGTTTCTGACGAAGGAGAGTTATTACCTACAGCAAGAATACAAGAGACGTTTATATTAAAAGGACCTGATCAGAAGCCTGATTATGAAATTATAGATATAGGTATGGGAAAAGGCAGAAACGTTCTTAGATTTGATCTAGACAAGATAGAAAAGAAAGCTACACCATTTATAAACGCAGAAGTTGCAGGTTTATTAAGTTCAGAACAAGAGGCTGTTGCTGCTTGGAACGTTTATATAGCTAAAGGTTCTAGTGTAGAAGAAGATGATCAAATGGTTCAAGATGCAAACGCTGGAAGTTTAGCGTGGTCTTACGAAGAAGACTTACCTTTAACGCAAGATAATAAAGAATTATTCTTAGAAAAATACAAAAAATATTTTATGAATAACTATTTAAAACAATTCATAACAAATAAATTTCCTACTGTTGAAGCAGACGCTGCTGTGTTTGATTTAGCAGAAGCAAGAAAAGCAAAGGCTGAAAAACTAAACCAAAGTCTAACAAGTTAAATTAAGTTAAATGACATTATTAGAATTTATAACAGACTTACAATCTCAAGGTTTTACAGACAAAGAGGTTTTTGACAAAGCTCAAGAGTTTAAAAAAAATAACGCTACTGAAGAAGTAGTTGAAGAAACTGAAGTAGTTGAAGAAACTGTAGAAGAGGTAGAAGAGGGAAATTCAAACGATTCACCGCCAGCGGATGCGGATGTGGATCAGACAGTTGTTGCATCCGAAGAAACAGAAGCTACGGAATCAACATCGGAAGATGGTTCTTTGGAATCAGAAGAAACAACAGTGCAAGAAACTGTAAACCCACAAGACGTTGTAGTAAATGCACCTGCGGGGAGTGAAGAAAGAAAAAAACAATATATAGCTAAAGGTTGGCAATTTGATGCAACAATACCTGGTTTTAAAAAGCAAAAAAAAGAAATTGAGTCAACTTTACAAGACTATGATTACTATGCTAAGTTTGGAGATGAGTTAATAGATGTTTCTATTGGTGATTTAGAAAGAGCAGGTTGGGATATGAATGCTTTAATAAATCCAGAGTCAGGTTCAAAAGTAAAATATAGCGATAAATCAGGCGGTCAAACAGTTAAAGTAAGTAAGGCTAAATACTTTACTTTGAATAGAGATAATAATCCTGAAGTAGCTGAAACTTTAGAATTTAGTAGAACTGGCGCTGCTGCGAAAGTTGATACTGAAGGAATTAGAAAAACAGCTGCAGAAACTTATTTTGGATTATCAGGAATAGAAGAATCTTTAATTAGCGGTTCAACAGCTACGGATCAGCCTTATCTTAGATTAAGCTTTACTGAAGCAAAAGCTTTGGGTATAAAAGATGTAAAAGGAAGAAATCCTAATCCTAAAAATAAATCACAACAATTTTTATATGACGATTACTTAAAAGCAAAACTAGGCGATCGTTATGCTGAATACGTAAAGTATGAAGAAAATCCAGATGAATTTAAATTTCCTAAAAAAGTAACAGATTACGCTGCTAAAGCAGAGGAAGAAAAACATTTTCAAAATTTTCTTAGAGAAAAAAATGACGATAATCTTCAAGCAACTTTAAAACCTTTTATAGAAGCACAGATTGAAAACAAAAAAATAAAAATAAAAGAGGCTCAAGATTATTTAAAAACAACGTCAGACGCTTTTAAAGTAAAAAAAGTTGACATTGAAAAAAATTACGAAGAGCTTAATAAAAAAGTAGAACCGTTTGTAAAAGATATAAACAAAGCAACAAACGCCTTTAAAGAAGCTGGTTACGAAAACGGATTAACTGACGAGCAGTTAAAAAATCCTTCTATTTTAGAAAAATTTAACGGTCTTGTTGATAACTATAACGCAGCGCAAACTGCTTATGAAGAACAAGAGTTTGAAGGTCAGTATGCTATACTAGAACAAGAGCAGGTTGAGTTTAAAGCTTTGGTTAATAATTTTAATAAAGGTTTAGAAGATTTACCTTTTGATGGAACCGCTTTAGAAAAAGCTGAAATGCAAGCTAAAGCGTTAAACTTTGACTACTCTTTAAGCGCTAGGGTTAGTTCTAGTTTAGAGGATTTTTTTATTGGCGGTGCTAAAAATGTTGCTAGTATAGTTGGTCAAGGGTTTTTACATTTAGCAAAAACAATAACACAAAACCCTGTAAGTGATTTAAAGCTTGATAAAATGATTAGTTCAATGGAGCAAAACATTACTAATTATAACGTAAGAATAGCAGAAGAAAGAGAAGCTACAATACCGCCTCCGTTAATGGCTGACGACATTGAGGGTGCGGTTGGTACTTTTAGATATATTGGAGAAGCATTAGCCGACAACAGTCCGTCAATACTTACGACATTTTTACCGTTAGGCGCTGCTGTTACAGGTGGGTTAAGAGTTGCTAGTGCTGCAGGGAAAGGGTTTTCAGCGGTAAAAGCCGCTGCTCAGGCACAAAAAACATACGCTATGTTTGCTATGAGATCCTCGCAAGCTATATTTTTTACAGGTGAATCTGGTGGTAAATATGGAGAGATACAAGTTGCAGAGGACAAAGCTATAAAAGCTTTACCAGAAATGCAAGAAAGATATAAAAACATGGTTGTTGGCGAAAACGGTGTTACTCAAGAAGACAAAAACCGATTAGCTGATGAAATAGCAGATAACAAACGAATGTCTAGTTATGGTTTCGTTAACAAAGCTTTTACATCTTTTGGTTACGGAGCAACTGCCGCGTTAGCTGAAACATTAGGTTCTTTAAAAATTGTAACTGGTGGAGCTAACTTAGCAAAAAACTATGGAAAAGTAGTGGCTAAAAAAGCAGCTTATGAATCTATGGGTAAATACAGAGCGCAATTAGCTAAAACTTATATAAAAGGCATGTCACCTTTAATAACTAAAGCAGCTCCTTCAGAAGTAATGGAAGAAGGAATAACTCAAATAGGTCATAACAGTTTTGATATTATTATGTTAGAAGAAGATAAAAGTATGTTTGAAGGTCTTGATAAAGATTTTTTACTTAAAACAGCTATAACTTCTTTTGCTATTGGTGGACCTACTACTATGCAAGGTACGGTAAACCTTCTTAAAAATGAAGTTAGAACTAAACAAGAAGTTGATGCTAACAAATTAAAAGTAAATGAGCTTTTAAATATAGAAGCAAGAAAACAACCTGGTAAACCGTTGTCTAAATTAGACCAACAAAGAAAAACAGAGTTAATAACTGATTTAGCTTTTGACGATGCTTTAACTACTCAGAAGATGGCGCATTTAAGCGTAGACCAGATAGAAGAAGTAGGAGAAATAAATAGACAACTTAGATCTTATAAAGCTCAAATGAGAGGATTAGGAGCAACTGGCGATGTTGCTTCTGCAGACTCTAAACAAGCACAAAAACTGATACAAGATAAAGTAGCTGCGTTAGATGCTAAAAAGCAAGAAATACTAGGAGCTAAGAATAAAACTATGGCTGAAAAAGCTTTAGAATTAAAAACAAGATTTGGAAAACAAAGTGCTATAGACACACAAAAATACCTTGGCTTAAATGATTTTGCTAATGATGCTGCTATGGTTTTATCGGCTAAAGGTAAAAAATACGTTAAAATAGAAAACGTTAACGGGGCTTATCCAAATTTATCAGATATAAAAAACCAACTTAAAGAAGGTGGTTTTTCTGACGCTGAAATAGAAACTTTAGCACCAAGATTAGCGATAGACGAAACAGGTACAGGTAATCCAAGTAACGGTTTAGCCGATAAAGGAAACATAATAATTAACCAAGCAGCAATAGACGCTAGAATTACAACTTCAAATAACTCAAGTGACGCTGCTTATGCCGCAGTTGCTCCGTTAGAAGAATTGTTTCACGCTGATCTTAGAGATAAGAAAATGGTAGATAAAAATGGAGAGCTTGGTGTAGAAACTACAGCGGCTATTAACGAAGCTGTTGAACAAATAGAAAACGCAAAAGAGTTAGGTAATATAAGCGATAAAGATTACAACGCTCTAAAAGAAAGATTTGATCTTTATAAAAGCAAAGACGGATCTTATGACATGGAAGAGGTTATGGCTCAGATAAACAACGCTATGATTTTAGGTGCTATAAACAAAAGCGACTTTACTAATATGAATTCTACAAAAGCTATGCTAAACGGTATGGTTAAAAACGTATTAGGTGAAAACTCTTGGATGTTAAACGTTAAAACAGGTTCTGATATGTTTAACATGTTAGATAGGTTTCAAGATAGAGTTGCAGATAAAGATGCTGCTCAAGGATTAGGTGATGATGATGAACTAGACCAAACACAAATTAAAGAATCTAAAGGTGCTGATGTTACTGCAGATCAAACTTTAATAAACGAAACAACATTAGAACAGTTAAAAGATCCTAACATATCTGAATCTCAAAAAAATAGACTTACTAAAATTGTTGTAGAAAATAATTCAGGTTTATTTTTAGGTAAAAAAAATGATCCTAATTCAAATAAATATGGTGTTAATTTTGATGCTAACTTTCAAGGTTTTAAAAACAAAAACGGTAAAGCTATAACTAGGCAAGAAGTTTTAAACGAAATAGCTACAAAGCTACCAAATATTATAAATGCTTATGATATAAAAGGTGAAGGTAATTTTGCTACATATGCAGGATCATCATTAAAGTTTAAAATTCCAGAAATAAAAGAAGCTATAATAGGCGCTAAAGATATAGCTAAAAGAAAACAAACTAGCATTGATGATTCTACTTTACAAATAGCAGACGAAGCTAGTCAAGATTTTGACAGTAAAGAAACGCAGAAAGATACTAGCAGAAAAAAAGTATATCCATCACAGATGGAATCTGTTAGTAAGACTATAAAACCTGAAACAATAGCATCGATAAAAGAAGATGCTAAAAGAGAAATATTACTAAACGCTAGCAAAGGTCCAGAAGCTATTATTAAAAGTATAAAAAACGAAGCTAAAAACATAGCTAGCAAATTAGCTAAAGACACAGGTACATTTAAAAAAGGTTGGCCAAACTTTGTTAATGATATAGTAAAAGAAGGCTTAACTAAAGTTATACCTGCTGCTGCATTAAAAAGAAGATTTGGATCTGTTCTAGGTATAGAACAAACAGGTGTTACACCTACTAAAAGAGTAAATCCTAAAACAGGTAAAGTAACAAACTTTAATAAACCTGTATATAGAATACCTAAAGCAAATGATCAAAACCTTATAGATTATTTTACCGGGCAAGAAAAAAGAAAAACATCTTTACTAGAAGTGTTAGGCCAAGACCTAGTTGTTGAACAAATGGAAGAGTTAATGGCTGATCAAGATTTTATGTCTAAGTTAGATACAGTTACAGACGGTAAAGCTGTTGAGATCATGGAAACTCTTAACAATGATCTTGATGCTAGAAAATTAGAAGATACGTCTATAGACACTATAAAAGCTAGCGAAGGTAAAGAAATAAAAGTAAAAGTATCAGATTTAGATATTGATTTTGATAAAGCTTCACAAAAAAAGTTTGTTGAAAAAGTAGAACAAATACTAGAACTTAACCCTAATGCAACTATTGAAGAAGCTATATTATTTGAAGCGGCTAGAATAGGTAAAAGCAAAGGTTTTGCTTATGAAAACGTTATAATAAATAAATTAAAAGATTTAAAAATAAAAGGATTTGTGGTGTCTGACCAAGCAGGAGGAAACAAAGTTGGTTTACCAGACTTTGCTTCTACTATATTTGGATCAGATTTTAATGTTGAAGTTAAATTAGAAAAAGCTCAGTACAGTGATATTGGTTTAGTTTCTAGAAATCAAACAATAGATTTTAACAGTATTGTTAAAAAGAAAGATTATACTTTTCGTGATAGGATACAAAAAGAATTAATAGATCCAGCTAAAAAACAAATGAAAGCTTATAGAAAAAAAGCTGGAGAATTAGGTGCAGATTTAAAATTATACGACAAAACAGGTAAACTTCCTTCAACAATATATAATCAATTAAAAAAATTAAAATTTCAAAAAAATGTAACTCAAACCGCTACGTTTAATCAAGATGTTATATCTGAAATTTATGAAAACAAAATTCCTCCTACTAATTATATTCAATTAAAAGACAGTGGTTTATTTTATATGGGTAAAAATCCACTTAATTTACCTATACCAGAGTTAACAGCAGACGTAAACGTTAGCTTAAGAATATTTTATGCTGGAAAATCAATGGTAGATGGGGTAGAAATGACTAGAGTAAACTTAAGAATATTACCTGACAAATTAACTAATGTTCCAAAAAGTGATTATAGCTTAGATAACGTAAGTGATATAAAAAAACTTATGAAATCTCCTGAGGTTGAGATGTTAAAATTAAATGAAGAAGCCAATACTAAAATAAACAATCCTATGTTGCCTTTATCTTTAAATTTTAAAGAAAGTAAAGGTGGTGATATTGTTGTTAAAACAATGCAGAATGCTGATGCAGCCTTGAATAATGCTAGAAAATTAGACGCTCCTGTTAAAAAAATTAGAGTATTTGATTTTGATGATACATTAGCTAAAACTAATAGTAAAATTATAGTAACAGGTATAGATGGTAAGGTTACAAAAATAAACGCTACACAGTTTGCTGTAAACTCTCAACAATTAGAAGCAGAAGGTGCTAGTTTTGATTTTAGTGAGTTTAGTAAAGTTATTGACGGTAAGAAAGGGCCTTTGTTTGATCTTGCTAAAAAAATAGCAGAATCGCCAGGCAAAAGAGATATGTTTATATTAACAGCTAGACCTCAAAACGCGGCTAATGGTATTAAAACATTTTTAGAAGGAATTGGTTTAAATATACCTTTAGAAAATATAACAGGCTTACAAGACGGATCTCCACAAGCAAAAGCTAGGTGGATGGTAGAAAAAGCTGCGGAAGGTTATAATGATTTTTATTTTGCTGATGATGCTTTAAAAAATGTAAAAGCAGTTAAAGATATTCTTAGCACAGTAGATGTTAAATCAAAAGTGCAACAAGCTAAAGCTAGTAAAGGTAAAACTTTTTCAACAGTAATGAATAATATTTTAGAAGATTCTACAGGTATAAAGTCTGAGGCTGAATTTTCTAAAGCAAGAGCACAAACTGTTGGTGCTAGTAAAAGTAAATTTACTTTCTTTACAACACCATCTGCAGAAGATTTTTTAGGTTTAGTATATAAGTTTATAGGTAAAGGAAAAGTTGGCGATGCTCAACTCAAGTTTTTTAAAGATAATGTTTTTGATCCTTATAATAGAGCTGAACAAGCTGTAACTAGAGCTAAAATAACCGCTGCTAATGATTTTAAAGCATTAAAAAGTGGCCTTAAAACGTTACCTAAGTCATTGTCTAAACAAACAGGTATTGGAGGGTTTACTTTTGGCCAAGCTGCTAGAGTTGCAGTATGGACAAGACAAGGTATGGAAGTTCCTGGTTTATCTAAAAGAGACGCTAAAGAATTAAATGGTTTTGTAAAAAACAAACCTGAGCTAAATGTTTTTGTTGATGAATTAATAAAAATACAAAAAGGTAAACCATATCCTAAACCTGGTCAAAACTGGTTAGCTGGTAATATAACATCGGATATTGTTAATGAAATAAATAAAGTTAACAGAAAAGAATACATGCAAGAGTTTAACGAAAATGTTGATATAATATTTTCAGATAAAGTAATGAACAAACTTGAAGCTGCTTATGGTCCTAAATATGTAGAAGCTTTACGTGATACACTACGTAGAATGAAGTCAGGTTCTAATAGACCCGTAGGTAATTCAAGAATTGTAGATGGATTATTAAATTGGCTAAACAATTCTGTTGGTGCTATAATGTTCTTAAATACAAGATCTGCGGTATTACAAACTATATCCGCTGTAAACTTTATAAACTTTGGTAACAACAACATTTTAGCTGCTGGTAGAGCTTTTGCTAATCAAAAACAATATTGGAAAGATTTCATGACGTTATTTAATTCACCTTACTTAGTTGAAAGACGTGATGGCTTAAAGATTAATGTTAGTGAATCTGAAATAGCTGATGCTGTGTCTGAAAGTTCTAACAAACCAAAAGCGTTTTTAAACTTATTGCTCAGTAAAGGATTTATACTTACAAGAATTGCAGATAGTTTTGCTATTGCGGCTGGTGGTTCTACATTTTATAGAAACCAAGTTAAAGCTTATGTTAAAGGTGGCATGGATCAAAAAGCCGCAGAAAAACAAGCGTTTGATGATTTCTATGCTATTGCAGAAGAAAGTCAGCAATCAAGTAACCCAAGTAAAATATCACAACAACAAGCTTCAGGTGCTGGTCGTGTAATACTAGCTTTTGCTAACACACCAATGCAATATGCTCGTATAATAAAAAGATCAACGCAGGATCTTATAAACGGTAGAGGCAACTGGAAAACTAATGTATCTAAGATAGTTTATTACGGGGCTATGCAAAACCTTATATTTAATGCATTACAAACAGCGTTATTTGCTTTAGCTTTTGGTGAAGAAGATGAAGAACAAGAAGATAAAACAGGTAGAATAGCAAATGGTATGGCTGATTCACTTTTAAGAGGTCTTGGTATACAAGGGGCAGCAGTTGTTGCTATAAAAGACGCTTTAACAACTATATACAAACAAGCTAACAAGGAGAAAGGAACACCTGAATTTAGAAAAGCTATATCTGATTTGTTTGGTTTTTCGCCACCATTAGATTCTAAAGTTAGAAAACTAACAAGTGGTCTTAATACATTATCATGGGAACGTGAAAAAATGAGTCAAGAAGGTTTTAACTTAAACAACCCTGCTTATTTAGCATTTGCTCAAGTGTTAGCTGGTTTAACAAATGTACCTTTAGACAGGGCAATACAAAAAATAAATAACTTAAGAGCTGTGACAAGTGATAGTTCTGCTAAATGGCAAAAAGTTGCTTTACTTATGGGTTGGTCAACATGGGATCTTGGTTTACCTTACTATGGTGTTGAAGATAAAGAAGTTAAAACACCACAAACAATACTTAGAGATAAAGTATTAAAAATGAAAAAAGAAACTAGCACTATAGAACAAAAAGAAACTTTATTAAAGTTAGGATTAACTAAACAACAAATAAAAGCTTTAAAGTACGAAGAAGCAAGGATTAAAAAAATAATTGAATTACAAGAAAAAAACAAAAAATAATGGGTGCAGAAAAAAGATTACAAAGAAAACTAAACCGTATGGGTAAGAAAAAAGGTAACACTGTTGGTATTGAAGACGGTAGTCAAGAAGTTGGAGAGTTTATACAAGATCATGGTACAAAAGGTCAAAAACGTAGAGCTACAAAACTTTATGACAAAATAAACAAAGGCTCAGGTATTAAAATGATTAGCCCTTTGGATAAAAAGAAAACAAGTTGTTGGACAGGTTACAGCAATATTGTAGATGGTAAACCTACTTATAAAAAGAAAGGTAATAGAACAGTACCTGATTGTAAACCAATAAATTAAAATATTATGGTAAAAATTAAAAAACTTTGGAACTCATTAATGTACAAATTAATGTTTAAGAATTATGAATGCGAATGCGAAAACAAAAAATAAAATGGGAGGAATAAAAATATCAAACTTTTACGGGTCACCTTTACATGACAAAAAAAGACAAAGAATGATTATAGAAGCTTTTGATGAAGAAGAAGGTACTGTCGAAGATAATAGTTTTAAAACTCAAAAATTAAATGATCCAAAAAATATTCTTAGTAGAAAACCTACTAATAGAGAATATAAAAAAGGATATAAAACTAAAAAAGAAAAAGACGGTTCAATAACTATTAAAGGTAAAAAAGGATAAAAAAAATGAGTAATAAAATTTCGGAAAACACTGAATTAACTTTAGATTTAAAAACACTTGTTATCATTGTAAGTTTTGTTGTGACTGTTGTAGGTATGTGGTTTGCTCTTCAAAAAGACATCGATCTTGCTAAAGAACTACCTAAACCAGAGGTTAGCAGAACTGAGTATGATTTAAAAGATCAGCTAATTAGGGAAACAATAATGAATACGCAAGAAAAGGTAGAGCAAAATAGTGAAAAATTAGATAAAATTGACGAAAAGCTTTACCAGATAATTAAAAAATAAAATTATGAAAAATATATTAACTTTAGCAATGTTATTGCTTTCTAGCGTATTATACTCACAAAAATACGTTTTAGTAGAAATCAACTCTGAGTGGAATTTAAAAAACTCTGCTAAAATTGACAAAGTTAAAAATGTAGAACATAGAGTTACTTATTTAGAAGATCAAACACCTTCTTTTAAGGAAAAAATTAAATCTGTTCCGCTTGCTATATTATATAAAGACAACGACGCTATAGCTCGATGGGATGCTGATATAAGTTTTAAACTTATAGTTACCGAGGATCAGATACTAAAAGCTATAAAAGATAATGAGTAATATAAGCAAACACATAACTTTAGCTGAAGCAATACACTCAAATACAGCTAAAAGATGTAATATAGATAACACACCTAACGAAGAACAAACTAACAATATGAAAATGTTAGCTGAAAAAATATTCGAACCATTAAGATTATGGGTTGGTGGACCAATAAAAATCAATAGCATGTTTAGATCTGAAGAATTAAACAA
>Ga0255047_10000653_pt1 | contig 28209 bp, 17 predicted proteins | sample JV7_2_1_MG_FD_183640 | JGI IMG/M metagenome (GOLD analysis project Ga0255047, IMG submission 183640) | Seawater microbial communities from Jervis Inlet, British Columbia, Canada - JV7_2_1 | ecosystem: Environmental > Aquatic > Marine > Inlet | place: Canada: British Columbia | collected 2016-10-06
CTGGATTACAGGCCAAGCAGACAGACTTAGGGGTGGGCCTTCTTCTTCATGCATTGCTGATCCTCTTCTCGTGAGCCTGGACGGCGATAGCCATCGCTACTTCAAATAGATGTTCGGCCCCTTGTCTGGGGCGTGTAAGTTGTTCGTCTTCTTGTTCGTCTTCTACCAGTCCTGGAGTGTCGCACGCCTTGACGAACCGACGCACCTCCTCGATCTGAGCGGCTTGTTCCGCCAGATCTGACCGTCTTTGCCTGATCGTGGCCGCCAGCACATGGAACGCCATGGCATCCTTCAAGTACTCTTCAACGATCCGCCCTGCGATGGTGCCTCCATCGAAGGACACAATCAGATCCTCGTCGGTAAGCGAGGCAATCACACGGCCCGACTCGTACACCCGATCCCCGCCCTGGCTGCCATTCGTGGGGTCGGCAAGTTCTGCACGGCGGCTGTGTATCAGTCGGAGTTGACATCTCACTTGATTGCCACTCTGGAAGTGCATCGCCACCTCTTGGGCGGACTCTCGGCGACCGGGGTCTAGTGCACGATCCGCCAGTGTTGGCGGACTCCCTGTCCCATCGCTATTGCACGGCGGGAAGCCATACTCAGCCCGTTGACGGGCTAGGTTTTGCGGCTGTATTGGTGCTGGCAAAGTCAGCCTGAACATTCGTTCTACCATTCGATCCCTCTCTTTCTGCGGGCAGTGTGAACCTATCCGGGACTGGTCGCCATCTTTTTTTGCGGATTAGGTGGACGGGTTGGCGTGGCGTGGTCTCATTGGGGTAAGGGCAGTGCCCTGTGGTGCAGTTAGACGGGCGGCATGAGAACCTGCGAACCGTGAGCCAGTGGCTAACGGCATGCTGCCACCTAGACTCGACAACATAGCCCGCACTGGGGCACGGCAGCACATGCCACGACCGCAACAGGAATAGGTCAAGGGACCGCACTACATTAGTAATCCACCGAAGTCGTGGACGAACGGGTAGTAGGGGCGACGACCTAGAATAACTACTCTCTCTGCATGCTATGTGCATGCTCAACAATCGGGCGGTGGAGAGTTGACCCTCACCTTTTTAGAGGTGGGGCGTAGACAGGAGGTACCTTGGTACCAGGATTGATCAAGACACTCTGTGACGAGCCGAAACATGCGAGTCATTTGTTGGCCCCCCAGGTCAGCAACTTCTCGACACTGTTCAGCCCCTCAGGAAGGCAATGTGCCACGAATGAGGCGAAGGACACGTCAAGGATATTGAGATCCCTGTGCGAAAGGGCGACCTTTACCGAGGTGGTCAACGCCGACGACCTGTTCTCTTACGCAGTGGAAGGGTGTACCTACTACACCTTCCCGCTGGCAGATCTGTTCAATGACGCAACAGCACTCCCGCAAGGGTTCAGAACCCTTGGAAACTATCTCGACAAGGGGTGCGACCCTGCTGACTTGACATGGAACAGTCGCATTCAGCCACACATAACCACTTCAGACTACTGGAGTGAGTGTGAGCCAGTAGACACGGGGTACGCAGGTGTTGACAACGATGGGATACTTGTGTTCCTTAATGCGGGGGTTCCAAACCCGGCGCAACAGGAAGCAGGAGTGGGCGACACTCGTTGGTTTGACTCGCACACAGGCACCCTCGAAACTGTGAGATATCCAGGAAACATCTGCATACCTGGAAACTCCCTTCTTCGAGTCAAGTGGAACGCCACGACTACGATTGACCGTCCAGGAGAGTGGGCTGACAACCTACTCGGGCAACTGTACACGATCAGCACATCTTAGTGACTGACTAACAACTTACACGCCCCACCCCTAAAGTGGTGAGAGGATAGAGAGGACGGGGTTCGGAGACCCGTGTGTAATAGGTCATACATACACCGTATGAGGTAAAGTGTCTTGGTTTATCCTGTTACTCGTAAGTCCGCATAGCCTCAGGGCTTCCGGCGACACGGACCCCGTCTTCAATCTTGAAATATCCTGGCACGGATAGTCTGTGTCAGGCTTGATAGAGGGAGAGAGTATGAGTCGATTAGCAAACCACCCAAGGGTCAAAGACCTGTTGCAGTGGACGCACAACAAAGTGCGGGTGTACTCAAGCAGCAATGTGGAATCCAGTTTCTGGATCACCGAAGCAGTGCGGTCACCAATGCAACCACACAACAACTTGGGACCGAAGCCGTCCTCCTTTGTGATCGCCCATCACAAGGACAACCATGTGGCACTCCCGATCGAAGAGGTCGTCAAAGGCCTGCAACGGGTGTTGGATCAGGATCACGTGCCCTCAGAGTACGAGGTCACGGTGTCACGCCGCATGTCGGGTGGCGGGCTAGCGGGACTGTCGCTGGGTGTCTCATGGAGGGACACCCATAGCAATATCAGGGGGATTGGTGACCTCGGGCATGGGGTGACAGTGAACTGTTGTTGGGACAGCAAATCAAAGTTGTCATTCGACAGCGTGATCACCCGTTTGGCGTGTCTCAACGGTATGTATGTGACCACGTCACAGACATCCGAGAAGACAAAGCACACAGTCGGTGCCCTCAGCACACCGTACACCACAGATCCCGACAGCGGTACACTGCGACCGCCCACCTTCGAGGCCTTTCACGAGGCATTCAACGCTGCTTGCCTCAGTGTTCAACCAAATACCATTGGGCTTGCGAAAGCACGCAGGAACCTGGAGATCGAGGCGGATCAGGTGACTACTCACTCGGGCTTCAACTCGATCGCAGCGTTCGCATTGACGGGCACTTGGTCGTCTTCGTCCGAGTACAAGACAGCCGAGAGCGAGGAGGCTTCGTTCAAGAAGCCTGAGGATGGGTACAGTTCCAAGAGCATTCTTCGCAAGCGTGTCCGCCAAATCTCGGACCTGAAGGAGCAGTGGTCTCGGACCTTCCCCGATACCGGACCTCTCGGTAGTTCCTTCGAGGGTGAAGGTGGTCGATCAATGCTTGGGGTCAGAAACTTCGTGACCTGGGCATTGCAGAACGCAGAGACTACTGGCTTGGGCGAGAACCGATTCAGCCGCACGGAATCGAGGGGTCGTGAACTAGCGAGTGCAGTCTATGACCGCCTCAGCATGGCTTCGAGCGTGCTCGGATCGAGGGCACTCGGTATGATCACGGTGCCGGACGAAGAACAGGCGGCAGCCTGGGGTGACGAGTTGGGATACAACGCTTGGTCGAGCCTGAACTGATCGGGTACTGAGTTGAAATAGGTGGGCTTATGGCATGGGTAAAGTGCAACTACACGCCCAGATACGCCACATGCCCACCTATATGTAGGAGATAGGCTACCTGCACTGATGATACAGCCTTAGAAGGAGAGAGAGTTATGAGTATACCAATACTTGAAGTCCCTGGCTTGAAGCGTAGCAATGGGTACCCCTTCAGGGTGAACAACCTGCTAGGTGAGAGCAGTAAGGCTCGCATGCTTGCTGTTGAAATGGGGTACTTGTCAACAGTAATGTTCTTGTCCCCTCACATGATGGCCAATGAGATCGCTGCTACATTAGAGGGTCAGTTGATACTGAAGGCTGTCGAGCAGAAGTTCTACCTGCCGGGGGCACTAATGCCTCGGGTAAGTAGGCACAACTCGTGCCCTAAGGCTGACCACTGCTCGGAGACATGCCTGGCAGTGTATGCTGGGCACCTACGGTTCAGGGATTGCCAGTTGTATGAGTTTGCTAAGACTTGCATGTTTTTGGCTGACCGGGTGTGGTTCACACGTAGGGTGGTGGATGAAGTTCGTCACCTTTCGTTCGGGTTCCCCGGTCACCCCAAGTATGACCAAGGGTTGGCTGTCCGCTTGAACGGTGGCAGTGATATCTTATGGGAGAAGTACTTGTGCGACATGGGCAAGAACATCTTTGAGTTGACTGACCGACCATACGTGCACTACTACGATTACACGAAGATACCGCATCGTATGTTGAAGTACCTTGCACGTTTCAGGGACGGTGACTTCCCATACAACTACCACCTCACGTTCAGTCGAGGCTCGGATAACTGGGCGGATTGTATCAACGTGCTTGAGTATGGTGGTAACGTGTCGGTGGTGTCCCGTGAACGTCCTGAGTTTGGAGTTGGGCAGTACACACTGCCGAGCGGGCGTAAGGTTGACCTGATTGACGGAGACGAGCATGACTTCCGCTTCCTGGATACACAAACCAACCCGGAAGGTGGTGCCATTGTGGTGCTGAAGCCGAAGGGTAAGGAAGCGAAGGCTGACACGAGTGGGTTCGTTGTGGATTCGTTGCGGGACGTGGCAGAGTAACTTATAACGAGGAGAGAGTGTGATAGAATAGAGACATGTCGTTACCCAGAGAGGATTGGGTTGGCCGGGAGTGCGTCGGAAGATTATCTAGCACCCCACCGCCTTCCCACAAGACGATGCATAAAGCGTGGATATGCATGTGCCCGTATAGGGTAGCACGCATGTCTCTAGGTCTAAGTCAAGAGCAGTTGTCGGCCATGATTGGCATGAGCCGGGGATACTACTCAACTGTGGAATCAGGGCATAAGCGAGCCACGACAAAACTAACTAGGCTGGTGGCACGAGCAACGCTCGAAGATCCAGTCAATCTGATGAGGGAGTATGAGATATGGAGAGGTTTGAAACCTTGACCGAAGAGAACCAACAAGAACAAACGGATGAAGTGCCCAACGAGGTGCTTGATCTAGTACTCTCAGTGCTGCAAGCCAATGGCGGTGGTGCTGTTACCAAGGAGTCGAAGGACAAGTTGCAAGCGGCGGTCACTCGTAAGTTGTTTGTGCAGTTCAACCCTGTGCGTGTACTGCGTATGCGTGCTGGGCTTTCGCAGAAGGAACTGGCTGACATGTCTGACTGTTCGCATGTGACGTTGGGTCAGTTCGAGTGCGGCAAGTCGCTGCCGAGGATCAGTCAACTGTACGGGCTGGCTGCTCCGCTTGACGAAGACCCTTCGACCTTGGCGTTCAAGTACATGACATGGTACAGCCACTACATTGAGAACAAGTTCAGTGAGTACATGACTGAGCCGCACACTGAAGGTTCCTAATGGTGGCCTTATGTGTGCTTGGCGCAGTAGCGTGCATGACTATCGCTAACCTGAGCGGCCCGGTGTTCCCTAGCGTGTGGTTCATGGTGTTTGGTTACTTGGCAATCGGATTCATTCTAATGGTGTTCGCTTTAATCTTGACGAAGAGAGGCTAGGTTATGGGGTTAACTCCGGCGCACGAAGCAAGGCGTAAGCGTTACCTTGGTGCGTCGGATGTCCCCGCTGTCTTGGGTGTTAGCCCGTTCAAGACGGCGGCGGATGTCTACTACGCAAAGACCAGTGAGTTTGAATCCTCTAATGAGAAGGTGCCTGACGCTATCAGGTCGGGCAACCTGTTGGAGGTGAGTGTACTTGACTTCGCCCAGGATAAGGTGGGTAAGATCAAGCGTAATCAGTTTCGTGTACACCCTGAACTCAAGTGGGCCAGTGCTACCATGGACGGGGTGCTGGTTGGTAAGAACGAGGGTGTTGAGGCAAAGACTACTAGTAAGACAGACGATTGGGGTGACGAGGGTACTGACCAGATACCGCTCACCTACCTAGCCCAGACACAGTGGCAAATGTATGTCACTGGATTCGACAGGGTGTGGGTGCCTGTACTTATGCCGGACTTTGTACTAAAGTTCAAGTTGTACGTGGTCGAGCGTGACCAGGACATTATAGACAGTATGGTACAAACATGCACCGTGTTCTGGGAGAGCAATGTAATGGCTGGTGTGTGCCCGGAAGGGTGCCTGCCTGCCCAGCGTACACTGAAGAGGCTCAAGAGGGTGCCCTCCAAGGTGACTGAGGTTGACCGTAAGTTGGTACAGTTATACGAGAAGGCACGGAAGGCTTCGATAGAGACTAAGCGTGTTGAGAAGGAAGCAAGGGTAAGGCTTATACAGGCTCTTGGTGACGCAGAGGTGGGCACTTACAATGGTGGTCATGTGGAGTACTCGCTACGTACCCGTAAGGGGGTAGGCGATAACCCGGACACTAACTACCGTATGCTGAAGGTTAAGGAGTCCCATAATGGATCAACCGAGAAGGCGTGAAGAGATACTTAAACTACTCCGTGAGATAGACAGGGAGAAACGGGCAGCGAGGCGGGCTGAAGATAACGACCAAGCGTTGCAAGATTGTGGCAAGAACGAAGTGATGGTTGGCATACAACTAACAACATGCTGGATGGGAGAGGAGTACGTAGAGTTGGGGTTGGGGTGTACTGTTCCATTGAATGGTAAGTCTAACGCTAACCTCATGATCGCTATTAATAAGGCGGCTTACGATTGTGTTCGCTGCTTACTACGTGAGACGATAATAGAACTGGGAGAGAGGTTCGAGGATGAGCGAGACAAGGAAGAAGGCGACGAAGACGGACTCGAAGAAGGGTGGTCCGGTTGAACATAAGTCCCTTGACGCTGCATTGGTGGCTGCTCAATCGGAGTTACGTAACACCAAGAAGGACAGTGTGAATCCGCACTTCAAGTCCAGGTATACGCAACTGTCCACGTTGCTGGAGGACATTGAGCCTGTGTTGAACAAGCATGGGCTGTATGTGACCACCACGTGCCGCATTCAATGGCAGTTGTATCAGCGTGAGAGCACTGTGTCTGACGAGGGTGGCGTGACCACGTCCTCCTTTGCTGGGCATGTCATGTGTTGCGCTATCATACATGGTGCCACGAGTGCTTCGAGGTCAAGTGAGGCGTTCGTTGAGCCTCAGAAGGGGCCGCAACCGTTCGGTGCTTACATGACGTACATGCGTAGGTACCTGATTCAGGGCTTAGTTGGTGTTGCTGAAGGCAATGACGACGACGGTGAGGGCCAACAGCAGCAGTACCGCAGCCAAGGGGCGGGGAATGCTGGCGGTGGCGGCAACAGTCAGTTGAGGTCTGCCGTGGGTAATGGCCGACGAGGCAGGTGATCTTCGATACCGGGTGCGTGAGGGTTTGAGAGAGTAGGGTGACCTGGGGGTTTTTACCTCTGGGTCACCATACCCGGTACTACTGCTATTCCATGACACCCCCACTATACACTCCCGAACTTGCGTCTATTCGTTGGCCGCTTCTTGACCTTCTTCTGTTTGGCTGTCCTCTCTGTCGATCCTGCCTTCTTCTGTTTGGCTGTCTTCTCTGTATAGCGGGCTTTTTTCCGGGCCGCATCCCGCTTCTTCATGTCCTGTTTTTCTTTGAAAGTGTTCTCTTCCCCCGTGCGTATAGTGCGGGAGTCGTGCCCCCTACTGGCATCTACTTGACTACTTGCACGCTTTTTCGACATGGGGCTATGACTTGCCGCATGTCGGACACTGCCCTTAGAGGCTGATAGAGCCTTGTCCTTGCGGTTCTCTTTCCTTCTGGCGGCCTCTCTCTTTAGTGCCGTTTTTTGTGCAGCCGTCGGGGTTCTACGCCCAGTCTTACCTGTCTTCTTCGCCATTACTCACCCTCTTTAATCTTGTACAGTATTGCCTTCTTGTCTTGACGTGACTTAAAAACCCACGCCCCAAACACAGCAGAGAAACCAGCAGCAAGCGCAGTAAGGATTGTGTTCCAAGGTTCGGGCAGTAGAGGTGCAAGGCGTTCAATAACCTCGTGACCAACAGCCACCATGTCACCACCCGGTCCTTCAACGACAACCCTCTCAAGGCCAGTGGGTACACCAGCCGGATCAAGCACCACCTCTCTGGTCACCTCGCAGCCGACAGTGCATGACACCACCACTGCTAAGATGATTACAGCCCATAACAAACCAATGGACTTCAACTCTTTATCAATCTTCACTTCCTTGACTCCCAACTAATCTTTTCCTGCATTGCTTCAACACGTTCCTCCAAGCGAGCCAACGCCTTCGCAACCTGACAGATTGCTTTGCTGTTCTCACGTAGTGCGTTGGTCATGGATTCGCTGTGCTTGCCGAGGTGCCGTAAGAACGCCATGACTACCACCAGTATAGCAACTCCCCAAGGTGTTTGCAGTACCAGTTCTTTTAATAGGTCTTCCATGTTACAATCCTACCTTACGCCCTGGGTGCCAGTTAGAATAGTCCACGTCTAGCCCTACCATATCGGCAAGCCTATGCTCCGTCCACCTGAAATGGTGGTAGTAAAAGTCTCGGTGGTCACCAACGTTTCTTGACCCGAAGTCTTGGATGTACCTATTGCGTGCTTTGTACCCCCCTAGCATGCTATGCCCCTGGTCGAACACCATGCTAAATGGCAGTAGGTTGTTGAGAGGGAGCAGTCTTCTCCCCGATCTCAGTGCCGATGGAGAGATCGGTTCGCTTGTGAACATAGCCTTGACAGCATTATGGAATACAATGCCTGCCTCCTCCATCTTGCCTGCCGCTGGCCCGAGAACTATCTGACCGATAGGTCTGCTTTTCGACCTACTCAACCCCTCTCCTCCGAAGGCAACGCTTGGCCCCACACCAAGACGTTCGGACAGGTTGAGCAACTCACTGAAGATACCCATCATGCCGCTTCGGTCGATTGCTTCGTACACCACCTGCGCTACGTTGTTCCACCATTGCTCCCTAGTGTACTGCTCTGGGCTTGCTATTGCAGGTATGGGGTCAACTCCACGTGCTGCACTAGACCACCAGTACACCATGCCACCAAGCATAGCCATGGAGGCTATGTGTGTCATTACCCTTGGGTCTCCGGCGAACGTGCGTTGCATCATAGGCGTACTGACGTTAACAGTGGCGATCATAAAGAACTTCTTGAACTGTGTTATCATGCTGCCAGCGTCAGTGCTGTCGGCTAGCCCAGGTACATTGCCAGCGTCAGGGGATAGGACAGCGAGTTCTGCCATGGTGTGCATTGAAGCCTTGAACTCGTTGCGTAAGCGGCCAACCTCGGCAGCGTCGATCCCTTGCATTGGCGACCATAAGTACTCGCCACTCCAAGCGAACTCTCCTCCGAGTGCCGTCTGCTCTACCCGACCGAACCGTTCCGACAGCATGCTTATCTTCTTCAGGTCAGCGTCTGTTAGTCCTGCCCTAGCCACGTATCGCAAGTCCCAATCACTAGGAGTCTTGCCATCCCGTAGGTCTTTACCCATTCTTATCATGTGATCCATGGCTGCTAGTGTGTTGACCTCCTTCCAGAACCCATTCCAACGGGTGATACCTGAGAAGGTAGAGGTGGTCCGTGCTAAAGCAGCCGTTGCATCAGTTACTCGCTCTCCCGGTGACTTACCAACGGCACCGATACTATGCAGTGGTCTGTGAGTCTCGATTGCGTTAAGTGCTGTCTGCCTGTAGTTCCCTAGCGTGGCCTCCATGGCGTACATTGTCCTATCGAAACCCCTGGCTTCAGGGTCGTCAGCCCCCCTAGACAACATGCTAGTCATGTGCCTCTTGGCTACCTTCGAGAAGGCCACGAGACTAGGCCCGAACCCTTGCACTGCCGCAGTTGAAGCCATGTCTGGTACGCTTGACCTTACTACAGCACCCATGCTCATTGAGTACACCAAGTTACGCACGTTCTTGAGCGTGTAGCGTAACCATGGAGGGGAGTGCTTGGAGATCTTGTTGTGGTTGCCGTGTAGCCTGTCGTGTATGATACGCAAACTAGAGTCTAAGTGGGCCTGCTCCCTTAGCCCCTTGGCCGACAGTTCTGTTCCGTCCCCGATACGGTACCTGGAACCTGTGTCACGGTGAATGCCAGCAGCCAAGTGTTCAAGGGAGTTAATCACTTGGACAGTGTTGCTGATCTCCCTGCCACCCTTCTTTCTAATGGCAGCAGACCTCGCAACTGACGTGTGTATCTCTTCGTGTACCCGTACAGCCCCGGAACCAAGGTCTTCGTATCCCTCGAACTCACTTATCAGTCGTGTAGCAGGTGAGAATCCCCGGTCGGTTCCTTGCGTTGTGTCCCGTTGAACTGACGGAGTGCCTTCAGCGTCAGGCCTAGCAGCACCACGCACACGCTCAGACACATGGAACTCGCCTAAGTTGCCGCCCCTCTTCCCTATCCCCGCTGACTTCACATTGATCGAGTCGGCGTTGGCCTTTATAGCATCACGAAGTTCACCTAAGAGTACTTTCTTGGCATCTATCTCTTCGGCTGTTAAAGCATTCAGGCCGTTTAATCCAGCGTCATCCTTATTCAACTCACGGTTTATGCTACGGTATTCCTTTATCATGTCCCTACGGACACGACCCAACTCCTCTATTTCGTTTACGAAACTGACTAGAGCCTCGGGCGTTAAGTCGCCCTCGCCCTGTGTTGGCATCAGGTGTGCGTCAGTCACAATCATTTGGATGTCTGTGGTCACGGTTATCTCGTCACTGATATCCTCCAACTTGGACTTTAGTTCATTCAGTTCAGGGATTGCTATCTCTATTGTGTCTGTAGCAGCGGGATCTCGGTGCTGCGCCTCTATGCCCTGCATCTTCTCTTCGATCTCTTTAGCCTCAACCAACAGCCTCTTCGTGTTGTTGATGAACTTCTTCTGGTCTGACCTCCCCAACTTACTGACACTCAGACCCTGTATGCCTTGTCGCTTGCCGAACTGTACCGCTTGCTCGCTACCAGAGTGCTTGAGGTACGGCATCAACCACTTGTCCGATATAAGGATAGACCTCGTTTGATCCGCAACCGTGCTGGTTGGCGCAGTTGATACGCCTAGCCATGACTGGTCTACGATACTCAAGGGTGCTCTACCCCACTGCGACACAATGCCCATTGCCTTGTCCCTGTCGGGTTCCAATGCCATCATCTCGGCCACTTGACGGGGTTTGTCTTTGGTTGCCAGCCGATTTAACTTTGCCGCTGTCTTACGGTACTCCCGGTCATTAGCCTTTGTAGTGTTACGCCCAGGTTCATGCAATCTGCTAAGGTCGGCTTCGGTCTCCGTGATCGCCTCTTCTATGCGTTGTAGTTTGATGCCTTCAGGCGTGTCCACGTTAGGGGGCTGTCCTTCTTCCCAACCTTTGCCTACCATGTGATCGTGGTATTCCTTCCAACCATGCATGACAGCATCCACAACCTCGTTGTAGTTTTCTACTATAAGCCCTGTGTCAAAGACACGGTGGAACACGCTTTCGCCATACACTTCCCGGTAGAACTTACGAATGTCTTCTACCTCAGATAGCAAGCGCACCCCAGTGGTGTCGAGGAACACGTCCTGCTGATTAAGTGCCTCTCTGTGTACCGCTCGGGCTTCCTCCAGGTTAACCAAGTCTGCGTCGGACAGTTCGTCTCCTGTGAAGGTCTCTATACGACTGCTCTCTACAAACCCGTCCTCTCCTCGCACCCCTAGTTCAGGTGTCCTTAGGTGGAAGTCTTTAGGTATGGCTTCGTCTGGTGCCAGGAACTGCTCGGCTATAACAAGCAACCTATCGAACTCAGCCACGGTTAAGATGCCTCCCTCGCTAATGTTCTTGGTCGCTAGGTCTTGGTACTTCATAGAGACTTCTAGGGAGTCGTTCGTTAATGCCGTATGCATCCTGTCGAGAGAACTACCAGTACGAACGCCGTTACCATCCAGGATTATCCCGGTGTTGGTAATCAGGAGTGCGGCGTTCTGGGCCGAGGCGTTCTCCGAAGCAAGCAGGCGTGACCCCGGTGTGAGGAACATCATGCTCCTAACCAACTTGCCTGCGATAGTCCCAACCCTAGCACCAAACAGTTCTATCATCTCTGGAGTCGCACCTGTCAATACGAGGTCGAGTAACTCCTGCTCCTCACGTGGCAGTAAGATACCAGCCGCTGAGTGGTCGTCCAATACCTGTCGTTGCGATTGAGCATTACGGTTTATTAGCAGCAAGGCGTTGGCGCATTGAGTTGGATCGTTAGGGTCCACGACCCTGCTGGCTATAGCATTCCTCAGTTGTATCTCGGCGGGAGAGGTGAGTCGTCTGCGCTGTAGTATCTGACTGAACGCAGCCCGTACCTCAGGTGTCATCACTCCCTCCATGTCTCTACCTGGGTGTGTCTCTACAACCCTGAACAACCTACGAAGGAACCGCATGACCCTCTCGAAGACGGTGTACACCATTTCGTCAGGCGCACGGTTATTGTTGGCGAAGTCTATAAACGCCTTAGCCAAGCGTTCACGCCCCTCAACGGAGGTTCTGTTGCCAGCGAACTGGTCGAGTGCGTCAATCATTTCGTCAGTGACCCCGCCACGCATTTCCAATGGGACTGTCTTCTTGAGAAGGGTTACGTCAATATGGTGGAACACCTCCTCCAGTGCGTCCTTGGCGTTAGGGTTCTTCATGGCGATTATGATGTTGCCTAGTGTCTCGTTGAACCTGAACAACGCACGGACTTCACCGTCACGTGTGGAGAAGAGGTCGTCCTTGCGATCAATGAGTTGCGTCCTGTATGACGGGCCTTGCGTGAACGACCGAGCCTTCAACCCGGTAGAAACGAGACCGCCATCTTTGAACCTTTCTACTGACACCGACTGCTCTTCGGCAATGAGGATCTTGTTATGAGGATCGGCAAGTGGGTACTCCAGGGAATCAACAGTTCGTGTCGTTTCGTACCGGGTTTCGGGATCACCTACATGCCTTGCTTTCCTTAGATCTCTTGGCCCAGTGACGCTAGATTCGACCACCCCCTCCCGCAGTTGTGCGGCTTCATGCCATGCGGTGTAGCGTGCCTTTTGTTCGGCTGCTAACTCGCTAGAGTATCCCGCTAGAGTATCCATGCGCCTTGCGATATTCGTATAGTGCACCTTCGGGGTGACCCTTGGTACTTCAACACCCTTCCTCTTTGAATAGACTGTCTTTGTCCTGTTCACCAGATCGTCCATGGTCCGTATGTGGTGCATGCCTTTTATGTCTCGCCTCACCTCGGTCATTACAGCACCGATTCTTGCTGAGTCGTATCCCGGCCTGGAAGGATTCGTGACCAGCGGCATCCCTTCAGGCTCCCATGAACCTCGGTCGTACCTCTTACGAAGCACGGGGTTGTCTAGCATTTTACTTAGCATGCTAGCGTCAAGCGTTAGGTCTAGGTAGTCTTCTATTGAAGGTAGTTGCACGCCTCTTTCTTCCAACAGTTCCCATAAAGTCTGGTGTAACGCACGCACCTCCCGCATGACTTGTGTCGTTGACCTGTAGTTCTTTTTGCCGTCCCTCCTGGGAGGTAGGGGCACCTTGGCCCATAGTGTCTCGTCTGAGGTGTAGTGCTTGCGAGCGGTTTGGTCAGCGTGGTCCCGCCACTGCGACGTATCAGCCAGTGTTGCATTTGAGTTGTCTACCCACACGTATGAATCGGCCCCGGTAGCATTGGTTCTCTTTACTGACCACTGCACGTCAGAGGGCATGCTAGACACCAGCCCCCTATGTAAAGCAGCCTCCATGTGCACGTTATCGTCGAGTCCGTTAAGCCATGCGCCTTTGCCAAGAAGGGCGGTGTATCTGCTTAGTTGTTTAGTTGACCTCAGTTGCCCTAGTACGGGGCTTGCTGCATTGAATCCGTCCTTCTTTCGATCTAGAGTGCGGGCTTCCACCAACAAGTCTCGCAAGACTGCGTCCCTCTTTCTGTACTCAGTCTTGGGCCTCTTGCCGCCCTTGCGTCCCCTTTCTGTCTTGCTTGTGACGTAGGTTATCTTGACATCGGCACGACCACTTGCGTCCAGTTCTACGTCACCCCAGCGCAGGTCTCGGATATCCCCTGGACGCATACTCTCCAATCGTATACGTATGTTGACATCGAGTAACTTGCGGAACAGTACCTGCTTTTTTGGGTCATCACCCATGGAGTCACGTACTTCATTCAGTTCGTCTACAGCCATGTCCCGAAGTGCGTCAAGGTCATACCCAGGGCCAGCCCCTTTAGACGACAGCACCCCTATGGCACCGGACTCAAAAGAGTCGGAGTATTCAGGACTAGGAAGTCGGCCCAAGTCCTCGTGCACTTGTTGAACTACGGCGGGTGTATGCTTGTACTCTTTCTCACGCCGGACCTTCACCTTATTCTCGTATTCCTGCTGGTAGGATTGGGTGAAGGTACTGTCCGCCCCATCGACCCGCTTCGGCGGTTCCGCATGACCCGTGATAGCACGTACCACAGTCTCGTAGTACTGCCTTCCTGATGAGTCAATGTCTAGGGAGTTGCGGGCTAGGTTCAGTATGGTTCTACGTGTGATGTCTATAGGCTCATTACCTGACCCCTTGGGAAGGTTATTCCACCTTGTCCCTCTAACACCTCTACCCGATCTATCCCTAGTTGAAGTTTCGCTCAACAGATCAGCCATCGCTTGCTTCTGCATTTTCCACGATGTAGCCAGTGGGACAGGGACGCTGCGTGACCCTGGACTCTCTCTTAGGTCAGCATTAATCAGGTCGTACCCATGCTGGAGTACGCCACCCTTCTTCGTCCCCGTGTATGAGCGTATGATTGGTGTGTCCCCGTCGCCTATCCTGGTTACACTGTGGCCCTGGTCCTTGATCTCCTTGGCTAAGTGGTAGTACTTTCCGCCCTGCGGGACTTCTCCGTTCTCGCCTACCTTGCCTGCGAAGTAGTCTATCCGGTCGCTCTCTAACTCCTTGAACTCCAGCAGTTTTTTGATGAAGGCTAGGTTTTCACCAGAGAACCTATAAACACGCTTCATACGTGCCGTGACTTCCTTGCCCTTCATGTCAGGAAGGCGTAGGGTAGCAGATACTAGTTCGTTTTCAGCGTTGGTAACAACTTCCAGATCGTCCCACGTTAGTGCCCTTAACTCTGTGGTGCGTCCTCCCGTGTGTAGCCCAAGCAGTAAGTGGATACGTGCTTGCAGTCTATGGAACGCCTCGAACGCAACGTTGTCTTTGTGCCCTATGTCAACGTCACCGTCACGGGTTTCTATTTTTAAGGGGTTAGCGGCAACCATGTCAGCGTCAAGTGCCACTGGGTCCATGACATCGTCTAGGTGCTCTTGGTCAAGCACTGCTACTGTACGCTCTACCCCCGTATGCGTCTTCCCGGTAGCGAAACGTTTAACTTTCCTTGGTCTCAGAATCACCCTTGGCTGCACCCTGCCCTGTGACAGAGCCTCTACTATGTTGGCGACCTCGGCAGCGTCTGGCAGTATGTGGTCACCTAGCATGCTGTCTATTTCGCTGGATGAATGCGACCCTGGGTCGGCTCCATTAGCATCTGTTATCACCTCTTGGTGGTGCTTGCCCAGGTGCTCAACCCTAGCCTTCCCCTTACCGTCAATGAACCCTACTACATACCCGTCCTCGTCGAGGTATATAACAACCCTCTCGTTGGGTGTGTCGCCAAAGAACGCCTCGTTACCCTTATTGTTGTGAACCTTCGCCTCGACCACAAGCCTAGCATCACGTGGAACATGGTCGGTATACTTACTATGGATATCGGAGAACCGCAGCCCGCCACCAGTGTCCCAGTTGCTCGCTTCTTTCAGGTCTATAGTTGTTCCTTCGTCGGGGCGCAACCTGCGGTACCGGAACTCTTTGGCCCACATGTGGTGGGGGTCGTACTCGCCCGCTGCGTGTTGTGGGTACCTGCCAGATACTAAGTTAGCAAGCCTTACAACTTTCCAGTCACCAACATCAGTACTCGCTGCGTACTCGCCCAGTGCCTTCCGCATTGAGACTTTGTCTCGTTGTCTCCGGGCATTAGGCTCTTCGTACCTTCGCCTATCCGGGGCTAGCCGCACCCCCGACCGTACTGCCATGTTGGACTCATCCGCATCAAACTGCTTACGAGCACCAGAGTCATGGTACTTAACGTCTTCCAGCAGGATAACCCGGTCGGTAGAACCCTCTGCACCAGGCTTCTTTTGCATTGAGAACTTGTACTCGACAGTAGACGTTCCCTTGTACCTGTCTAGTGGGCTAACGAGTAAGTCTGTTTCAAACAATGGGTGGTCAAGGTTAGGCTCGATTGTTACGGTTATCTTTTTACCACTCTCTGTCCCGATAGGTGTCCAGTCAGCACCCGACCTCCAATGCTCAACCTCAGCGTTAATCTTGAGCGGGCTACCACCGTTTGCATCACTGAACAGTATAGCCACGTCCCTTACCGATACCTTATCCCCGCTGTCCCTGACGTGCTCAAGGTACGGCTCTAGTATCTCGTACTCTTGGGAGTCTGATCCTAGTTCTGTTCTGAAGTATTCGTCGAGTTCCTCTGGCGTGAGTGGCTCGTCTGATGATGTCACTGGGTCAGCAACCAACTTCTCCCTGCCTGAACTTGACCTGCCACGCACAGACAGAAGGTCACCCATCTCTACCTCGCCCGCATTCAAGACGACAGCAGTTCTCTCCAGGGTGTAGTTGTCCAACAACCTACGCAGTGCTTCCGTCGAAGGATCGTCAGGATCTAGGGAACCGCCTGCGGCCTCCCATGCAGCAGTCATTGACTCCAAGGTTAGCCCGTTGGCAATATGTTGAGCAGCCATACCCTCAACTTGCTCCAACTTCTTGAGCATGATAGAGTTCTCGGCTGCATGTATGCCCTGGAAGACCTCAACCTCTGCCAACCTAATGGCAGCGTCTGCCTCAATGGTGGGGTCTGACATACCGGGTAGCCCTGGTTGGTTGCCCTCTTGCAGGAAGGGTCGAGCAAAGTTGACTCCGTCAAGTGTGTGCCTAGCAATCATGTTCCTTACCTTGGCATCCCATATCGCCCACTCCTCAACAGTCAGCGTGGTCCATTCCCAGGCTTGCTCAAGAGGGATCGGCTCGGGCCTGGTTGGAGTTGCTTGCTCGGGAGGGTCTTCACCCCATAGCCTGTCCCCCTCGTCAGTGACGGACGGTTCAGGCTCGTCATTCCTTAGTCGCCTTCTGGTCTCTAATGAGTCCCGCTTGTGCTTGGATAGTTGTTTTCGGTACTCGTCCTTTATCCACGTGTTACCGCCAAGGTCGCCGACCCCATGCTCTGCGTAAGCGTTATCTATAAACCCTTCCTCTATGCTTGACCTTGACAAGGGAGTCACTAGCCGAAGGTCTTCTACCGTAGGTACTGGCAGTTGTGGATCTATGGCACCACCTGTCGCCTCACTGGAAGCCCTACGTGCAGCGGACCTAGTCCAAGAGTGCCCCATGAACTCCATTCCAGCACCTATGAAGCCACCGAGAACCGTCTCTACTGCTACAGCCTGCACAGCCATCTCTACGGTACGCAACTCCTGTCCTTGCCAGAGCAGGTACTCCCGGGCTGTACCAGACACGGCACCAGTAGCCATGCCAGCGACTACAGTTTTGCCGTAATGTTTAGTGGCACTGCCTACCACTTCTCGTGTGATTATGCCAGCCTTCATTAACTTATTAGTAAGGAATAGGTCGGCCCAGGCAGATAGATCTACTGGTAGACTCAGCAGCCCTACGAGCAGTGCGTTGTACCACGGTGTTCTTTCTAGTATAGACCTGTTCTGTGCCTCACTCAGCCATGAGGCGACCATGGCTTTACGGTGGCCCGCCGACTCTAGCCTACCAACCTGATCGGCAAGGCGTAGAATGGAAATCGTATCGGGGTGGTCCTTCAACTCATCAGGTATCGTGAGGAAGGCTTCCTCCATAGACATAGGCTTCACTGGAGTGTCACCGAATAGTTTAGTGACCGTATAGACTGCTTCGTAGTACGCATCGTCAACGGTCTTCTTGTACTGTTCTTGAGTGTGGAACGGATCAAGTGCTGCTACTGGGTAGGTGAAGAGAGAGGTTGCAATCTTACCGAGACCCTTTAACGTAGGGTTCGTCCCATAGGGTATAGAACTAGCGTTACCTGATAGTGTGTCCGTGAGCAGGTCAGCCATCCAAAGGTCTGTTGCTGCATAGGCCCACCACGACTCCATGAACCCAGCGGTGTTGTCGCCCCTACTAGGGAGAGTACGCATCATTGCGTCCTCCCCATGGAGGTCAACCCCGTTATTCCACTCGAACCTCTGCCTTGGAGTGAACCCGAAAGGCTCGTATGGTTCCCCGTTTGCGTCCTGGGTAATCACTTTGCCCCCGCCTCGGCATTCAACGAGTCTAGGTCTTCTATTAGATAGGTTAACCTCTGGTGCCTACGCAAGATTTCCACCCCCCTCTTTAGTTTGATTATCGAGATGAACTTCCTAGTAGCACTACCGTCTTCGTTTTTAACCATAGCACTGAAGCGTAAGTGGCCTTGTCCTTGAGCAGCCCTTTGCGTATCTTGTGTGACGAAGGCTTCACGAATCGTGAAGCCTCCATGCCCTGTGTAATCAAGGGGTGTTTCGTGCCACTTGAAACTCACATCCTTCAACCCAGGTGTACCTGCCCGATCTGCCTCCGTCATTTTAGCAGCCGCTTCCATGCCCAATATGATGTCATCAAGCCGTTCTATCGTGCGCTTGACCTCCAGTTTTGATGCCCTACCACGTTGGCTGGGGTGGAGTGTGGCATTTTCATGCGACCCCTTGAGTGCGTTCGTAACCCAGTCCCCATAGTGTCCTGCCTCCCCACTTAACCGCTCCCAAGAACTAGCCAACTCGTCTTGCTTGGCATTAAGTCTTGCTGATACCTTCAAGCGATCTGTTGAGTCACGGACAACTTGACCTGGAGACCTTCCGTCTGCGGAGTTAAGGTTATCGAAGTTGGCACCATACCTTGCCTCAATAGTGGTAGCCACATCTTGCGCCATTTCGTCCCACTCTCCAGGGTCTAGCCAACCACGCATGTGTTCGTCAGTTAACGCATTCTCTTGGTACTCTATCCAATCGGAAGACATAGCAGCCGCACGTTCTACGTCGTCGAGTGGGACTGGGTCTACCCCGGCGGTCTCTAGCATCCTCTCCTTCAGTGTACGCCAAACAAGGAAGTGGTACGTCTGCTCATGCGGAACCATCTTCCATGACAACTCCTGGTTAGCGTTCAGGCTAAGACCTTCAATGCGGATCATTGCGGAGTTCTCTGGCATTGGCGGAAGTAGACTTTTGAAATACGTGTGCGATTCTGGATTCGACACGATTGGCTCCAGTAGGTCGCCCAACTTCTCCCACTCCTGACCAGCAACTAAAGAGTCAAGCATCACTTTGATGTCTGCCCAACCCGGCCTGGGTCTATCATCAATCTGCTCACCGCCTACTATCCCGCCTAAAGGAAGTACGCTATCTATGAGAGGCTGACTAGCCTCTAGCGAAAGGCTCCCCAGATGAGCGTCCAAGGCTGCAATGCCCGCTGCTGTTAGGTTTTCGGCACTAAAGAGTTCAGACACCGACAACCTTCCTTGAGGCAGCATGTCCACAAGTGTGAGTACGTTGTGGTGGGTATGGCCGCCAGTTGAGAAGTGCTCCTTGGCTAGGGTGGCCGCCTCATGGTCTCCCGGATTTTCATTGAGGTGCAGAAGCAGTCTGCTTCCGAAACTCTCACTGTCATCTGCCCTATCAAAGGTAATGTATGTGTTATCTTCGTTCCACCTTTTGTTGGTTCCTAACAGGCGGGTGCCGCTTGGCTCCGGGTAAGATTCAGGAGGGTCTGTATGGTCTGGTTCGCCAGGGTGATACGGCAGCAACATGCCCAAGTTGGCGGCTAACCCCTGCATCTCCTCAACGTCTGTGTTGAAACCTTCCGCCCTCGTGCGATAGGCATTTGTCTTGTGCTTGGGGCTGATTGGGTACAACTCTTCAAACAGTCGATCCGATACTTCCGTGTATGACCCTGACTTTACAAGATGAGAAGTCGCTCCCGCCCTGTCCAGGGCTGCTGCACGTGGGTTGGTCTCTCCGGTAGTAACGAAGTTTGCAATCCCGTATGCATAATAAGCCATTTGTTCATCAAACCCTTGAGGGGCATAAGGCCCACTATCGGTGATAAGCCTGTCTGTAGAGAAGCCGAAGGTTCCAGTGGCCGTTGCACCAGCCTCATGCATTATAGATGCCAATACGTCTAAATCGCTACGACCTGACGTGTCAACCCCACGCTTATCAATGATCTCTCTTTGTTCTCCCGCACGTTCACCAAGCGAATGAACCCCCCGCTCCGCTGAGTACGCTGCTTGAAGTGTGACTTGCTCCGCAGCGAGCCACGGCAGACTAACCAGCCGCCACATCCCCTTTACGATTGTCATGGGATTTCTGAGGTGTTTCATAAACTCGGAGCCGACCCATTTTCCAACAGCCGATTTAGCGATCCTACTACCGACACCACGTCCTACTGGGTCGAGCACATGTCCATATGTCCCTTTTGCCATAGACCAAAGAACCTTAAACGGACCAGTAGTAATGGGTCTACCCCACTTTAATCCGCCCCTTATGGACTTCCACATCTCCTTCTTTATGGCCTTCCTTACCTTCTCTGCACCGCCTTGGAAATCCAGGGTTTCTAACGCCGCTTCTCCAAGGTTCGCTGCGACCTTCTTACCTAGCGGAGTGTTTGTCAGGAACTCCTTTATTGCTGCGGGATTAGGGTTTCTAGTCATCTTTTCAAGCATGCTCAACCCCGACTTCACAAGACCACCACGATCCTGCGAAACCATAGTTTCTAACAGTCGTAAAGCCCTCCCATCTCCTCCGACCTTACCAAGTAAGCGTGCCAGTATGAGTGTAGTGATGACAGTCTCCCCAGTCCTTGCTGGCTCGACTCCTGCTGATGCCTCCCGCTCCTCTTTAATCAACTCGACGGCAAGGGCTACCAAGTCTCTATTTATCTCGGCTACAGCACTGGCACGTTCAGGATTCGGGACAGTCCCCATTGCCTCAACTGCCTTTGCTATCACCTGTTCAACGGGGGCACTAACTTGCACCATGTCAGGCTTTGGTTGACCATTAGTATCGGTACCTGCACCAGCGGGGCTAGCACCAATGGTTCCAGCAGCCCGCTTCTCCTCTTTAATCACTGGTCCACGTAGTAGCACAAGGCTGTCGGGTCTACCGTCTGTGCCTTCAAGCAGTTCAAACTGTAGGGTGCTAAAGTAGTCACGGTAAGCACCGTTCTCAAGTGGTGTCAGCACACGCAGGTTACCGTTCTCAAACATCATTATGGAATCCGGTGCCCCTAGTGCGTCGTTGATGTTTGCCAGCAAGTTCATGAAGTTCTCCTGCGTGTCCCCACCTTTCATGGAGGTTAGGTGACTATACACAGCACGAAGAAACATACGTTGATTGAAGGTGGTTTCCTTGGTGAGGCTCGACCACAGGTGGGAGTACTCAGTTACGCTGGGTAGTTCTTTGCCGTTGAGGTAATCCTTGATACCGCCAGCCGCCACGATTTGATCTTCACTAGGGACGGTACGAGTGGACGCTGCCCCGCCCCCCTTGCCGGAAGTGGCCGGAACTATGATCCTGCCCCTTAGGCTCTTAATGCTATTCAGCATGGATTGTATTGCTGTCCTGGTGTCACCCTCCGGTAGTAGGGCTACCTCACGTTCATAACCCAGTTGTAGATCAACGAGCGTTGAGCCAAAAGATTCGTTCACATTGATATTGGTCGAATCACGGAACACGGTAGACAACAACAGGTCAAGCGATCTTTGATCCCCGCTTCGTATAACCATATCGACGTGCTCGGTAAGGCTATTCAATACAGTCGAGATGTCTCCACTGGTTACGAGTCCCCCGGCACTGGTGTTGTGTATACGCTCGGCTGACTTAGCAACGTTGATAAACCTGATCGCCTTAGTGTCCGTTGGGTCTAGGCGTGGTATGAAAGCATTGACTGCACGAATGCTCTTTTCCGCATCATCAGCCTTACGAAGCAGCACGCCTACTGCATGTGTACCCGGCCCGTTGGGGGACAATGCCTGCCCTTCAGCCCTAGCAAAAGCATAAGCACGCAAGTCCTTTTCGGTGGCAGCGGTCAAGTCGTGGACTCCAACGTCGTCCGTGCCTCCGTTCGCCACAAGGTTAACCTTGCCGATGAACTCATCAAGCCTGCCGTGTGCAACGTAAGGATTAACTTCTTCATTAATCAGTGCGGTACCGTACTCAAGAGACGCTTCCTGTACTGCGTTATACCGGAGGTTGATATTCCTGATCCCACGCTTCCACGAAACAAGCCTTGCTGTATCCTCTGTTGTCCCTGTGTCTGATCTCATTTGTGAAAGGGCAACGTCCCGCTCATCTATGGCGATATCCTCTACCGCTCCCAGGTACTTCCCTCTTAGTTCTGCCTTCTTGCCTCGCAGTGCTCCTCTATACGCCCAAGGTGCCGCCTTGACTAGGTCTTCAAACTTCTCGTCGAACTTCTTTTTCGCTTCGTCCATGTTAGGTGGCATTGGTTCCCCAGCAGGGTCCAGTTCGCCCAACTCTGAAGCACTCTGCCCCTGCTCGAATACAGCAGCCTCTTGAAGGAACTCACCCGCCTCACCTTGCAGTGCTTTGTTAAAGTGGTCGGACGATAACTTGTCCAGAATCTCCCCACCACCCTTGACTAGAGTGTTCAGGGTGCTTATGGAGTTGAGTGCACTCTGGTACTCTTGGTGTTTGTCCCTTATAAGGGACTCGTCCTGGGTTTCCACAGCCTCTTGGTAGTTAGGCCCGGTTAGGTTGACCTGTACCATTAAGCCCTCCCGAACATCGCTGGGTTCCTCATCTTGTGCCCCTTAGGCAAGCCCGCAAGCATGGCAGTACTTTGATAGATACCTTCCCTAACGGTCCCACCCTCACCTGAGGCAGCAGAACCTGAACGGGTAGACACGCCAGCACCTGCGTACTTCGAGCGGTCATTGGCAGCCTTTTTTCGTGTGACACGTCCACGCTCGTAGGCAGCGGAGAGCATGGTGTTTGCCTTCTGCTTACGCTCCTCCTTTTCCTTCTCTTTGCGCTTCTTCTTAGCCCTATGGCCCAGAGCGAATCCCGCTATTGCACCAATCCCAAACCCACCGTCAAAGGCCGATGCCGCCGCAAACCCCGTGCTTATAGCACTTTCCCATTCTTCTGACATTATCCCTCCACACTCATATCTATGCTAACCCCAACGATTTCCGCACCATACGGTCGATCCGAGGACAACTCCACTATAGGCTGTGTCCCGTACAATCCAGCAACAGGCACCTCAAACCACCCTTGTATGGCAGTGGGTATAGGAATGTCGGAAACGGTCTTAAACTCCATGTCGGCTTCGTACCCATTCACCTTTACACCACGTGAGTTGTTAAGATTGACTATAACTGAGGATATGTTCTTGTTCCTACCGAGGGTGCTGGGAGTCCTTGGGGTGCCCGCTGACTCAGGAACCCTTGGCTGGACAACCATGCTGATCTTCTTGCCCACCAGTACGTTCGCTGCGGCAGTTATCGCAGACTCAGTCCCCACCACGATAACCCCACCCGCACTACAAACGAACTCACCACGATATAGGCCATCTAGTATAACAGACACCGTGGTGCCATTCAGGTGGGAGTCAGTTGGCAGTGTTATTGTCAGGTTAGGATCGGCATATGTGGTGGTGTTGGGGGTAAGCACCTCGTCCATGAAGAGGCTATCCTCATATCTAGCCAAACGGTACTTACCAGTGTCCTCAAGCGATACATAAAAGTCGTCCTTTAACTTTGCCTGAGTTCTTGAGGGGCATATAGCGGAGCATGGCGGCAACTTCATTCTTGACCACCCAAAGAACCCGGCAGTCTCATTTACTCGGCATGCCAAAACCTCCCCATCAGACAGCCTGACCATGATAACAGGGTCTTCTTCTCCCTCCCACACGATCATGTCCGTAATAGTCCCGGCGTTAAATAGGTGTTCATGGCCCAAGGTTATGTTTTTACTGACATACCTCTGATTAGAAAAGTTGAACTGCATTGCTCGTATTGTTTTTCGGTCCTTTTGGGTGTACAATAGTAGGTTGCCCACGATTACTGGCCTGACCCCTGCCGAACCATACGCCGATTGCCTATCAACGCCAATACTGAGTGGTGATAGGGGGGAACCAGTGATTGAGAACTCTGCGGAGTCTGTCCCGATTATCAGATCCTTACCGGAAGCCAACCATTGCACCTGACTGCCACGAAGGTCATTCACAATGAAGTGCATTCCGTCAGAAGCGTCCCCTCCAAGTACAAAGTTGGTGGGGTCGTCAGCCACACTTCCGACGATAACACGTTTCTCCTTGGTGAAGCCCGAAAGCAGTACCCGCCCCTGGTGACTTACGCCACAACTGGGGAACCCAACAGCAGTAGACCATCCCAGTTCAAACTTCGAGGTGATCGACTGGTGTATAGGGGCAACTATACAGTGTGCTACGTAGCAGTTTAGTTTCTTTTCCTTCAGAGCGAACGATCCACCGTTGATGTGGACAACTCCACCAATGTCCACCACAGTACCCGCTACTGTAGGGTCTGCCACGTCCCCATGCGTAGTGGTGTCGAAGGCAGCGTCATGGTTTTCTGGAATATGCTTGAATATGTCGGTGTCAGGCACGTTGCCCACATAAAGAAACACCTCGTCGCCCGCCTGTATCTTTTTATACAGCCCAGGCTCTATTGGGGTGGCCCCGACAGTTGTGGTATCTGACCAAGTGTTCCACTTGGCAGCCATGGTTATCGTTGGCAGTAACGCTTTTGTACGCTTATCCCGTAGACGGTATATCACTTGCCCATCTATATCTTGAGCGGGAGTGTTTGTTTGCCACGTGGCGTAATCGACGGTTCCGGGGTAAGCGGTCGTCCCAGCCATTATGTAGGCGATAGCAATGGGATCTCCATCCCCAGAGGTAGACACAGTGCCTTGAGGATTTGCACCAGTTTCCGTGCCAGTCATAGCAACCATAGCCAGTGCCGCTGTCTTGGTTGCCGTCCCATTGTCTATTACTCTCTTTGTTACCACGCATCCCACGAGTTGGTTAAGGTTAGTTACCCTGTCTGCGGCAGTCCCGCTTAGTGCGACGGATCGAAGAACTACCTGCGTTGGGTTTTGTTTGTAAGCAGTGGTGTTTGTCATGCCAGTGGTACTGGGAGTATAGCCAGCACCCCCTGGGGCTGCCATGTTTGCTGGTGTCGGTTGGTCAGTATGCTGATAAAAGATGCTGCCATCTGCGGTAGGTTCGGCCACCCACGGACCGTCCCAGTCTAATGGGTCGTCAGTAAGACCTTCAAAATCCCATAACGCATCGGCATACCACGGGAGTGTGGTGACGGTCTTCATCTCGACCTTCTTTGAACTGTGTATCCGTGTAACCATTGCATACAAGCCACGTAGGTCTTCGCCCCAATCGTTGTAGTCTATGTTGGGGGGCTTTGTGTCACCTGCGCCAGTGGGGGGGTGGGGTGCGGGGTTCTTCATCCGTGCGTGCCCGACCCGGTATATGGCAAACATATCGGACTCGTCGAACCAGTCCCTTGTAGTCTCCACATTCCATGCGATTTCGTCGCCAAACCATGTACCTGCTGAATCAGTTTGACCCGTCACAACCATTGAGAACCGCTCGCCAGAACGCTTCACCCCAGGAGACCTACCCTTGCATAGGTATGGACGTGTACTTAGTTTGACTACGCCAGCAGAGTCAGTTGTAATGTATACCTGGAGCGGTGCTGCGTCTGGGTGCAGTACAACCAAAACCTCTTCGTGCTGGAAGTACTGAAGATCAGGGAGTTGGGTAGCAGTAAAGTTGTGCTGTCCGAACAACCCTGTATATCCATTGGTTGAGCCAGCGGATGTTGTTACAGTGCCTGGAGGCCAATAGTTCCACTCGTCAGTTCCAGCCGTTATGGACCTGAATGGCAGGTTGTAGCCCGTAGTCCACCCACCAGCACTCGGGCTAGCCTCATTAACGGAAGTTATGAACGTGTCGTTGACCACCGCCCTGATAACACCCCAGGAGTCCTCATCACCAGTGGACTCCGACATGACCTCAAACACAAGCACGTAAATGTCCGACCCATGCACCATTGGGATCAACTTACAAGCGTCAGAAGTGTAGATCGCTGAGTTGACGCTTGTAGAAAACGCTGTGTCGTCAACGAATCTAGTCCCGCTACGCTTTTCTACGGTTCCACTAGACGATACAATGGCACCCTCAACCTTACGGCATGAAGCATCATAGACCTCTGGATTTGACAAACCATCGAGCCTTGGAGATACCTCACCGTTTCGGAAACTAACCTGTGGATACCACAAACTACCCTCCTCTGTACCTTACGTCAACCAACTCGGTTGGAGCGAAGTACTTCCCAGACGACTCTTGACCGTCAATACCCTTTGCCTTGAGTAACGCCTCTCGATACTTCTGCTCTATGATCTGGATCTCACTTGCACTCTTGCCAAAGTTGGCCCCGACAAAGGCCGCAAGACCCAACCCAGCAGCATGCCGCATCGCTGGCGATAGCAGGTGAATGTAAGCGTCCCCAACGTCAAATACGTACTCAAGTTTAGCAGTGGCCTGATTGGTTACCAAGCACCTAGTCTTTACCGCAGTGGTTTTAGTGGAAACTATCTCGATCTCCCACTGTACCGCCTCTGACGACTTAGGCTGATTGGCATGACCATTCAGGGTTAATGCCCGTATGTAGTCAGACGGCAGGGAGAACACGTTTTGCCACCTAGTAGAGTCCTGGAAGTCTGAGTCCTCCAGCGCAGTGAGGACGGCTGTGGTCTTGCAACCATTCCAGGCGTGATCGCTAATAAACTGCTGCCTGAAGTCGTCCCAAACCCTGTCTATTAGGGTGGCCTGAGCACTACCGTCTGTTTGCCCGGTAACTAGCCCAACACCTAGTTGCGTAAGTCCAATGTTCCAGATATCCTCGACTGCCATATACTCACTCCTCTTCAAAAACATGTTTCTTCGTTGATGCAGGACACCACCACGGTCTACGGACCTGTCGAGGTCTCCGATACCCGTAATGGTAACAGATAATATGTGTGTAGCCGCCGATATATAGGGTCCATAGGGGAATCCTGTTAGTGGGTAGAGCAGTATAGGGTCGGCATCGTCAATCAGGTACCAATGTCGCACTGACAAAAGCGAGGCTGCGCTGGTCTTGAGTGTCACGAGACCGTCTGCGGCGGTCAGGCTATAGGTCTGTACCGAGGTTATTTTAGGAGGACGTACGGTTGACTGAGCAATGGAGACAACAGCACCGTCATCCCTTAACTCCCGAAGATAGCCAACAACCGAGGAAGTTATATCCGCCGCACCTGGGGAGACCACCACTTCGGAGGTTGACGAGGCTAAACTGAGGGTTATCGCAGACGTTATACCACCGGAGACGGTAACGGACACAGGCGCAGGACTGTTATCTAGCCCCCACACCTGCGTAGCGGTAAGCCCACCTGTAGTTGTCATCACTACACCAGAAGTATCGTCTTCTAGCGAGAGTACCTGGATTGCAGTTAGTTGTCCCGTGGAGGTCATTACTACAGCGGACCCGCCCACTAATAAAGCGTCGCTCGTGCTTGCTAATACCCCTGTAGACGTTAGGACAACAACATCGGGAGGTGCATGCGCTAGCGAGTGCACTTGGTCAGCGGTGATACCCCCGGAAGAGGTCATTGCTACTTCGGGAGGCGTGTTGGCTAAAAGTAGCACACTTGTAGTAGATATTGCCCCAGAGGAAGTCACCCCTACGACCGGACCAAGGTTGAATATGTCGGACAGTAGCAGTGTGCTTGTAGCGGTCATTGCGCCAGAGGGAGTCACTGCTGTTTCAGGAGGCCCGTTGGCTAAAAGCAGGTCGCCTGAAACCGTCAACGCCCCAGAGGAGGTCATTGACGATACTATTTGCCCGTCATCAGATAAGCCCCGTACCTGTACAGAAGACATCTGTGCAGAAAGCGACACAGACACAGCGGGAGGTTCGTTGGCTAGCAGCAGGTCGCCTGTAACAGTCAATGCTCCCGTACTCGTCATCACTACTTTAGGAGGCGTATGGGCTAGCGAGAGTACCTGGGTCGCAAGCAGTGCACCAGAGGTGGTCATTGCTATGCCAGGAGGTCCGTTGGCTAAAAGCAAGTCACCTGTGGCCGTCAGCACCCCGGAAGAAGTCGTGGACGATACTATTTGTTCGCCTTGAACTAGAGACCATTCCTGTGCAGCAGATATTTGTGCAGCAAGCGACACAGACACAGCGGGAGGTTCGTTGGCTAGCAGTCGTGCCTGGGTCGCAAGCAGTGCACCAGAGGTGGTCACCCCTACGACTGGACCAAGGTTGTTTGTGTCGGACAGCAGTAGTGTCTGAGTAGCAGTTAAGGCACCTGAGGAGGTCACGGACGATACTATTTGTTCGCCTTGAACTAGAGACCATTCCTGTGCAGCAGATATTTGTGCAGCAACGGTAACAACAACATCAGGAGGTCCGTTGGACAACAAGAGTTCTTGCGTAGCCGTGATG
>Ga0255047_10000654_pt1 | contig 28175 bp, 39 predicted proteins | sample JV7_2_1_MG_FD_183640 | JGI IMG/M metagenome (GOLD analysis project Ga0255047, IMG submission 183640) | Seawater microbial communities from Jervis Inlet, British Columbia, Canada - JV7_2_1 | ecosystem: Environmental > Aquatic > Marine > Inlet | place: Canada: British Columbia | collected 2016-10-06
ACATCAGATGGCGCGATCTCTACGTTTGCAGTAGCTGAGGTTTCTAATTCGTATTTTTCGATGCCGTTAATTGAACCGTCTCCGGTTCCTGGTTTTATCGTGACAAGGTTCGGTTGCAACAAATGGATTTCGTCTATCCGTGCATTTGGCCCACCAACCCCTGCCCGTTTAAAATATAAATAGGCATTACCAAATATTAATAACTGTTCTGTTATGTTTTCAATTAAATCAACAGTTGTCCAATCTGGATTCGGTTGCCGTAAAAGTTGACCAAGCGGACCGTCAAAATCTTCATATTCACCGCTAGGGGTTGCGACAACTGCGTTGAATTCAATACTTGAGACACTGGTAGCAAGCTCTCTAATGCAAGAATAAACGACGGGGTTTTGTGCTATCGTATCCGCGTAATATGCCAAACCTGCGTCTTGGGTATTTTCTGAATAATTGTCTGTCAGTGATTCAGAACCTAGCGCAACAGTTAGCGCCAAGTTTTGCGCTTTCTCTTCCTTGTTTAATTCCTTAGATCGGAACGGCCAAAAACGGTTAGCCATATATCTCCAAAACGCCAAGCAGTCATAAAGTATCATAGAAAGCATTAAAAAAATACAAATTAGATACCGTTATTATCTTATTTTACTTTTAGGGGTTTACAATTAGTTGCTTTGGGTGTACTATTGCTTTAGCAAGTTAAGGAGCTAGAAAAAAATGAGCGTTACAGAATACAACCGATATCAAGCAGATATCAGAAAAGCAGAAAGAGAAGAAGAAGCAGCAGCAGCAGAAAGAAAAGCGGATAAAATCGAAAGAACAAAGAATGCCGCAATTACTGCATACCTTGCAAAAGTTGGAAAATCAACAAGTGAGACAATAGAGTGGAACCTAAGTACGGTAATAGTAACCAGTGCCGGCGAACCTGTTTACTATGAGGATTTTGAAAAGTACGTAAGACGGGCAGATTATTCTTTAGCCCATTTAGATGATTATCCAAGCCATAAAGAGTACTACGCCGCTTATAGTGCAGCAAGAGAAAAAATGGACGAATTAAATATACCGTTCACAATCTAAGGAAATAAAAAAATGGAAACAGAAATTCAACCAAAATTACATTACAAAACAACAGAAGTGGCAGAGTTACTCAACTGTTCAACCCGTCACGTTACAAATTTAATGAGGGCTGGAAAGCTGAAGTACTGGAAAGATGGTACCTACAACAAGGTACCCGCTGTAGAATTAGAGAGATACATAGAAGAAGGTTACCAACGCGCCACAGAAAGGCGGGAGGGAAACCTTTGTACTCATCGAATGGAAGATGGCGATCTATGTTCTAACTATGTCGCTAGTGAAGACCTTTGTTACACACACAGTAAAGAGAAAGATGACATGAGCGATCCAATTGGAAGAACATCAGAACAATATACAGAAAGGGAAAAATACAGCGAGTTGCTCATAGTTTTATATAAACTAGGGGAAACAATTCAGGCAACAATTGATGATATCGAAGAAATTAAAAGAGAGGAATTCCAAGATGCAAACTAAAACATGTAAGCAACGAGTTGACGCACACTGGATAAGTAGAAAAAAGGATCTAATTGAATTTATAGAATCCGAGAATTACGAAGGTTTAGACGAATACTTTTTAGAGGCAGCAGAAGTTGAAGCTATCCCGGCAGTAAGTCCTAAGGGTTTGCATTTACAACACGCACCATTTAAAAAGCTTTTGATCTCCTGGGGTGGTCCTAGTGAAGAAATCCGGTTCTATGAAGATGGAATCGCCGAATTCGTTTTGTTGGATTGGGGGGATAAAGCCGAAATTGAGATCGCACCAAAAGGCGATCTAGGTGATGATCTAATTGCTCATTTCTTGCGAGACTATTTTTTCGATGTTTAGTTTTTTCTTCTCTCTCCTTGTGGTTGCTGGTATTGGCATCTATAGCAGCAACCACGCACCCCTTACAGAACAACAAGCGCGATCCGTACTATATCTAGCAGGATGGCCAGAAGGGGTTCACAAGCAAGCCTTAAGCGTAATGTCGTGTGAATCTAGTTTAATAACAGATCGGATCGGTGATAGCGGAGACAGTTTAGGATTGTTTCAGATTCAATGGACACCTAAAACCTGGATGGGGTGGAAATACTACAAACCACTAGAACACCTAAAAAACAAAAACATAATTGGTCCGCTTGTTAATGCACGCGTAGCGCTAATTATTTATCAAGAATACGGGTGGACACCTTGGGTGTGCAAACCTTAAACTGTCCCAGAGAACCAGTAGCCGACCGTTCACCTTTACTCATCTTTTGTTGGTAACTCCACCACTCGGCTGCTGGCTCTTTCAATACTGAATGTCATCTCTTTATCGGCTACAGTAATTGAACGCTGATCAATATTAATTAAAGGTTGATCCGGAATAACCCCATTAATTGCAGAGACGCGATCCAAGACTTTTAATAAAAATTCGCCATGTTTTAAATCCGGTTCTATCCTGTTGCCGCTAGCATCTACATATCCAATTGCCTTTGACCAATATGCCTGAACAAGATGCGTCAAACGTTCGTTTTGCAGCGCGCGAACCTTGTCAGCGGCATCGCTATTTTCACGCGCTAAAACGTCTAAAAGTTTGCGCGTTTCCTGGGACACATATTGTTGCGAAACTCCAAGAACTTCGGCGATCCTTTTTTGGCTGGTTCCTGCTTTTGCAGCTTGTAACAATTCAAACCTACGAACGTCTGCCTTTGCTGTTGTTTCACCTTTTCGCGGACTCATCTAACTGCCTCGAAAAATTCCGATCGCGCGCTGGGTTCAGTGCGAAAACAACCAGTCAAATAATTTGTGACCAATGCGTTCTCCTGTTGCGCTACACCCCTTGCCATTGTGCATAAATGCGCGGCTTCCACATGAACCGCAACCCCGTTGACAAATGGTTCTAACAGTTCACCAATTTGTCTTGTCATTCTCTCCTGAATTTGTAAGCGTCGCGCGTAACAATTAACGATTCGCGAAAATTTAGAAAGTCCCAAGACTTTTCCCCTGGGAACATAACCCACAGAAACATGACCATAAAAAGGTAGAATATGATGTTCACAAGTCGAATAAAATTTAATTCTTTTGTTTATTATCATTTCGTCAGTATCATCTTCAAACCATTTCAAAAAATGATCGGGGTTTGTTCTGTAACCTTCAAACAATGTGTCCCAAGATTTAACCACTCGCGCGGGGGTTTCTGCGATTCCCTCACGAAGTGGGTCATCGCCAATATATTCAATCATACGTAAAACACTATCAGATATGTCCTGTTCGCTTTCCTCTTCCCAAGGGAACCGCACCCACTCCGCGATCTTTTCTTTTTTCTTATCTACCAAAGCGATCACGGGTAATTCATACATTGCCTTAATTTTGCTTGCTGTTTTCCCGCTATCAATAATGTCATCCAGTGCTATATCTGCAACCTTTGGATCTGATACTACAATAGCGCCAAACCTACGCGCTAGACCACTTACAATAGCCCCTCCGCGTGGTATACCCCACACCTTAACCCCAGCCAGTGACAAATCTTTTAATCGTGCATCAACTTCGTCCCAACCAATGTCCACTATTCCACCCCTAGAAACTTATGCACTTGTGGGCTTAATTTCCAATCTGGTAATTCGTAAAGTTTTTTAATTGTTGCTTGCGTGATACGTTCATTTTTTTCTTTATCTTCATAATCAATTGGTTGTAAGAATTTACTGGCTGCTTTTATGTGTTCAAAATTTTCTGGTCTAATTTCTGGGTTCGGGTGTGGATATAACAGTTTCAAGCTATCGCATTCTAAAACAACGATCTGATCTGCTGGTAATTTTGGACTCATGGTAAGGTGATCAACTTTTACGTTAATTGGTTTGGTTCCGTTTGTTTCAATTGCTACCTTGTAATTATAGCGCTGTAACGTGTTCACAAGCTCACTATCAAGCTGTAACGCCGGCTCCCCTCCTGAGATAGTAACCCAGTTCACTTTGCCTAGCTTGCGCAATCCTTTAACGATTTCTAAAGCTGTCATTTTTGTACCCTTTAGAAAATCCGTATCACAGAATGGGCATAATGAATCCGCGCGAGTTTCTGGTCTTCCGTCCCACATATTGCAACCAGATAACCGAATAAAATGACAAACGGTTCCGGTCATTGCTCCTTCACCTTGAAGGGTAGGACCGAACAAGTTATGGACAGTATATTTTCGCACTAGCTTTGTCTGTTTCGTATAGTTCAAGGGATATCAACTTAACTCCAGGTGGTAGTGTCAATGTCAGATTATCTTTGCTGTGCCATTCCATTTTTTTTTGGTGAATTCTCTTTATAAAATCGCTGCACAACGCCTCCGCTGTGGGATCGTAGGGAAACGCTACGTAACCAAACCCCCCCCTAAACCGATCGTCAGATTCGTTAAAGTAAAACTTGTGGTCCATTTCTTCAACTAGCGGAACTATGTGGCGATCTAATTCGTGAAAGTTAACCACCATATCGGTGTCAGGGTTTGCTTCTTCATTCTTCCTCGCTACCTCAACAATTAAACGATAATTATGACCGTGTGGCGAATAGCACTTGTCCTCTTTTCCAACCTTGAAAAGTGCGTGACCCATTTCCCAGGTGTATGTCTTTTTTATCGTGAGCATTCTATATCCTTTCAACTACTATTAAATAATCTAAAACCGGATCGCGCCACCCTAAATCCCAAGTACCGGAACCGTTTGCCTTAATTGAAAACACTTGGAACACATCAGAACACAAGCGCGCGATCATTTCCCTGACCTGTATTTCGTACAATTCGCGTGTGTGGTGTGGGTTGTTTCTTCCTACAAAAAAATTAGTCAAAGGATAGAACCGCATAAAATCGGGATCGGGGGTTGATAAAATCATACGGTGTCGTGTGCGTTTCCAGGTTTCATAAAGTAGAACGTCTTGAAATGCGGGATCTACGTGTTCTATTATTTCAAGCAAAAAAGTCGTATCAAACAATTCGTCATTGTTTTCAAAATAGTCTTCTATGGTGCTAGCGTGGGAATCTTCACGGATAATGTCCCCGCTTAATTCTGTATCAACCGCAACATAACGGGTTGCATACTCTTTGACTAATTCGTGAATACCTTGGTCATCTGCACCAATGTCTAAAAATGTATTACCAGCAGAAAGCGCAACCGCTAGAGATAACCTACGCCCCGTCCATGCATTAAAATCTAACCATTCCTTTTTGTTGTGGGTAGCGTTGAATTCATTGGCTGATGAACTGGGACGCTCACCTGATAACTTAGCCATTCTTTTTTCTTGCTTTCTTATTTGCAGCATAGGCATAATAATTATTTTTAATCATAGGTAACCAGTAAGTTATTGGCTTCCTTGACAATCCCTTTATCCACTTTCTTACGTTGGCTTTGTTAACCTTTACAATTTCAAGCTCCCAGGGGTTCACTTCGTAACGTTCTTCTATTCCGTTGTAGTACAGTGCTGCCCACCTTCGATAACAAGACCAGCAAACACCGCAACCCTTAAAGCCTTTTTTAATTTTCTCCCTGTAGCAAGCAGTCGTTGACTTTAGTGCTTCTAGGTCTTCCGGTGTACTGAACTCTTTTAAGTATTTTTGTATTAATTGCGCTTTGTATAAGTGATGATAAGGAGCAACACAGACGACTTTTCTCTCCAGACAGAGCGACATCACCTTAGACATTAACCATCTGAACCACCGACTTTTGTCGGTGCTACCCTCACCCTTTAACGCGTTTAGGTATATTTTGATCGGTTCGTTTTCTTCCGTTTGATCCACTGAATAATTAACCTGAGAGAGTGCGCCAATCATAAAGAAAAAGGCATTACGTAAGGGAACCCAACCGGAAGCCGTTTCGACATCCGCTAAATCAATACGTTTATCAATTGTAATTAGTTCTTTAGGGTGCAACTTGTAGAGTTGCTTAATTTCCCGCTTTGCATATTCGTGCCCCGCATCAATATAAAGAATTGGAGGCTCACCAAGTAATCGCCAACTCATATAAGAATCCATACCACCGGTGTATAACATCACTTCACGCATTAGTTCCGTCCCCTTTGTGTGTAAAATAATCAGCCAATAAATGACTAGCATACCCTAGCACGAAACCCTGCCGGAAGTATACCCCTAACCCTATTACAATTAGCAACCAAAGCACTTGGTGCCTTCTTTTCCCGATCCTAAGGTGCAGCAAATCATGCCACCTAATTACAGGATGCGAACGGGGTAGCCATTCCTTTTTGTTAATAACTCCTAGCAACATAATGTCAGGAACTACTGCACCCGCTACAGTTGGGAGCAAATCGGATCCCAGGGTGAGAGAAACGAACCCACCGATTAAAGCATGTTCAAATGTATTCATTTATATGTTTCCCGTGTATTAAGCCATGTAAAATATCGTAATCTGGAAGGATATTAGCCGAATCTTCCGCGAAAAACATATTGACCCCGACGTGTTTTCTCATATCTTCTTGGTAAAGCCATTGTGAATATAGCGATAAAATCAGCCGTGGTTTTAGTTTTGTACCTTTCCACGCTTCCAATTTTGCGAAGTGATACGGATCAAACCCTAGTTGCCTAATACGTTTTAGAATCTTCTGTGGTGGTTTCTTCTTGAAAGTATCCCGATCAATTGCTACAAATTCACCCCTACCCATATACAAATGAACCCTGCCGAACTTTCTAGCGGTTAAATGATTAGTACAATCTGTCGAATACGGTTTTAAGTTCGTGATCCTTCGTGCATCACCCAACCCTAAACAATGATACTTTCGCCCTGCTATGTATGGCTGTAGGTTCTTAATGTATGTAGCTATATGACTACCCCCCTGAACCCCTGAGATACCCCCTAGCGCGATTACATCAGAAACCTTGTAGAGTTCTTCTATCTCTTCCGGTTCGTGCCCTCTTGTATAAATTGGTATCGGTTCTAATCCCGCTTTTAGCATCTTGTAAAGGTTCTTTCTTGTTTCTTCAGGATTTCCGATTACATCTAATTGGAAATACCCCCAAGGTTTAACCGGTAATCCCTTAATAAAATCGATGTACTGTTCGACGCCAAACCTTTGATGCTTTTGATGATATGTGTACGCTCCTGAATCTATTAATATGCTCACCTCTTGGGGGTGCTTTTCAGAAAACGAAAAAATTTCAGGGGTTATGTATGGATGTGCTACTAGGATTCGTAGCGGGAGAATTTCACCCCTACTAGATGCTTGGCTCTCCCCTATGAGAGCACTGGTCACATACGCTCCTTTACCCTACCGTCAAGGTGTAGCAGTTCCACACCTTCCAACCCCTTTAGCGCTTCCGTTACTTTGTTGTTTACTTCTTCCCCTTTTTCCATTGGGTAACGAATGCGCAGTACCTCAAGTACTGCATCACCTTCCGTATCTTTAAACGTGTAATCGTCAGCTATATCGGTTACCCAATCGGTTGGGGATATATCGCGCAACAGATCGCGCAACTGTTCGCTTTCGATATCCATGCCATCTATCAATTCGCTAAGCATGTAGTCATCTGTTCCCGCCATTGCTGAGAGTGGATCAAACGTTGCTAGTAGCTTATCCGCTTCCGCTTCTGTTACATCCAGCACCAGCACCGGTACAACTTCGTCCGGTGTAGTTTCTGCACGTAAATGCCCGTTGATTATCTCCAACCCTTTGGGGGTTTCGCGCACTATTAGCGCATCAGCGTATCCCACTTCTTCAAGTATTCCGCGTAATGCTGCTTGTTGTTCGGGTGGATGAGTGCGCCAGTTCTTTGGGTTGGGTATTAGTTCGGAAGCTGCAACCCGTTTAAATTCTCTGATTCTATCCCTGGTTCGCATCCTACTACCTACAAGAACAAGATAGCCAAACCTTAGCACTTCGCAACACTATAACGCAACAAGCTAACAACAATAAGTTATACGTGCTGTAATAAAAAGAAAGCACGTAATAGATACGTAACCTATCTATTTATCTTAAAGGGTATCTATATAATGCTGTTGGAACGTTTAGCTTATCCAACAGTATACCCTTGACAAATCAAAATACAAGAGGGTTAACATTTAGATAATGAAGACATAATACATATTGTAAACATTAATCAATACCAGGATAAGAATCATGGCAAACTTTGTATGTTGTTAATTATATCGCGCTTAGAGAACTGGAAGCCAACACTAAGGGGTTGGAATCAGTTAAACAATGGTAAAAAAAGCAAAGGCCGCGAGCAGTAATGTATAAAACGACAACACACCAGCAGTGCGGCCAATACTAGGTGGAGAACCTAAGTTTAATTCTAGCACTGACAGTACTGCAAAGATAGGGGGACTGCGCTAGATATGTGGGGTTTTGCGCAGTCCCTTTTATAGTGTAAGGGTTTAGGCTGCTAATAGTTATATTAGATTTGAATGTATGTCTAAACCCTTGTAGATATGGGGGTTGGTGGGGTATGTATGAGCGGCATACCATTACAAAGGAGCGAGCACCAACCCTAGTCAACTGTATAGTAACCCAGGATATTAGGCCATTCGTTACCCTGTACAGCTTCCATAACATCACGCTTAAACTGTGGGTGTAGTGCGTGGGTATCCTTGTTAAACGCTTCCACTAAGAAGAACTGGCTTTTGTAATGTATCCCATCTTTTACGGAATCATTAGTATGTGGTGGGTTCCGCTGTTTCCATTTGTTATAGTTCTTGTGTATCGCTATTGTAGGAAGCCACAACATTTTACCCCACTTGGATTTATAAAAGATAACCACATCAGATCTGCACACTTCACCCCATCCAGGAATAGTGACAACTCCTTCGTTAATGCTTCCTATAGATTCAATGGCAATGTTTTCCGTATCATAGAAGTCAGTTTTATACTCGGCATAATAAAACTTGTCGGGTGTTCCGAACACCCTATCAATTGCCTCACTATCCGGTAGAACGTCCAGCTCTGGATCGTTGTAGTAACTTGATAAGTGGGTGCTTATCCACTTATCAATAACACCTTCGCCATCTTTTCCGCGTTTAGCATCTGTATAGAAGTTACTCATAACTAACTACCCCTTTTAACCTTAACGCATCCAACTAGGACCACCTCGTCCGTTTGCTTGGTTGTGCTTCTTATTTCGTGAGAAGAACGCATCTTCCTCTGCGCGTTCTGCTTCTTTCCATGCTTTCCTTGCGCTTTTTCTTTTTGCGCGTTCTGCTTGGTTTCGTGCGTTCCATTCACTAGCCGATTCTTTAGATGAATCAAATTCGCCGTTAAACTTCGCTTTCCGTTCTTCTTCTGCTTGCTTCATCTCTGTTGCGTTCATTTCTCTGTTCTCCCGTTCCTTACTGTATACACAGTATATAACAGAATGCGGTTAACTGTAAACCCCTATTTACTAAATAACTATACTATTTGCCAAATTGGTTGTTATTTATAAAAACGCTTTTAAGTTCTTTGATTGTTCCTAAGGCATCCCGTAATAATCTACGCGCTGCAAAGAGTAGCGGAGGCACTGCAACCATCACGGTAATTAAAACTTCAATATCTATGTTCACACCTAGCGAATTAATCAATGCCATAATTCCACCAGTTCCACCGGTTGCGCCGATCTCTGGGATCGCTTTCTTCATGGTTCGCGTACCCTGCACTAATGAAACCGATCCGGCTTGGGGTTGCGGGGTGGGTGTAGGGGTAACACCCGTTACACCCGTTACACCCGTTACATTAGACGTCAATATCGGTCGTGGTGGTGGTGGTGGGGGGGTAGGTCTTTCAATCGGTGGCGCAGCTTCTGCACGTACACCAGCACCAACTACACCAGTTGGCGGAATCCAAACGTCTTGATCCCCTTCGCTTAACGCTTGGAATGTTACTACACGTTTTAAGAAATCATCCCAAAGGTCACCCTCAAGGATTCGGGTCGGACAATTTTTTCCTGACCAAAACTGGTGCGGCACTGTACCCATAAAACCATGACCCTGTTCGTTTAACTCTGCTACTAACTCAGCAGCACGGTCACGAGTTTTTGAGAAATCAGATCCGTCATTTACGCACAATTCAATTCCAATCGACGTAGTGTTCCCAGGTCCACCACCATCACCGGCATGCCAACCTTGTTCTTCAGTTTGCAAACTTTGGAAAATTTCAGTCTGATCCACCGTGAAATGCCAACTTTTTTGTGTGGGGTTTCCGTTCGCATCTGGGCATCCCTGGTACATATAGCTGGCATGTGCTTCGGCATCGGCAGTTGGTGCAGTGTTGCCGGTTTCATGGATCGTCACATATGCTGCTTTTCCATTGGCAAATAATTCGTTAGGTCTGTTCTCTGTTCTCTGGACTAATCGTTGTTCGATATTCGTCATCCTCTGCCACTGCTCCTGTTAAATTACAAAAATCTTCACGACTTAAAATACAATAACGCAAATTGGGGTGACCGGCTGGGGTTCTTACTTCCAAACCTAAAACAGGAACCGATCCAAATTCCGCTTTGGCTACTGCTTCTTCATAAAGTGCAATACTTGGTCGAACTCTGCTTTTGACTTCTATATCAAAAATAAGACCTGATTTCATGCTTTCAAAACGTAGATCGCTTTGCCTCTTACCTGCACCCGCAATTGCGTCTAACCTACGCGTACCAAAACGTTTTGCCCATTCACGTTCGATGTCTTTAGAACGTGATTTGTTAAGCCGTCCTCTTTTTACGTTTGCGGGATCTGGTTCCATTACATGATATTAACATAGCGTTAACAGATTAACAATAAGGGGATATACCCCCCTTAGGGGGTAATACCCTTTATGACTAATTTATTAGATATTTAGCGCAAAGGGGTTTACATCAAGTTCATACTATGCTACTGTTAACCATAACAAAGGAGATACATGTATATCATACAAAGATTTACAATTGACGTTGGTGCTGAGGTTAACGAGACAGGTGAACCATTTGAAGAGGTTTTAAGCTACCTGGGAACTAATGGAGACATTAAGGTTCTTGATTACACAAACCCAACAGTTGTCTACACATCAGAACAGTTAGAAAATAAACCCCCAGTATTAGCCAATATTGTTCCAGCAGTGATTGACACCATACGGGATTTGCCAAACGTGATAGATCGTGAGCCTGATATAGAAGAAGTCAGAAGAACGTTGCACGCTTTGGAAGCAATCGAGGAAGGACGTAAAAAAGCGAAAGAACATATACAAACAGAGATCCACGAAAGATTGGTCGAATCCGATCATAAATTCTACATACACAGCGAGGACGAAAATGCTTGAGTTTATCGAAGGGTTGCCCACCTGGATAGCTGCTATGCCGTTTTTTATAGTTGGGATCGGTGGGTTGCTTCTCGTGTGGGGTTGGAAATACATACAAGCCAAACCGGTTCCGGTTGGTAAGCAAGAAAAAGGATTTAAGGAGATTTGGAAAGAAAAAGGAAAATACAAAAATGTCAACAAATAATGATGACCTGTATCACCTTCTTAATATCATAATCGAAAGGCAGGACGAATTATCTGATTCTATTGACGAATTACAAGTAGACTGCCTGTACGAATTATCTGATTCTATTGACGAATTACAAGAATTCTACAAAGGTAGCTTGGCTGCCATATTTGCAGATGCTGAGGCATCGGAAATATTCAAAAAACTAATACAAAAAGGACAAAAAGATGGCTAGATTTAATATTGACGATTATGAAATGGTAAAAGATAGACTGCCTGTTTTTTATGACAAATATAAAGACGGTAGGGTTACAACTGAAATACACAGCGAAACGGACAACCATGTAACAATTAAGGCGTGCTTGTTTAGCTGTATAGACGATCAGGTTAAAAACTCCCCCTTATCCACTGGATACGCTAGAGAAGAACGCGGGGGTCATATTGATAAGTACACCGAAAACGCCGAAACCTCAGCAATTGGTCGCGCATTGGCAAACCTCAATTTGTACGGTGTACAAGCTGAGGAAACAGGAAATCGACCAAGCAGGGAAGAGATGACCGCAGTTAAGCAACCAGAAAAAAGCTTGGCTGATTTTGCAAGAGAGGATCTTAAACTTAGGGAAGTTTCAAGCGAAGCAAAACCCGCGCTACCCTTCTCACAAACGAAAGTTAATCCTGCCAAACATGCAGATTTGATAACACAGCTTGAAGATAACAAGCCAGGAAGTACGCAAAGCTTCCCACCACAAAAGCAAATAAAAGCCGATCGTTCAAGCGGAAACATGGCACCGATTGAGATGCCGAACAATTTCAATTGTCCACATGGTTTTTGTGAAGTTGGTGCGGATAATGATCAGCGTACTTTCCTACAACAAACCGCACCAAGTGCGATCCGTGGTGGGGTTGCAAAAGTAGAAAATTGGGACTGCGACATTATCTCTTGCAGGAAAAGCAACCTAGAAAACGTCCGAGTTGATGGTGGGCAATGGTGCAATGCACAATGGAAAAAAGAAAATTGGTTCAAACTTGCACAAGCAGGAGAAAACACCGACTGGGACAATGGAAGCCATATCGCATGAGTGAACACCCAGAAGATTATCAAGAATATAACCTGAACGAATACCTTACCAATTACCAAGATTGGTTAAAAAATAAAGGATATACCACGAGAAAAATAAAGACGCATGTTCTTAATGCGCGCGCCTTTCTTATGCAACAACAACCAACCGAAGACGAAAAGTTTCTAGAATTTATGGGTGGCTTTGGTAATGATATCGTTGAAAGTTTTAGAAATCACTGGTCAAATCATGATGGTAAAAGGGTTTTACCGTTGAACAAAAAAGAAAAACGTCTTGTGCAATCTGTAGCAGCAAGGATCGGAGACACCCCCGCTTTACGCTTGCGAAATAGTGCGCTTGTTTCTCTTCTCCTGGAACCCTTACCCGCTTCTGTACGTGTTAGTAGCTTAGTATGGTTAGCATTTAACGATCTTTACAGAGATGACAACCATGGCGGATTGCAAAAATTTAGCGAATGGCCGGTTCTAGAAATAGATCCAAAATTCAAGATAGCCGGCGTTAATCTAAACACGAGAAAAGGGAAATATTTAATTACGTTAACCGAAAACGCGTCAGAACATTTAAGTGCTTATGTAATGTGGCCAGAAGGTTGGAGAAAGGTCAAACCATATTGGTCATCGTATCTGTTCACCCCGATCGGTTTGAACTTATCCATGGCAGGCAATCTTATTGAACCAATCAGTAGGCAAATAGCTTGGAGATTAGCGAAGCGAGCAGGAGAAGATGCCGAAATTAAAGGAACTTTGTATCCCGAAATTATGAAACAGGCACTAAACCAGGATGACGAAAATGAATAATGCCGAAGAAATTAAGTCAGCGCTTTGGAGAGAACGCAACAGATCGCAACCCAGGAACAGCAAAACCGCACCTTGTCCCAGTTCGTGTGCACACGCACACGAAGACAACAATCCGTCTTTCTCTGTTTCAAATGTTAACGGGAAACTTTTATGGCATTGTTTATCTAATAGGTGCTCGCAAATGGAAGCAAAACAAGCGCTTGATGAACTGGGTTTGTTAGGTAGTAAGGAAACACCCCCGCCACCGCCCCTACAGGCAGCACCACCACCCGAAAACCAAAAACCTAGAGAATGGGTCTACCGTGATAAAAACGGATTACCAGTAGCCGTACACGGTAGATGGGACACACCCACTGGAAAAGTGATCCGGTGGCGTTTACCTGATGGAGATTACAAAGGCAGCGGGTTGGGTGATTTAAAAATTGAAGCTATGCCCTTATATGGTGCGGAGTTAATAAAAGAAAGACCAACCGATCCGGTAGTCTTTTGTGAAGGTGAATCGGCTGTAGATGCATGCAGGGAAAACGGTTTATTAGCTGTTACAAACGGAGGCGGATCCAGTCAGCAAAAATTCGGATCTAGTTTGGAGATTTTGCGAAATCGTAAGGTTGAACTATGGCCGGATAACGATCCCCCTGGGCGCATATTGATGAACACGATACAAGAACAATTAAAACCGATCGCTGAATCTGTAAAAATCTTAAATGTTGGAAAAGAAATGCCGTTTAAGGGTGATGCCGTTCAATTTTTCGGTGATCTTAAGGGAACCGTTGAAGAACTCCGCACCTACTCAGAACCAGTTGTCGAACATCTTGATTATGACCGATTACAAATTACTGTCCCTCTGGAACTTTCCGAAAGTGGGGGCGTTGTTACTTTTCTACTTGAGAATATAGCGTCTTGGGAGGGTTCAATTAATGCGCTGCTCACTATAACCCCACCCAAAAGTCCGATCCATAGCCAAAACTATGGAATGAAAAGAAGGGTCAACCTTTTATCAAGTAGCAACATTGCCGCAGTAGTGCGAGAAGCAAAAAACAATTTTAAAGATTATGACTGGGGTTCTTTGATACCTAGTACGCTAGCGCTAGCGAATAAAGCCGTAATTGATAGCGAACAAAACGCACCGATCGATCTCGCTTCCGGTATGGATTACGCGGTCCAAGAATGGTTAGTGTCTAAGTTGATTCCAATGACTACTAATTCAATTATTTTTGGTTCTGGTGCAAGTATGAAAAGTATTGTATTGCATTCTTTGGCGTTGCATGTGGGAATTGGTGAAGATTGGATCGGTCATGATGTTGAACACACCAACCAAAAGATACTTGTTTTAGATTATGAGAATTCGGCGGATACCTGGAAACGACAACAAAGGCGTTTGCTTGATGGTATGGGTCTGCGCAACGTTTGGCCGGAAGATCGGATCACGTATTTACCGATGAGGGGGATCGCGCTTAGTTTGCAAATGGAAAGATTGCAAAGAATCATAAGGGAAAATCAGATCAAGTTTTTAATTATAGATTCGGCAGCGCTTGCTGTTGATGGTGATCCCATTGATACGAACGTTGTGACAACGTATTTTAACGCACTACAACGGCTTAACTTGCTTGGGTGTACCACTATCACGATCGCACACATTCGACAAGATAGTAGCTTAAAAGAAAACGAAGCCGGAACAATGAAGCCGTTTGGTAGTTCATTTTGGACGAACAGTGCAAGGGCTACTTTTTATGTGGAAAAAGAGGTCTGGGAAGGGCGATCGGATACATATACACAAATATGGAAATGTCGTAAATTTAATTTCGGTTATCCCCCTGGTGATTTTACCGTCCGCGTAAGGTTTGATGATCCCGAGGGAGCTATTACAATAGAACGTGACTAGCTATGGAATCAGAAAACGTCGATCCAAAATTCGCACTTTATGACGAACAATATAAAGCGATTTTTTGCGACGAACGTTTCGCAATAATTGAAGCAAGTACGAAAAGTGGCAAAACTGTGGGTTGCCTAGCTTGGTTATCTAATGAGGCATGGGTCAAGAACCCAATTTTCGTCCATTCTGACGGTTCGGAATCAATCAACGAAGGTCGGATTTTTTGGTGGGTTGCTCCTGTTTTTTCTCAAGCCATGATCGCATTTCGACGAGCAAAATTAGCAGTTAAACCGGAACTGATGCGCAAGGCAAACGATTCATCTTTGACTATTGAATTAACAAATGGCAGTCACATTCAGTTCAAAAGTGGCGAGCAGCCTGACAACCTTTATGGCGAGGACGTTTGGGGTTGTGTCATTGACGAGGCTTCACGTATGCGTGAAGACAGCTGGATCGCCATCCGTTCAACATTAGCAGCGACAGAAGGTCGATGCCGAATAATTGGAAACGTGAAAGGTCGCAGCAACTGGGCTTATAAACTTGCGCGACGTGCTGAGAGTGGAGAAGATCCCAATTGGAAATACTCAAGGCTCACCGCATACGATGCGATTATTGGCAACGTGCTTTCAGAAGCTGAAGTCGCCGACGCGAAAAGAACATTACCAGAAGGTGTCTTCCGTGAACTTTTCGAGGCAATACCAAGTGATGACGAAGGGAACCCCTTTGGTCATAAATATATTAATAAATGCATAACCGAATCACTATCGCCAAAAGACCCCGTTTCTTATGGGGTGGATTTGGCAAAAAGTTATGACTTCACTGTAATTGTAGGTTTAGATGAAGATAACAACGTTTGCCGGTTTCAAAGATTTCAACACGATTGGGACATGACTGAACGTTTAATATCAATAGAGATTGGAAATGTACCCACACTAATTGACAGCACCGGCGTTGGCGATCCGATTGTGGAACGCTTGCAAAAAAACCACCACGTCGAAGGGTTTAAGTTCTCGTCAACATCAAAGCAGCAAATCATGGAAAACTTAGCGATCCAAATTCAGCACGGCGAAATTGGTTTCCCTGACGGAGATATTACGCGAGAGTTACAAGACTTTGGTTACGAGATAACCAGAACCGGTACACACTACCAAGCAATTAGCGGTCACGATGACTGCGTTTGTGCTTTAGCGCTTGCAGCTTGGCAATCTAAAGACACCCCAGGTTGGGGTATTTGGTAAGCTATTTAAGCCCCTCGGAAATCATGATCGCAAGTGTCAAGCACATCGAGGGGTTAAAAAGGAACTATGCCCCCAGCGAAAAAAAACCCCTTAACCGGATACGTCAGCCTTATCGGTGGCTTGATTCCTATTGTCGGAATTTTGCTAGGCATGGTTGTCTACGTCATAAATTTAAACTCCACAATTTCTGACAACGCTGAAAAACTCGAAACGATAACAGCGCAGTTAAACAACCCAGCCGTCAAGGATTTCCTGGAACCGAACCAATATGGCGAGACAGAAATGAGCAACCGATTGAACGGCTTTACTTTTGAATTGTACGAGCAGATATACCCCAAACTGGAAGCACTGGAAGAACAACTTCTGCTGATTGAAATTGCATTGCAAGACTTGGATGAATCGCGAGTCGGGACTCTTCATTTTTTGTATGGCATGAGTGCAGAAGATGGTGGCGTTCAGCAAAGTCTTCAATCGATCAAGACACATTTAAGTGTGATTGAAAAAGAAATGGAAAATATCATGTCTGACCATTCGTGGTATGCCGAGTACATCTCGAAACTGGATGATCAATTGCTTGATATGGGGATTCGTATCCAGACTCCACAAGACACGGGTTATGGTGGTGGTTATAGTACATACCGCTAATTAGTTCTTAAACGCTCTCAGAGCGTGATCCCATCTCTTAAAGTGTTAAAGTGTATCAATATGCAGAAACCGAAAAAACCCCATACATTGCAGTACTCTTTAGCCTTTTATTTTGAAGCATCAGCACAACCAAAACCCAAGGAAAAGAAAACCAAAACTAAAAACCGATCTTAGATGTTCCCAAAGTTGCATAGCCTAGAATAAAATTACCGCCAACTTTTCCCGTTTCAGAGTTTAACGTCAAACCTGCTATAAATTTTTGGGGTCTGAATTGCATATCAATACCAATGACAAAATGGTCTTGTGAAATTGTGCCAGTACCAGGTGGTGAAAATTCAACAGTCAGAAGATCGCGGATCTCCATAGCTAGCACCTTTGTCATTAATGTGGCATTTGCTTGTGGTGCTAGTTGTATTTTTCTAATTCTTAATTCCGCATCTTTAAACTGGTCCAAGGCTAAACTTGTCAAGCCTGAAACATCCCCGTCAGTAGCATTTACCAATCCGGATCGCGATAAAGAACGCGTACCATAATCAGTGATCGACGTGGTGTCTGTATTGGTTTGTTGTGCTCCGCCAGTACGGGTAAAAGCGATACTGTTTTTGACAAGGTCGCTTTCATAAGTCAAATCAACTTTTGTTATGGGTAAAGCGGAAGGGCCAAAAGTGCCAACATTGGTTTTCGTCTCCAAACTAATGGCGTCTTCATAAATTAATTGATTTGCCTTTGAACCGTACACAGTGGCAACGTCCACACCCTCACTGTAGGCAATAGTACGTAACGCGCTTAAGACATTTGTGTTTGCATAAGTTGTTGCCTGCATACTGTGTATACCAGTATCAATAGATCGATCAGTCAAATTAATTTCATCCAAAACGCTTATGACCTGTTGCCCGGATAAACCCGCCGAAGTCGTTGTCGAAAACTCAGCTTGCCCCGCGTCGTACAAAATATCAGAAGCCAAAACTGTAGCGGTTGCGTCTCCTTTGTTAACTCCGGCAGGTTGATAACCATAGTCCCAAGCACGAATTACGCCCTTATATATAAGTGTCGTAACAGCAGTTGTCGGATGAGTAGCATAGACCCGCATCATTCTTCCTGGTTTAATATTTCCGTAATTCGGACCCGATGTATAAGTCGGGTCATATTGCCTCGAATTGTTACCAAGTACGACTTTACAAACGCCAGATCTAAATTCTTCTAACTCACGACTTTTGCCTCGATTAATACCAACCGATCTGACATCACTGGAAACGTCAGTATATGTGGCTGACGGATCGCCGAGCCCGCTGACACCCAGAACAAAAGCACCCAAGGAAGCGTCACCCCAATCGGGACCGCCCGTAAATTTAATCTCGACTTTTATGGTGGGAACTGCGACAGACATTATGGTGTCGCGTTCTGTGCGTTCAATACTTCAGCAGGTGTTTGACCTTGACTAACTGCATACGCGTCAATAGCTTCGACAATAGCGCGCCCTGATTCATCACTAGCAAAAACATTGCCTTCGACCGTTACATTGTAAAAAACACCTTCGGCAACTTCCTGTACACCCGTCCGAGATATCCCACCAACAAGACGATCTAAACCAGAACCACCCAACCCAAGATTGCCACCACGAATTTTGACCATGCCGTGCATATCTAATAAATTGGATTCCATTTGCGCATTAAAATCATTTCCCCATTGTGTACCAGCATCTAATTGGGAAACATTAAAACCCCCAATTACACCAGCCGCGACCATTGCGTTTTGTATTTCATTAGCGCGGATCTCTGTTTTTCTTCTTTCTTCTGCTCGTAATCCTTCCGCATATCCGTCCTCGATCCCTTCTTTTGATCCTTCCTTGACGGCTTCTTTCATAGCTTCAATTTCTTTTGCCTTTGCTTTCTTTTGTTCTTCATTAGCTTTAACTAAAAGGTTTAAACCTAGTGCATCATTCATGCCGCTAATACCCGCGCTTATTCCTGTTGTCTTGTAACGTTTCCGATCTGCTTCTAGTTTCGGAATGAAAGATCCGGCATCGATCCCTTTTCCTATATCACCCATATGTCGACTTAGGTTCCCTAAACCCAAACCAGAGAAAGCCATACTATCAGCCATTGCCTTTTTCTCTTTATCCCAAACCTGATCGTCTCCAAGGATTGCACGCGCTGCGACAACTCCAGGAGTTACGCCGACGACTTTGGAGAAAATCTTACCGAATAATCCACCCGTTAATTTGTTGCCGATTGCTTCTATTTTTTCGATGACATCTAAGTAGAGGCGCAGACCTTTTTTGATTAGTTCAAAAGGTCCAGCCAGGTTCGGGGCAATTTTTTTGATTAACGTAATCAAGGCACCGATCCCTTTGAAAACCAATTTAATGACTTCGACCCACACTTCAAAACCGGTCTTAACCATGCCAAAAATAATCTTAAAAACCGGCTTAAGCGGTTGGATTTTTTTGATTAATTTCGGCAGCAATTCCATACCTTTAGAAATTCCGCGTGCCAATCCATCCATAGCCTTTGCCACCAATGGTAAAACTTTTAAACCGACTTCAGTCATGGATATTTTCATGGAATTCATCGCGTCTTCCATTTGATCGGACGCGGTGTTTTCCATAGTGTCAAAAGCTTTTTGAGTAGCACCGGTCGCAGCTTCCATGTTTCCCAATTGCTCGGTAACTTTATCGCTATTTGTTCCGGTAATTTGTAACGCGGCATTCATTGCTTCAACGGAACCGAAAAGATCGGTAAATTCCTGCTCTGGCATTGTGCTTCTTAATTCTTCAAATATTTCGCCGGTTGACTTTCCTTCTGCGATCAACTCCCTAAAACTTGACCCAAGTTTTTCGGATATTGCATCAGACAATTTTGTACCGGTTCTACCTGCTTCGACAAGTAAACCGTTCAGACGTGTAACTGATGCGTTAGTGTCTCCAGTTTGTGCGGTCATAACTGCAAGATCGGCAGATATGTCTTTGAAATTAACACCCATGGCTGCCGCAGTTGGTAAGACTCGACCAATCGCATTTGCCAATTCTGGCATGGTCGTCATTCCACCTTTAACGGTTGTAAACAAAATGTCAGATACTTCTTGCGCACCCCCAACAGAATCGCCGTAGACATTCATTACCCCAGCAAGTGCACCGACAGAAGTTTCCAGATCGGTCACTCCCCCTGAAGAAGTCTTGGCTGCCTGTGTCATGAACTCCATAACGTTCTCACGAGGGACACCAGCCGAGATTGCATTATATAAGCCTTTTGTTGCGTCCGCTAAATCGACACCCATTGTTTTGGAAAATTTCAAGACATCCTTGTTCATTTTCCCAAAAGCTTCGTCAGTAATATCGGGTAACAGGGTTCTAACTTCCCCCATGCCCTTCTCAAAACCTGCTGCCATTTTTACTGATGCGGTTAAACCAGCAACAGCAGCAGCAGCAGCAACAGCAGGCAAAGGTCCTTTTGCTAATCCCTTAAGCTTGCCACCAATTTTACCAGCAGTAGAACTGACTTTGTTTAGTTCTCTACTAGCTTGGTCTTTTGCTGTGACAATGATTTCTATGCGGTTGGAACCCATAACCATATCCTAGTACTCCTTTTTTGCTAAAGCGCTAGGATCACGCCCTGAGAGCGTGCAGCGCTAATCTTTCCGCTTATCTCTACCGGCTTCAACCACAGCAACCAACCGCAAAACTGACACCGGTTCATTTAAAACCTCGCTTGGTAGCTTGTGGTATCGCTGGGCTAATCCATCCACCAATTCACTATGTGTCAACTCTAGTGGTTTGCGGGTGACAACACCATCAGTTCGTCGCTGCCCTTCTCCAACGGTGACAAATTGTTGGATGTCGTGGAGGGTAAAGGGTCTGGCTCTGAAACAGCCGAACTCCATTCTTGAATTATTGTCGTGCAAGCTTGCGGGGGTAATTCAAAAAACGCCTCGACAGTTGGTTCAATTCGTATCCCGTGTTCGTCTTCCAAGTTCCAATCTATAAGAATTTTCTCACTAAAAAGAGTGAAGGCATCCCGTATCCCCTCAGTGGCGGAATCATCAGCAATTGGCGATTCCGATACTGAGGCTTGAAACTCCAGGAAAAGTGACAAGGGTACATCTAATTTAGCCGTGACTTCCAACCCTGAAAGGGTTGTGTCATTGGCAAATTTAATTACGATTTCGCGACGTTGTAAAGTGAACCCCGCCATACTAAACGGTTGTCCAAGCTGGTACAGTGCCTGACTGTAAACTCAGATCGGAAGACCATGTCAGACCGCCATCTGTAGCGCGATCTAAATTATATGACCCGACCAAAACCTCGACGGTTAAAATCGGTTTGCCAGAGGTGTTCCCGCCAACGGCATAACTCATCGTTCGCGTGCCTGACAATGTAGATAAGACCGCATGACTTTGGTTTGATGCTGAATTAAATACGCCAGATACTGACACAGTGATATCGCCTAAGCCTATTAATCTTTCGATAGCTGACTTGTCAATACCAGTAATGTCTAGCAAATTTTGACCCTGGTTAAACGTGACGTTTGTTACGTCATTTGAGATGTCGCGAAGTGACCCGCTACTGTCGTCTAATGCGAAATAGTCACCGAGACCTGTTTGTTTTGCCATGATTTTCTCCTAATTTTTTGACTTTTTAAAGCCTTATTTTTTTGACTTTTTAAAGCCTTGTTAACGCAACACATAAAACAAGGGTACTGAAAGTGCCACTTGTCAAAAGTCTTACGTATCGTTCAACGGTGCCGCTAACACTTAGCAGCTCAGAAGTCTTGCCAGTCACGGCTGTGAACGTGCCCAGCGTGCCATAAGTAATGTTGTCGGGACTGTCCTGGATGGTGACCGTAGCCGTTCCTGATGACAAGGAAAATGATTGAATCATTGCACGCATGCCATCAGCAGATGAAGCGGCATTATCAATAGCACTATAAGTCGTGCCACTAGAATCTGAGACTTTACCACCTGTTAACAATTTACCAAAGTCTGGACTTGTTCCGTTTGTTGCCTGATAATCCACCGAACAAGAAACGGGACCACCAGTTGGTCTATCTACATAATAAGTCCCCTGTTTGCTAACTAGCATTAAAACAGGATCGCCAATTGAAGTTCCAAGCGGGACAAAAACGTTCTGATCTGCTGTTGGAATTTTCCCACTTAACGCCGTCCAAATAGCGTGCCCCTTGCTTGCTGCATTATCAAAGAACGCCGAGCACGATAAAGTCCCATCTTTCAAACCTGCCAATCTTGCAGTAGCTGCAAGATCCAAAGTTGTGACATCTGTTAGTGCTTGATTTGAACCGATCCCACTTAATGCCGATACATCGCCACTTAAGTCAGTGCCTTCGACATAGATTCTTGTGTTTAATCCTGATGTTTTGACCATGTCATTCTTCCTTTTTTAATGTGGCTGTACCACGTCTTACGAGAAAGTCCCAATTCGTCTCAGGTGGACAACTTTCGGGATCGTCACCTTTTGATATTTCTAACCCATCGACAAAAAATGTTTCTGTGATTTTGTCAATTTGTTCTGCTTTAATTCTAGACGCCTTAACTTTAGGACGGCCTTTGTACTTATTACTCGCCATTTCGTCTGACCTCTTCTTCTTCATATGATACGCGTCTACTTGTAAACCTACCCGTACTAGGATCACGCGACAAATTAAGATCCTTAAGTAGCGATGCCGATTTAGATCCAAATTGAGAAGCTACAGATCCCTTGATAACAGATAAGAAAGCACTGGCTGCGGTTGCTACCACAACAAGCAACCAACTTAAACCGATTTCATCAGAAACCTGGGTAGCCACAATTACCCCGACAGCAGCTTGGATCGCTGTTGATGCCGCGCGTTCAATAACGTCTTTTAATGATGCTAAAAATTTATCGACCATACCTTCCCCCATGTGCAATTAACCGCAAACCTAACAAAATAAGAAAGGTCACGAATATACCAAATTTAACAATCATTACAATGCCTCAAGTGCTGCTTCTAATGAGCCATATTCTTCAATCATGCGCTTAAGTGATGCGGCTGTTGCTACATCGTTAGGATGTGGTGGTTCCTCGTAATGCGCTGCCTTGAGAACTCCGTCAGATATGTTCGGTTCATCGTCAACGATAACTTCCAAGGTGTCTTCTGCAACGCCTAAAGATGCAGCGGCATCTCTTAAAACTATTGCCGGATCCATGTCTGCGGAATCTACACAGAACAAAGTAGTCCCGAATTCATCCGCTAACCAGTTTCCTGTTGCCTTTTCTCGAACATAATATTTATGATGTGACATTATTTCTCCTTATGTCATCGCTACAACGTATACATCTTTCACGTATACAGTACCGGATGAAGCTGGGAAAGCCGTGATGTTAATTGCCGTAATTGGTGAAGTTGTTCCTAATGCGGAACCCGTTCCAGCCGCATCGGCGTTAATCGGTCCAACTACATTAGCCCCCGGACCAGCCACTCTTTGCGCAAAGAAGTCAGAACCGTTCACGTTATAATTCGTATCAAAGTTTGGAAATGCAAAAGCATAACCAACACCAGTTGTAACGCCTCCCGCCGTATAAATGAAACCAAGGTTATAGCCCGCAGTACTTTCTACATCTGTAGTACCTGCTGATGTAGTGTATGACCAAGATACATACTTCGATCCGCCTGTGATGTTCACATCACGCCAACGGCACATAATATAAAATGGCTTAGTAATTGACAGCCCCGTGATGGCTGTAATTGTGGCCTTTGATCCACCAGACAATGAATTCTCAGTTGTCGAAGATCCGACAACTGACCAAGCACCACCACCACCAGCGGTAGCCCATTGAGGTGCTGCACTCACGCCCTGCGCGGTCAGCACTTCCCCCGCGCCGCCAAGGGCAATTTCTTGAACGTCTCCGCTGCCATCTGTGTGGAATGTTTTCCAAGTCCCGCCGTTGATATCTGTCGCCGTTATATTTCCAAATGACGGGGCAGATGTTGCGCCGCCACTCTTCAAAACAGTGTTGGCTGCCCCCAAACTTAACTCAGTCACAGCAGAAGAATTATTGCCATAATATACTTTGTTTGCCGATGTTGATAATTCCGTTGATGCAACATTTGACCACGTTGGATTTGACGTTGCTCCCGCGCTTTTGTATACGGTGCCAGATGCGCCTAAGGCAACCTCAGTTAGCGCGCCAGATGAGTTCGTAAAAAGTGACTTGTCATTTCCCCAACCTGTCAATTCTGACGCTGCAATTGTTCCCCACTCAGGAGCTGTTGCCCCGCTGTTTGTTTTTAAAACGTTGGAAGCGCTGCCGATTCCTAATCGACTTACTGCATTGGCTCCCGTGCCGTAGACGATATCGCCAGCAGTTGTGACTTTGCCACCTGCTGTTTCAATAATATTGCCGGATGCGCCAATTAGATTGTTCCAAATTGTGGCTGTAATTACTTGCCCAGTAGTGTAGTCAGCCGGTGTTGTCCATGCCATATTTTTCTCCTCTTATGGTGTTATTGTTGTATCACCTAGAACCCATACGTCAAGCGTTTGGGTTGTTTGGATATACCAATTGCCATTTATTTCCGAATTTTCAACAGAAGCGTCATTGACTTGGATTTGACTAGCATTACCAGAAAGCGCGGCATCACCTAATAACGCGGAGCGAATACCCGCGATCGCGTTCCAGGTTTCAAGTGTCACTTTTTCGTTTGTCGAAGGGTCTAAACTAGCAGGGTGCCAACTTCTAATAGTCACTGTCGTAATTGTTGATTCATCACCTAATGTCCTCATGGGTTCAATAACAGATAAACCAGAAACCCAAAACGCACACCAAGGCACAGCGGGTATGTTCAGGGGTTCACCACGGCTCACTGCTACGAAGGAAGGGGACATACCTGTAACAGTACCCAGAAGCGTGTCAATTGTATCCAGTACGCCGGCTCTGCTCATCTGAGAACCCGCATGACTTCATTACTCCAAACCTTCAAAAGTGGAGACGCGCTTCCTGTTAACATATCCGCTGTCTTTTTAAACATGGGATTGCCTTTTAGTGAACGCTTAAAAGGTTGGGTCGATTTACGATATAGGAATTTTGTCGATGTCCGTGTTTTGAATTTCAACGCTTTGCTTTTGCGGGGGCGGATCTTTTGTGCTGATGCACTCCTGCCATTTTCAACGATTCCCGCATAGGGTACGTCAGAGCCATATGCAAAACGACCAGGAGCAATTATTGCCTTAAATGGGTTAAAAACTTTACCGCGTATTCCACGACTAAGATGTGAAGTCTTTCTGCCACCAATAACATTTGGCGCGGGGCTTGGTTTGTATCCTTTTTTTATATTTGTCTCAGCAAGTAGGACGGTTTTTTTCATTGCTTTTGTATAAGATAACGCCAAGTTGACTTTAAGCTGAGGATCAAAAATAGGACCTTTTGTTTTAACGCGCATTAGAAAGTGACCCCCGCTGTTGCAGAGTGTGTCGCAAATGAATCAATGTTATGTAGGATCGTGCGCCTTTCACTTTGCACACTGGAAAAGGTAGCACCAGAAATTGTAATCTCATCTTGCAACCCACCAACACGGTCAACCCATGATAAGCGGCTTAAATCTAGACAAGTCTGGGTTAGTGTTGCGGGGTATGTGAAGACATAAACCTGATCTGTGTTTGCATGGGTTGTTGCCGTTGTACCGGCAACGCCACGTTCCACTGTTAAAGTATTTGACGAAATTGATTCAATGTACATGGCTTCACTGTTAACAAGAATAGTCTGCGCTGCTGATAAATTGCTAGCATCAGTAGTCACTATGGTTTTCGTTGTTGTAGAAGTAACTGCGCCGTTTAATGTGGTATCACTTGTTTTGTTATTTTGCCAACCCCAGGTTCCAACAATCGAAAGAACTTTTTGACCAACCTCTGAAAATGGATCAGTATTAGATCCGGCATCCTTGTATTTCATCCCAATAAATGGCGAAGCAAATCCAACAGGTAAACCAGAATATGGCGTAAGAACGTAGTCAGTATTTTCCACGAGCGCAGTCGATGTTGACCGATCTGTTCCAGAATAAAGTGTGGCACTTGTTACAGAAACCAACCAAGGCAAAGACATTCGTGATGGGTACAAACCATTCCACAAGACATCCCTTGGATCGTCAAGTAAGGTTCCGGAACCTTCGTCGAATTCAATGGTTGCATTTATGGGACCAAATGAGCCTTGATTACCACAATAGGCTTCAATTTCCCGCGTTGATACTTCCAACAATCGTCGGATGCTTGCAGCATCACCTGTCCAACTGGAACTGTACGAGGTTGTTGCCAACCAGTTTCTAAATTCAGATTCTGACGCTAGTGTGTACGCGACCATTATTTATTTTTTTTTGCCTTTAATTCTTTATTTGCTGAGGTTTCGACTTTCTTAAAAAAAGTCGCGTATTGCTTCGCTTGCTTTTCTGTTAACTCTGCTGTATCTCCAATTGCAAATTTATTGCCACCATATCCTGCGGCATCTTTTTTGCTGTTGATGATATCACCAGCACCAATTGTGACGTTTTTAATTGCTTTATATGTTGTCATTATTTTTTCCTTTTTTCTCGGGGGTTGCTACCACAACCCCCAAAAAAACTACATACCTAAACGTTAGGCTTGGACACCTATCACAAAGGCAGACGAGTTACTGGTAGCACTGCCCATCCTATAAGTGAATTTAAAACCGACAAGTCCAGCGTCCCAATAAACCTCATCTGAACGACTGACTGTGAAGCCTGTCCTTTCAAATAAATAGACCCACGACCAGTCACCAAACAAGACGTTGGTCTGACCTGTCGTGACAGCAGTACCTAAACCGTTTCCGGTGTTATCGTCTTGTAAATAGCGCTTGCCTAAAAGCCATTCTGACGGCCCTTGAGTAAGACTATCTAACGCATGAATTCCCGCTGCCGTACCTGCTATCGCCGCGATTGCCGCAGCAATCTGTGACGTTGAAATGAACACCGCATTGTCAGAGTCGCGGAAGTCAGCGTCAATTTGATAGTACAAATTTGTCAAGTCAGCAGCCGTTATGGATGCCGCATTGGCAAAGGTGTATTGAGAGACGCCTACTCCACCAGTCATTACGCCTGCCCAGGCACCAGTCCCGTTCAACAATTTGACGTTCTGATATTGACCGGCTGCCTTACGACAAGCCCCTGCTAGAAGGTCGGGGACATTCATTGCCTCGTCTGCCAAAAGCTCATCCGAGACTTGAATAAGTGACCCTGACTTTTCGAGACTATAACTGACCTGTCCAATCGTCGGTTTTACGGCTCCTGGTGCAGTGGCTTCAGTCATGGCTGCCCATGTAACGGCTGCCATAGAAGGAGCGTAGCCGTCCTTCCCTGTGACACGAATATTGGTCGTTCTGTCTCGTAGCGTGCCTCCTGGCTTGCCTTGATATAGTTCGACGTTGCGGGCAATGAATTCCTCAGGGACATAATAACCGCCGTCGGCATCTGTACCTTCCGTCATTTGTTTAATTGCCCACTCTGGGGAATTTAGACGAAAGTCAGTTTCTGATTTTTTACTTGACCAGATCCTAAATGCGTCCGTGTATCTTTGCGCTTCGGCTTTTACATTTTCGCCAACATGATCCATGACATATTGGGGTTGTGCAGCAGCTGGCATATGACTTATGTAATTTTGAGGTCGATAATTAGGATCATACTTTGATCCTTTTCTCTCTTCCTCTTTTTTGACTATTACCATTTCAGCAGGACTTGGCGTTGCTTCAATGCGGGTGGCATCTAGGTCACGCGTATCTGCTTGAAGAACTTTTATTTTGTGTTCTGCTTCATCAAGGTCTGCCGCATTTTTTAGAGACGTTTCCGCTTCTTGTGAATACTTGATCGCTTGTTCTGCATTACCTGCGTCTAAACTTTCTTGTGCCTTAATGGTTGACGCGTGTGCATCATCCCTAAGACGGGTTGTTTCTTGTGACATTATTTTTTTCCTTTTGTTTGTGTTTTTAACCACGCTAATTTGACACGTGCAACTTCTCGCGCGGCTGCGGCTTTGATAGCGGCAGCGGCTTGTTGCATCGCGTGATCTTGTGTGGTGTCTATATCTTGGGAATATATACCAGTCGTCTCGGTTTCGTTTACAATTGATTCATAAACGTC
>Ga0255047_10000656_pt1 | contig 28119 bp, 42 predicted proteins | sample JV7_2_1_MG_FD_183640 | JGI IMG/M metagenome (GOLD analysis project Ga0255047, IMG submission 183640) | Seawater microbial communities from Jervis Inlet, British Columbia, Canada - JV7_2_1 | ecosystem: Environmental > Aquatic > Marine > Inlet | place: Canada: British Columbia | collected 2016-10-06
AAGTAGTACCTATAAAACATCTTTACAATATACCTGAAGAAGTTGTAGAGAATATAGGATTTAAAAAACTAGACAAGATTGACTTAGTTTTAAACGACTTATATTGGTACGACAGAAAAGTCTTTGAGCTTTATTACTATGAAGGGAATACACTAGACTCCTTAGCTAAGAAAACAGGAATAAGTCGTAACAGTCTTTTTACCACAATAGATAAAGTAAGAGAAATACTTAAAAAGAAACTAGATGAATAAGTTCTTTGTTCCTGATGAAGTCTATGAAGATAGAATGGCTATCTGTAAGGAATGTGTTTTTTATGCAAAGATGTTAGGACAATGTAAAAGGTGTCTTTGTTTTATGAAAATCAAGGCAAGGATAGCACCTATGGAATGTCCTCAGAAGTATTGGCTAAAGACTAGAGAAATGGAAACACCTGATGACTTACCTCAGGAAATTATAGATGAAATCCTTGACTTATGGAAAGACTTAAAAACAGGAAGGGCTAAAAACATAGCGGCTAAAAAGAAAATGATTGAACTATACAACACGATATACAATACAAACTACGGAACAGGAACTAATTGTGGTTCGTGTATCTCAACTTGCTTTGATGGAATAAAAAAACTATATAAGAAATACAATGACTAAAACATATAAAACAATTAAATGGGTTTTAAAACAACAAATTGAAGCAGGAACTAAAACTCTTTGGACTTGGAGAACAGGGAAAAATGAGGAGTTCACTTGTATATATAAAAAATACAATGATAACCTAACAATCTATACACCTAATCAATTACTAAAAGAGATAGAAGATGCCAATATCAACTAACTACTATGAAACTATGACAAAAGAAATACCTGAATACTATAAAGGAAAGAACGGCTATATGGCTAAAGATGTAGTGTCTAATTTTGACTTAAGCTATAATATCGGAACGGCTGTTACCTACTTGCTACGATCAAAGAACAAGCACGAAGACGGAGGGCTTGAAGATATTAGAAAAGCTATACATCATTTACACTTTGAGCTAGACGTCTTGACTTCAAAGACTAGGACAGGAGCTTTAGCACCAACAGGAGTAAGGAAATGACACTATATAAATGTAAGTGTGGAAACACTAAAGACATTGCAAAAGCTACAATAGTTTACATTGACGGAGATTGGGAAACTAAAGAAGCTCTTTGTAAGTGTGGAAAGTATATGGACTCAGAACCACTTGAAGGTATGCCTAGTCAAATAAGAACTGAGGAGTCTTTAAGTAAGAAAGGTGATAGACTTTGGGCAGGTGCTAAGGAAAAGCTTGTAGGTGAAAGAGGAATAAATGAGGACTTTTAAATAAATAAAACTAATTTCTATTATATACTAAGACACTACATTATGAAACAACAAGTTAAGCTACATACAGTCAAGGGAAACCCTAGCAATCCAAGAATCATTAAGAATGATAAGTTTAAAAAGCTAGTCAAGTCTATTCAGGAGTTTCCTGAGATGTTAAAGCTAAGACCAATAGTCGTAGATGAAGATATGATTGTCTTAGGTGGCAATATGCGACTGAAGGCTAGTAAAGACGCAGGACTAAAAGAAGTATGGATTGAAGTAGCTGAAGGACTTACTAAAGAACAAAAGAAAGAGTTTATCGTAAAGGACAATGTAGGATTTGGAGAATGGGAATGGGATATACTAGCAAACGAATGGGATAGCGTACAACTTGCAGAATGGGGACTAGATGTTTGGGAAAATGAAGATGACAAAGTAACGGAAGGACTAATAGAAGATGACGAAATTCCTGAAGTAAAAGAAAGCAAAGTAAAGCGTGGAGATATTTGGCAGTTAGGAGAACACCGAGTTATGTGTGGAGATAGTACAAGCTCAGATGATGTTGCTAAACTAATGAAAGGGGAGAAAGCTGATATGGTATTTACAGACCCTCCTTATGGAATGGATTTTAGTGGAGGAATTCACGCAGATGGTTCTAAGAGCTATAATGCAAAACACGGGAAAATTAAAAACGATAAAATGTCTGAACAGGCAGGAGATGATTTTTTAGACAAAATAAATACCAACATAAAAGATTTTAATAGAGGTGCTTTTTATATAACTTTTTACAGATTAGGAATAAGTAAATTTTATAACAGTTTAAATAGGGTGGGATTAAAATGTAGGTCGTTAGTTATATGGAATAAAGGAAACCATACTCTAAGTAATAGTGATTATATGAGTAAGTATGAACCTATTTTTTATGGATGGGTGGATGAGCATAATTTTTATGGCGGAAATAATGGTATGGATATTTGGGATATTAAAAGAACTTCTAAAAATGAATTACATCCAACAATGAAGCCGATAGAGCTTTGTGAAAAAGGGTTAAAGGATGGTAGTATAAAGAGCCAATTAGTTTTAGATTTATTTTTAGGTAGTGGTTCAACACTAATAGCAGCAGAGAAACTTAATAGAAAATGTTATGGTATGGAATTAGATGAAAAGTATTGTGATGTAATAATAGAAAGATGGGAACAATTTACAGGACTTAAATCAAAGAAGATATAAAAAAAGCACCTCCACTTGGAGATGCCTTTATACGATAAAAAGATGGGCTTAATATCGTACCATAGTTATAAAGAACGATTAAGCAAATATAATAAACTTATTTCAATATGGAACAAAATAGAACAAAAATAGCAAAGGAGCAAATGTTAAAAGCACTAGAGGGAAGTCTAGGGATAGTTACAACAGCTTTAAAGTCTTGCGACCTATCAAGAACTAACTATTACAAGTGGTTAAAAGAAGATGAAGTATTTGCTCAAGCAGTAAAAGACGTTGAGTTAATAGCAAAAGACTTTGTGATGTCTAAATTCTATGAATGTATAAAAGATAAAGTGCCTTCTGTTGTAATACACGGAGCAAAGAACATTTGTGGAATGAATGAAACAAATAGACTAGATGTAACTTCAGGGGGCGAAAGGATTAAAATCAATATAAATCTTGGAGATTAATCCTGAATTTACAAGAACACAAAAGGAATGTTTAAAGTATCTGTTTGACAATAAAACTAAAGAGGTCTTATTCGGAGGGGCAGCAGGTGGCGGCAAGTCTTGGGTAGGAGTCAGTTACTTAATTACTATGTGCCTTCAATATCCAAAGACTAGATACTTAATGGGAAGGTCTAAATTAGATGCTTTAAAAAAGACTACACTAAATACATTCTTTGAAGTATGTCAGGCTTGGAACTTAAAGAGTGGTGATGACTATACCTTTAATGGATCAAGTAACGTGATAACCTTTTACAATGGCTCGGAGATAATACTTAAAGACTTGTTCTTATATCCATCAGACAGGAACTTTGATAGCTTAGGTTCTTTAGAAATAACAGGAGCTTTTATAGATGAAGCAAATCAAGTAACTGAAAAAGCAAAGAATGTGGTAGGATCAAGACTTAGATACAAGCTAGATGAGAACGGACTCATTCCTAAAATGCTAATGACTTGTAACCCTGCTAAGAATTGGACTTATACTCAATACTACAAACCATCAAAGGAAGGAACTATAAGACCTTACAGGAAGTTTATACAAAGTCTAGTAGGTGATAATGAATACATAAGTAAGCATTATGAGAAACAACTATCAGAGCTTGATGAACTAAGTAGACAAAGGCTTCTTTATGGAAATTGGGAATATGATGCAACTAATGATAGTCTTATAGATTATGATGCTATTCTGAATATGTTTACTCAAAAAGGAGTTTTAGGTGACAAATATATAAGTTGTGATGTGGCACGATTTGGAAGCGATAAAACAGTTATAATATATTGGGAGGGGTTATATATTAAAAAGATAAGAAGTATCCTTAAAACGGCTGTAAACGAGGTTGTGGACGAAGTAAAAGCTTTACAACAAGAACAGGCAGTACCATTACGAAATATCATTGTAGATGAAGATGGTGTAGGTGGTGGTGTTAAAGACTACCTAAGATGTATTGGATTTACTAATAATGCTAGAGCTTTAAAAGGTGAAAATTATCAAAACCTAAAGACACAATGCTATTATAAGTTATCTGATCTGATTAACAAAGGACAGGTAGGAATTGATTGTCCTGATATTACTATTAAGAATCAAATCATAGAAGAGCTTGAGCAAGTAAGAATGAAAGACGCAGATAAAGATAATAAGCTACAAATAATACCTAAAGATACTATAAAAGATATAATAGGTAGGAGTCCTGATTACGCTGACGCTATGGCTATGCGTTGCTATTATGAGATAGATGCAAACTATGGAAAGTATTTCGTTCAATAGAAAAGGGGCTGCAACTAATAAGCAACCCCTTTATCAAAACAAGAAAGAATATGAAGAACTCTGCAATAATACAAACTTTAAACTAAAAAACAACTATTTCTATTATATATTATGAGAGTTAAAGTAAAAAAGGAAGGAAAGCAAGAAACTTATAATCTTATTGACTCTTGGTCAGATGTAACGCTTGAAAAATGGCTTAAGATTGTAGACCTTGAAACAGGAAGTAAGACGGAACAAGCAGAAGAAACAATAGCGGCTTTATCTGATATGCCTAAAGACTTAGTAAAGGAACTGTCTTTAAGAGATGTAGCTGTTATAATGGGTAAGATAGCTGAGTTACAAAGTAAACAGGACACGACTTTAAAAAAGATAATTGAAATAGATGGAGTTGAATATGGTATGCACCCTAATTTAGACGATATTACTTTAGGGGAGTATGCAGACATAGAGACTTTTATAAAGAACGGAATAGAAAAGAATATGCCTGAGTTAATGGCTGTCCTATTTAGGCCGATTAAAGAAAGAAATGGCTCAGCTTATACAATAAAGGCTTATGATGGAGACATAACAATAAGAGCAGAACAAATGAAGAAGATGTCAGCAGATCAAGTTCAAAGTTCTTTGGTTTTTTTTTGGAGTTTAGGGAACGAATTGTTGAAGATTTTGCCATTATATTTGATGGAACGGACACAGGAGATAGCGAAGGAATTACAGACGGAAACTTTGCCGAAAGGTGGGGATGGTTCGGAGTAATGTATAGACTGACTAATGGTGAGATAGTAAACTTAGAACGAATATCTAACCTTAGTCTTTTAGAGTGCTTAACTTGGTTAAGTTATGAGACAGATTTAAATTTAAGTAAAACAGTAAAAAGAGATGATAAATAATAAGACGTACAATAATTGTATAAATACCCTCAAAAGTTTGGGTAGTGAACACGAACAGATAGCTACCACAACTACAGGAGACATATACGACATAGACTTAGAAAAGAACACTCTATTTCCTTTGTTTCATATCAATCCTGTAAACGTCTCTACAGGTCAGTCTTCGCTTACTTATAACTTTCAGCTATTTGTAATGGATGTTGTAGGTGAGAGAGAGAATTGGACTGAAGCAAATATACAATCAGCAGACAGACTAAGTAACGAACAAGAAGTCTTGTCTAGTTGCTTACAGATTTGTGTAGACATTATAGGTATAATGAGACATAGTAAATGGCAGGGAGCAGGAGAACTAGACATTGATGATCCTGTTTACTTTACGGAAGGAGAATATACAATAGAACCATTCACTGAGAGATTCGACAACCTTTTAACAGGGTGGGTATTCTCCATTGGAATAGTAGTTCAGAATGACTTTCAAACTTGTACGATACCTGTTGCAAATAATCCAATAGGGAAGTAATGAAATTTAAACTAGGTAAATGGATAATAGAAATAGGATTTTTTAAAATAACAATTCATATACCACATAATAAAAATAACAATAAAAATATAACATAATGGCAGATTTAACAACAACAGTAACCGAATCAGTAGTCTTGAATGGGGCTTTGAGAGGTAACACAAACTCAGTAACCACGACAGGTATTAATAACGTCTTTGAAAGGATAGTAACTTGTGCACATTCTCAGACAACGACTGTAGCAGTATTTGCTGCAAGTCCTCATACTTCAGCAGGAGCAATAGATGTAGACAATGTACGCTATGTAAGAGTAACGAACTTGGATGCAGATGCGACAATAGAGTTAGCAATCGTAACTACTACTACTAACTATCAAGTAAGACTAACAGCAGGAACGTCTCATATACTACCTAGAGCAAATGAATCAGCAATCGGTGAAGTAGATACTTCTCCTGCTTTTGGTACTATGGAAGATATAACGTCTTTACAAGTAAGACCTGATGGTGCAGTTTACAATCCTCAAGTAGCAGTCTTTGTAGCGGCAGTATAATGGACACTCAGAATATAGAAAGGTATTTAAATTCTTTTGGTAAGCAAGTAGTTAATAGGGCTAAGGCTAACTTAGGCAAAGCAAAAGGAGGTAATACTAAATTAGCACAGTCAATTAGATTTGAAGTAGAGCCTGATGCTAATGGGCTTGTTGTTAAATTCTATATGGATAACTATGGAGCTTTTTTAGACAAAGGAGTCTCAGGAAATAAAAAGAAGCAATCTTTTAAAAATTATAAAAACCAAACTGAATCAAGTCCTTACAGTTACACGAATAAACAACCCCCTGCTAATATCCTAGCAAAATGGATAAGTAGAAAAGGGATTAAAGGTAGAGATAAAAAGACAGGAAGATTCATATCTAATATGTCTTTAGCTTTTTTAATAGGTAAGAAAATAAAAAGAGATGGAATTAAAAGCCTTAGCTTCTTTCAGAAACCATTAGGACTTGGAATGAAAGAGTTTGGCAAAGATTTATTAGGAGCAATTACGACAGACATAACAGATAGTTTATCAACTATAAAAGTAAATTAATATGGCAGTATCAATAGAACAAAAACCTTTATATAAAACGCTTCCGATAGGACAGCAAATCATATTTTCAATAGCAGAGCCTACAATAGTAGCAAATAAATTTAAAGTTAAGTTTATAGCTGAAGTATATGTAAGTAGTGCGTCAATTACTTGGGCTGCTGATGAACTAACAGGGACTTTCAAGACTACACCAAATAATGCAGGAGTAGGTATATTTGACCTAAGACCTGTTTTAGAATCATTTGTAAGTCCTGATAACGAGCCTAGCTTTTACGCAACATATAAAGGAATACAAAAGTCTATTACTTCATTTCCTATTCACTTGACAGATAAGTTTTCACTAAGTGATAGGTCGATTAAGTATTTTGCCATTAGATTTAAGATAGAATATGCAGATACAGCAACAGGAGCTGTAAATGCTCCAAGTGATGATACGGATTCAGTACAATACACAATGTTTAACGGAGTGCTACAGTATGACAACGTTCTTACTAAAAGTTTGTTTGGTAATGATTATGGTTATAACTTACAGAACTTTGAGCTTACTGATTCTGATTCTCAGTTTCTAAGTAACGCTCCTACTACTCAGTATGCAAGACTGACAGACTATGGAACTTTACCTTTTTTAAATTTCGTGCCATTAAGTAGTGATGATGTGGATTGGATAACAATAAAATATTATAAGGCAGACGGCTCAACAGCAGCGGCTAGTGAGAATATTTTAAACCAAACTTCTACAGGTGGTACTGCTAGTATAGGAAATTCTAGTACAATGTTAAATTATTTTGGAGCTTTTCCTGCTAATTTACAAAATTGGTCAGCAAACTTTGCAACAGCAGTAGCTAATGACCTAGATTATTATACGGTACAAGCTCAGACTGCTTCATTAAGTCAAGTTTATACTATCAATATCATTTGCCCTAATGAAAGAGGTTATGAAGGAATAAGACTAGCGTGGCTTAATCAATGGGGAACTTGGGATTACTACACTTTTAATATGAAGTCTACAAGGTCTGTAACGACTAATAGAACTTCTTATACTCAACTTGGTGGTACTTGGAATGAAAGCACTTTTAAGATTTCAGATTATAAAGGTGGAAAGAAAAACTTTAGAGTAAATTCAACAGAAAAGATTAGACTAAATACAGACTTTGTTACTGAAGCTGAAGGTGTTTGGTTTGAAGAACTAATAAACTCAACAGAGGTCTATATAGTAAATGGCTTTTCAACAGATGTATCTAATACTATCACTAACAAGTATATAGACCCTGTAGTCTTGACCACTTCAAGCTATGTTAAAAAGACAATAGCAAACGACAAGCTTATGCAGTACACAATAGAAATTGAAAAGAGTAAAATGAAAAGAACACAATCTGTATAATGAGTACACAACTAATTTTATACCCTCAGTATTATCAAGGCTTTAGTTCTACGGCTAATCCTAGCTTTAATCAATATGTAGTTAATGGTATTAATTTTACAGGACTTGATAGCACTACGCTTCATAACACGACACAACCACACCCTTCACAAGACGCTATTACTAATAGTCCTGCTTCAATCTTAGGTAATTGGTATAGATACACAACAACAGGTGGTGATTGGGGTGCAGTTACAGCTCCTGCCTTAGCAGCAAGTTCAATTCTGTTATCAGTAAATGCTGTAACAGCAGGACGTACAGGAGTCTATCAACAGTTATCAGGACTAGCAGTAGGTGCTATGTATGATGTTAAAATACTTATAAATACAGGACAAGTAGGAACTCTTAGTATTGAAATGTATTCAGGTACAGTTATTCAGTCAGCACAACCTTTTAGCTCAAATACAACTTTAATATCAACAACTTTTACAGCAAGTTCTACTAACGATACTATCTTAATAGACTATACAGGAACGGCTGCTTCTATATTGATTGAAAATATTTCAGTTCAAGAAGCAGTACAGACTCCTACTTTGATTTATACAGACTTACAAGATGGGCAAGTTATTTGCGACCTTTACCAAGAAGAAGATATACCCTTAAGCCTTAGTATTGATGACTTCAAGAATGTAGCTGAACAGGTCAAGTCGTATTCTAAGGACTTTAATTTACCTGCAACAAAAAGAAACAATCAAATCTTTAATGATATTTTTGAAGTAACAAGATCAGTAGGAAATTCGTCTGTAATCTTTAATCCTTATGTAAAGACTAAGTGCGTTCTAAAAGAAGATGGATTTATTTTATTTGAAGGCTATTTAAGACTCATAGACGTTAAAGACAAGGAGGGAGAAATAAGCTATAACGTCAATTTGTATTCTGAAGTAATTGCTTTAGCTGATAAATTAAAAGACCAAACATTCTCAGTATTAGACTTTACAGAGCTTGAACACGAGTATAATAAGACAGAAATTAAAAGAAGTTGGAATGATGCAGGTGCTAGTATAACTTATACTAACTCAGGAACTTCAGGTTTTAGAGATACTTACACAACGTTAAGATACCCTTTTATAGTTTGGGATGGAAATACAGATATAACTACAAACACATCAACGGTTTCAGGACCTACACCGAACAATCCTGAACTAACTACCTTAGAACAAGCCTTCAGACCTTGTATTCAATTAAAGTATTTAATCAACAGAATCTTTGCAGACTCAGGTTTTAGTTGGACTTCAGACTTCTTTGACTCTGCTGATTTTGAGAAACTTTATATGGATTTTAATTGGGGAGGTGCTGATGTGCCAACTTTAGGAGCTACAAATACTTTTTCAGGAATATGGGCAAAACAAATAGGAAGCACAATAAACCCTTCAGTATATGCAGGAACTACTTTTACAAATTTAGAACTTTACAATAACGCTACAAATCAGCTTCCGCCTAATTATAGTACTACAACAAATAAGATAACTGCTACTACCACTAACGAACAGTATAATATAACAGCAACTTATAGAATAGAAAATACCTCAACAACTGCTACACAAACAATAGAATGTCAATGGATTTTAAATGGAACAACTGCAATAAATTTAACTCCTCCTTTCACTATACCTGCTTCAAGTTATATAGATTATAGTTCTAATTTTACTAGAGTGTTAAATACAGGAGATACTTTAGAAGCTCAATTTAAAAGAAGTAATCCACTTAGTTCTAACACAGTTAGACAATATGAATCAGGATTAACACCAACGTCTGTTGTTACTTTTAATGTAAATGCAGCTGCCATTGCAAACGGTACACTACTACAAACTCTAAGAGGAGAATTAGGACAATGGGATTTCTTAAAAGGAATTATGACTATGTTTAACTTAGTCTCCTTAGTAGATGAATCAAATCCTGATAATTTATTAATAGAGCCTTACTCGGATGTATTTATAAATAATACAGCAGGAACTAATTTAGCAGCTAGAAGCATACAACACGATTGGACAGAGAAGATAGACGTTTCACAAATGGAACTCAAGCCTTTAACGGACTTGAATAAAAATACAATCTTTAAATTTGTAGAAGATGAAGATGACTATGCCTTTAGGAATATTAAAAATAGTACAAGTGGACATCTATACGGAAGTAAAGAACTAGATGCTTCAGGCTTTACTATATTAGAAGGAGAAAAAGAAATAATTGCAGAGCCTTTTGCTGCCACCGTCTCAAGACCATTATACACTCAATTTGCTAGTTTTGTAGTGCCTAATGTATATTCTAAGAATGATGACGGAACTTATGAAGGCTTTGATAATAGCCCAAGAGTCTTTTATAACAATGGTATTAAAAGTACAGGGGCTTCTTATTATATACCTCCACAGAACGGACTGACTAGTGAAAACCAAACTAACTTCCTACAGTTTAGTCATTTGTCTACAATACCAAGTATCTCAGCTACTACTACCGATTTTGTTTTTGCAAGTGAACAGCTAATAGGACTAGGAGACTCACCAACAGATAATCTTTACTCTATGTATTGGCAGCCCTACTTTAACGAGCTATACAGTCCTGATACAAGGACTATGACTTTAAAGGTAAACCTTAATCCTTCAGATGTAGCAGCTTTTAAATTCTACGATACAGTCTTTATCAAGAATAGAGTCTTTAGAGTGAATAAGATAGACTACAAGCCAAACGACTTGGCAACAGTTGAATTTATTTTAATACCGTAATGGAATACTTAACAGGATATACAATAAAACCTCACCAAATAACAGCAATAGGTGAAGTAACGTTTACTGATGGTACTAATACTGACTTAGGAGCTAATCAAGTTACTTGTGAAGCTTATGGATATACTTATGACAAGACTACAGGAACTTGTAGAGCTTTTAGATACAATACAAACTTAGAAAGAAATATAAGTAATATCAACAACAGTCTGAATGGAGCAGGAAATACTACTGAAGTGGGTTCAAATACCGTTCAGATCAACGGAACTAGGAATACAGCAAGAGGTTTCAACAATAACTGTTTTATAAACGGAAGTCTTAATGAAATAGCAAATGGTGTTAATAATGCTTCTGTCTTAGGTGGAACTTATGGAAAGGCTATTAGGAATAGTGAAATAGTTATAGGTGGTGGTGTGTTATCAGGTGTAAGTCAAACGTCTACCGTACAGCTTGGGGGTACTACAATAAACGCAACTCCTACTAACTTGACGATTCAATCTGATGGTAGTTCTTTTATAGAAGTACAAAACAATTCAGTATTTGGATTTGAAATTAAAGTCATAGCCTTATGTTCAGGGGGAAGTGCAGGAACAGCAGGTGATTATATCTACTTAGAGTTAATAGGAGCAATACAAGTAGATGACGGATATAACTTAGCTATCTCACAAGGCTCTACTACACTAGCTAAAATAGGTTCAACAATAACAGCTCAAGTAGTAGCAGTAACAGACCCTTATATCACAGTAGAAGTTACAGGATTGGCAAATGTAAGTTTAGAATGGTTGGCAAGTGTACAAATAACAGAAAAGAAATTAAGAACGGGAACTTTTTAAAATAAAACTATGGCAAAAGAAGTATTAGAGTTAGAAGTAAAGTCAAATATCAAATCAGCAACGAAAGATACTGATAAGATGGCAGATAGCCTTGATGATGTAAACAAGGAAGCAAAAGAAGGGATTGGCAACTTTACAATGATGGGCGTTTCCTTGAATGGTGTTAAAGCAGCTTTCGGCAAAGTAATACCAATGGCAAAAGCTATGTTTGGTTCTATTAAAGCAGGATTAATAAGTACAGGTATAGGTGCTTTTGTAGTTCTTATTGGTTCACTTGTTTCATATTTTACAAATACAAAAAGAGGTGCTGATAAATTAAGTCAAGCGTTTACTGCTATGGGTGCAGTTATATCTGTAATACAAGATAGACTAAGTAAAGTAGGAGAAGCACTTAGTTTTGTTTTCTCAGGAGAATTTAGAAAAGCAGGAGAAGCATTAAAAGGTACTTTTTCAGGAATTGCTGATGAAATAGAAAGAGAAGTTAAAGGTATGGTTGCTTTAAAGAAAAGAACACAAGAACTTAGAGATGCTGATATGGAATTTATGGTTCAGAAAGCAGCTACTAGACAAGAGATAGAACGAGCAAGATTAATAGCAGAAGATGAAACTAAATCAGCTTCTGAAAGATTAGAGAACTTAAAAAAGGCACTAGAACTTGAAGCAGAAACAACTAAGCAAGAATTAGTTTTAGCAAGGGAAAGAATGGAAGTGCAGAAGGAAGAAATGGCTTTAAGTGAAAATTCAGCTGAAGATGAAGAAAAACTTGCTCAATTAAAAGTAGCATTAATAGAAACTGAAACTGCTTCTATCAAAATGCGTAGGAGAGTTGTTACAGAAGTTAATGCTTTAGAACGTGAAATACTAGCAGAAGAAAAAGCTAGAGTGAAAGAAAAGCAAGATATAATAGATGCTGAGTTTGATGCTATGATAAAAGCAAATGATGAATGGAATAAAGAACAGGAAAGAATAAGAAAAGAACAAGCAGCTTTAGATAAGATTGCAGCAGATAAAGAAATAGCACTAGCTAAAAAAGTAGCAGATGAAAAGATGGCTATTGCAAAAGCAGAAGAAGCTGCTAAAATTGGTTTAGTCAAAACAGGTTTTGGAGTAGCAAATGCTTTAGCAGGAGAGAATGTAGCATTGTCTAAAGGTGTTGCAATGGCTCAAACAGTTTATCAAACACAACAAGCTATAATGGCAGCTATGGGAGCAACATCTGTAGCTGATAAATTACTTCCTTACCCTATTAGATTAGCAAATGCTATTGGAGCAGGTGTAATGGGTGCAGCAGCTTTAGCAAAAATTGCTTCAACAAGCCCTACAGGAGCAGGAGCAAGTGTAGGAACACCTACAGCTTCAGCACAAACCCCTGCACCACAAATGCTATCAGGAGCTTTTGAACTAACAGGAGGTCAAGCAGTAGAACCTGTACAAGCTTATGTTGTCTCTGACGATATAACTAACAATCAAAACAAACTTGCCATTATAAGACGTAGAGCAACAATCTAAAATCAAATATTAATTAACTTTATATATTATATAATATGCCGTGTACACAATGTAAAGAAGGAAAATACAAATGGGGGGAAACAGGAGACTGTAAATATGATACCCTTCAAGAATGTGAAGATGCTAATAGCACCTATGAAGAAATGAAAACCACTTCTATAGTTGAATTAGTAATAGATGAAGACTCAGAGGAGTTGGCTATCGACTGTATTAGTTTAGTGTCAGCTCCTGCGATACAACAGGATTTCGTCTTTTTTGGTAAAGAGAAAAACAACCTGACTTTCGCTAAAGTAGATGAAGATAAGCATATTCTAATTTCTCCCGCTTTAATCCCCGATAAGCAAATTTTCCGACATAACCCGCAGACTCAAGATGACTATTATGTTTATTTTTCAAAAGATACAGTCCGTAAATGTTCTGAGTTATTCTTAAAAAACAATAACCATCATAAAGCTACTCACGAACATTCTGAAAGAGTATCAGGAGTTTTAACCGTTGAGTCTTGGATAATTGACGATCCGAAAATGGATAAATCTACTCTTTACGGATTCTCACTTCCAAAAGGGACTTGGATGGTTTCTATGCGCATATCCAATTCGGAGCTATGGTCTGAAATTACAAGCGGAACTTTACGCGGGTTAAGTATTGAAGGCTACTTCACAGATAAGATGGAAAAGATGTCAGAGAAAGAACCAACAGATCAAGAAATCTTAGAAGCTTTGAATGAAATTATCAGAAAATCAAATAAATAAATAACTATTCTATTATATAACAAACACACTATAAAAAATTACAAATGGATTTAAAAAAACAAATACTAGTAGCACTTGGTCTTGATAAAGACGAAGAAGTAAAGTTGGCTTGGCAGTCAAAATTGGAAGACGGCACTATTGTCGTATCTACAGCAGATGCTTTAGCTGAATCAGTTGATGTTTCTGTACTCACAGAAGACGGAACAACAATCCCTTTACCGATTGGAACGTACAAGACAGAAGATGGTGTAACATTTGTAGTTTCTGAAGAAGGTGTTGTGGACTCTGTATCTGAAAGTGAAACAGAAGAAAAAGAAGAAGCGTCTGAAGAAGTTGAAGCAGCAGATGAAGGTAACTATGTTACGATTGACGATTGGAGAGCTATGGAGGAAAGAGTCAAAAATTTAGAGGATGGAATTGCAGACCTTAAAGAAGACAAAGATGGTGGTGATGACGAAGCAGAAGAAATGACTGAAGAAGTAGCTGAAGAAGTAACTATTGAAGCTCCTGAGCCTTCTGTAAACCCAAAGACTATAAAGACTACAGAGGTTAAAGAATTTTCAGCAGAAGATTATGAAACTTTAAAAGAAGAAAACGAAAAACTTAAAACGGAATTAGCAGAACAACCTGCTGAAGCTCCGATTAACACAAATAAATTTAGTTCAGAAAGACCAACTCCTACTAAGCAAGACTTTAGAAGAATGACTAAACAGGAGAAGTTCTTATACAACTTAAATAAATAAAAAATTAATTAACAAATAAAAAAATAAAATTATGGCGTTTACTACAACATCAAATTTCGCAGGAAAGGCAGCAGGATTCTATATTGCAGCTAGTTTAAAAGAAGCGAAATCATTAGACTTCTTAACTATGATAGAGAATATCAAGTATAAGTCTAATATACAGAGCATGGCAGGTTCATCATTAGTTGTTGATGCAACTTGTGATTTTACAGATGCAGGTACATTAGCACTTACTGAAAAAGTTTTAGAACCTAGAAACTTACAAATCAACTTAGACCTTTGCAAATCTACATTACTTGACTCTTGGGAAGCATTACAAATGAGAGCAGGAGCAGGAGCACCACCACCTGCAAGTTTTGACGACTATGTTATCTCTTATATGGGAGAAATCATTGCACAAGCAACTGAGAATAGTATTTGGAATGGAGCAGGGGCAACAGGAGATTTTCAGGGCTTCTTAGATACTAACGGATATTTACTGCCAACAGGTACTAATGCTGATACAACAGTTATTCAATCATCAGCTTCAGCAGCTTATTCAGCAGCTAATATTATAGCAAACTTACAAACTTTAGTTACTGATATAGCTGCAAATGCTCCTACAATATTAGGGAAAGAAGATTTACATATTTATATGAATAACAAAACTTTCTCATACTATATTTCAGCAATTTCTTCATTCACAGGAACTCCTTGGGGAAGTTTAAATACAATGGGAGATTATGAGCCTGTTTTTGAAGGTTACAGAATCGCAGTTTGTCCGGGTATGGTTGATAATCAAGTAGTAGCAGCTCAAAAATCTAACTTATACTATGGAACTGACTTGCTTTCAGATGCTACTAGAATTACTTTGATGGATATGGCAGCTCTTGACGGAAGCGACAATATGCGTTTAGTAGCTCGTTACTCAGGAGGAGTTCAATCAGGAGTTGGTGCTGATATTGTAAGACAATCGTAATAACAAAAATAATGGGAGTGTGTAAAAGCACTCCCTTAACTTAAAAAATAAAATCAAATGGCTTGTACAGCACTTACAAAGGGGAGGTCGTTAGACTGCTCACGAATTTCAGGGGGCGTAAAAAAAATATTTTTTTCAGTATATGATGAAGATGTATCTTATACTTATGACGCAACGAACCCTTTAGAAATTGATGCAATAGATTGGAACGCTACTACGATTTATCAATATGTTATGCCTCTTGGAGTGGCTAGTATTACTGATACTATTGTAGGCTCTAGAGAAAACGGAACTTACTATCAAACACCTTCTGTAAATATTGTATTAAATAAACTCACAAAAGAGGATCAAAACGAAATTAAGCTCTTGGCAAAAACTAAGGTAAGAATTTTTGCTCAATTAAACCAACAATTAACTAACGGACACGATGTATTTATTGCATTAGGAATGTCTAATGGAATGGAATTAAATGCAGGTACTATGGATACAGGTGCTGCTTTTGGAGATAGAAATGGTTATACTTTGACATTTGATGGAATGGAAGCACTACCTTTTGCTTTCTTAGAGGACTATACTACAACCCCTTGGGATCAAACAGGGTTTATAAATGAAGCTGCAACATTCCCTACGACTTCTTAATTAGTAGTTTTCATATATTCTTGATTAGGGTGGCTTTATTGCCACCTTTTTCTTTATACCAAATAAATAAGAGACTTTTCTATTATATAATATGATACAAGCAATACGAGAGACTAACTTCACGGCTTACATAGAAACTAAAGCAAATAGAATAGATACAAGTGTTGCTACAGCTAATATAAGACACTTAGCTAAATTCATAAACGACTTAGATGGTGCAGTCTTTTACGCTTACGCAACTACGGAGACTATCAATAACAGATATACAGAGTTAGAGTTTACTTATGGAGTTGTTGACGTTTATACAGGCAATCTTAAGTTAATCCCTGCAGGTTACTATAAGTACGAGTTATACGAAGTAAGTTGGATAGGAGCGGTGTCAGTAGCTTTAAACACAGCACCTGCAACAGAACTAGACGTCTTGCCTGTAGCGAATACTAATGGAGTAGTACAAGGACTTGTAGCAATAGGAAAACTATACTTAGCAGAAAAATCAGGAAGTGAGGAAGTGCAGTACACAGAGTACACACCCCCTGCTTCTACTAATACAATATATTACGGACAATAAAACAAAATTATGGCAATAGAAAATGTACAACAGCTCTTAACTGAGCAAATGGGGAAAAACAGATGTGATGTAATAGCAACTACTGCTATGACAAGTAAAGACTATTATGCAGTTCACTTTCCTGTTGAATCAGTTATAGCTTCAATAACAGCAGCTAATGCGACTACAGCAGCAGGTTCGGCTATAGCTAACCTACACACGACAATGGCAGCAGGAACAACTATCTTTTTAAACGTAACAGCTATTACCCTGACTTCAGGAGTGGCTTTATGTTACTATGAGCAGCCTCTATAATGTTAGCACTTAAATTAGGTCTAAGTTTAGTTTCTTCTAATAAAGGAGGTGGTGAGACTTTTTTTTTAGATGAATATAGTGGAGCAGCAGTAGCTTATTCGTTAAGAAAGCTATCATCTTCAATTACTAATGTAATAAGAGTTAGAGAAAGTGGTGCTAATGCAGAGCAAGATTTTACTTCTTCTGAAATTACAGATGGAACACTAACAACTTTTACAGGCTCTAATGACGGATTTGTTACTACTTGGTATGACCAAAGTGGAAATAGTAGAGATGCGTCTAATACAACTGCTGCCAATCAACCTAAAATTGTTAGTAGCGGCTCTTTAATACTATCTGATTTAAGTAAGCCAACCGTACAGTATGATGCTAGTAATGATTTATTATCACTTGCAAGTGATGTAACTTTAACAAGTGATAAATCTATATTATTTGTAGCTCAAGCAGACAGTACTCAAGTTTACTCTGATATACTTGGAGATACTGACACCTCCACACAACATATTCTTATTTATGGTTCTAAGGTGAGATATAAGCCGGGTACAGGAGTCAATGTATCAGGCACAGGCGAAAATAGGGGCTCTAATAAATTATGGAGTTTAATTGTAGATAGTTCTAATGAATTGTTTATAAAAAGAAACGCAACAAGTTATGGTACATCAACAGATGGTGCAGTAGCAAATGATTTTATATTTAGTTGTATAGGTTCTAATTTAACAGTTAATAATCCTGACAACATAACTGAAGTTATAATTTACCAAACTGATAAGTCTAGTCAATTAAGCGATATGGAAACAAACATCAACGACTTTTATTCAATATACTAATGGAAATAAACGGATATAAATACCTAACAGAGCAAGAAGCTATTGATGCAAGGAAACAATGTGCAGACTATTATGGTTTACCAAAGACCCCTGAAGACATAACTTTATATTGGGTAAATTATTTAGAGGCTTCTTTAGATACTCCTATATTTTGGTATATAGTTTTTGACAAGAGTATAGAGATTATCTTAGGACAACCATCATTATTTGATGTAACAGTAGAAGAATTAATAATAGAATAAAATGGAAAATATAATTTCAGTAGATTTAAGCACTTCAACAGCTCCTCTAGTACAAGAGGTTAGGGGGAAGGATTGGATTGAATACGGAGACGCTAATGGCGAATGGAGAAACCTTTACCCACAGTTCTTAATTGACCTTTACTATTCAAGTTCGATAACGGCTGCAATCGTGAACGCTACGGCTGAAATGGTTTCAGGTGAAGACTTAGTCATTACAGATGAAGACGACAGAGATGAAGAAGCTAGAATAAAGCTACAGAACTTTTTAAATAACGCTAACAGTAACGAGACATTACACGAAGTCTTAAAAAAAGTAGCCTTTGACTTTAAACTTCAAGGAGCTTTTGCACTTAATATTGTATGGTCTCAAGACAGAACTCAGATAGCTGAAGTCTACCACATACCTGTTGAGAAAATAAGATGTGAACGTCCTGATGAATTTGGAAAGACTAGAGCTTTTTATGTTTCAGGAGATTGGTCAAACACAAGAGCGAACAAGCCTTATAGAGTTCCTGCTTTTAATGTAAACGACAGGACTTCACCTAATCAAATCCTTTACACAGGGCTTTACAGTCCTAATATGAACTCTTATTATACAGCTGACTATATTTCTTGTAATAATTGGGCGTTAATTGATTCTAAGGTCTCGGAATATCACTTAAATAATATATCTAATGGCTTCACAGGAAGCTTTATGATTAGCTTCGCTAACGGAGTTCCAACGGCTGAAGAACGTAGACAGATAGAACAAAGCTTAGAAGCTAAATTTACAGGAGAAAAGAACGCAGGAAAGTTCGTCTTGACATTCTCAGACGATAAGACTAGAACACCTGACATAACAGCAATAACACCTGATTCACTTGATAAACAATTTTTAGCACTTCAGGAACTATTAACTCAAAACGTTTTAAGCGGTCATAGAATTACGAGCAAAACATTAATGGGCTTGGATAGTGCTAATGGGTTCTCAAGTTCGGCTGACGAATTATTAAACGCTTCTAATTTTTACTTAAATACAGTTGTTCAGCCGTTTCAAGGGCAAATACTAAAAGTATTACACAAGATATTCCAAGTTAATAATATGGATATGCCTGTTCAGTTTGTACAACTTAAACCAATTACAATCCAATTCGATTCTGAAACAATTAGAGATGTTATGACACAAGACGAAATTCGTGAGTCTATCGGACTTGCTCCATTAGACGGACAAGATGTAGCAGAAGACTTTAATACAGAACTATCAACTGAGAAGACTGAGTTAGATGCTTTCATTGAGGAGTTCGGTGAAGACATTAATGAAGATTGGGAATTAGTAGAAGAAGAAGTAGTAGACGGAGAACACCAAGACTTTGACTTTGAAGAAGTTTTGAATGAACTAGCAGGAGAAAAGATAGAACTAGCTTCAACAGGAAGGGCTATTCCTAGTCGTAAGTCTGAACAAGATGGTATATCTAAAAAGTCTTATGACTATTTTAGAGTAAGGTATGTTTATTCAAATGATAATTTCTTAACTAACAAGTCAGGAACTAGAAGAAAATTCTGTCAGCAAATGATGGGTGCTAATAAGTTATATAGAAAAGAAGATATACTTAATATGGGTAAAAAGCCTGTTAATGCAGGTTTTGGAATTAATGGAGCAGCAACTTATTCTATTTGGCTTTACAAAGGAGGACCTCAATGTTTCCACTTTTGGAGTCGTAGAATTTTCAAGACTGTAATAGGCGAGTCTAAGACTACTAAAATAGAAGACGCTGATATGATAGGCTATACTAAGGCTAAGTCAGAAGGCTTTACTGCTAAGAAGAACGATAAGTTAGTAGCAACACCACCACGAAAAATGAAGAATAACGGATATTACAACTAGACTATGGCATACGTATTATTTATATCAGAAGAACGACTTAAGGACTCTACGACTATAGGGCTTAATGTAGACCCTGCACTTTTACTCCCTTATATTAAACAGAGTCAAAAACTTTATGTAGAGACTAAGCTTGGCACAGACTTAAACCAAAAGTTAAAAGACTTAATCGTAGCAGGAACAGTTAATAATGTAGGAAATGAAGCTTACGCAACTTTACTTAACGATTATATATCTGAGATGCTTCCTAGTTTTGCTCTGTATATGGCACTACCTTTTTTAAGATTTAAGATTGAGAATGGAAACATCTATTCAAAGACTTCAGAAACAGGAACAGCTTTATCTACAGAAGAAGCACAACACCTTAGAAATGAAGTGCTTAACACAGGGGAGTATTATATGGAGAGAATGATTGACTATATAAGAAACAATACAAGTAGTTTCCCTGAGTACTCAACGAACACAGGAGCTGATGTCCGACCTGATATTAACTCCTTCTACTCGAATATGAATCTTGAAAGACCAAGACAAGGAACTAGACTGACATTAAGAAACTTCTTAAACGCAGGAGATTAATGAAGAAGCATTATAAAACAAAGCCAATAAACATAACTAAATTAAAGACATACTTAAAAGATGCCATTAAAACAGATAACAAAGGAGATAGGAGAAGTGATAGGATTCAACAGTGTAATACTAAGCGTAACGACCTTCACTAACTTAGAAGTAGTTTTAAAGATACTCTTGTTAGTAGTCTCGATAGTCTACACGGTAGACAAGTGGTGGTTTCATAAAAAGAATAGATGATATGGACATCCCTACTAATAAAAAGCGTAAACTTAATTCAAAGAATCCTAAGTATCAAAAGCAAAATCAAAATGATCTTAAAGTTCGTAAAGAATTTATTTCAGAAGCGAAAGGAGTCAAAGTCTATAAAGTCTACTACCTCTGATTTGGCTTCAATAAACTTATTAATAATACGAAATACTTTTACTAAGGTTTCTACTATTGGTAAGCTTTATTTAAATGGAGAAGAAATCTGTGATACTTTAGAACTTCCTTTTAAAGATAATCAAAGAAGTATTAGTTGTATTCCTGATGGACATTATAAGGCAAGACTAAGACTAGCAAGAGAATCAGCAACAAGAGACTATCTACACCTATTAGTTAAGGACGTTCCTGATAGAGATTATATCTTATTCCATATAGGCAACTCAGCTAAAGATACAAGGGGCTGTGTTCTAGTAGGACTAGGAACTGAACAAGACTTTGTTAAGAACTCAACATTAGCTATGGAAATATTAATGAAAGAAATAATTAATTTAGGCGGAGAAAATATAAATTTAATAATCAAAAATCAATAAAATGCAAAAATGGATTATCTATCAGACACTAAAAAAGATGGTGTCAAGTCGTAAATTTCTATACACAGTAGTAGGAATTATCGTTCAGCTTTTAAGTGATAAGTGGGGAATTGACCCTGCCACTTCACAATCAATTTTATACTCTTTAATTGCCTTAGTATTAGGACAGGGAATTGCAGATATGAATGGAAAGAAATAACAGATACAGATTAAAACCCCACGAGGTAGCTGCCTTACAGAAAATGCGAGAATCTGAAACTAGGAACATCTTAGTCATTGGAGACTTGCACGAACCCTTCTGTTTAGACGGCTATCTTGATTGGTGTTTAGAACAGTACGACATCTTTAATTGTAATCAAGTCGTTTTCATAGGAGACATACTTGATAATCACGCATTTAGCTATCACGAGCCTGATCCTGATGGACTTTCAGCAGGTGATGAATTAGAAAAATCAATCAAAAGAGTTTCTCAATGGTACAAAGCTTTTCCTTATGCTGATGTTTGTATTGGTAATCACGATAGAATGGCTGCAAGAAAGGGAATGTCAGGAGGAATACCTGCTGTTTGGATTAAGTCTTACAATGAAGTCTTAGGAACTCCTAATTGGAATTGGGTAGAATCAGTAGTTTATGATGACGTTCTTTATGAACACGGAGAAGGAGGACAGGCAGCAGCCAAATCTAAGAACAACTTAATGTCCTCAGTCTGTGGTCATACACATACTCTTGCTTATGTACAATGGTTTTGCGGCAAGAAATACAGAGTCTTTGGAATGCAAGTCGGTTGTGGTGTGGACTGTACCACTTATGCAGCAGCTTATGCAAAGAACTTCAAGAAACAATCAATCGGCTGTTCAGTCGTTCTAAATAATGGCACTCTACCTATTAACCTATTAATGCCTTTGTAATGGAAGAAGACATTGGCTTAAGAATCTGTTTAATATATATCCTTATTATAATAGTAGTCCTAGCCTTCGCTTTATAGCACCCCCCCTTACACCTCTAAGGCACTTTCTTTTCTTTTTAACCCCTATATACTAGACAGCACCTAAAGTCTGTCCTAGAGTTAAATACCTTAATTGTTAATAACTTTGTTTATCATTGTGTTTATATCTATTTATTTTTATATCTTTGTCCTAAGTTTAATTAAAAAAAGAATATGAAAAATCAATTTAGAGTAATCAACAGAACGACAGGAGTTGAACAAATCTTTAACTCAGAAGAACTAAAAACATTCTTCTACTGCGAGTACGATAAGCAGACACAAAAAATCAAATACAAGAATCAATGGACTGACTATGCAATCAGTTCTGTTAAACCACAATCAGAAACATTCTTAGAGTGCTTAGGCTTTGGTTGTTTAGGATTAGCAATAATTGTTTTAGTAACCGAAATTGTAACGAAATGGATATAAAAGACGCTGAATATCAAGAATGGTTTAACGAACCTCAGATTGGTCATTGGTCAAAAAAGCCATTAGACAATAAAATAGTACTATGCGAGTATTGGGTTTTAAAGAATGACCCTGATGTAAAAGTCATAGGAACTGAACTACAGGCTTACAACCTATTTACTAAGAAGCTTAAAGAAGATGGGTGGCAAATCCGTTTAGACTATCAAGATGAACTGCTACCTGAATACCTTAAAGCGTATTTAGACAATAATAAGAAACCAATAATAATTAATTTAAAATAAAAAAAAGAATTATGAAAACAGAAGAAAAGATAGACTATTTAATAGCTATTCAAAGTGAGCTTAAAGCTCCAAAGAATCAGTTTAACAGTTTTGGGAAGTATAAGTACAGAAGTGCTGAAGACATCTTAGAAGCAGTTAAACCACTTTTAAAGAAGTACAACTGTTACTTAACTATAACAGAAACCACCAAAGAGATTGCAGGGTATTTAGTATTAAACTCTAAGGTCTCAATATCAGATGGTGAAACCAATATATCTGTAGAAGCACAAGCAGGTATTAATCCTGAACGAAAAGGAATGGACATTGCTCAGTCGTTTGGATCAAGTAGTTCTTATGCTAAGAAATATGCTTTAGGTAATCTCTTTTTATTAGATGACACTAAAGATGCTGATAGTAATAAGGTAAACGAACCTATTGCAAAACCTGAAATGACTACTGACATTTACAATGCTATGCTAGAAGCAATCAATATAGGTAAGGGCAATATAGTATATGAAAAGATGAATAACTATAAAATGACAACTAAGCAATCAGAAAAACTTTCTGAAATGATAACAAATACACGAATTAAATAAATAAATAAAATTATGGATGATTTTGTATTAGATAAATATGTTTTAATATTTAAAGGGGAAGAAATAGATAGAGCTAGAACTATGAGTACAGCTATGTGGTTGCGTAGAGAATATCAATTAGCCTTTAAAGGATTAGTAAAAATAGAAGAAATAGAAAAACAGGATTGGGATGCTATTGATGCGTTTAAAAAAAGTAATAATCAAATAAATAAATAAAAATGGAAGTAACAGGTAAATTAGTAAAGATACTTGACCTAGAAGAAGGTACAAGTAAAGCAGGGAAGACTTGGCAAAAACAATCTATTGTAATAGACAATGGTGGTGAATTTAACAACTTAATAGCAGTAAGTGCTTTTGGTGATAAGATTGATAAGCTTAATAGATTAGAGCTAGGAATGGATGTATCAATTATGTGTAATATTTATTCAAGAGAATACAACGGAAAGTATTATCATAACATAGACGGCTATCTCTTTACAGACCAATCTTCAAATCAGAGAGACTTGGGAGATGAAAACTCACCGTTCTAATGACAGAAGAATATAACTTTAAAAACCTTTGCGACCTCACGACTAGCGTCTTGGGGTTGCCTAAAGGCTCTCTTGCTTTAAAGAGTAGGAAAAGAGAACTACAAGTAGCTAGAGCCATAACAGGGTATATAGCAAGGTCTGAAGAAGATATACATAGGGCAATTATAGGTAAGGTCTTAAACAGAGACAGAAGTCTTATCTATCATTATGAACATACACATAAAGGAAACTATGCTACTTGCCCTGTATATCGAAATGCCTTTAATATAATCTATAAAGCATATAAAGATATAGGTGGAACTAAAGAATTTTTTTTAGATAAGGATTTTATGAAAAGCTACTTACTTAAAAATGGAGTTAAAGAAACTTTAGATTTTAATGTTGTACTAGAGGTAAAAAGTGGTCAAGCTGTATGTGAAATAAAAACTTCTTTTTTTGACTTCTCTAATCAATTAGAAAATGTTAAGTTTGTCCTGAAAGATTATCATTATACAATTAAGATTATTTAATGGAGAAGCCTAACTACTATGCTGTTATTCCTGCTGAGGTAAGATACAACAAAAAGCTAACGCCTAACGCTAAACTTCTTTATGCAGAGATAACAGCCCTGTGTAATATGAATGGAAAATGCACAGCGTCCACACAATACTTTTGTAAGCTATATGAAGTCAGTAGAGCTTCTATTCAAAATTGGCTAAAATCCTTAGAGGATAATAATTATATTAGCCGCAGCGTTACTTACAAAAAGGGTAGTAAAGAAATATTGTCTAGGGTAGTCAAATTAACTGACACCCCTAGTCTAAATATCTCGACAGATAATACTAATACTAAAGTATATAATAATACTAATACTACGTATAGTAATAAAGGGAAACAAACAATGTCTAAATTAGATTCACAAATAAATGCTTGGCAAGAAGCAAAGGAATTATTATGAAATCACTAAAACAAGAAAATATAGAAGAGCTTAAAAAAAAGGTGTTAAATTTATTAGCTAAAACTTCAGTAGAAATAGGACACAGAACAGATGCTAAAACTTTAGCTAGTCTAAGCAAGATATTTGCTCAGGACTTAATACAAGAAAAGCGTTTCGGAAATATGACCTTTAATCAAATTGAAGATGCCTTTAGACTTGGTGTAAGGTTCGGTAAAGAAGAACCTTTTTTAAACATCAGAACTTTTTATCGTTGGACTTATGAGCATAAGAAAGTAATAGATAATGCTTGGTATGAAGTCCACACTTTAGGGAAACCAAAAGAACAAACTTTATATTATCAAGAACCTTTAAAACAAATAAGATGAAGTTTGAAAACAAAAAGAATAAGCTAAGAGAAAAAGAAACTCTACAAACTTTTTGTAAGCACTTTGATTTAACATTTGACAAACATCCTGAATACGCACATATAGACGCAGCACTTTATAACAAAGGAAGACTAATAGGGTTCGCCGAAGTAAAGGGAGTTCATAAAAATATAGAAGACTCTAATGACGTTATAGTTTCAATGCGTAAGATCGTAAGAGGGCAAATGCTACAAGTTCAAAGCGAAAAGATTGTCGCTATAATTTGGGCTTTTAATAACGCTTTAGTCTATGAGAGAATAAACAACCTAAGGGGAATCTTTTATTACGGAGGTCGTGCTGTTAGAGAAGGTAGTACATTTGACCAAGAGATGTTAGTTAAGGTATTAATTAAAAACTTAATTAGAATTGAAAACAGTTAATAGTTTAAGTGGTGGCAAGACATCAAGTTATATAGCAGTGAACTATCCTGCTGATTACAATGTATTTAGTTTAGTGAGGACTAATGATAAACTTTGTGAATATCCTGATAAGAAAGTTAGACAAATTGTATCTGATTTAATAGGTTGTGAATTTGTAGGAACAACTGAGCAAGATAATATAATAAAAATTATGCTTGACTTATCTGAAAAAGTTGATATTGATTGGATTACAGGTAAACCATTTGAAGATATAATTAATGGCGATTGGAATAAAGGCAAGAACGGAAGTCATTATCTACCTAATATTATGGTGAGATATTGCACTACTCATTTGAAAATGAAACCGATATTTGAATGGTGGGAAAAGGAATTAAACGAGATTTGTGAAATGAGAATAGGGTTTAGAAAAGGAGAAGAAAAAAGGGCTGAAAGAATGAAAGCAAAACTTAATGAAAGTGGAACGGAAGAAATAAAAATAATTGTAGGTAAACACGATAACGGAAATAATAAGTGGGGGTTGGTTGAATGGAGAGTACCAAGATTCCCTTTAATTGAGGATGGATTAAAAGCTATAGACATTGAGAATTATTGGAATAAAAATAAGTGGGTAGGGTTTGAAAAAGGTTACTATAATAATTGTGTAGGGTGTTTTCATAGAAGTCCTCTTTTCTTAAATAAAATGAGCCAAGAGCATAAGAATAAAATGGAATGGTTTGCAAGAATTGAAGAAGAAAATTCACCGAATACATTTCGCAAAGATGTTACGTATAGAGAGATAATGAATTGGAAACCACAAACTGAATTATCTTTTGATGATTTTTATGAGTGCGATTCAGGATTTTGTGGACTATGAAAACAATCAGTAAATTAAAAAAAGAACTAGACAAATGGTTTAGTCTTTTCATAAGACTTAGAGAATCTACTAATGAAGGTATTGTACAATGCTTTACCTGCTCAAGGATTAGTCATTACAAGTCAGGTATGCAGAACGGACACTTTCAAAGTCGTAGACATCACTCGACAAGATGGAACGAAACCAACTGTCAAGTACAATGTGTTAAGTGTAATATGTATGAACAAGGGGAGCAGTTTCGTTTCGGTATAGGGTTAGATCATAAGTACGGTGAAGGAACTTCTGAAGAATTAGAGTTCTTATCTCGAACAATTATGAAAGTTAGCCGTATAGATTATGAAGAAAAGATAAGTTATTACAAAGACCTTGTTGATAAATTAAAAAAAGAAAAGGGAATAGAATAAAAGTTTTCTTAAATTTGGCAAATGATAAAGCCAATTTATGCAAGTGAAGAACACAAAGCTATAATTGAAGCCTATTTAACAATGTGTCAAGAATTTGCTAAAGACGTTAGTTCAAAAAGTAGATACTATAACTACTTAGATGTAGTAGAAACTATCTTGGAGTATTCAAATAATTACGGAACAGGAACACGAGAGAATAATTGGTACGATTGGCTAATGATAATACCTATAAACTTATCAGTTATGACTAATGGTTTCTTTGCAGGAGTAGAGACGAATAAGAACAGAGCAGTTATAAGAGCTTATAAAGTAGTTTTAAACGAGATGGTTGGAGAAGTGGTAGATAAGATAGACAACCTAAAAGAACCAAGTGAATAAAATCTACTTAGAAATATCAAAGCTAAGAGATAAATTTAAGACAATGTGTTTTGGACTTACTAAAGATAAAGTACAAATTGATGATGCTGTTCAGGAACTTTATTTATATTTTCTTCAGATGAATCCTTTAAGTCTTAAAAAAATATACGACAAAGACGGACTAGATGGAATAACAAGGTATGGTGCAGTTGTTTTAAGAAGGTCTTTAACAAGTATAAGAAGTCCGTTTTATTATAAGTACAAGAAATACTACAGAAATATTGACTACCAAGCTTCAGATATTACATACACACTTACAGAAAGCGGTGAAGAAAGTAATCCTAAAAATCTTTACAATATACCTGAAGAAGTTGTAGAGAATATAGGATTTAAAAAACTAGACAAGATTGACTTAGTTTTAAACGACTTATATTGGTACGACAGAAAAGTCTTTGAGCTTTATTACTATGAAG
>Ga0255047_10000657_pt1 | contig 28112 bp, 30 predicted proteins | sample JV7_2_1_MG_FD_183640 | JGI IMG/M metagenome (GOLD analysis project Ga0255047, IMG submission 183640) | Seawater microbial communities from Jervis Inlet, British Columbia, Canada - JV7_2_1 | ecosystem: Environmental > Aquatic > Marine > Inlet | place: Canada: British Columbia | collected 2016-10-06
ATACTTATTCGGGCTACAAGGACGGAAGTGACTTAGCCTACAATGGTATGCTGGAAACCTTGAACGCCCTCACCCGCCTGAAGGCAGCAGAGGCGGAGGTGGAGAGTTGCCAGCAGATATTAGCCGACCGCGTTGGCCCTGACATTGCTGCCATTAATGCTTTGGAAGCTGAAAACGCAGCCCTGCAATCCCGCCTGACCGTGCTGGTGGAGGCGACAGGTGCATTGCCTGACGAGTGTATAAATGCAGAGAATCAACTTTGGGGAATCAAAGGTGCTGGCATGGCAAAGCGAACAATCAAGGGCATTGGTGACTGTATCAATAAAGCACTTCGCGCAGCAGCAGAGGGGGGTGAGGCATGAGTGACGAGTGGTATTACCCTGACAAAGACCCACTGCCCGAAGGGATACGGGTGGAGGAGAACCCATACATAGACATGAAGTGGTTGCGGGGAATGATGGTCAGTCGCATGGGCATGGGACTGATGCAGTCAGGGGGCTACGACTTCAATACTAGCTGGCAGATACCTCTCAAGATTTCAAACCAACTAGACATACCGAGAGGCCAACAAAAGTTTGTAGACGAGTGATCGTTAGTAACATTGTGCAATGCGTTTAGGGTGGTGTAAATTTTTTTGGGAGGGTTTTGTGATGGTGATGGACCGAGGTTGGGAAGTTGTTGCCGCGCTGAACAGTAAGCTGTCTAACATTAAAAGACTTGTCGATGAACAGGCAAAAGATGAAGGGTTATGGTTCATTGCAGAACATGCGCCCGAGGCATACTTGCAGCAGGAGTTGCGAAAGTTACATGCGTTGATCGAAGAGGAGGTCTAGAAAAGCTCAACGTCCCAGCCACCACCGTCCTTCTTTGGCTTCTTCTTGATGGCTCGCCACCTGAAGTAAGGAAATTTTTCACACGCGCACTTGATCTTTACGCGAGCATCGTCCTGCCAGAACCCCTTGACCTCATGGATTTCAATTTCCCCTTCCTTGTTCACAACAAGGAAGTCAGGTGTGTAGGTACACTTATGGTCGTTGCCTATGCGAAACTTCAGCGGCTCAAATTGCCAGTCGTGAATCTCACCCTGTTGCAGTAGTGACTGCAAGTACCAAGCGTACTCTTGCTCGGTCCCATTCATTCTGTCTAGTTGCTTCTCTGTAGTGACTGCCTTGGTCACTCGTATGCCCACACCTCCACCTGTAGTGTCTTCACTCCCCATTGTCTAGCCTCCCTGTCTGCTCTGCGTCCGTGCATCAACACGTCTAGTCGTTTGTGCTTAGTGATTCTATCACGCGGGACCGCCCAGCCATAGCCGGGGATCTTTAGTTTGAATTTGTGGTAGTCCACCTCCCCAAACTTAGACAACTCCTCATGCAGGAAGCGCCAGTTGTAGGGGACAGCTACGGTCTTGTGTCCGTGCGTCACCCATGTGTCTAGCTTGGGGTAGTTGAGTCCCCCGGTATGAAGTCGCCCTCCGGGGAGAAAGTTGACGGATGCGTACCGCCTCCCCCACTTGTGTCCATCGGCATCTTTGTGATAGGCGCTGACCCTAAACTCACGGGTGTAACGGAGACGCCAAGATTTGTCTCCAGCCACGTTATCCTTTCCTCTAGACTCATCAGCAATTTTAGCTGCTCCGTCTCGCGCTCGATTGTGTCCCTTATCTGATGGGCCATCTTCTTCAGGTGGTAGTTCTGTTCCGCCAGTGCCAACACTGTCAGGGGATGCTGCTCTCCAAACTCCATCGCTGCGCTCCTTTATTTGATTCGTTTCTCTGATGTATCCCGCCGACCAGAAACAGGCGACTGAAAGGACACTCGACACCACGAGCATAAGCCGTCCCCACCCGATGATGGGTGGTGGCTCCTTGGTATTGCGTAAGTACATATCAGACATACACACTCCCCCACTAAAGGACTTGCTTGCCCCTCTTCCCCGGCACACATGATTGTGGACCGAGCAGAGGTTCAAGCTCTTGGAAGGTTATGCGGTGTTCGTAGTAGTCTAGCCATGTTCTAGACAGGTACTCAACCACACCTTCAACTGTTGGGTCACGCCCAAGGTCTTTGTACGATGATGACTGTAAGTAAATTTCATTCATGGACTCCTCTACATACGAGGCTTGTGTAGTCGTGAACCACTTGAGCTTGCCAGTGTCCTTGTCCTTCACCACGCTGAAGTCTTCAGCGATTCGGCGTAGGATATTAGACTCGACCTCGGTGTACTTTTTCAGGTAGCCCCAGCCTTTGTTGTCTGCGTTCTCGCAGGTACAGCCATAGCGCATGGACAACCACTGGTCTGTCTCTGACCTCCACGCCACAGCATGTAGACACCCTTGGTCATCACACTTCTGGCAGAACACTACCTTGGTCTTGTACCCGTCGCGCTTGATGCGCTCTATGTGTGAGCGTATGAAGTGCGGGATGAATGTGGCAACGTCACTCTCCATGATCTCTGATCCTGTCTGCCAATGCCTCGCCACGCTCTACCCACCTGTCCATGCAGATTTCGCACTGGCAGTCATCATCGCCAGAGCATGTGCCGTCTAGTTGGGCAAGCAACTCAGGCTCGGCCAGTTGGACAAGTTCGGCTAGGTTCTCAGCCTGTTCGCGGCTGATGCCTATGGTCGTGACCAGCTTGTCTTCCTTGAGTGTCTTGACTACCCAGTCAGCCCACCCTTCCAGCGTGTCTATTGCGTCACTCACTCTATGCCCTCCATCACACGCTGCCCTTCAACGTCCTTGATGACACGCTTCTTAACAATCTCCACCTCAATAGGCTCCCCCACTAGCCACAAGACTCGATAGACCACATTCTCTGCGGCATTATTTTTGATCCATCGCATAGCTGCGGCAGCATCCTTGAACCCGTCCTCCTGTATAAGCAGACTGCCAGCCTCGACTATCCTCGCCACGCAGCACTCTTTACTCACCCTTGTCTGACCCATTGCGCTCCTCCTTCTTCTTTTCCAGCCTCATGTCTGGACCCTTCAGTAGCACCAGATCACCACCTGCGATCCGTGATGCTATCCGTCCATCGAACCTCTCCGCCAGATCGTCCGGCAGTAGGTTGGTGGTGATGATCGTCTTGAGTCCCCAGTCGTTGCGGGTGTCGATGATGGTGTATAGACACTGGACTACGAAGTCCGTGGTCTTCTCGGCACCAAGGTCATCCAGTATCACCAGCTTCTCGGTTGCCTTGATGCGCTTGAGTTGGTTGTCCAATGCCTCAAGGTCTACACCTGCTCGGGTCTGCAAGTCTAGAACAAGCTCGGGCACCTTGTAGAAGTGGAAGGCACGGAACTTCTCTTGCCCCCAGTCTATGACTGAGAACTTACCTGTCTGCTCCCACTGCTGTATGTAAGCGTCGGCCATGTCGAACGTGGCACGCTTGGCAATGGCGAATGCTGCTCTGGTCTTCCCGGTTCCCGGCTCACCTACCAAGGTAAGGAGTCCAGTGTCGTTGGCATACCAGTCGGCCACCTTCTCTTGGGCTGCCTCGGTCAAGTCTACACTCTTGGCAGCGTGAAACTGGGGAGGGATCTTCAGCTTCCGTAGCTCGTCTGACTTGTGGAGATTGACCAGCACTCGGTTGCGCTCGTCCTCGCCCATGATCTTGAACTTCTCGCAGCAAGCATCACAGATGTTGTAGCTCCGCTCGGCGTCGAAGGCATAGGTGCCTCCACACTTGGAGCATCTTGCGTGCCTCCCCACTGGAGCCTCTGTGCGCCCCTGTGAGGGCGTCGGCAGGTGAATTGAGCTGTCGTTACCCGCCAGCCTAGATAGCTTGTCATCTTCCATCGTGTGCGCTCCTAAAGCCCAAGGGCTTCGTTGTAGTTTGTCTTCGTCCCTGTATTGCCACGCCGCTTCCTTGTTTCCTCGCTTTGACTCTGCTGTCGGGCGAACCAACTGTTCAGAAAGCGGGGTCGGTCCTTCTTCCTGTTCTTCTTGTTTGCCATCTCCCACATGTGGGCCTTGCGCATCTCCGTGACTATCTGCACGTTCGGGTAGGTCTGTATCCAGCCCGACCGCAGACTATCCCAGTTATCACAGAGCGTCCTGTCCTGCTCATATAGCTCCAAGCCTACCAGATCCTCTGGCACTGTCGCCCCCTTATGGGACGGTACGGGGAGTGTAGTGTCCCCGTATGGGGAGTCTTCAGCCTTCACCCAACCCTTCATCCGGGGGTGTTTTGATGCCACTCCCACTACGTGTAAGCACTTTTCCTCTGTCAGCATGACTAGACATGCTTGTTGCAAGGATGTAAGTGCTACCTCCATGCTTCGGGCATCCTTGTGTAGCGTCTCTGACAGACTCGTTGCCGTGTACCACGGTGGCAGAATCTCTTTGCGCTCCTTGACGGCCAAGCACCAAAGCTCCATTTAGACTGTTTGGGTATAGGGGGACAGGGTAAAGAGCCTCGGATCGGAGAGGATGAACTCCACGTCGATACGGGCATGGAGTGCGTCCCCTCTAGCCATTCGGATTCGCCTTGTGCGCTGCCTCTGTAATGACTTCGTTCATGGCCTTGTACAGGGTCGCCAATTCCTCACCAAACTCATCGTCTCCGCCCAACACCTTCTCGGCGTAGAGGTGGGTCAAGACGAAGAGTCTATCGGCCACCTCCAGCGCACCATCGAACATGCTCTTGACCAACTTGTCGCCGCATTTCTCGTGTCCACATGGCGGCATGGTCAGGCCACATAGTGAGGTGTACGTCACAGTGAGGTGCCCCCCACTCTTCGTGCCCTCGTAGCGCGTCTTCTCGTCTTTTACTGCCTTCACCATAGTCCTCTCCCAAGGAAAGAGCTAGGGTGCTTGCCCCTCTGCTGGGGAATGGCCGGATGGGGGGTCAAAGCCGATGCAGCCATAGCATTGGGGCTCGCACCCCAGCAGAGTGTCTAGAACGGGATGTCTTCCTCACCCGGAACGTCTTCTTCCGTCTTCGGCATGGTGATCTTCGCACCCTCTGCCTCGATTGGATCTTTGATGTAGTCCACTACCTTATTCTTGGGAGGGAACTCGTCAGACATTTCAATGCCCAGCTTGACTCGGCCAGCCTGTCCAACACATGCCGCGCCTTCGATCTGCCCGCTGTCGTATGCTTCACTCATGCCAAGCGAGTAGAGGAAGTGCTTGAACTTGTACTCCATCCTCCCACTCAGCAGTATGTAGTCAGTCACATAGCTGGGCTGGCCTTCGTCATCGAACACACGGATAAATACCTTGAACATATCGTTGCCAGCTTTGGACTGCGTTTCCTCGCACTTGACCACCTCGTAGTCGTACTCGCCGCCTTCAAGCAAGCCTGCCCTTGCAAGCTCCTCGTCTGTCTTTGGTTGGAATGTCTTCATTTCTTCGCCTCCACTTTCTTGATGAGGTATTCGATGCACTTCTGAATCGCTTCGCTGGACATCTCGCTGAAGTCATCTGCCTTGGCCTTCTTCAACCACTTAGCTATGACATCCTCGGGGACGTTCACCGTCTCGATCCAATGCTCGACCTCACTCAACTGCTCTTCTGTCGCCATCTTGATAGGGGTGACGCTTCCCTCGATTACTTCTTTGCCGTACTTGTCAGCGAAGTCTAGATATGACCAGTCAAACAACTCGCCATCCTCAAAGCCTTCGATGCGTGTTTTCTTTACCTGTGACTTGCGGCTCGCCCCTTGCTTCGTGACTCGCAGCACCAAGTCCAGTTCGTACTCTAGCTTCTCCCAGCCATCAAACGTCTGTCCAATGACATCGCCATTCAACCACTGGTCTTTCTCGTGGCAGATCAGGATGACGTTCATGTCCATCTTGTCTAGCCATCCGACTAGCTTCCGGGTGTTGTTGATTGCTGGCTTCTTCTCGGCACCGAACGTCTTGGTCATGTCTCGGCCAGCCGCTTGCATCGCAGCGTACTCGTCGCTGATGCTTGTGTTGTACAGCTTGGTATAGCTGTCGATGATCAGCGTCTTGAACTTGTGCTTGGTAGTTGCAAGGAGTTTGGCCTGTTCAACTACAGTGTTGAAGTCTTGACTGCCTTGCTCCGGTCCCATGTAGGTAGCACCTGCTGCGATCAGCTTGTCTCGGTACTGCTTACGATTGGCACCACCCTCTGTGTCTACATAGTAACAACCGGGGAAGTCTATACTTGCCCATGTCTTACCGACACCTGCCTTGCCGTAGACAATTATCTTCGGCTTCGATTCCTTAGCGTCCTTGGGTTTTATCCCAGCCAGCTTTGCCACACTGCGCTCCTTAAAAAAAAAGAAACCACACACCATAGGGAAGCCTCACAGGTTCTAGTAGGTCGTGACCACCAAACCTTTGTGAGGACATTCCGAGGCCGTTACGCCATCGGCTGCGTCCTTGCTGCTTGCACCCTTTACGCTTATGAAATTACGACCTTGCAGTCTTGCACTCTTGAAACTTGCTCACTTGAGGTGATGTCTTATACAGCGGGATTTGAACCCACAACCTCATCCTTATCAGGGATGTGCTCTACCATTGAGCTACGTACAAGGGTTAAGTTATTTATGAAATAACGTATCCTCGTTTGAGCCTGAGTGTTAATTTCTCGTCGCGCTTCAGGCGTCAGCGACTATTCACAGTTTCCCAGTTTTTCTCCTTACGGAGGCAAGCCTGTTTCCGGGCCTGCTATCTCCTATGGTTGCGGCTTCAGGTCCACTCAAAAACAAAAGGGGAATGTGCCGTAATGCTCCACTCCGACAATCAACAATCTCCGGCTAGGTCTGTAGGCTGGTGAGGCCGATCTGTAACGACATTCCGCAGGCAACTACGCTCATGTCCAGCACGTAGCAAGTTGCATCCCCCATAAATCAATCCACCAACTGCGTTGTTGCATTGATGACTTCTAGCGTCTGGTTAATCAGATGCGGTTCATCACGCAGGGCATCCAGTTGCTTGTCCCGTGCTTTCGGATCGTAGTACCTCCGAATGTTGATGACCTTATCCTCGGCACCGGGAGTCGAAGCTCCCAAGTGAAGGTTCTTGTCTAGCCTCCGGTCGTTCAGGCAGGCAAACGCTCTAGCATGGAGACTAGACAACTGTGTCCGTCTAGCGATCCACTCTGTGATAGTGCGCTCTATGGCGTTGTCGCCAATGGTGATCGTCACCTTCGTTTCCACGTTCGTCTTTGTGAGACGCCGCTTCAGGTCACAGATTTCATGTACAGAGTCGGTGTGAGACTGGACCCACTCCTGTACTTGAGCGGTCTGCTCGTCGGGAGTGCCGTAGACAGGCTTCTCGATATCGTAGTCAGCACTGTGCTTGCTGATCTTCTCTTCCAGATTGCCGCACTTCTCCATCAGACGCTTGATGTCCCGCATTCCCTCAACGATTGTAAGTTCCCGTACTGTCATGTTGCGCTCCTTGCTGCTTGCTGATCGGGTTTGGCCCCTTGCCTCCCCCACCTCTCTCTACGTTATTAACTTCACTATCGTTCAGTTAATAACTATAGAGAGGAGGGTACGTCGAGTTTTTTTCGACGGACCCTACTTCTTTTTTTTCGGAAGGTTTGACCGCTTCGGCTTCTTAGCCTTGCGCTTGCTGTATGCCATGTTCACTCCCCAGTGAGTTCAAAGTACGACGGGGATTGCTCCACGTCAATTAGTTTCTGCTGCGCAATGCCTCAATGACTGCGCCTTGCGTCTTCGTGTTGTCACGGATGACCTCGCGGTTCGCGTCGGACTCCTTGACTAGAGCAGCAGTGAGCGCGTCGAGCTGCTTGCGCCCATCACCACGCTCACTTCTCTGTGCCTTGAGGAACAGAATTACGATAGCGATGTTCGCTACAACAGCCGAGCCGCTACCAAGAAGTTCAATCATTGTCGGGTTCATCTCTAGACTCCAGCCCCATTCTTCTTGATATGGCGTTCCGCAACTTTGCGCGAAGCAAAAGACCCAGCAACCTTACCAGCAGCAGTGATAGCGGGGACGCCGAGAAAGGTGCCAGCCAATAGCAGCACACCCTCCAGCAGGCCAAGCCCACCAAGGCCCTTGCTCTGCATGTCCTTGACTTGCCGGATCACTTCGCCAGCTTCATTGACAGTCTTGGTGATGACCTCAGTACGACCCAGAAGGTCGGCCAGTGAACAGCCCGAGAGGGCACCAATAGCGACACCACATAGCACTAAAGCACATAGTCTAGACTTCATTTCTTGCGTTCCTTTTTGAATTTAACGAACAGTTTTCTGACCTGTCTGATCTCTAGGCGCTCTGCTTTTATCATAGAGTCTAGAGTCTCGAACTCTTTCTTGAGTTGGTCGGGATCGAGGTTTGCCTGACGCCTCTTCTTTTTCTTCAACGCTTGCAGGTTACGCACGCGCTTGTTCTTGTTCAGTATGAAGAACTTGTAGCCACGCTCGGGGTCTACCTTGTAGGTACGGCCACCACCGAAGAACTGCACGAACCGCTCAACCTCGGTAAGCTCCAGCCTTCCGGGACGATTCTTGCCGAAGATGTTGAACGGGTTCAGCTTGTCTAGCTCGTTGATAGGACGGAGCTGGCGCAACAGGTTCAGGTTCTTGCGCTTGATAAACCCGCCAATGCCTACCTCGTCTAGGTTCATCTCTATATCTGTACCGGGGATCTTCACCTTGTCGGCTAGGTAGTACGCAGACTCACCTTCAAATCGCTCGACCTCTTGTCCAGTGAAGAAGCTGTGGTTAGCGATGTTCTCGATAGGTGCCTTGAGGGGTCCACCCATGTTACGCAGCAGCGTTTCGCCAGCCGACTTTATGGCTTGCGATGGATCGCCAGCGAAGAATCCCTTCGCCATCTTAGCAACGTCACTAAGGTCAGCAGAGGAGACGAAGTTCTTGATCGTAAAGAACTCAATAGTCCCGTCCTTGTTTACCTTGGTCGGGATGCCTAGACCTTCCTTGATGAACTTCCTCACCAATGGGCGCGGCACCTTGTTAGCCTCTGCGTCCCGAGTGTACTCGATAGCCTTGGCTACATGAGACATGCGGTGCGGGTTGGTTATAAGCTCTTGGACTTGGAAGGGGACGTTGTTGAACGACCACTTGTAGAAGGGCATGACCTGTCCAACTCCGCGTCCGAACTTGCCGAAGTCGCGGCTGTAGTCAAACAGGTACTTGTTCACTCGTTGTGCTGCTGCCTGCGGGAGCAAGCCCTTGTCTAGTCCGTCTATGAATAGTCCAACGCGGCTCCAGTCCTCCACGACCGTACCAACGGCACGGTTAGCGCGAAGCATAAAGAAGTTGTTGGGGTCAGCCGGATTCAAATTCTTCAAGGTGTTGATGACCTTGTTGGACTGACTCTTGCCGACCATGCTCAACGATGCTTGTCCAGCCTCTTTGAGTGTGTCAGCAGCGAAGCCGCTACCCTTTATTCCGAAGCTATGCAGCCAGTCAACGATGTCACGGTTAGAGACGGCACGACCACCAAGCTGTGTAGTCCCACTCAGGAATGCTTCATCACGCGCTTTCCACATGAACTCCATAGATGACTGGAGGTGTACTGGGTTCGCGTCTGCAAGGTGGTAGTGGACAAGGTTGCCCACCGTATTTCTTGCATGGAAACCAAATGCCAGAACTGCGTAGCCCTTCCACAGGGACATAGCCCACTGATAGGTACGTGCCACCCTGTTCAAGAACTGGGGCGACTGGAACGCAGCAGACGTTTCGTTAAGTGCACTTGCAATAGGGGTCGGCACCATGACCACTTGCACGCCGCGCTCTCTAGCTTCCTTGCGTGTGATCTCTCGACCCTTGCGACGTTCAGCTACACGCTTGCGGATAGGCGTCAGTCCAGACCCGCGAATGGCACGGTTGTTTACTGCTGCTACAGTGCGTGGGTCTACAACTACAAGCGCCTGCTCTGGAGCTTGACGTTCTAGGTTTTCCTTAACCGCCTTGCGCATCTTGAACGGATCACCTTCGAGCTTCAGGGTTGTGTTGTCCTGCTGCCGGATGACGCGGCCAGTAAGACCGTCGATCATGGTGTTTCTAGACGTGCCGATACTGCCACCAATAGTGACCATCGACATGCCCGGATTCTCAGCAAGCAGGCGTTGAATTTCCTCTTCCGTATGCTTACCGATCTGCACGCCGATCATCTTTCCGTTGGCGTCACGCTTCGCAAAGGTGCTGACCGTTTCGATCACATACTCTGCGCGGGTACGAACTTCAGCCGAGCGGTTGACACGCTTAAACAATGCCTCGATAGGCTCGTCTAGTTCAAACCACTGACCAAGCGCAGGCTCGCGCTTGAGGATGATGTCCATTGCCTTCTTCTTCTGCTGCTTAGTCAGTACATGACCGAACGAGAAGTTGCCCTCACGCATAGCTTGCTGGATTTGTCTAGAAGTCATCTCCCCGAGGGAGCGGTGGTTGGAGTTCTTGAACCATTCACCGTAGCCTTTGACGCCAAGGAAGAATCTATGCAGCTCCTCTTTGGTTTCTTTAGCCAGCTCACGAGCAAAGTAGCCTTCCATGATGTCATCAATCAAGTCTAGATCAGCCTCCATCGTGGCAAGCGTTCTCATCTGCACGTCGATGAAGGTTTTCAGCTCCTCAAATTCTTTGGAGAGTGGCAGCCTAGCCATCTCGATCTGTCCACCACCCGGACCACGCAACAACCACACGTCCTTGCCTGCTTCGTTGACCATGTGTTCGCGGCTGGTGTCTATGGTTCTGTAGAAGTTCTCAAAGAGAGTGACGTTTGCCAAGTCCTCTTCACGCCTAATGACCTTGCGTGCTGCCTTAACCGCAGTCTTGGGAATGAATGCTTTGTTCAGTGGGTTGAGGACTGCGCCATCCACGACCTGCTCCCAATCGCGGAGCAATGCTTGTGCAGTCCTACTCTTCTTGGATGCAGTGCCAAGCTCACGAGCGAGGATGTCAGAAATCTTTTCAGGATCACCCTTCGCCTTTTCAATTCTGTTGCGCACTCTCTTTGCCAGCTTGGAGTTTGCTCCGATGCCAGCCTCGTCTAGGGAGTGTCTAACCAAGTCTTGCAGTGCTGTGTCGTCATCAATGACACGACCGAATTCTTCAAGGGGAGCCTTGGATGCAGCGAACGAAGTCTTGGCTGCCTCAACAGACATGAAGTCTTCTGAGATTTTCAGCTCACGACCAGCCACGTCCTTGGAGTTGCCAACGATGTGAAGCATTAGACGTTCACGACCCATAGCCGCTTCTTCGATATCGTTTGCCGTCTTGACCACATGGTTGATCTTTGCTGTGCCCTTTTTAGCGATCACTTCATCGAGCTTTGCAATTAAGTCGGAACGCTTTGTGACTAGACCCTTTGCTCTGCCCAGCTCTTTTGCTGTGGCCTTCTGGAATCCGGGGAAGAACTTGCCTAGCTCCTTGTCCGTCATCGCCGGGATCGCAACCTTGGAGTGGGGTGCCCCATCCTGTGCAATCTTGTTGACACGATCAACCAAGCCCTTGGCCTGCTTCCTAATGTCCTTGAGGTTCAGGTCAGGGTACTTTGCCTTCAGCTCTTTGAGCGCAGACTTACGCAAAGCCTGAAGCTGCCCGCTCGTCTTGCGATTACCAATGGAGTACAGCAGTGCCTCTATGTCATTATCGAAGACAAGCGTGCGTCCAGTGCCAGTCTTACTGCCAAGCCTAACGACAACCTCTGCTTGACCAGCCTCATTGCGCATAACTGCTGGCAGGTCTAGCTGCGCCTCACGCAGTACAGTCGGTGTAGTTACTTTGCGCTTCGGAGCCTTCGGCTTCTTGAATGCGCGTGCAGCTTCTTGCTTGGCAATTGCTCTCAGGTCGCCCGAGGTTCTCAGCACCCTTGTGGGTACTGTCTCCCCTTCTCGAAGCGCGGCCTTGACTCCATCAAACCATTCCTTCTCGCCAGCTACGCGGCCACCAGCAAGAACTCTGTCGGTGTATTCCTTGCGAGTGAATAGCCAAGGGGCTGCCTCGGGCACATCGTCTAGAGTGTGCGCTGGTACATCGAAGCCACTCTTCTTCGCGGCGACAACACTTGCACGCCATGCGTCTTCGATGTTGGGTGCAAGCTCAGTCTCCCAAGGATGCTCCTTGAGCCACTTGGCTTCAAATTCGTCTCGGCTTAGTCCCCACTTGTCAGCGACCTCTGGCGAAACATTGTCCAGCGTGTCCTTGACTCGATGAATTTCGTTGCTGCTTTGCTGTGTGCCAGCTCTGTACTCGCGCACCGACATCTTCGGGTGTACGTCAGTCACGTCCTTAAACGCGCCAGCATTCATGCCCGGAAGTTCTTCGAGCAGCATGTCATCAATATCTTTGCGGGCAGCAGGGATGTGATTGCCGAGGATGTTGTCTAGACCCTTCAAGTCACGGATGGTCTTTATCTCTTCGCCAAGCTCCTTGCTCATGTCATCGACAATCTCTGGGATGCTTTTGCCCTGCGACAGGCCACGAGCCATGATATTTCTAGCGTCGATGGGCACCTCAAGGATCGTGTCCAAAAGAATTTCTTTCTCTTGAGCAGTACCGTTGCGGTAACGCCTCATCATCTCAGCCCAGATCACGAAGTTTTCTTTCTTCCGGCCAGTCATCAGGGTCATGTGCTTGCGAAGGACTTCACCAGCTAGGCGTCTAGTCGGCATCTCTTGCAACCACTTGCCAATGAACGGAGACTTCTCCGCGAGCTTGCCTAGACCAGAGAACGCTTCAAATACTTTGACGTTGAACTCAGTGAAGGGTAGCGCATTGACTCCATAAATCTGGACAAGCGCCCTGTGCCCTTCGCGTGCTTGCTGAGACAAAGCGACCTTGGGAACTTCGTTGCCCTTCTTTAGCGTCTCACGAACAAACCTTACTACGTCCCTCTTGGCGACACCTTCGATAGTCTTGTCGGTGATCTGCCTGCCGTACTTCTTCCAAGCGTTAAGCGCAAACTCATGCTCTGCCATCCGGCCTTTGCCAGTCTTGGCAAACAAGCGCAGCTTGTTAAGCGGGTCGATAGGGTTGAACACATCAATGAGGAAGCCAAGCGCCCCACGTCCAGTAACCTTGCCAAGGATGGGCAAGTCCACCGAGCCAAGCTCGTCTACACCAGCAGTCTCAAGGACTTCAGACATCACCTTAATCTTGGTTGTGGTCGGATCTCCGAAGGCATCTAGGAACTTGCCAATGGGATTGAAGTCTGCACGCCCCTGCATAGACAGGATCACGTTCTCAATTGCGCTGTTGATGCCAGATGACGGTTGCAGCAGTGCATTCATTCCAATGAAGAATGGGTTGTCTTCTACGGGCTGAGTGCCTTCCCGTTGCGTAGTAGGTACAGTCCTATCCACGCCATCAGGCATCAGGGTTAGGTCTAGCGCCTTGCGGCTAGACTCCCTGTCAGTGTCCTCGATCAACTCATCGAGAAGTTTGAGTGCAGCTCCGCTATCAAGTGGCATTAGATAAGGATGTCCCTAGCAATGTCTAGATCAGAAGTCAGCTCACCGGGGAGCTTCGCCCCACGTACCAGCAAGAACTCACGCAACATGCGCCTGTTGTTACGACGGATGATGTCGAGAGGCACATCGAAGTTTTGTCCAGTCACGTCAGCGATAGGCATTGTCTCTGCTCCACGCTCACGAACATCGGAGATGCCAATGCCGGGACTCAACTGCTGTCCCGCTGGATTCATAAAACGCTCGAAGTCATTGGACTGTTGGTCTAGCGCAAGCTGGTCGAGCGTTAAGGGTTGTGCGGTAGAAGCGCCGAGCAAGTCACCCAATCCTTCAGGAGCATCAGCGGGGTCAACCTGTTGCGTCTGGATTACAGGCTCACCGGAAGGTGCCGTCGCTGCCGGATCGTTAATGTCGATTCCTTCTGCGGCCTCTCCAATGACTTCAGGGTCCGTGGAGCCGAATGGCGAACCACTCGCTTTAACCACGTCCAAGATTAGCTTTTTGAGGATGTCACTTTTGTTTAAGTCTATCCTGCCGGGGAATCCAATCTTGCTTACCTCTTCGCCCTTTGCTTTGAAAATCTTTGAGGTCATGTCAGCCAAGCCGAACGGATCAAAGCCACCCGAAGAGAAGGGGTTGAATGAGCTTTCGCCCTGAATGTTATCTAGATCAACCGTTCCCTCAGTGCGTACCCGCTTGATCTCTGAAAGGATCTTGGCGAAGTTGGCCTTGTCTTTTTCTTCCTGCTCGTCGCCCCTGCCCGGACGCATGAAGTTACTGTCCACCTTGCGAGCAAATCTAATGATTTGTTCGTTGGACACATCTGCTTCGGGGCCACCCTGCAAATGGATTCTTTGAGAGGGGTCGTTCAGTAGGGCGTTTAACTTGCCTTCCTCGTCGTTAAGGTCTTCTGCGTCCTTGACAACCTTCTCAATATTCTTCTTAACTTTCGCGCCATCTGGCGTATCCGCAACAGTGATGACCTCGCCACTGGTAGTCTTCACCTGAAGTTTGCCCAGTGGTGTGTCTTTGTCTTCGTCCTCGACCTCTGCCTCTGCCTTCTTGCCCTCGCCCCTGTTTAGGAATGCTGCCAAAGCGCCAGTGCTTAACGCACTCAGCAATGGACGGAACGGGTTATCAAACTTGAAAATGTTTGATGGCAATTTCTCGGAACCACGAGCAAAAGGGTTGAGCTGCTGCATGGCCGCAAAGGTCTTGAGGTTCTGCTGAAACTGTGAGTCCTGCGTCGTTTTCTTGTCCTTGGTTACAAGGTCTAGAATGCGCTTTGAAAGATCACGGTCCCTGCGGTCCTGTAGACCTATAAGGTGGCGCTGACTCGCTTCGTCCTTCTCATCGAACCCCGGAGTAGACTGTGCCGTCTTGATAGTCTTGTTGAGACTGCTCAATTGAGCCTCAAGCTCTAGGACTCGTTGGGCGGTAGTCGGATCTTCCTTCTTCTTCTTTTTCTTGTTGGTCACACCAGCCTTGGTGATTTTCTTTTTGGTGTCTTCACCTTTGGTGCCAGCACCTTTGCCTGTAGCCATGTTTAACCCGTCCCTGTTTTGGGTGCCGCTTGGTTAAACGCGCCAAGGCCACCAGCGATTCCCATTCCACCGAGCTGACCAAACAGCTCTGCGAATCCTTGGTTGCCACCCTCTTGGAAGATCGGCTGATTAGCAGTAAGTCCAGCGAGCTGCTGTGTCAATGCTAGTTCAGGTCCGAGTCCAAGCTGCGATGCTTGTATGCCAAGCTGTCCACCAATTTGCTGGAGCTGCGCTTCGATACCAAAGCGTGACCTAGCGTTCTCAGCTTCGAGCTGGTTGAAGCCACGCTGCGTAGCACCAGAGTTCGTCGTGCCTTGACGGGCCGACCTCTGCTCTTGTGCGCCACGCGCATTCTGCAACGCAACCGACTGCTGTGTGTTTAGTGCTTCGCGCACAGTTGACTCAGCTCGCGGATCTAGCAACTCTTGCGCCCGCTCCTTCAGTGAGTTGATTAGACTGTCTTGCCTAATGCGCTCACGGAACTGCTGGAGCAAAGCCATCGCTTGCTGGAACTGCTTCTGTGAATCCTTGGCAGCACGACGCTGATCGCCAGCGGCACGCGCACCGAAGACGCCACTAAGCGCAGCGGAGCCAAGCCCAAGTCCAATAGCTACTGGGACAACCATAACCTACTCCTCTACGCGGAACTCGATGGTGTAGCGGCAAGTGCCTGCTGCAATCAAGTCGATCCCAAGTTCTTGTCCAAAGCCAACTGTCCAGCCGGGAGCGAACTCTACTTCCTGATCGGCAGCCATGCTGCCTTGTCTAATGACATTCGCCTGCGAGTTGCCAGTCTCGTCCTCAGTAAAGGTAGCGTTTAATACAGTGGAAGCGCCATTGTCGATAGCGTTCGCTGTCTTACCTGTACCAGCGATGGTTGCTGCCACAGGGCGAAATGCTACATAGGCAGAGAGAGCAGTGTTAGCCAACACAACCTTGTCGATAACGATTGTGTTATCACCCGTGTTAGCAATGTGGATGATCGTGTCGCCTGCACTCGCGGCATAGGTGCCACTCAGCGAATAGACTGCGACATCCTTACGAACCTCAACCTTCAGCTCGCCAGCTTCTGTAGCGGCAACAGGATTACCTTCGTGTCCTTGAATTACAGCGCCCATGAATCTTCTCCGTCAATAGCTGTTACGTTGAAGGCCTGCTCTAGGACAGACCTGATTTTTCTAAGTTCCTCTAACTGAGCCAGACCAATCTGTTTCAGCGTGCGGTCAGATACAAACTGCTCACCCTCTGGTGTGCCCGCAGGCTGGACTACCCCCTCTGGACTAGACACGCCTTCTGGTATTAGATTACCACCCATTTGCCTAGCCTCCAAGCGGCAGTGTTTGGACTGCCCCGTATCCCGTAAATGTCACCCCTGCCCCCTTAACGCCGATCTGGGCATTTGAAACACCCGTCACGATATTGATTTCTAGGCTGAAGGTTTGCTTCGGAGCCAGAATCAAATCGTTGACTAGAGCATTGCTTGAGCTGAAGCCTTGGTTGAATTCGTCATCGTAGATCGAGATAGCCACTGGCTTCTTCTTGGTATTGCAGGCAAGAACCGTCTTTAGGAGTGTGCGCTGCCCACCCGCCTCCGTGTAGAGAGCTTGGGCCGCACTAGACCCTGACACCTGACCTAGCGGTTTAGCGATTATAGGCATTACAGGGCCATCCAAGCAAGCATTTGAGCGTCTTCGGCATCCTGTAGCAGGGCTACATCCATGCCGTTAATCTTAATCGAGGTGTTCACTTCCAGCTCTGACACATTGATGAGCTTCTTGTTGTTCCAGTCGTGGTTTTCTGTGGGTGATCGCGTACCTGCCCTGTCTATGAGCAAGGACGCATCAACGGCAGTGCCGCCGCCACCGCTACCCGGAACACCACTACCCGTGCCGGGAGTGTTGATCTGGTTTGTGATGTTGCTATCCAAGCTGTTAGGCGCAGCAGTACCACCAGCAGAACCCTGCCCTAGTTCAGCCCCATTGAGCTGGTTAATGGCACGCCAGATGCGGTCGATGGCATTCTGGATGTCTGGACGGTTATTGATCTTCGGTGAGGTTGGACTCCAGCGTGAGGTCATAGGTTGTTACTCTTTCCTTCGTACTCGATGCTCAAGTCCTTGATGACTACAGCCTTCTCCGAGGAGAAATACTTAAAGCCCACCGAATGCAGGTAGCCGCGCTGTCTGGTACTGAACCAAGGTCCATTCTCAGACATTAGCGCGGCATAAAAGTCCTCCTCTCGCAGCCTGTCAGACTCTACGATAAGCTGAACAAACAAGGCAGGCCCACCCGGAGCCGCCTCGTCTAGTCCAGCGAACCTCACCCTCTTGAGTAACTTCTTAATGCCCTCGTTGCCAAAGTCTATCAAGTTGGAGCGCCACTCCAGTGCGATTGGCGCAATTATATATGAGTCACCGTCTACTGGAACTGTAGTCCATGCAGCCGTGACCGTAATACTTGTAGCTGTGTTGCCAGCATCAATGATGCGCTGCTCTGTGGTGAAAGCAGCCGGGTCGTTCGGGTCAGTCAAGTGGATCTTGATGATGTTGATTGACTCTAGACCATCACCAGCCGTGAGCCACGAAGCGGTCGAATCTTCAATGGTCGTAGACGTATGCGTGCCTAGCGCAGTACCCGAGAGCGTTCCCGAGTTAGCGCCAAAGCCGAAGTATGTCTTGTCCATCTTGTAGATGTAGCCCTTGTTGTCAGAGAAGTACAACTGGTAAGACATGTCCGTTCCTGTTTGCCTACGAACAGACTCCATCGCAGTAAAGAAGAAACCAAGTGGCGCATTCAACGAATACTTAAAGTCCTGCTCCATGTCAAACGAACCGAGGAACTGGTCTGCGACAGTCCAAAGTTTTTTGTCTTGGATCACCGTGCGGTGACTGTCATTCGGCCTATACGAAATGTCCCACAAGCCCTCGATTTCGTCCGAGAGTCTAGTCAACGTGCTGTCTGGGTTGAGCGCGTAGGCAGCATCCGAGGAGAAAAAGAAGATAATGCCTTCAAACACCGAGATGGTTTTACCGAAGTAACAGCCAGCTCCATCGTGGAGTTTCAGCACGCGCTCAAATGGGTCGCCAAGGTTACGAATTTCGTAGATGGCATTGTACGTGAAGATGACTAGACGCCCACCTTGGACTGCCATGCCCGTGATCTGCGTGTTGTCACCAGTATCAATCTCTAGGAAGTTGTCATCGGGGAAGTGACCAAACGAGTTCACCTCCGAGTAGTACAACTTGCGTGCATCTCTAGGCTCGGCTGGAGTCACCGGATTAGCGATGACCATGCGTCCCTCAAAAATCACCATCCACCTACCCTTGGGTGCTGGTCCAACAGCATCGTTGAGTATGTCGTTTTGGATAGCCTCGTTCTGCGGCACTGTGTCGGTAAACGTAGTCGTGCCTACAGCCACCTTGCCCACAAAGAAGAAACTGCCGAAGTTGCCCTTATCGTCTAGGGCGCGTGCCCTATAAATGTAGATGTGAGTGATCGGATGAGATGGAGCGGTGATAGGCGTAGGGTCCGGGATGGCGCTCAACGTCACGATGCCGCCATCTACCTCGACTACATTGGACTCATCGCTAGGAGGTGAGAAGGTTCCGTCACCCTCGTCTACAAACTGAATGCGGTATTTGAATGTGCCGGACAAGTCACCACCAGTAGACGGTGGCGTAGCGCCAGCAATCACACGAGCTTCATCGAACTTTCCCGGATTACGAATGATCGTGCTTGATGTCGAGGTGTCAGTAACGATCAGGTTCAGGTAGCCCTTGTTGTCAGGGTCGGCGTCTGCCGGATCAAAGGTATGCGTGACTGTAAGCTGCTCGTAGGTGTCGCCACCTGTATGGAATGCGCTGGCAGTCTCGCCAGTGCCGCCAGCCTCGCCTGTTACTCCATCACCAGCCAAGTACACGTAAGCATTTGAAGCGAGTGCGCTCTTGACCCATACAGAAGCAGTCATCATAAAGGCGACACCACCAGTCAACCCAGCTTGAAAATCAGGGTGGTCAGTGATGTCTAGACGAAGGCGTCCATCAAACGGACCTTTGAAGTATTCGTAGTTGATCGTGTTGTTAGTGGTGAACCCAAAAGAGGCATCCACTGTTACGACATAGGTGTTAAAAAATCCCGATACGTTCACCACGTTGCGGATCTGGCTGCCGATGCGTACCTGCTTGTCGCCAGCGTTGAGCAGCGGAACAATCTGGCTCAACCACTCTGGATTACGGTCACGACTGTCAATGTTCTGCGTGAACTGAAGCGCCGACGCATTGTTAATGTCAATATTAGACTGGCTGATATGCTGCAAGCCCTTACCCGGACCACCAATAGGCTCGTCTTCATAGCCCGAGTACACGACAACAGCAGCGGCACTAGACTTAACGTCGGCAGTCTTGCGGCATCGAGTTCTGTTGACGTTATCCCAACCATCCGGCACGTCCTGTGCGGTATCCCAGATAGCACCACCACCGGGGTTAGTGCTTCCGTAGAAGTAGTTGTACTTCGAGAAGTCGTTAAACTCCCCGAAGCCTGCGTCCGTCTGTCCACTGGACCCCGTAGCTGTAGGCGCGGGTGTGGGCTGTGGGATGGACTGCAAGTATACGTCGGTCTTGTCATAGATCAGCGGGTCATCAACTCCGTTGTTGATGTAGCACCGACCAAAGGCAGTAACGAACGAAGCCGGATAAGCAAGACCACCAGTCGTAGACTGACCACTCTTCAGTGTAGTCCAAGCAGGCGTCACCTCGTCTAGCTGTAGGATCTTGTCTGCGCTAGTGCAGATGACGCACTGCGACGTACCGTCCTGATAGTCATAGATATCTACGACTCTAGAATTGTCAGGGGTCTTAGTAGGTACGATGCGATCAAAGCCGTACTGCGAGCGCATACCGCCCGGAACAAACCGAAGGTTACGCGCTTCCTTCGCAGTGAACGGAGGAGCGGCTACGTCTGTGCCCTTAGACCACAGGCCACCGAACCCTTGATCGAAATTAAAGAACGGCATTATCTAATAACCCTACCAAAGCCCGAAGGGAAGAGAGTCGTGCGTCCACCGAAGCGTCCACTACCAAGACCTAGACTCGTGCTGACCTTGACAGGTAACGGAGCCATGTAGTTCTGACGCAGGATTGAATTCTTGGCGACAGCATTCTTGAGATAGGCGTTGTAGCGGGTGCGTGCTTGCTGGATCTGAGCAACAGGATTCTGCTCCTCTTCCATCACCTTCCACTTCACCAATGCGTAGATCACCTGCCACATGTTTTGCCTAAACAACACCTCATCATCATTGTGGATCAACCACGGATGAATGCGTGACTGGCGATAGTCCATCGTGAAGGCTTCGCCGGGAATGAAGTTTTCCAGCGACAGCTCGGGGCTGCCTTCAGGCTGAATAACAAACTCGGCAGTTGCATTCGTCGTGCTTCGGTACGGACGGTCTAGCGTGAGCGTGTCCGTAGCGGTGTTAATATTGTAAATCGTGTATGACGTTGGGTCGCCAACCACCCTGAAGCTCTTGCCTACAAACGTAGCCTCCATGTCGCCAGTCGCTAGACTGCCCGGAGTCCAAACAGCAGTGTTTGTATTGATGGTGACTGCCACCGTGCCGTCATTAAAAAGGTCACGCTTCGTCATGCCAGCTATACGCATAGTGGTTGGATCGCCAGCGTTGATCCTGTTCGGATCAATCATGTCCTCGATCACAGGGTGAGTAGGGATGACGACATCATCGTTCTCCCTGAAGCGCCCAACAAAGATGTGCCCTGTGTCTAGAGGTAGCGCATAGCGAGACTTCGTGATTTCATACGTCTGGTCGGTGCCCGTCGCACTGAAGTATGGCGGGTCTATGACCAGCTTGTCGGTCGCTGCTGTAGCGCCGGGGACAAACTCGATGATCTCATAGTAGGTGGCGTCACCCTGAAAAAGGATTTCACCACCTACCATCTCATATGTAAAGCCGGGAGCTGACGTGCCGGGGTCAACGTCTCTAGAGTTGAGCGTCACGTCCACGTTGCCCGTACTGTACGGGGCGAACGTGCGTATATAACGCATCTCCAGAGTGTCGTCCCAAGGATATTCCTCGGAAAGCTGCTGAAGGGCGAGGTTAATGAGAAAATCTATCTGGGTGCCGAGGGTCGAAAAGGTCGCCTCGCCCAGATAGTCTAGAGTTCTCTCTCGCAGCAGTTGCAAACTCATCGCTTACTCCATTTAAGAGTCAGTCTTCCGAGCGTTCGCCTTTTCAGCTTCGGCCTGTGCTTTTACTTCTGCTGGCACAGTACCACCACCTGTAGCTTCGATAAGTCTAGCCTGAATGCCCGCCTCAGTTTCGAGGTCTGCCTTCAGATCGGCCTTCTTCTTTTTGCCTTCGGCCTTGTCGATGTCTACTAGGTTGTCTACTTCGCTGGGAACTTCCTCGACGGAAGCCTCATTGAATTGCTGATCTTGCTTACGGATGATGAGTTCCACCATCGCGCTCGGCAGGACTGAATCTGAGTCAATGTCTTCCCCGTAGATACGGCAGATGGCAGCGAGTTCATTGGCTGGAAAGCTGTTCAGCTTCTCGTAGCTATAACGAGGGAGCGGAAGTCTATCCGAAGTAATGGACTCGATAACTTGCTCTTGGTGAGCGACCTTCTTTTCGTACTCGGGCCTACCAATCATGTTGTGATAAGCGTGAAGCGCCCAGTCTGGAATGGGTTCATCATTCTCTAGACGCCGCTTAACTTCTTTCGGGTTCCTCAACAACAATTCTTCGTTGAGAAGGTGTTCCTTTGAGGGCTGACAATCTTCCGCATACTGCCGAGCAACACCTTGTCCACCACCTTGCATTTCGTACTGATGGGGGTCGATGCCCGCTTTGATGAGATCGCGCTTGCTCATTGTAACCATGTTCTAGACTCCAATAAAAACAGAGTGGTGGGGGCGAAATGCCCCCACCGTCCTCCATAAATTTTCTAGCGCCGACCGAAGATAATCACAGTGGTTGTACCACCGGATTCCGCAGCCTTTGCCTGCCCAACAGCAGTCTCGGTAGCAGCAGCTTTGGCCTCGAAGGTCGTGTCTGCTGTTCCCGTGTCTACGTTAAGCGATACGCCAGCGGCCATCGAAGTCGTTACAGCAGCAGTGATATTATCACCCGTGTAAGCGAACAACGAATACTCGTCAGCGGCGACAACATTGATAGCAACGCCACCGTAGATACCAGTTCCAGTGGAATGGTCTTCGGTAACATCGTCATCAGTTGCCATAAGAGACATCACGTCACCCACAGCGGTAGTAGCTGAGAGAGCATCTACCTTGCGGTACACGTAATCGTAGTCCCCGTCATCCACCACGATGGTGCCGACAGGCAGCTCCGGTGATGTATGGACATCGGAAACCGGAAAAGGAAGTCCACGAATTACACCCATGTCTGTCCCCCTTCCTAGTATGCGTCGATGTCAGTGATGACACCGTTGCGTGCTGGTTCAGTAACCAAGAATGCAGCCATCAGGTAGATGTAGGAGACTTGGTTAAAGCTACCAAACTCCTGAACCATACCTGTTTCAACGAAGTCTTGGCCTTCCATGAAGGTCAAGAAGATCGTGTCAGTGTTCAGCATGTACATATGCTCTGCTGCAACACCAGTTGTCTGCACCACAGGCGCACCGTGAAACCACGGTGTACCACGCCCAAGGTCCGAAGACCGCTCGGGATGCTCGAAGGTGTTCCACGTACCATTCTCTACGAGGAACTGGCGGTAGTACCGCTGGATGTCCTTCGTGGTGAAGATAACGTCGGGCACCTGCGCACCACGCTCCACGTCCTGCCACAGTTCTTCCATCGCACGGAAACCAGCGAACGACGTTCCGAAGTTCGCAATGGTTGTCGTGAATGTCTGGTTCTGCCAGAAGGAGTTGGTAGTGCGGTTAATACCACCAATCGTGGAAGTCGAGGAGTCCTCGACCAAGTTACGAAGACCGAGGACTTGGTTCGAGTCCGAAGCATTGGTGCCGCCCATTGCGGTTTCCAAGTCTTCGATCATCGAAATCATGGACTGCTCAGTGTCAGCCAACATGACATCCAGAATCTTCGTCTCGTTGCCAGCATTGATCGCCTTAATGCGACGGTTCAAGCTGACCGGAGGTGACACGAACTCCTTCCACTGGTACTTACCAATGGTTGCATACTCGTGTCGTGCAGTATCCAGAGGTGTCGAGCCATTGATCCACTTCGACGTGCCCAACTGGTAGCGAACCGGAACTTCGATTTGCTGTCCAGAGTGGAACGGACGCCGACGAGGACGCATACCCAACTGCTCACGGAACTTGTCGTTGACATCGCTGTCAGCGAAAAATTTTGCGAGCGTGCTGCGCGAGGAGATGTTGTCGAACAAATTCTCTTGCAGATATTTTGCGGTAGTGAGGGTCTGGAGGGTACTAAAGTTCCCCGGACCTACGTTACCTGTTTGAAATGATCCCGGCATAACTTGCCTTTCTAGCCGTTAATCCTAATACCAAGTTCTTTGGCTTTTTCCGCAGCCCAGTTGACGTATTCTTTCCGTGAGGTCAGCTTCGGTCCACTCAGCGTGGGCTGGTTAAAGCCACCAACCGTAGGAGATGAGTTGATGTTGTCGTTGCTTGCTTGGTCGTATGTCTGACCCGTCCCGCCTACAGCCTTATAAGACTGCAACCAAGTCGAAGCCGGATTGGACTTTTTGAAAGCAACCACGTCTGTCTTCCGGTCGTCAAAGTCGCTGAAGACTTTGAGTTTGTCCAACAGATTAGACTCACGAGCCTGATGCTGTTCCGTCACCACAGAGCTGAGACTCTGGAGTGTAGGTAGCACTTGTTCGTTAAGAACGCTGCTCGCAGCTTCTTTCGCAGCGTGAGCTGCGGTTTCAGCAATTTCCTGTCGTAGGCGTCCAACGTCCCACTCCAGAAGATCCTCGTTATTGTTTTGATCCATGCCCGAGACTCCTTGAGTGTTAGTGTTTTGTGCCTGTTGTGTGTGCCCTTGCATCACACCTTCAATGTCGTCTGCATTCTGAAGGAAGAAGTGGAAGCGGGGGTCTTCGAGCAACTGCTCCATTTTATCCGCTAGGTCTTCTTTGCCGCTCAGATTAGACAATCTCTCTTCATACTCTTTACGGACAGTCGAGAGCTTCTGCATTCCTTGGGTGAAGCCAGCATTAAACTGACCCGCCTTTTCACGCAGCTCCTCGGGTGCCTCCTCGGGGTTGAAGAGTGTTGCTTGATTCTCCAGTTCCATAGACTTGGACCGAAGGTCATCATTAAACGGACTTGTATCCGTATTAAAGTCAACTGGGCCAGCGTCCAAACCGAAGTCTGTGCTAGTTGTAGTGACTGGGTTATCCAATGGGTTTTCCTCCCGCTGCATCATGCAGCCATGCTTTACGCATTTGCTTGGTCGGCGCACTATTGGCCGACTTCTTACGCGCATATTCCGGTGGTGCCGACGCTTCTTTGGTGACAGTAAGGCCACGTTTCTTAGCCTCACGGTCTAGAGTCGCAGCACTATCAATGTAGATAGGCTTTGAATCCATCATGTCATCAAAGTACGGCTCGAACGGAGTCTGACTGCCTTGGCCGGATACAGTATCGGGCCATTTATGGTCGGCATTACCGCCACACTCCACACAGGTGTGCATGGATTCAATAGGTTGAACCCCTTCCACCCTGCCGCACTCTGGACAATCCCATACATACATGGGCATTAGCCAACACCTCCACTCACAGTATCAGGCGACTGCGGGACTTGTTGTCCACCCTGTTGGTTTTGTGGATCTGCTCCCTCTGGTTGGCCCTGACCTTGCGCACCCGGATCGTTGGGTGCCCCCACAGGCGCAAATTGGCCTTGACCAAGTTGCTGCGCCTGCTGCAAGGTATCGCCTTGAGGCATTGCATTATCCACGCCACGGACGAACTGCCCGAAGTACCACTTTGCAGCCCAGAGGTTATCCACCGCTGGACTACCAATCATGTCAAGGTACAGGAGGCGCGACTTGTTGATGCGCTGTAGCTCATCTTGTGGCGCGGTACTCGTTTCCTTGACTCGAATCACAAACTGCCCCTTACCCGCTAGGATATATTTTGGGACAATCTGTGGGACATTTGTTGGTGACTCGAACTCGCTAAGGGCAACGTCAACAAGCTCTTGCTCGCTTGCCTTCTGCTCGTCCTCGTTATTGGACATGCCGGAGAACTGCGCGACCATCTCTGGACGCCAGTGCTTCTCAACTTGGTCAATAACGCGCCTACCAATTCTAGACAGGAACTCTTCGAGCATCGTAAGTTTGGATGCGAAGCGTACCTGTGTACCAAAGTCTAATGACTTGATCTGTGTTGCCGTCTGCCTACCACCACTGGCGATTCCCGAGCGACTTTCTGAAGCGCCGGATGCAAAGCGAAGGTCATCCTTGACGAGCGATGCTTGCTGATCGAACGATGGTGGACGCTGGACGATGGGTGGCATAAACAACGCCTGCCCAATGTTCTTGTCTTGCGGCACTTCGACCTTGATGGCGGCCATGTCTTCACCAACAAGCAGTCCACTGATGCTGTCATGCTCGGTGAACATCTCACCGTCATAGAGCATCTTCATCGTCTGCATCTGCATGAGTCGCTTATCACGAGCGCGGATCTGGTCTAGATCCTGTGCGTGAGGCGCAATCATAGAAGCGTCAGGGATTGGGAGCGGCTGGTCTGGGACGATGTTAAACGCCAAGGCGTCATAGAGCTGATCGTCAAAGTCTATCGCACGCAGGATGATCTCTTGGTCAGGCTGCATCGTGATGATGCGACCATTCATCTTGTCGTGGACTTCATAAATCTTCGTCCACTCTTCCTGAGTGGCTTCTCCGTCACGGTCTTCGATGCGGCCAGTAGGCTCAATCTGCCCACGCGCACGCTTCGAGTACAGTGGACTTTCCTTGATGAACTCAGTCGGTAGCCATATTTCCTCACCGATCCAGCGAGCTGACTCTAGGTCGAACTCCATAAGCTCTGGATCGAAGACGAAACGCGTTGGCTGGACATTGATGAGCGACGGGAAGTTTACTAATTCGTTGGGGTCATGCGCAGCCGGATCACCCACACCCTCAAGAAGGGCAGCAAAACGCTCATCATCACCCTCTTGCAAGGCAATGGTGATTTGGCTGACCATCTCGTCCGAAGGCGAGAGCCTAGGCAGTGCCGCCGACCCGGAGACGAAACGCTGTTTGACAGGCCCAAACCCACTGTACCACGCATGATTGATGGCTCTGCGTAGAGGCTTCGACCACTGCATCTTGATCCAGAGGTTGTTCAGGATCGTTTCACGAACTTCAGCATCCTTGGCGAATGATGGGTCCGGGTTGAGTGCTTCCCATGATGGATCACGCGCAAAGATATTGGACAGCATCGACCGTGCCTCTGGGAACATCCAGTTAGCGCCGAAGTTGTCTAGCCCAGTGTCAGTCAGGTAAGGGCGTGAAGCCATGAGGACAAAGTGTTTCCACATGTCGCGGAAAGGCTGGAGTTTTTCCTCCGACCTCGGGAGGGCTTCCTGCCAAAATTCTAGATCCTTGCGGAAGAGTGATTTGGGTATGCGTCCAATTTGAGCCACTATGCGCCCCACCTAATACGAGCGGGGGTGAATTCTGGCGTGTCCTTTTGGACTCGACCACCACCCTGCGACGCTATCTGCTGAATCTTGCGAATGTAATCCATGCTCATTACGGGGTCTTCTTCACTGACGATCTCACGCATCCCTTCCAAGGGTGACTTGACGTAACCCAAGGCGAACGAAAGCGCGTCCATAAGGTCATCGTGTTTTGGACCGTTGCGGTGGTTGAGGAGCTGCATTTTGAGTTCTGCAAGGTTGGGAATCCCTTTTACAAAAACCACATGCCCCTGTTCAAACAAGGGCTGTAGTCCATCAATACGGTTTTCTTTGGTCATGTTCCCACCTACCTTGGCAGGGATCATGGATGGCAGCTTCAAGTTATTGGCTTCCCCGTATAGACGTAGCGCATAGGTATACGTCTTTTGCAGGCCGCGTTCTTCAAAGATGATGCGGTAGATGGGGTTGCCTGTCTGCTTGTGAGCTTCCGAAATCTTGTAGACCTGCTTCACCAGTTTCTCTGGCTCGGTCTTGTTGTTGTGAATTTCTAGGATGTACCAGCGAGAGTCTTCATCGACTCCCAGTACAATCATCCCCGCTGGGTCGGAGTAGTATTGGTTGGACGTGGCAGGGTCCACAAGAAGGTATTTGCGTAGGGCTGGTAGCTTCTCACGGATGGCGTCTCTAGACACCTCGATGAAGTGGTCCTCACGGAACATCGCATTTTCAGGGTTCCTCGCCACGTTGTAATACTGAGAGTAGAACAGGAACATCCCGCCGGGGAGCGCCTGCATGTCTGACATGATGCTGTCTTCGATCTTCTGGCTGAAGCGCGAGAAGTGATACTCCCCGTCATCATTCTTTAGACCGCAGATCATCGTGTCGTAGGAATTCTGCGAGATCAGCTCGGAGTACAAGTCGTTCGTGTGCCAGCGGGTGCCAATGACAAGCTCGGTTGTATCCTTGAACCAACTTGGGGGCGGGTCCAATAGCGGCTTAGATGCTGCGTGCCATCTCTTCACACGGTCATTGTCGGCTGCCGACTCCATGCAACGAAGGTTCACGAGGTCATCTTTGATGAGTAGGTCGTAGTGCCTAGACACAATGTTGGTGCCTACGCCCACGCTCTCTACCGTGTCCTCCTTCATGGAGGTCTTAGTACGCGCTGGACAGACAAAGTGCTTCGGAGTAAATCGCTTTTGCTTGATTTGATATTCAGGGAACAAGTCTATCAGCTTAGTGTTCTCGCGGAACTGCACTTGGATCTGCCCAGCAAAGTCTACTGCGTTCTCCTCCGTGGCATTGGAGATGAGAATGCGTATGTTTGGGTCGCGCAAAATTCTTTGCACCCCATAGCCTACTGTACCGATGCTGGACTTGAGGTGTCCACGCGACAGCAGGACAAGTTTGTTGTTGCCCGGACCATTGAGAAAGTTGCACAGGTCATCGTGAAACGGTTTCTCTAAGTCACCGAAGTCTAGAATCTCAACGCACAAGAAGTACAAGTCATAACGGCAGAGATCCCGAAGCGCCTCTCTCGTCAAGAGAGCAGCGTTCTCCGGGTCTAGGTCATTTGCCTC
>Ga0255047_10000658_pt1 | contig 28097 bp, 28 predicted proteins | sample JV7_2_1_MG_FD_183640 | JGI IMG/M metagenome (GOLD analysis project Ga0255047, IMG submission 183640) | Seawater microbial communities from Jervis Inlet, British Columbia, Canada - JV7_2_1 | ecosystem: Environmental > Aquatic > Marine > Inlet | place: Canada: British Columbia | collected 2016-10-06
CCGATAAGAAGGCAAACACCGAGAGCAGCGGCTGGGCCGGTCAGTATGGGAAGCAGATTCTCGAAGGTCATCCCCTTCTCCTGTTGTAAGGGCGCGGTGGCACGCCCCCATTGTAGTTGTCAGGATAAGACCTTCTCCACTTGTCATAGACCTGTTTGGCCATTGGTTGGGGCATCAAGTCAGGTCTGGCCCAATATGGAGTAGGTCGCGTGGATTTGTCCAGTTTAGGCTCGGCAGCCGTTAAGGGACGTCTGGCGTCTCTGTAACAGCCTTCAGTGCATCAAGAACCGCACGGGCGATGATGCGGCTGTTGGCAGCAGAAGGGCTGGTAGAAGACGCGGGATCGTAAGCAGCCTCCCACTCTGGAATCTGGTCCACCGGGATGATGACCGGGATAATGAATCCCGTGGTGTCGTTGACGACCTCGAATTTCACCTGCTGGGTGTCAATGTCTACGCTGGGCATCAGAGGACTCCTGCGAGGTCGGTCTTCATGGCCTTCCGGTAGACCTTGAACCGCTGGCTCTCGTCGTTGAGAGCGATGGTGATGGTGTTCCCGCGAGTACCAAGCCCGACCATCCAGAAGAGATCGGTGGCAGCCGGGAGGATCGCTGCGGAGTTCCGGGAGCCGTTCTGGATGCGGCCTCCCGAGTTGTCGATGACCGTGAAGCAGCCAGAGCCGCCGTGACCGCCTCCGTACTGGAAGGTCGTCATGCAGCGGTCGGACGAGCCCACCCCCGCAGTGGCAGAGCCATTGACCGTGAAGACCCCGAGGGCCGTCTGCGTGCCGCCAGACAGGGCGTTGGCGTAGAGCCCGCAGGCGGCGATGGTGGTCGCGACTGTCGAGGCAGGGTCTACACAGATGCCATGGACGATGCCGTTGTCGAAGTCGCCCCGGTTCGTGTTGTCCGTCTGGATGTAGAAGATGGCCTGCGTGATGTCGTCGGAGGTGACCTGATTGCCGTCGATCTCCGCCGCCTTGTACCACCGAGGCGACCGGTGGTTCGTGCCTGCCGACCAGTTGTAGTCGGCAGAGCCCACCGCGAGAGCGTTCCACACGACCGTGTGCCAGCCCCCAGCGTAGCTGATGGACTGGATGAGGTTGTCAGGGTCGTAGAGTGTCCAGGTCCCGTCGGTGAGGTCGATGGGACCGTCGAAGGGCACATCATAAAGGGAAGCCGAAACAGCAGGAGGCGCACCCCCACTGGCCCCGGTAACGGGATCGAAGCAAGGAGTGACAGACATCTGTTACTCCTGCCAAGTGATGCAGGACTGTGCAAAATTCGGCGTTCCAGCGTCCACCTTGGCGAACAGGTAGAGATTGCCATTGCCCGGACCCGCGAGGATCTGGAACAGGGGCATGTCCACCTTGAAGGCAGCACACGCTGAGGTGGTAGTGGTGATGCCCGGAACGATTGTCGCCTCGGTGTCTGGCACGAGAACCAGATCACCTGCGGCATCAGCACAGACTCTGATAGTAACCTTCGTAGCGGCCCCGACATTCGTTAGACGAACGTGGATGCCATTGACGATGCCCCGGAAGTTACGCTTCGAGGCCATTAGCGGGGCAAGCTGCGCGTTCAGGTCATGGACGTGAACATCGGCAGTGGCGAATGCGGTCCCGAGGACCGGGGGGGCGGCGGGGACCTGCACAGAATCGTGCAGGAAGTGAGTTATACGAGTGGGCACGTTGGTTCCTCCTCATGCTCGGACGGCTGGTTGTACTTTACTCTGCCTTGACCTCGACGTCTTCTCTGACGCCCCTGATCAACTCTCTCTGCAAGACTTCTTCTCTTCTACCTGCACCGCCCTTCACACGTGGAACAGTAAGTTCCCCGAGTGCCTCAGCGGTGGACTCAGGAAGACGGCCCTCGGTGTACAAGACAGAACCCCCAGGCTGGGGCTCCCAGAAGGTCGAATAGAGAGGAAGCGCCCTGTCTATCCCAAGTGGGTCAAGACCACGAAGGATGGCTATACGAGACAGGGCCTCGTTGGTCGGGCGCATAGCATAATATCTCGGTGCCTTGCCGGGACCGGGTTCCCACATAATGTGCGGAATACCTTCTGGGGGCTGGGCTATCCAGGTCATCCCGGTGGGATCAGTGGGGTCTGCGTACTTGGGTGGTGGCTTGACCTGAGTATGCGGGAAGGAATTGGTGAATGTGTTCCACGCCCCACCCTGCTCATGGTACGGGTCCTGAGCATTGGCTATAAGCGCAGCGGCCCAGTACGCCTTCTCGTCGGTTATGGGTCTGGAATCAGGGATGCCCTGTGTGGCGTAACCCTCTCCTTCTTGGAACCGCTTATAGGCGTCGAAAACACCTGGAACAAGGATCTCAGAACCAACTTCTGCTGCTGCTCCAAGTCCACCATATATGAGTGCCTCTCCTCCGTCGAGAACACCGCTAACGTTATCTTCGGTCAGGCTGGCAGCATATGCTACATCCCCAACCCATTTATCCGCACCACGGGCGAGGGCTATGGTCCAATCGATAGGCTTGAAGGCAGGGGACTCAGGGAGGTAATAATCATCACCTTCGATGTTCATCATCCCAATAGTCTTGATGGCCTTATCACCACGCAGGTTGTAGGGATCCTGGTACTTGGCACGCTCCCGATGGGCCTTGAGGTAGGAACTCACCAACGCGGGGTTGTCCAACACCTTGCCACTCAGTTCTGCGGCGGCCTGATACGCGAAACCAGCATTGCCGTATGCCTGGGCAGCCTGTTCGGCAAGCAGACCAGGAACTGAGGCATAATCGAAGTTTGACCTCCGAGCAAGTTCAGCGGCGTCTGCGGGTGCCATTCCTGCCGCGAGCCCAGACTCAAACACGTTGCGCCGGAAGTTGCGCTCGATGTTGTCAGCGAGAGTGTTCCAGTAGGAGCGACCGAAGGGATTGGCCTCCTCGTACAAGAAGTCGTATGCGGCCTTCTTCGCACCCTTGTCCAGCCCTTGCGCCTTGGCCTGCGCCTTGGCCTGCCTTCGGAGGTCTTGTGCGAGAGAACCCACCCTGGATGACTCCAGACGGGTCATACCCAGTCCGTACTCATTGGCGAGGTTGTCTATCATCCTTGGGGAGTAGTAGGTCCCATCCGGGGCTTCAAGACCCCCGGAGTACACCCTCCGCTTCATAACCTTGTTTATGGCCTCAGTGACGACCTCTGGGGTCATCTGTCTCCCTATGGCACGCAAGGTGGGACCCACACCAATGGTGGACATAGGTATCAGATATGTCGATGCGACCCGCTCTGCAAGAGGGATGATGTTGGGAGCTATGTATCCAGTGTTTATGCGCTGGAACACATCACGGCGCACGCGACCAATTATATCCGAGAAGGTATTCGATGACAGGTAACCACGTTGCTTGACAGGAACCGAGTCCAGCATCCGGAACAGTTCTTCCCCACCCTTGTTAAGCGCAGCGGCAACCGCCGTATCCTCAGGGAGAGAAACGTACCTGGGACCCACTGCCCCCCTGAGGTACTCGGGGAGTTCCAAGAAGGTCCCGGCCACAGGGTTGGCAAACGAGTCTCTGGCTATCTTCTCTGCCTGGGCGGTGGATATTGAGGAACCAACACCGAACGTACTGACACCCCCTTGGTCTGTGGACCTGAGCCTGAGGGCGAGGTCCACGTCAGGAGTGGACTCGGACACCATTCGAGTCAGAGCCTTGTTTTTGAGTATCTCCTTCTTCAACCCGGACTCTATTGTGGCCTTGACGAAGGCCATTTCAACGTCGCCCTCTGTGAGCTTCCCAAGCAGACCACCCGTAACTCCCGGAAGAACGCCCTCTCCTACGAAGAACGAGTCAAGAGCTTTGACCTGATCAATACTAGGATAGTTATTGAACTCAACGGAGATCGGCTTATCGCCCTCAGCGGGACGGACATTAACCCCGAGTTCACTCCAGCGGGTGTCAGCCTCTTGGGCTATTGCAGCCTTGATTTGGTCCTTAGCGGGACCGCCGTACAAAGAGTCCAGGATTGAATCCCAAGCGGTGGTCGGGCTATCCCCAACCCCACTCAGGGTTGTTTCGAGCAGCCTCTCGATAGCCTTGTCATACGAGCCAAGTTCCCTGGCTAGGGGGAGAAGCCTATCACCGTAGGTCCTGATGACGGTGGCGGCGGCCTGCTCCAATTCCTTAGCCATTCTGGCGGTGGTTACAGTCTCTCTGTAAAGCTCGGGGTCCATCCACGCCTTGGCGCGGAGCCTCTGCAACCCTCTCGGGTCCAGGAGGAAGTCATACAGGTCACGCGCTATAAGACCACGGGTGGACAGAGAGGCGGGTTCACCTGCCAGTGATTCCACACCACGGAGGGCGCGGTTGGTCAGGGTGTTTGCCCGTGACTTGAAGAAGTCACTGTTCCTAACCATGGACTTTACGCCGCGTTCAGCCGAAGAGAAGAAGGTCTTGGCACGCGTCAAGTCACGATTAAGTCTGGCGAGCTTCCCGTAGTCATCCACTGTTGCTATATCATAAATGGAGACAATCTGCCTACGAACGTCAGCAGGAATGTCGTCCCAGGTCACGAGGTCACCGAACCTGTTCAGCATCTCCTCACCAAGGGAGCCACCTATGGCCTTGAATACCCCAGACGGAGGACGCTCGTTTATGGCCCGTACCACATCTATATCCCTCCCTGCTGCTTTTGCCTCCTTGGTGAGTTGCCTAGCCAGAGAGTCAAGCGCACGAGAAGTGGATTTGTCTACAGTGCCAGCCTCCATGGCCTTCTGCGCAAGCTCTATAGCCTTGGTACGTGCCTGTGACTCAGGCATGGTCAAGGCCACCTCACGGAGGTTTTTGGCCTTATCATAGTCGTCGTACCTGAATATCTTGGCCCGATTAGCGGCGAGCTTCTTCTTGGCCTCAGGGAGGATTGAACGGGGGACTGCGATCTCGTCGGTCAAAGCAACGAGATCTTCAGGGAGGTTCTGAGCCACAAGCCTCATGGTTGCATCGACACGATCCTCTGGCAGCCCAGCCTTACGGAGAGCACCAGCAAGGCTCTCAACAGTGGTGGGCTTCTCGGACCGGAGGATAGTCTTCAAGGCGCGCTGCTGGTCATCAGTGGCCCCCACCTTCCTGGCTGCCTTACGCGCAAGGGAAGCCCCAAGAGCGGGGTCGTAGTTGCCCATGACGGCTGCGCGGAGTTCAGACGCTGTGGCACGAGCAGCATCGAGTGCGTCCTGTGCAACCCTGGCTTCCTCAGTGGCTCGCATAAGGGAAGCACCGGGTTTAGCCCCAGCTTTGGCGGCGGCCTTCTCAACAGTCAGGAGTTTGGCGCCGGCAACCTTGTTAGCCACGTGTGCTTCGTGAAGAAGCTTCTCTGCCTTGGTGAGAGCCTTGTACTGCCTGAGTTTGGGTCCCAATCTGGCAAGGTCCGCAGCGAGTCCCCCTCCGTATCCCACGGCACTAGCCGCCAACTCAGGGCCTGCGGGCATTACAAGCTCCACAAGTAGACCTGATAGATAGGCGTGGTCAGGGTTGCCCGTGTTGGCGAGGTACCACTGAGCCATATCTGGCATATCAAGGAATTCGTCGCCCCAAGTGCGGCCCTTGGCTACCCCCTGGAAGATTCGCTTCTTCCAGTCTTCCGTGTTGGCGTCTACCACACGGCGCTGTTCAGGGTCGAAGGTTGACGTCTTCTTCTGGGTTCTGGTTGATGGGACACCGAATGTCGGGACCGCGAAACCAAACCTGTCAGGGAGTCCGACTTCCTCTCCGAATGCTGATTCGCGTACGACTTCGGGCACGTCGAAGGCAACACCCACGACTCCTGGGATGCCCATTGACTCGCGCCATTGAGCCAAGGCGTAACCCCAGTCATCCGGATCCTTCGGGAACCCTCTCTCGTCGACTTCGTATCCAAGGGTGCGGAAGTAACCCTCCGCTGCGGCTGCTGAACCCCAAGAGAGCAAGGAGCGCAGGCCGCCAGCAAGCTCTGTCTCGATGACTCCCCGGCCCTCAATATCGGGCTGTTCAAATGCCTGCTGTACTATTGAGCCCGGATAGTCATAGAAGGGCGTCTCTCCATAATATCCCTTCTCACGAGCAAGCTGCTCCCGGTATAGGGCCTGCTCCTGTTCACGCGCAGAAGCCTCCGTGAGAACCGGCTGCAGGGCAAACGCCTCTACGAATTCCTCCCATCCGGTGGGGGTTCTGTACTTACCAGTCTCAGGGTCCTGTGTCATGCGCTCCACACGGGTTTCGAGGTCAGCTACGTCAAAACCCTCAGGGAACTGCTCATACGGGGCGTATTCAGCATCGAGGTCCAGCGCAGCAGGGACCTTATAGGTCAACCTCTCGCGGACTTCGGTGGGGCGGAATGGACCGAAGAAGCCAGGGGTACGAGGCTCTGTCACACCGGGCTGGACCATCTTGGACCTCTGGCGCTCCTGCTCCTTCGCGAGCCGTGCCTTGACCCTCTCCTCTTCTTCGAGCACAGACCCGATGATCCCGGTGGGAGTGGCGGCGGCCACCTCTTCCCCGGCAGCCTTGGTGATAGCTTCCTCAGCAAGCGCCTGGGTGGCACTACCAGGAAGAATATCCACCACGGCGCGGGGAGGTGCCTCCTTGATTAGGGGGGTTGCTGTCTCTTGAGGGGCAGCAGCAGGAGGCGGGATAATATTCTGCTCGCGCAGAATCCCAATCACCTTCTCGTCTGAGAAGTCATCAGGGAATTCATAGATGACGCCATCGATCTCGAATTCAGCCACCGGTCACCTCTTCCATGCGGCCCGTAACCGGGTTCCACTTCTTGCGGGTTGGTGGTTTGGGAGCGGGAGGGGGCAAGGAAGGCCCTTCCGGTGCCTCGGGTTGCGTCTTGGGCGGCTGGTAGGGAGGCAGTGGGGCTCCACCTCCAGCGACGCTCTCGATGGACTCGAAGGCCCTTCTCATACGTGGGCTGGGGTCATCCCTGCGGACTGCCGTGAAGGGGATCCCATCCCGCATCACCATGTAAGAGTCACCACTTGGTGTCTTCCTATATGACAGCTTGGGGTCATTGGGGTCAACGATCACGCCGTTGGCAACAGAGCCCGAAGGGGTTGCAGCGGGAGCAACAGTGTCAACCCCTTCGGGCTCATCAGTCTTGAATTGAATTTGCCGGATTTCAGCAGCTTCACGCTTGGGGCGCTCGATGTCTATGCGCCTCTGGCGTTCAAGAACAGATTCGGGGCTCATGACTATCTTGGCTGCTGATGGGGCAGTTTCAACCTTCTCGGCGACTCGCATTGCCGCCTCGCGGGCTTCCTCAGGCGTCTTGCCCATGGCCCGGAGGCGGGCGTACTCCTTGGCGGGGAAGGCCATCGTAGCCTGTTCGCGACGGAGGTCCTCTACGGCTGCTACCTGCTCTCGTTCCATCTGAGTGGTGACGTCGCGAGCGATGTCAGCTTCCCGCTTCATGGCCTCTGCACGCTGCCTGCGGAGGTTCTCTTCCCTCTTGCGGGCCTCTTCATCCTTGCGCGCCATCTCACGCATTGACGGATCCTGCTCGGGACCACCAGCCTCCCAATAGGCCATCACGAAGGATATGGCATCCTCCTGTTCCTTGCCCTTGATCCCGGCCTTAGCCAACTGACCACGAATCTTGTCGACAGACATAGACTCGCCACGTCTGTCCAACATCATCGTGTAAGAGGTGACTATGTTCTCAGCGCGGGTAGAAGGCTCTATGGCTCGGTCTTCTTCAATGGCCTTCTTGTATCGTTCTGCCGCCCCGAGGTAAACCCCATAATCGGGAGACTGCTGGTATTGGACGTATTGATTCTTCCACGCGTCCGGGGAATCCCGATCGTAGAAGGTGTAGCCACGTGCGGTCAACTCTCGACGGAGGAATTCCTGCTGAGGGTCATCATATGCATCGGCAATCTTGGAGCGTTCTCTATCCAGGGTGGCGAGCCGCTTACGCGAGTCAAGGACCTCCTGCTCAAAGTCCGCACGCTGGTCATTGCGATACGCCTTCAACTGGCGTGCACGCTCGTAAATGTCTCTCTCGATCCCGGCAGGAGGTAGGTCACCAGTAAGGCGCACCGTCTCCAAGGCAGCGTCGAGAGCCTCATCCTCAGTCGCGTACTGCGAGTCCTCAAGGAGCTTGGCACGCTCTGTAAGACCGGCCTCCTTCAACATTGAAGAAGTCATCTTCCTGTTGTCGGCCTCGGCCATCCCCTCGAATCCACCACGGATACCGGAGGGACCAGCGAAGAATGCCGCCTCCTGGGCCTCCTGTGCTGCTCTCTCGGCCTCAGTGATTGCCTCTTGCTCCATGGCGGTGAGGCCACCGACGGTTACAGTCTTGACAGTATCAAGCCTGGAACGAAGTTGGGATACGTCACCGGGAGAGACACCACGCTTCGTTGCCTCTTCGAGGATGGCTCTCTTCCTCTGGGGAGTCATACCAGCAGAACCGGCGATCTCCTGCACAGCGGCTAGTGCGTAGTTGCCACCAGTCAAATTGGGGTTACGAAGGCCAGCAGGGAGTTTGGCTGCCTCAGAAGCACGGGCGGTGGCCCCTGCCCTTGTCTCTTCTATAAGAACCTTGGTTCCTTCCATCTGAGAGATAAGCTTGGCAGCGGTGGAATAGTCCACGTCTTCTGCGCGGAAGATATCCTGCAGCCCAGCAAGAGTCTGGCGTTCCTGTCCAATGAGAGAGTCCAAATACTGGACCCTATCCTGTTCAGCTTCTATTGTGGTGCGGATCTGGTCTACACGGTATGCAGCCGCCGCCGCATGAGCGTAACGCTCTATGTAGTTCATCCTGCGTCCAGTGGGTGTAGCCATCAGAAGCCTCCAGTGGAGAAACGACCAAAGGTGGGACCACCACCGCTGTACTGGTACATACGAATCAAGTCCTTCGTCTGCTGAGCCTGGGCTTCAAGCTGAGCGGCCTGCATTTCAGCCGCCTGCGCCTGCCCAGCGACCTGCATTCCACCCTGGGCACCAGCCCCAAGTGCACCACCAACGGCCCCCCAGATGGCAGCCGTACGTGCGGCTTCTGCTTCCTTCTGCTGGGTGCGCATGGCCTGCATGCGGGCCTCCTCCGCCGCTGCCTCGGCGGCCTCTGCCTGCTGGACTAGGACATTCTGCTGCTGGCGCATACCGCGTTCGGCCTGCGCCTGCGCCTGCTCCTGGAGGAATATGTCACGACCCGATACGGCACCACCAAGACCACGGGCGGCGGCCTGCTGTAGGGCCGTAGCCTCCAGTTCACGTTGGGCACCTGCCTGTTCGGCAAGGAACTGCTGCTCCATGCGGCCACGTTCCTGCTCAGTTAGTCCCAACTGTCCGGTACGCCTACGCTTCTCCAGATCCGCAAGCTCTCGCTTCTCGGCATCGGTGAGCATCATCTTCTTGGCAGCACGGGCTTGGCCGATACCTGAGATTCCGGCACCGAGAGCACTAGCCCCCGCCATAATTCCCATTGCAGCAAGCGCAGAGATAGGCATGTGGTTATCTCCTTAAAAGTAGAAGGCTTCGAGGGCGATGCCCCAATTTACAATCCCGCACCTGTCGGATAGAGAATGTATGGCTAGACCGAACGACAAGGTGGCAGGGGAGGATATTGTATTCCCGAAGGTTCCCTGTTTGGCACCGTATCCGGCCCCAGCGGGGAATGGACGTTCTATGCCAATAGGGTATCCAGACGCTATTCCGTATCCGCTATTCCGAGTCTCTTGACACCGGTATCGGGAACTATAGGCATTCCCCGAAGAGAATCCGGAACCCCTGTATGGGACCACATAGACCCGACGCTCAGCCTCAGGAACCTGATAGGTTGCCGTGCTCTGGTCCTTACCATTCTCCAGTTCCCACCAGTAGTGGAACAGTATCTTCGCGTCTTGTCTCACCGCGATGGTTATGGCCGTCTGCGGGAAGGGATGGAACGCTACGGAGTCCTGGCGGCCATTCCCTGACAGGTACTTGGTGGCGAATTGCATCTTGACATTCGTGCCGCCTGCCCACTGTCCGCCCTGGTATCCGGTAACACCGTGCTGCAGACCTGAGAAGGGTTCGTACATCGGGGGCTGGACGTGCCGGGTCTGAATCCACTTACTGGATTCGAAGTCCCCTGCAACAATTCCTCGATGCAGGTATACACGGAGAGCATCTTCGTTGCCCTCGATATCGGCAGACGTAACGATAGTGCCATCTGCGAAGGTATTGGGGGGAGTATAAGCCATCAGGCAGTCCTCATTACAAGTGCCTGGATACTGCCTGCCTGCTGGTCAATACGGGCTGATCCTGCTACCGAGTCATTTCTCAGCAGGTAATTCACACCACCCTGGTTACGGGCACCGAATGGACCAGAGAACACCACGCGGACTCCATACACGGTTATCGAGGTACCTGACCTCTTGTAGTGCCAAGCCCCATCGACGGACGACCAACCCACCGGGAAGTTGATTGGCGTCCCTATCTTGCCCTCGTCACAGAGAGCACCGGTCTCAACGACTGACTGGATCACTGAGGTGGCAGAACAATTAGTGAGGGTGTTCCCTCCACGAACCCCGGTAACAACTGTGTTGAAGTCACCCTGACCGGGCACATTCACCCAATTCGTCAGGGTGTTGTCGGTCACGTCCCACTGGAGCCAGAAGGCCCAACATCCGTACCCTGAGAACACGTTGTCGGTTCCACCACCAATCTTCGGGAAGGTGAAGTACAGAGCCCCTCCCTCCCAAGGCTGTGACCCCTCCCAACGTGGGCGCACACTCAGGTCCCAGTACACCCGGAGTATGTCGTCGATCTCAAGGGTGAATCCAAGGGGGCCGAAGGACAGGTGGTCCGGGTTGGAAGTAGAATTCAGCACAACATGAGGTGAAGACCCGGTGGTCTGCCCTGTGAACGTGTGGTAACTCGCGTGCTTCCACTCGTTCCAACCGATAGAGTCCACGGCCATATCGGGCGCAAGCCAATCAGCATTCCCCATCTTGAAGTGGGGGAGATCAAATGCTCCATCGCGCACGTTGAAGGCGTTCAGGGCACCCGTCTGGGAGAACTGCGTGAAACGGTCATTCAGAGACGCTGCTGTGATGTCGTCCCCATCCTGAATGGTGGGCTCAGTAAGGCGGCTCATCTGTACCTCGCTATCGCAATCCAGCGGTTGTTCCACAAGTGTGCGTATGGCACTCTATCACCACCAGAAGTGTTGGTAGCCGCGTCCTGGCTCTGGGACGTGTCCTTCCACTGGAATGACACAGACAGATCACCAGATGGGAACAATTGGCTACCGAATATGCGGGACTGTTGGTGATACGCCGCGCCTCTGCGTTCAGCCATATTGACCCCATTCACCAGTATTCTCATACTTATATAATTCGGAGTGCCGGGCTTCCCGTCGTTTATACCATAGCAGAAGATGTTGTTGGCATATACGTTGGCGCTCCACTCAATGAATAGTGATCCGCCCTTGAATCCAGAGAGTGTGGTCTCCAGGATCGTACGCCACCCACCGGCAGCAGTCTGAATTGTGGAGGAGATCCACGCTGAGGACCCAACCCCAGTGTCTTGTTCATTCTCCTGTTCAAATCCACCACCGCTCGGTGACTGCCACACTTGATGCAAGGCGTTGGGGGCCATATATGATTCGTCTACCCAAGCAGACGGGATTTGGCTCCTGTCAACCGTGGTGATAGATGACTGCTGAACCCGGATCTCGTCGTTGATAAGGTCCGGGCTTATACTCCTCCCGACGCGGGATTCGCTGTTAGTCCACTTCTTCATGCCCGCACCCCCGCAACAACCCGAGTGCCCTTAGTGGTCCACTCGTATTCGTAGCCGACCAGCACAAGGTCCTCTGTCGTCTCGATCTCGAAGCAGAACCAAGCTGCGCTCATGTGGGCCACACTGAATCTTAGTGGAACAAGCCTATCGTTACGGTACTGTCCGGTGCCCAGTATTGTAGTATCAAGGGTGGGCTGCGGCGTGGAGTCTGGAGACTGAGCCGTGTAGGTCTGCTCAGTCACTGGGATGAGAGAGAAGTCCTTGTAGTGACGCATCGTGACCTTGGGGAGGCCAGTGGTCATAACCCAGACAGTGACGTAGGACACCTGCTTCTGCATTTGTGGGTCGTCTGCAGACCACCATGCTGACCTGTACACTGATGTGGGGGGGTCGGCATAAGAGAACACAGGGGGCTGCTCTCCAGTGACAACCATTCCCATTGACCTCTTCGCGCTGATTACGAACAAGCCTCTCTCTGAATTGGGGGTGGTGTCCTCTGAGCCCGTATGGTGCCCAAACACCATCGTTCCGTCGTACAGGGTGGTTATGGACCCGACCGGGAATCCAACACGCGTTGTCCACGGCGATATGCTATCAGCATTGGGAAGACGGTCTACGTGCAACACAAGGCCCAAGGAGGGCCGGTCTTCACCGTCTACAGGGACATACACTTGGTATTCCCTATTCTGTGCTGAGTAGGCGGATACGGCCTTCGCGTGGCAATCAGGAGTTATACGGCCAATCAGTCCATCCTGGCGCTGAGTCAGGTTTATGACTTCGTTAACCGCACCACCCGTCAATCCGCCAGTAATAGCGTATACCCCGTCCTCAGCGAGGAACACCACACCAAGCCCAGGCACTGACTGGATCGAATGTGGGGCCTTGCAGGTGACGTTAGATACCAGCGTGGTGGCTGTGAACCCGTTTGCGTAGTCACCCTGAACCACGTCTATTCCCTTCTCGCGGAAGACAAGAAGGGTGTTATAATTGCTGAAGAGTGCGGTGACACCACCATTCTCTGCGCTCAATTCAACGAATGCGTCGGCGGCGAACTGTTCTATCAGTCCCACCGTGGAGAAGTACAACGTGCGGGAGTCATCAATCCCACCATCAAGGAACAGGCACCCGTTGAACAGGGCACTGAACCGTGCCCTGGGGGCAGGGAGAGGTCCAGTGGCTATCTCCGGTGCGGGCTGTCCAAGATTGGCGGTCCGTACAGCGTCGAAGAACAACTCCTCAACGTTGTTCCTGACCACATCTATGAAGTACAGGGTCGTGTCCCCTGGGGACACATAGTCATCAGAGTAATTGGTGGTCCTATAAACCTTCCGGGCCACAGTCCCTCTGGGTCCGGTTGGGATCCCAACAGCACAGGCATGACGGAAGCCCTCTGCGTTGGCTTCTAGCGCCCACGCAGTTGTTCCAATCGTGGAGGTGGGTCCTTCGGATCCCGTGTCGGTGATGTAGCTCACAGCCCATCCGAAGATGGCCTGCTGGTCACCGTCTGACCCCGACTTGTTGTTCGCGAATCCAAGACCCCAACGCCCACCATCAGGGATGGAATTACCATCTGCGGGACACCACAGGGTCACAGCACCATTGCCGCTCGCCTTCGGGGGGTTCGGGAATGGAGGCGGGGGGGTGGGCTTGACGTTGGAGGGCTCCGGGGGGATTGGGAGCCCTTCAAATCCGAGGGGGCGAATAGTCTGAGCAGCCGCCGCCGCGAGGTTTGAGAACGATGGGAGAGGCCATGGGCGCACAATGACAGGGCGGTCCACCCCATTGGTTATTATGGTTCCATAAGCTGTGTCCGTGAACCACGCCCCGGACTCAGTGGTTGTGGGGATATGGCGATTTGAAGCCAGGGTGACAACGGTGTCCGCCGACCCGTCTGCTTCAAACAGCAGTTTGAGGTTGCCTCCCTCCTCGTACAGGATCGACTGGCGTGCCCCACCTGCCAATCCCTGCCGCACGTGAAGCGAATAGATTGGCCCATCTGCGCCGAATGGGGTCCAAGTCGTGGTGTTTACCACGAACGGCTCGTAACCAACCCTGGTGCTCCAGCCTCCAGTGTCCCTGTCTATTGTCAGGTTCTCTGCGCGCCCTGCATTTTGCGGTACCTGGGGCAACTTCGTCTCGAAGCCACCTGCAAGCGGGGTCTGGTAGACGTTCTGTTTAATGCTACACCTCCTGTATGATAGACATACAGAGCCTCACGAGAAGGTGAGAGGGCCGAAGGGATTGCGTATGAATTTGTAACCAGCAGTAGGTGTTCCCTTCACTATCCTGCGCGGAACGGCCTTCAAATAGGTCTGTTCCATGGCCCTGTACAAGACGTCCTTCTTGCGCTGGTAGACCGCACTTAGGGCTGGGTTATCCACCTTCAAAGTCAAATTCTCCAGGGCAGCGAACGCTATCAACTGTGCGTATGCGTGTGGAATCAGGGGGGCGTCCTGGTCTTCCTGGAGCTTGGGAGGGTTGATGACCATACGGACATCAAGTTCCTGGTCCGCAGATGGGTGCGGATAAAGCTGGATGGCCTGATAGGCAGCCGATTGGTTCCACCGATACCGTATGCTCGACGCCTGGAATTTCTGCGAAGACAGGTAGCTAAGTTCGAGACGGGGCAGCAGCGTGATACCAGTGAAGAGGGGGTTATCAGGAGGGACGGTGTCAACCCCGGTAGGTACCCCGGTGGGCTCCAGGGGCTCTGTGTGTCTGATACGAGTTGGGGCTTCTATCCCGGCTTCGGGGCAGGTGAAGTAGTACCTGCGCCACAGACCAGTCTGAGGATCAAGGGGTTCCGGCTTGAAGGACAGGGTCTCAGTGCTACCAAGTGAGAAGGTGGCTACCTTGGAGAAGGCTGATTCAAACCCGTCGCTAACGTCCTTGGGGTACACCTCGAAGTTGGTTGCATTTGGACCAATCACGTTCACCATGTAAACATTAATGGTCCTAATGCCCTGCCCAGCCCCGGCTACAACGGATATTCCGCGTGCAGAGTTTGGGGCTGGTACCACAACACCAGATGACGGCAGATAAGCTTCTATTGTCCCCAACAGTTCAGGGTCAAGGTTGGCATCTTCTCGTTCCCACTTGCTGAGGAACAAGGATTTGGCCGGAATTCCAACTGATGGGTCGCCAACATTCTGTACGGTCGTGCAATCAGACGGCAGGCGAACTTCACGCCGCTTCAAAGTCGCGGTATACGCCCCAGTTATTCCCTCAAATGGACGGTCAAGGTAAGCCTCTGTGGCGGATTTGACCCAGGTAATCATGTGGATTGAGGTTTTACCACCAGAATCCGTGACTTCAAGCACAGAAGTCGTAAAGTTAGACCCAGGCTTAACCGGGTCTGTGCTCACCGGAATGCCGATTCCAGTTATGAGGTCGGACCCACCAGTGAAGTTGAAATTGAAGGTGGTATCAGTCCAGACTATGAGCTTCCGCTCCTTCATGGCGAACGGCCAAGGGCGGTCTGTCAGAATTCGTGTCTGGGCGTCATTGAGAATAGAAACAAGCTGGGATCGGTACGTCGAGTTCGTAGGGTCGTAGTCTAGGAGATTTCCAACGAAGTCTATCAAGTGACCAAGATTCACGACGTACTCCTTATGGTGGGAGGCCCCCACCCGCCGTCTGCCTCACCTGGACAGTACCGGTCGGATGGGGGCCTGTGTGCTCCCTGGGAAGGGAGCAGCGGAGAGTCAGAAGGACTTGCGGACCACCACGCGAGCCGTCACCGTGCCAGCGGCAGGGGCGATGGTCTCAGCGAGGACGCCACACACCGGCTGGGCGGAGCCAGCAGCGGCGAGGTCGGCCACACCAACAGCGTTGGTGATCTGGAGCAGGGTGCCGATGGCGTTGCCTGCACCACCATTGTCGGACACCTTGGCGTTGCAAACACCGCTGATGCAGACCTTGACCTCCTGACCGGCAGCCGTGGTTGCGCTCAGGGCGACACCATGCGGGGTGCGGACGGGGCTGGAGTTACCATCAGCCTTGAAGACACCGAGGGTGACGTCGCCGTCAGCGGTGGCCGCGAAGTCGAAGGCAACCCAGTCACCGATGGCGATGGGCTCCTGGGCGATGAAGATCTCAGTCTGCCGACGGTTCCCGGTAGCCGTGGACTCGCCAGAAGAGAGGAACTGAATGAGAGTGGAGTCAGCCATTGGATCAAGCCTCCGCGTCGATGATGATGGAATGGGAAGCGAGGTGACCGGTCACAAGCTGCATCCGACAGAACACCATGGCGGCCTCGGTGGCGGTGCCAGGGACAGGCATCATATCCGAGACGTTGAAGAAGCCGTCGGTGTCCACGTACAGCTGGAACTGGTCGGAGGACAGCAGGTAGGCGGAGACAGCCTTCGCACCCATGCCCGACGCCCCGTTCGCCGTGAAGCCCATGTTCGGGTCCACGTAGATGCGGGCACCACGGTAGGTGGCAACCATGGTCTGGTTCAGACCGTCGCGGTCACCGACGCTGATGTACTGGATGCGCTGGTCCATGAGGTTCAGGAACGCAGCATAGAAGCTCGGGGACACCAGCATGATGTCGGGGGTCGTACCAGACGGGTTGTAGATCTGCGTCTGGATGAACGCCTCATCGATGTGGCTGAGAGCCAGCGTGCCACCAGCATCCACGAACTGGTTGAACCAGTTCTGCGAACGGTAGGTGGTCTTCGCGAGGCCACCGACAGTGTTCAACTGGGAAGCCTGGGCAACGCCCTCCAGCCAACCGGTGGTGTTCGCAGCGACGAGGCTGGTGCCGTTGCCGTTCAGGGTCTGCAGCGTGGTGATCTTGCCCGAGTCACCGATGAGGATCTGCTTGCTGACCTCCTTCTTGAGGGACAGCATCACGTTCTTCATCTTGGACTCAAGGATGTTCACGACAGCGAGGTCACCCTTGTTGGCGGCCTTCTCGACGGCGCTCAGCACGATCGGCTGGGTGAAGTTCGAGTACTCGAACTTGGCCGTCTGGAAGGGGTCGGTGACGGCCATCGAGACGGGCTCGAAGCCATTCGACAGCTCGGTTATGGAGCTGTGGTCACCGAAGATGACGGGCTGCTCCACGCGGGAACCACCGGACACCTTGATCAGGTTGCCGTGCTCCTCAATGGCGCGAACGAGCGGGTGGGCAAGGAAGGAGTTGTCCACGAGCTTGTCGCGGAGCAACTGCAGCGTGGTCGAAAGGACCGACTGGGGAGCCATTTTGGCCTCCTATGGGGAATTTGTGTCTACGGTTTGGGGGCGTATCCGACAACCGGGTGCCACAAAGCCGTAGGCTCCACATAAGGGGTGGCCCACGTACTACATGGTATTATACCACCCGAGTATCAGGGTTGCAATGTCAACGGTTGCGGTTCATGGACTGGGCGAGGGCCAACAGGTCCGAGTTGCTCATTCTGCGGATGGCACCACGGTCCGGGACACCACCAGGGGTGACCTTGCGGGAGTTGCCCGTCCCCTTCAACGCCGCTTCCTTCCGGGCAGCACGGCTGGCCTTCTGACGCTGCTGGTCCTCCGCACGCTGGAACTTGGCCTGCTTGCCCTTCGCGGCCCAGTATGCAGTCTCCAGATCGAGGCTGGTGTTGTTCTCCAGAAGGTGCTGGACCTCCGACCGGAGTGCCGTCTCGGTCTCGAATTCGGGGTGCTCAGCAAGGAAGGATTTGTAGGAATCCTCAGCCTGCATGACCTCGTATTCCTGCTGCATAGGCTCCAACACTTCACGGAGTCGGCGGGTGACCTCTGCCTCGATGCGGGCCTTGACGGTGTCCTCATTGAAGGGGTCGTACTCGGGAACCTCCCGGTCCTCAAGAGTCTTGGCTCCCTTCATAAGGGCCTCACGTTCACGCAGGAACTCCTTGCGCTGCTCGGCAATCTCCTGGGTCTTGCGGGTGTAGTCGCCCTGCATGTTCTTCATCAGTTTGGCGATGTCGGGTGGAACCTGCTTGATGGCGTCGTTCCAGGACAGGGAACGCTTGCGAGGGGCGTCTCCCTGGGCCTCGGGGGCCTCTCCGTTGGCTTCTGAGGTTCCGCCCTCATTGAGCCCAATGTTGTGGTCCTCGGTGGAAGGAGAGGCCACAGAAGAGGCTTCCTGGCTGGTTGCCTCAGCCAACACAGTCTCAGCCAGTGACATAATGTTGGGGGAATTCGAGGTTGCGGTCAGTGCAGAATCGGGAGTGGTCACTGTGGACTTCCTTATTTGATTGTTGCGATCGGGGTTCCGACGCGGGAATACCAACCCCTGTTGAACCCAGGGGCGGTGACGAATTGGACAGGGCGTCCAAACAGTCTCGTGCCAAGATCAAGCACGGAGACATTCTGGATGCGTCCAATAATGAATGTTCTCCACCCAGGGAGAGACCCCGTGGCGGAAGCTGATTGAGGATCCACGTACAAGTGCAAGTAGGTGGTTCCGTTTTTGTCACGCCAAATGGCATGCGGGTTACCGACGCGCTGGCCGTACTTCCCGGTTGTTCCTTCCTCCTGCCACTTGTCATTGTAGAAGAAGGAGACAGGCTGTTTGTTCTCGATGGCGGCCTTCAATTCCTTCATAGGGTCCCCACCGAAGCGGGACACGTATTTGGATGCCCGCGTCTTGGGGATAACTGAAGGTCTGGCGACCCCAAACCCGAATGCCTTCTTCAACCTGCCAAGTATGCTGGTGTATGCCATTGTGTCAACTCACACAGTACACCTCGGGTCTCTTCTTCTTATGTAAGAGACCCGAGGTGTAGTTGATTATCGAGACATCCTGGAGGCGAAATCGAACTCTTCACCGCCACCGGGCATGGGTGCTTCAACACTGATCTCAACCTCTTCCTCCTCGGGAGCAGGCATATCGAGGAACTCCTTGAAATCCTTGTCTCTGGCAAGCTCAGTCAGGAAGGCGGTGAGAGAGGTGAGGCCAGCCTCGTCCCGTATCTCAGAGAGAGGTATGGGAAGTGAGACACCATAGTCGGTGGCTGCGGCCTCAATCATAGCGAGGAAGCGCACGAGGTCCGGATCCAACTCGGTGGTGGGCTCGGTGTACTTCTCGGGCACCACATCCATGCCCATCACCTTGGCGACAGAAGCCGTTGCCTTGGCAAGGGCATCCAGAACCTTGATGTTGATGGGCTTCTCAAACGGGGGCATGAGAGAGGCCAACTCGTCCCCGATCATGGCGTCAGCCTCGTTGGCTGCCATGAGCAGGTCCTCAGGTATGTCGTTGGTCATGGGGGTTGAGGGTCCGTATTCGATAGGCATGGTTACACTCCGGGGAATGGGAGGACGGGCATCTGCTGTTCTGGGACTGTGGATTCAGCCCCAGGTTCAGGCATGGGTTCAGGCGGAGGGGCGGGGACAGCGAGGTTCTCGGGAAGCTGGAAGACTCGCACTATCTCTTCGAGGATGATCCTGGGGTCGGCCCCAAGTTGCACCAGTATGGGGGCGAGGCGTTCGAGAGACTGCTGTTTGGCGAAGTCGCTCATGGGGGTGGTGCCCTGGTCCACGGCCCAATAACCGAAGTCACCAGTCAAGTCGTCTGCGGACAGGATGGTGGGTCCAACGGGGTTGGGGAGAGCCAGAGGCTCCGCATCATCACCCAGCACCACAGACAACATCACGTTGTAGGTGTGGGCCACAGCAGTTATGGCTGCATCACGGGTCCGCGCCATCCTCGACACTTCGCTACTGGTGTATGCAGCAAGGAGGTTCTGCTCAGTTGCGGTGGACTTGGTGACCTCGCCCCGTGTGAATGGAGCCAGAAGGCCCGCATCGGCTATGTCCCCCTGGATCGTGAGGGCGTACGCGGCTATGTCGCCTGGGATGGGTGCCTGTGGGGCAGGCATGATGTTCCCTTCAAGGGGAGTCCCAGGAGGGAGGTCCACCTCGATTATCTCACCATCGATGCCCTGGGTGAGCTTGGCGGCTGCGTCCTCAGACAGGAACCCAGCCCTCATGAGCCACTGGCGGGCCATGCGCCGCACGCCCTGTGCCTGATAGGTCCGCATGACGTTCATTTCCCTGAACTGGTCTGCAGACCTATGAATGAGGCTGTATCCACGGAGAGGGGTATCAGGGTCACGAGAGAAGTATATCGGTATGACAGGTATGACCGGGCGGCCACTTGCGGACTTGTAGGGGATCCCAGTTGTCTCATGCTGGATCTCTCCCTCAGGGGTCTCAGACTCGGCATCAGCGTCAGGGTCAAGCGCCCCGACCTGCACCTTGACTCCCTCGAACAGGAACTCCTCCCCATCGGCGTAGTCTGGACTCCACACTAGGAGGTTGTCATCCACTATGTCGTAGACCTCCACGATCCTGATCCACCTGTCAGTGTCAGAAGTGGTGTCTCCCATCATTATGGTGGAGGATCGGCTCGTGGTCCCTGTTACCCCAGCTGCTTCTATCCACTTCGTGTAATTGCGCGTCCGGTAGGCGTCCTCGGGCTTCCCGTACCTCTCCCTTGCCTCAGGCAGTGGCATCAGGTATGTGTGCCCCACGTATCGCTGCTGGTCCCAGGAAGCCGCCGTGGAGTCCACGATGACCTCCCAAGGCGGGAGTGCAGCGCATGAGACACGCTTCAAGGGATCCACGTTCTCTTCTGGGGCGAGCTTCAAGAAGCTGCACGGATATATGAGTGCCAACCGGGTTGCGTCCTCCAGCTGCTCCCGGATGGTGAGCAGATAGCGATTCGCGGTGGCCTGTGCTACTTCCGGGTTGCCCCTATCCCGGATATCGGGCTCGACCCTGACAGAAGGGTTCTTGGCGAACAGGGAACCGAGATAGGACTCCACCACGGCGTATGCCTTGGGGACCTCTGTTCTAAGAATCCCGTCCAGAGAAGGATAGGTCTCGGATTCCCAGAATTCAGTCAGATAAAGCCTACGGTATTCGCGCATCCGATCTCGGCGACTATCCCAGTAGACGTCATGCGTGTTAACTATGTCCCTGATGTGATTGGGTTCAAGCATCTGGAGGTTCCTTCTATTTAGAACGGGAGGGCGGAAGACCTGATTCTTCTTGCGCGGGAGGCGGATATCAGGTCATCGATACGGGTTCTCTGGGAGACTGCTGCTTGTGTTCTCCAAGACGGGGGTATGTCTCGAAGACACCTATAGGCCAGTGCACAGGCCATTGCCGCGTCATCATGACCTCCCTTAGGGGCCTCTGGTGCTACCTTACCTTGTGGGATGGTAAGCGACCGAAGCTCCAGCCACGTGGGGCGATCCAGGATCTGGATGATCTGGAGGGACTCGCGCAGAGTGTCGAAGGCGTCAAGCTTGGATTGAAGCGTTGTCACCCAGGGCTTCCCGGTCTTGGGATTAGCCCACAAGTTGCGGTATCCGCAGGTCGTGGCTTCCAACAAGAACGCATGGCCGTGGTTGTTGGACTCGCCAAGCACGAGGGCTTGGTTGTACCTGGATGCCACCTGAATCACCCTGTGCGCCCATGCGGCAGGAGTGATTCGGTTATTGCGTTCCGTGTAGACCACCTGCCGTGTCGACACGGACACTACGCACAAGGCGGAATAGTCTCCACCAACGCCACCACCGATGTCCACGCCCATGACGTATCTATCGTGTGGGTGTGGAGGCTCTATCTCCCGACCGTGCTGGTTGCCGTGGAGGTTGTGCTCCACGACGTGTATGTCTCCAAGGAGTTCATCCTCGAAGTAGCCTCCCTCTCGGTCAAGGAAGCAATCATCCAAGCAGGCTGGGTATTCGCGGCGGAATTTGTATGAAGACCCGATGCGCTTCTCTGTCCTACGTCTCCAGTGAAGTTGCCCGAGTGACAGGACGTACTCGTCTCGGATACCCTTCTCGTAATCCGTGAGAGAAGCCTCAAAGTCTGCCGGAATCACATCGGGTGAATCACAGTACGCCGGGTGTTCCCACCACCACATGGTTATAAGATGCCAACCGTTCTCAGGCGCACCCCTGATGAGTTGTGAGAAGAAGTCAGCCGGGTTGTCTGCCGTGGATTCGATTATCAACAGCCCGTCACCGACTGCGGCATCTGCCTGTGCTATGACCTCTTCAAGATCGGGTGCAAACGCAGCCTCACTTATGACTGCCGCCACTGGCGTGAATGAGCGCAGCCCGGTGGCAGAACGCGAGGTGAATGACCTTATCGAAGCCCCGGTATCTTCGTATACTATGTTGTTGCGGGCCTTGGTCTTGATTGGACGCTGCAATAGGGCTGGTGGGTCTTCAAGCCATCTGCGGTTGTCGTCCAAGAGCATAGATGCTGAATCCGCACGCATGGACACCACGGCGTGCATGGCGGCATGTGGGGTCGTGTACGCCATGTGGTGCAGGACCATCTTGCACCCGGTTGTGCAGTACACCTGCCGTGCCTTTATGCATGCGATTCTCTTGTGTCCAGCTTCTACAGCCTTAAATATCTTCTCCTGCATAGGTGCCGTGTCCCACGGGATCGGGCGCTTACTGTCCTTGTCCTGAACTTTATGTATTCTCGCGAATAGGTCCAGGTCACCCACAAGCCTGGACACCTTATGCGTCAGTTGCGGCGGCACTGATGGCGGGACGTACGTCACTGGGCAGGCACCATGTTGAGCGCTATATCGAAGTCCTCCAGCGGAACCTCTATAGTTTGGGTCACATGCCCACAGGCCCTACACCTTCTCCTCCTGTACACCATATCCGGGAAGTTTATGGAGAGGTCCCTTATCTTGGGTCTACAGGTGGCCGCCCTTGACGTGGAATGTGAGGGTTGCCTCGTTTCCAGGACCAGCGCCGTATCTTCAAGGCATGCAGGGCATATCATTCTCCATCTGTCCCGGTCATGGGGTCCGGGACCAATGCCAACACGCGGGCAAGTTCCCTGATTGAGGGATCATCAGACTCTTGGGCTCCATGCTGTTCTGCCAGCGTCCTCCTGTATTCCCTTCTATCTGCGACCAACCAACGTGCGGTCTCCGCCTTGTACCGGGAGACAGCCTTGTCGGAGGTCAGCACTTCATTGATGGCATCCAGTGACGGACGGAGAAGGGTCTCCAATTCAGATTCGATGTCCAGCAGGTCTATATTGTTATCACGTGTCGGCAGTGGTGCACCCACACCATCGGTGAGTGTCCGGTTGCCTGCCCTCTGGTCGAGTTCACGCAGTTCAATGGCTGGAAGTTCCAGGGTCACAAGCCCCTTGCCACAAGCTTTGCACTTCCGGTTCCTATAATGGCGCTTATCTGTGCGCTTATTGGCCGGGACCGTTAGAACGACCTTAGTAGGCCCATCACAATGGGGGCAAAGCATCCGATGGACTCCATAAGGGGGTGGTCCTATTTGTCAATACATTATACCACGCCCGGTGTGTGATGCGCCACATAAGCTGCTGTGTTGTGGTGTCAATCCTTGGGATATGTGTCAGCTCACACAGTTGACGTTAGGTGTCCTATCGTGTTATAAATATGAGTGAACCCCGCGTGCTACCAACACCGGGGTTTATGATCGAACCACCACCTAACTGGAGTCCGATATGGACAGTGTATCACGCCCTGTTGTTGACGTCAATGATTCAGAGATAAACAGATTCGGGCTCAGTAGATACAGCCTCATAGGACGCCTCGGTGGGCGCGCTATGGGCGAACTGAACCCCACCTCCGTTGAAGACATAGTTGCTGATCCTGACACCTATTGTGTCAAGAACCCCGATGGTTGGAACAACCTAAAGGCCGGTTGTCCATTCAGCAACAACGGTTATGCCCCCAAGGGCAAGGGGGTGTTCTATAAGGTCAGTGGGGACCTGTTCCACTTCGGATGTTATGGCGATTCCCACCATCACCCTGGGGCTAAGGAGAAGGTCAATAAGAGCGGCAAGACTTATTGGAGCTATGTAGTCAGGGTCGAAGACTCAAACATAGTGTCCCACGAGAAGTTTTTGGCGATAGAGTTCGACGCTAAAACTCGTTCTGATTTGCAAGAAGTCAACGACTGGATGCGCTCTCAGAAGATGAGCCCATCGGTCATAGCCTATAACAGCAAGAGCGCTAAAAACTACGTTGTATTCCGCAAGCCTGTCGGGTCCAGCGATAAGCGCCCCGGTGAACTTGTATTCAAATCCGATAGCATACGCATAGACGCTGGGTTCAAGTTCAGCACCAGTGAGCATTGGAGGTACAAGGAGTTCGGATTCGATATAGACAATGAGTCGCTCCCCAACGCGATAGAAGGCATCACGCACATAAGTGTTGCCACGTGGAAGAGCCTGTTTATCAGCAAGGAACTCGTTGAGGTGCTGGAAGACATTGATTCCAATGCCGTGGCTCGGAAGCCTAAGGGTGACGTGTCCAATGACGAGGATGAACATTGGGATAAATACAAGAGGCGTATAGAAGGACACGCAGAGAAGGAAGTCAGGGCAAACTTCAAGATCGATAAGTTTGCCCACCTCCTTGGTGGGCTGGGGCTCGATATTGACCCCGACAGTGATAAGGATGTGGAGCAGCAGTTGGCTGATGCCGTACATGCTGCCCGTGGGAGAGCGTTCAATGTCAGGTGTAACAGGGCACCCCATCTGGTAACTACTTGGTCCCACGGTGGTGCTGGTCATTCCAATCACACCCACCTGACCTGCTGGATGGCTTCATGTGATGACTGTAGGCCCTTCGTTCTTGGTTCCATGGCTTCTGCCATAGAGGTTCAGGTATCCAAGTGGATGGACGCTGGATACTCAGTGGCTTCCTTCCGTGCCTCACATTCTGTGCTGTCTGATAAAACTGTGGCGAATTCCCTGAAGAATTGGTCGAGGAAGTGTGTCAACTCGCATTACACCTCGGGTCTCTTTAAAGAAGAGGAGACCCGAGGTGTAATGAACAATAGGTGGATAGCCATAAGGGGCCAAGAAGGCATAATATATATATTCGCCCACCACTCGGATCACGGGGGCAGGCACACCCCCACCTGCGTATCCAAAAATCCCGCGTTCTCCCCCACTGATTATTCAGACCTCGGGGCCATGTTCCATTCACCTGAGAGCATCCCGTCATCCGTAGACAAGGTCTTCACCGACGTGTACGCCATGGATAACGCACAACTCCGTGGAGATATACTGTACGGCGACCGGAAGTCCGTGAAGTACGTGAACTCACTCCGCAGGTCCATAACTGGGCGTGGATCCTCATCCAAAATGTCCAAAGAGGCCAAAGAGACCCAGCGTAAGAAGGACGGGGTTACAGACTTCAAGGCGACTGTGGGATACAACATGAGTGGCTTCTATGAGGAGGTGTCTGACATTGTTCAGCAGCCCATAACGGAACATGACACCACAGCGGGAGGCGTGTTCGATAAGTGTCGTCCAGGCAGGCTGCACCTGGAAGGGGTGAACACCACCAAGGCTATGGACGAAGCCGTGACAAGTGGGCGTGTGAATCCTGCCTCCGTAGGACACCGCAAAGGAACCAAGGCCCCCACCGTTCAGTCTGGGGACAACGACGGCATAAGCATCAAAACACTCGAAGAATTGCTCGATGAGCAGGGAGTCTAATATGAACAGGAAGCTGAGCGAGGATAAAGTGGGATACTTCTGGGATAAATTGACCGAGATAGATATAGATTACAATGAAGAAGGCTGGAGGTCAGGGCTTGGTGACTTCCAAAGAGTAGAACTGGACGATAACGGCCATACTTGGGTTAAAACCCATAATCTCCTTGCGATGCTGATAGAACAAGGCGGGCGTTACTGGCATAAAGGAAGTACCTATAGAGTGTACTTCAAGGATGAAGTCCTCAGACGAATTGCCAGGACCATTAATCCACCTGTACCGGGTCCGTTCTCATTCGACTCGGCAATGTCTGGCAAGGGTCACTTCTTCTGCTTGACGGCAAGGCGATGGTCTATAGGCATTGATAGACTCCCCGATAACCCACAGATGATCCTGGCAACCGCCAAACTAATAATTGCACTCGAAGAGTGGACTGGTCACTGGTGGGATAACTACGAGCAACCCTAATCAGAAATTCGTATTCGGTTGGGAGCCTATAGGCCCACGTTTAGTGTAGGAGGCAGTGAATCAACGCTCCTCCTACATTAAACGAAGGAGCCTAAAATGGACAAGTCAACCGCCCCCTCAACTGTTCTCGATGTGGTCTACGCCACGATAGAGGGAAGCTTCAAGGGCCGTAAGGTCAAGAACACCAACGTGGTTGTCGGTCCGGTGTTCAGTGAACTTTATCCCGCTGGAACCACGGCTTGGCGTGTCAATGCCCACACTGACGACCGTGGTGGACGCGGAATACACGCGGGCCAGATAACAATATCCTGTGACCGCGCCTCGGGCAGAATATCGGTGTTCGGTGAGCCCAGGCGCAATTATAAGACTGGAGGCAGGTTCACTGTATCGCCTGCCCATAGGGATATCCTAGCAAGACTCGCCATCAAAATTGAGTCAGTCCTTGAGGCCACCGAGGGCTATCAGAACCCAGACCCCACGTACCACGTCCACCAAGCCAAAACCGCAACCACTGAGGACTCGGCGTCGCAGTACTCAGACCACGAATTCATCTTCGAAATGTTCGCCAAGTAAGGGACCACACCAATGAAGACAAACCTCTCTGGCCTTCTGCTTCTCGCCAAGGCCCTCTCCCTCCCCGATGACCAGCCCCTTCCCAGTGACCCCATGGACCTGCTTCGCGACAACAGGAGTTCACATGCTTCCCCCGACCGTTCAACTCGCTACAACAGGAGTTCACATGCTTCCCCCGACCGTCCAACTCGTGATAACAGCCGTGGTCATTCTCGTGGGGGTGCCACTCGTGATGACCACGATGCTTAGGGAACTCGCCAGGATGGGAGCCGATAATGACTGACCTGTTCACCCGTGAGGAGGCCCAAGAAGTCTTGGACTCAGATCCCCAAGACCCGAAGATGGCCGATCTCGTTCACTATATGGCGCGGACCATCATAATCCTGCGGGACATTGTGGAGAACAACAAGAGCACTGCCAAGCAGTTGTTCTTGGTGGAGTATAAGCCCACTGTCCCGGATTCCACAGCCGGGGTATGTGTGTACGCCTCGGATGCAATCCCAGAAGGCGAGGTTGTGGTAATCACTTCGCTCAAATAAATATCCTTCTACGAAGGACCCCCAAGTGAGCCAGAGAGAGCTTCCTTGGGGGTCTTCTTGTATCTTGGATTCGTGGGCCTATGTCAGGTGCTACCAACACCCTAAGAGCCAAGGGAAGCCAAAGGAAGGGCCTCCCTTGGGCACTTGGATTCAGTGCCCGACGGTGAACGGCTCGTAGCCACCAGACTTGGGTGCCCACAGAACCTGCCTGCGTGCCCTGCCAGAAGCTCCAGCCTTGATACCAATGTGGACGTGACCACCACGCTCGGGCGCGTAGGCAATCAACTGGTCGAATGGGAGGTCCAGGCCAAATATGAGTGCCACAAGCTCAGAAGCTGTGTGGTCCTTGGCCTTGATATCCGCAGCCTCACCGGTCATGTGCGCAGAAGTCTTGGACCCACCCACTGCCTTATTGACTGCGGGGCTCCTATAACCTGAGGTCACACGCACCCAGCCTCCCACCGCTCCACGGATAGGGTCCAGGAAGTGTTGGGTCAGAATCAGCAGATTGGTTTTGGCCGCTGATGTGGGCTCATTGGGGAGCCCGGTGCTCGTGCGGGTTAATTCACTGAGCTTGAAGAATATGGACAGTCTGCCGTCGAAGCGCCTCTGGATGGTGTATGTCATCAGCCACTCTCAGCTATACGGGCAGCAAGCTCCAGAAGGTCACCCACGAGGTCACGACGCTCCTCGGGCGTGAACCCACCCTTGGAATACCTTATTATTTTGCCCACGAGCCTGAGTATATCCCCAACTGGGATTTTTATCGGCTGGCTAGAAGGGCGGGATGATTTGCGCTCCATGCGCTCACGGTGGTCTGGGTCTATCACTTCTTACCTCGCTTGCTTTTGCCCGCCTTCTTGAGGGCGATCGCGACAGCCTGACGCTGCGGCTTGCCCTCCTGCACGAGCTTCTTGACATTGTACTTGATGGTCTGCTTCGAGTGGCCTTCCTTCAACGGCATGACAACCTCCTTATTTGGCAGCCTCAATGAATCCACACTTGGGAGACTCGCACACGCCGGATTCAATTCTCGCATTCAAGGCGTCAAGACCACCCATTATGCGCTCATGCTCGCGTGTGTGATGCTTCATCATATCATCGACCTGATCCAGGTGGCGAGTGACTGCGTTGTGCATCATGGGGACTACGAGGTCCCTGAGGAGCTTGTAAACTCCCAACCCGATAAGAAGGCAAACACCGAGAGCAGCGGCTGGGCCGGTCAGTATGGGAAGCAGATTCTCGAAGGTCATCCCCTTCTCCTGTTGTAAGGGCGCGGTGGCACGCCCCCATTGTAGTTGTCAGGATA
>Ga0255047_10000660_pt1 | contig 28087 bp, 57 predicted proteins | sample JV7_2_1_MG_FD_183640 | JGI IMG/M metagenome (GOLD analysis project Ga0255047, IMG submission 183640) | Seawater microbial communities from Jervis Inlet, British Columbia, Canada - JV7_2_1 | ecosystem: Environmental > Aquatic > Marine > Inlet | place: Canada: British Columbia | collected 2016-10-06
CCGAAATAAGCGGATAATCCAAATAAATCAGCATTCATCTTTATACCGTATATCCCAAATAGCACCCATACTAAGAGTACTACGTAAGCCAGGTTAGCTCTTTTAGATTTAGTTAACATCAATGACCCTTCCATCTTGCGTTGTACCCCCTAATGTCCACATGAACAAAGGTCTTGTATTCTCCAACTCCACCTTTTGTTATCTTACCATCCTTCATCAGTTGTCTAACGGCTGCAGCTATCGCAGAAGACTTAACGCCTTTAATTCTTATATCAGCAGCCCTGCCTTGTACGTGCTGAGATTTTGTAACTCCGCCCACTTGTTTGTTATAATTAACAGTTCTAAAGCCTGAATTAATTGTAATTGGTTTTCCAAAGAAACCTCTGATCTCTTCCAATGCTTCACATAGAGGCCTTAATCTACTCTCTGACCACTCAGTCGGATAGGCCGTTCCATCACGACAAGCGAATTCCTTTGAATCAAAATTAAGGGTTATCTTCATCCCTTACCTGCTAACTTAACTATATAAAGCCAACTACCTGTGAGGGCAGTAGACAAAAACCCAACCAGGGACACATACATATTACTAAATCTCTTTGCGGTGGTTTTCTCTATATTAGTATCAGCAGCGATTCGTTCTTCTCTCTCTGCCCCTATCTTTTCACAAGCGTCCTCTAGCTTCTGAGTCAGATAGACAAACCTAGTATCGAACCTATCATGGTGCTTTAGAATCCTATCGCAGACATGATTGCAGTCGTTCATAGCTAACGTTAGCTTAGTTAATGATGCGAGTATTGTCTCTTCATCCATAGTTACTCCGGACACTGTGTTCTTGCTTTATAGGGCGAATCGGTTATCCAATCCGCCCCTGTTATTGTGCTGTCTCCATCCTCTGTACCACTTCCCTCTGTTGTAGGGAGTCTATAAACATATCCGTCTGGCTGGACGTTCTCGTAATATTCGGCCTTAATCTGTGCGTTTGTTAACGCTGAACCGTAGTGGATAGGATCAGCCATATGAGCCCCCAAAGATAGGCTAAAGCTTTTATTAGTTCCGTATACCACCTCAGCTAAATTGGCCGTTGCTGTAAAACTAGCTGTTGCGCTTATTAGTAGCCCATTAACGTACAAACACAACTCACTGGCGTCTTTGTCGTATCTAAGGCAATACCTGTTCCAATTGCTAGACATAGGGTAATACCCCAAAGCCTCCGCTACCCCTGAATCCAGAGAAGTCTCCAACTCCCCTGATGTATTAACCCTTAATATGCTCCGCCCTGTGCCTGTGCCGTTGGCGTGCTGGACTATCACCCGATTAGACCCTGTTGGGCCACCCACCAACCTCACCCATATAAATGCAGTGAATGACTCTCCAAAATCTACAGTATCGTCAGTAACAACTCGGTCCCCTGCTGAAACATAATCAAGACTATAAGGCATATCCCTATTCTGGATTCTCTGCTTAACTCGTGTGAGTGTAGACCATACTAAAGCAGAGTTAATAATTCCTGTGTTCCCGTTCCCACTTGTGTCCTCTAATGTGAACCCGGTGCCCTCACTAAACAAATACTCAGCAACCAGATTAGTTCTTGGGTATTCTCTTTTGAAGTGCAAATCAAAAATCTCATCAGCGTCCAGAGCTTCTGTCATTAATACAACAAAATCGTGCTTCCCAGCGCATTGGTTCCCGTCAAGCCTAGACGCCCCTATGTTAATGGCTCCGGCCCCCACGGAAGCAGTCCTAGTAAGAGACCCTATTAACGCCCCATCAACATAATAAGATATTACCCCGGCCGAATGATCGTATGAAATAGTGAACCCGTGATAGTTTAAATCCGTTATTTGGAAACCATTAATAGTGGTGTTAGCCCCGCCAAATGATGTCTTAAGCTCGTTAGCAGTACTAATGCTCAAGGTGTTATTCCCAGCCCCAGTCCCCAATGCTTGAGAATAAATCATTTGGGTAAACCCAGCATCAGAAGATTTCAAATCAAGAGCGAACTCTGAATGGAGCGTAAAGTCTTGGGACATATCAAATGCGTTAGTCGTAGCAATGAAATCCCCAGTAGTACCATCCATAACAACGGAATAATCAGAGTTCGTTATAACACTAGGCCTAGCATTAGATATAGCTGTCCTACTCGATATTGGGGTCCTAGACATACTTATCCTTTATGCTACTAACACATCACCTGCGGTACACTCAGTCCCTGCGCACTCTTTGTCTTCACAAAATGCGTACTCAATCGAAAGACCTTTCGCACATGCCTTGATGTAGTCATCGATTGTCCCTACGTATTGCGCAGGGATGTTTCTAGTGACTGATTCTCCATCAACGTCAAAAGTTACTTTCCTATTTGTTTCATCTATACTTTTAAAAGTTACTGTAGCCATTCTTTTCTCCTTATCTGTAAGATAGTGTTACGTTTACATCGGCAGTTGTTGTGAATCCAACATACAACCCAGTCCCAAAAGATCTGTTCAAAGGGATTGAAATCGGTGTGAAAGCTGTTGCCGCGACTGCCCATCTGAAAATCTCAGTTCCTGACTCTGCGGTGTTGTCATAAACAACTATCGTACCAGCCGTAGGCACTGCGTCGTTAGGCGCAAACTCAATAGAGTAAACAAGCCCAGAACTAGCCTTCACCTGAGTGTCTGCTGTGATCACTGATTGGTAAGTCCCTTGAAACTCCACCTTCGTTACATCGTTAGTGGTGTCCTCACCTGCAAGCAAGGTCCCTTGAGTTACACTCTGGTTCCCATTTGAATCTGCGGTCCCTGCGACCCATTGCGTACCATTATGATACATGTTTTCACTATCTGCCATTTTATTGCCTTTCTTTAATTAAAATATATAAACCACAAATTATAAAGCTTCCGTATAAGTAATACTCCCGTGTACGTCTAAATTAATTTGCAAGGGAGAAACGGCCAATATTATCTCGTCTCTTGTGCCGTCTATAGCTGCGCCTATTTTTAAAGCTGCCTTAATATCCAAATCAGCTGATCGGTTTCCTTGAATGAATCCACCTGCTATTACTGTCCCACCAGTTAGTGTAGTAGTAGAAGGGCTTGAAGCATTAGCTGTACCTTCTTGGATAGATGAATTAGTGACATCGCTCCAAGTCAAATCAACGGCCTTTGTAGGGTTCAAGATTAAAAACCACTCGTAATCATCATTTGTTAACCCTAACAACGATCCCCCTATAGGAGTTATAACTCCACCTATATGAGTTGTTTTTAATCTAATCCCTTTAACGGCATAAATCGTTCCCACTGAGTTAGCGTCAACTTTAGTGCCATTAGTAGAGACCGTCCTATTAAGATGCTCTTCATGCCCTGCACCCTCAGAAATAATAGTAGAGCAAAGATGTTGCATACTAGCTGCGCCGCCAGTCCCGTCGTTCTCAATGCTATACCTAAGAGGCAAGTTAGGCGTACTCATGTAAACAACTTCTAAAACATTCGCATGATCAAACTCATGGCAAAAATGAATTTTCCCATGATAAAACCAACCCATTCTAACTCTTCCAACACCAAGCCATTCGTAATCAAAAACAAAAATCTGAGTCTTAGTAGGGTCTAGTTCAACCCCTGAAGGGCCGTTCCCGTCAAAGGTGTCTAAATTCCAATCTTCCTGTGGAACAGGGTTATCTACTGCTGACCCGGAGGTTGACGATCTAATTACAAAGTTCACAACACCGTCTATAGCGCTTGCAAAGAGGCCGTTATCGTCATTGAATTGCCCCATGCTGGCTGTGATCCCAGTGCCAGCGCCCACTAAGGAGCCTGTCATCATTACTTGCTGTGATTTCCCAGGATGGTAATCGAAGGATTGAAAGGTCTGTCTAACCCTTTTACCTGCTGTTAGGTTAGATACAGCCATTGTAGAAGATGCCTGGTCCTTAGACCAAGTAGAAGTTGTGCCAGATCCAGAAACTTCCTGGTCATCCCAAAACAAAGGGAGGTTATCAAAGACCTGCTTTGAATCAAATGTAGTTGCAGGGCTAGACACTCTTAATCGATTAAACGCATCCAACGAGTCCGAACTTGGAGAAGAAACAACTTTGATATTCCCATCAGCATCAGACTGACCAGCTACCCATTGCGTTCCATTGTGGTACATGTTCTCTGCATCACCCATCTTTACCTACCCTCCGTAGCTTTAATTAACTCTTGGGACCCTAATGCGTTAAATAATACTTTTCTTAACTGCGGTTGTTTAAGGAATAGCTGTAATGTTTCACCGCTTCCTGGCTTCCCAGCGGATACTAACAAGGAGGCTAATGCTGTCCTGACAGGGAATATTTTAGAGGCTTTCTGTGCCACCGCGCCAGTAGCTGCTAACACTGGCCCACCCATTACAGCTCCTGTGCCTGCTGCTGTGGCTGTACTAAAACTAACCGGAGCGGAACCTCTAGCGATAGCTTTCCCCAAGTCTTGAGCTAGAGACTTCTCAACATCAATCCAGAATGCCAAATTTTTGTTTAGTTCCTTGGACCCAGGGGCTAGGGTTTCTATCTGTTTTCTAAGCCCTCTGGAAACAAATTTAGCATAAGTCTTCATTGCGGATTCTGGAGTACCGCTTGCTACTGCCCAGTTTGCCATTTTACCAAAGCCCTTTTTAATTTCGTTAGCTTCAGTTAAAGTAATTCCGCCAGTTTTAGCGTGTTTTGCTAAAAAATCAGCTTTCATTTTATTTATTTGCTTTATAGCCCCCGACTGTTGAGTCCTGTCTAAAGTTTTAGCAACATCATCTAATGAAGACATAACTTTTACAGGGTCAACTTTAGATCCTTTTTTCTCCATCTCGATTAATAGATCATCAAGCTGGCCACCAAGGTCTGAAAGGTTCTCTGTTGCTAATTTATGTACGTTTTTCTTAAACCCCCAAACACCTCTCTTGGCGAGCTGTTGCCCTAACGAATCAGCCCCGGACCTGAATGTTTTAATGCCTTCTTTTACTGATGTCCCTAGTGTTGACCCTGCTATTTTAAGACCAGTTTCTTTAGCTAGGTTTTTTACGGCCTGGCCTGCTGGGGTTCCTGCCAAAGCTGTACCTGCCTTACCAAGACCGGCGGTGCCAAGATTGAATGCAGTAGTTGTAGCCCCCTCTTGTATAGGGCTAAGATAAGACTCTTGCGCAGTTAGCTGAGGTCCGGTGCCTGTTAGGTTGTTTATAATATTCTGTAACGCCTTACCTCCTGCTGCGCCGATACCTGCGCCAATTAAAGGGCCGCCGACTAATGAAGCGGGGGCTCCTGCAACACCACCGGCCAAAGTCCCTATCAAGGGGAGTTGGTTAACTAAATCTTGTGGCTCCAGGGGACCTCGGCCAAGCATCTGTGGGACCGGAGAGCTTTTCAACAAAGCTTCAGGGGTCAACGACTCTTTGAGTTGTTTCTGCCCCCCACCGTTAAAATAACCCCTAGCTTTAAGCTCTTTAATGATGTTTTGTTGCTTGTCAGAAAGCTCCCCCTTGGACGCTCTTCTGGTAAGCTCTGATAATATTTCCTTTTTTGAAGCCATCTATTCCCCTGCCAGTTGTTTAAGTAAATCCTCTGTTGATGATTCTTTTAACCCTCTGTTGGCATCCTTTAAATTCCGATTTTTCCACCTCTTAAACTCTGCTGGTGGCATCACTTCTTTCAGAATCTTTTCATTCAAAATTGTACTAGTCACATCCCTGAATTGGTTAGGGCTCAAAAATATCTTCTTAAGTGCTGCTTTAGAAGATATAGCGTTATTAAATGACCTAAAAATCTGATCGCCAAATTCTTGCCAGTTTGAGAATTGATCTGGCAAAGTTTCCTTGAACTGTTGGATCAATTCAAAAGCTGGTCGGTTTGTACCGGCTGCCACCTTTGCTAATGAAGTCGCGACCTCGGTCATCAAACCTTTATACGATCTTGAAACCTCGTTTACACCCAAAGGCCCTGTTATAGTCTTCCTAAGCAACCCACCAACACGGCCAGCTCCTTCTTTTTTTACCAAGTCCCTAAAAGCGTCTGCTGTGTTTGATAATTTGTTTAATGCGCCAAAAAACTGGCCGTCTAATAGAGCTGAAGCTTTACCAGTCTGAGTCCCAATCTCTTTTTGGATTGCTACATTCGCAAGAGCTGCGGCCCTACTTACTGCTATTTCCTCATCCCTTTGTGGTTTATCAACAGTGATACCTTTGATTTTAGCACCCTTAATGCCTTGCTTTTCAATATCCGGTGACAATTCAGGACTTACTTTGAAATCACCTCCGGTTGACTTGAAAGGGTCAAACCCTAACTCCGAACTACCAATGTTTTTAGGGAGCAAATCTTGGACATTAGTTTGGGTGGGCTTATCTCCTGTTTTTTGGAGGCCTCTTTTTCTAGGTTGAATTTTATCAGGTACAAAAGGCATTTTTATTCACCAATCCTTTCATATTTTGCAGAATCAAACTCGTTCCAAGGGATACGCCCTGTAGCACCGGTTCCCTTGTCTTTAACCCTAACAGTGTTGCCACCGCCGCCTCCATCAAGCTGACCGGTCAGCATTGTCATTAGTAGATTTGTTAATGGGTTTCCACTACCACCACCTTGCAAAGGTTGAGCTAAACCTAAAGCTCCTAGTCCTTGTCTCCCAAGACCTTTAACCGCGTCCTGTAGTTGCTGCGCTTGTGGCACTGCCCCTGTGAGAGCCTGGAGCTTATTCCTCATAAGCTGAGATTGTAAGTCCTGGCCTTGCTGGCTCTGAGCTAACCGCAGTTGTTGTTGCTGTTGCAAATGAGGCATGGCCCCTGCCGTGAACCCTTGGCCTAAGGCCGCTCCTAATGATCCGAATCTACCCATAATTACTCCTTAAAATTATTAAGACCCCATCCCCTGAGTCGCTCCACCTAACATCCCGCCAAAGGCCGCTCCAACCGGGCCGCCTAAAGCCGCTCCTGCTATCGGAGCCACTGTCTGGAATAACCCTGGAGACCCTGGATTTGCTGGGGTAGCTCCTGTTGAGAGGCTGAACAATCTCAACAAATCTTCCTGAGGTTGACGACTTAGTATATTACCAAATTGCTGTGCTTGTAATGATTGGTTAGCTAACTGAACTGCCTGTTGGTCCGTAGCTCCTGCTTGTCTAAACAACTCTTGTGCTTGTTGTGATTGACGTTGCTGCTCCATTTGAGCTGCGAACTGCTGTGCTCCCAATTGCTGCTGAGCCTGTTGACCTGCGAGCTGTCCTGCTATCTGGCCCAAAGTAGCTTGTTCAGCTTCCCTTTGCTGACCCAAAGCCTCAGTAGTAGCACCTGCCGTTAACAACCCTCTACGATTCAAATCTTCTGTTATATTCCCACGCTGTTGGACTCCTTGTCTTCCGATAGCTGCTTGAGCTGCTTCGAGCTGAGGAGTAAACGCATCACCAACTGCTGTGGTAGGATCGAACGCACTCTGTTGGAATTGGAAGGGAGATCTTGATTGAAATGACAATTCAGGGATTTGACCTAGCTGGTTTTGGAAGGCTTGGCCTGTTCCTAAAGAACCTTGCAAAGACGCTATCTGTCTATCCAAATCCGAGATCTGGCTGCCTAAAGCTCTTTGTTGCCCAGCAGAAGTTCCACCACCTCCACCAAGACCTATATCACCTCTTCGGCCAGGTGTTGACCCAGGACCAGTTGGTTGCCCTTGGAGTCCTGTTAAGGTGTCCTGGAGTCCAGTTCTTTGCCCTGTAAGGGCGTCTATCTGAGACTGTAGTCCAGACTGTAACCCAGGGTTAGACCCTAAGACTTGCCCTGTGAATAATTGGTTAAGAAGCTCGCCTTGTTTCTCAAACCCTGGTGCGCGGAACGCCTGAGCGTCATTACCGCTACTACCAAATAAAAAATCCATGCTCCATCATTTATGACCTTCGACGTGGTCTTTCTTTCTTCGACTTTTATACTTCTTATTAAACATCCCTTTGGTGATCTTCATCCGAATTACATCGTGGAACTCACCATCGTAATAAACGTCTTGTTTGAGCAATGCTTCCTCTTCAAACCCTACCTCAATTGAGCCTTTTTTTGAACTCAAATTTTTAGGGTCCACTCTAGCTATCACTTTAAACATATTATCATAATTCAAAATCCTGTTGACTATCATTATAGTCGCTTCAACGCCTATCTTCTTACCTTGGAACGCCTCATCTATCATAATCCCGTAATTGCAATTTCTATGCCGTTCCTGGATGTCTGTAACAGAAGCAACCCCTATTACCTTACTAATGTCTTTTGCATCAGTAATTACGTATTTCTGGCCATTATTACCGTAATTAGCCGCCATTGATGAATCTACCATCTGTGTGTTCCCAAAGAAATAATCATACTTCCCTGAATGATACCACTGGTAAATATACGCCCAATGGGAATCGTGCTCATAGGGCAACACCCTAATGCTTTCGTTAAACATCTTCATAAGCTCCTCTAGCTTAAAGTTCTAGCCTAGATCCTTTATCTTAGCGGCCAATTTCTTTCTAATGACTGGCTTATCAGCTTTACCATTAGACACTCTTTTATCTAAATTCTCTTCTGCCTGTTTATACCAGAACAACTCGTTATTCTCTGGTTTGCACTTCTCTAGGCACCTCTGAAGTTTAGCAACCTCTATAGCGTCTGGAGACTCTGAGTCTAACAACTCGTCTATCTCAGCGTTTAATGCCGTCATATGCTTCATTTTAATGTAGTTAGCAGGCATCACTCCTTTCACCTTATCGGTGTCGATAGCTATTGTATCCCCATCGAAATAAAGTTGCTGGGCGTAATCATGTCCTTCAGGGAGAAGGGAGCTGTTGATAATTTTAACGCTCATATCTGCCAAATGGTATGCCTTCTCGTGGTCAAGCTTGTCTTCATCAGTCAACATAACCCCAGAATTGAACCATTCTACACCGTGGATTACATCGTCTTCATCATAGTAAACTCTAACTCTATCTTGTGTTTTTCCCATTTTATCTATCTCCAAAAATTGCAAATGAAAGCGAATATGCGGCTGCCCGTATCGTCGCTGTGCTTAGATCGTAAGTGACTAGTGTTACCTGTGATCTTGTTGGGGTGCCGTAATTAGTAAAGACATCTGTTGAGCTGGCGTCAGCTTTGCCTGATGAAGCCAGAACACAATAAACTGTGTCAGCCATCTTGTTTGTACCCCAGGAGACTGTAACAGTCCCCCACCCAGCGGCTACAGCAGACACTGTATTGAAAGAGTCCAGAGTGGCTATGGTCGTTGCGGCTGTGATATTGTACATCGCCCAAATACTAGCACCTGACCTGTACACTAATTCATCAGAGGCTGGAGCGTCTATATCAGGTAACACCAACCCACCGTCTTCTCTAATCTCTACCACATCCGTACCAGAAGGATTTTGGCATGCGAAAGTAGTCCCAACCGCGTCCTGCCTAAGAGTTAAACACCTTGCCCCTGTAGCTGAAGTATTATCGTTGTGGAACTTAGCAAGGTTTCTTGCTGTAGCGTCCGAAGAATTAGACTTAAGATTAATCAACGCCCCAGATGTTAAGGCATCTGCATCATCAATTTGAACCGCAACACCACTTGTTAACGTGTTGGCTTGTAAATCTATAACACCGCCAATTGTCGTAGCTTCAGAGTCTATGAATATTGATTTTGAATCCCCATTCATATCAATGGATAAAGCTGCTTGTGCTGCGTCTTGTATGATTTTTACTGCTGCAGTTCCTGATGCCGAAGTATTGTCATTGTGGAACAGAGACATAGATCTCGTAGTGGCGTCGGATGAATTGCTGTAAATATGTAGCGCATTCGCCGTAGTTAAACCATCTGCAACAACTTTTATCCCATCTACTGTAGTCCCAGAATGCTCTAAAAACACTCCAAACCCATCACCGTTTTGGTCGATATTCACTGCCGTTTTATCGGCGGCCTGAATAACCTCAAATGCTGTTGCGCTAGATGCTAGAGCGCTGGTCTGCCTTACAGAAACTATCGTTCTAGCTCCTAGGTCGGCTGAGCTGCTGCTGACCAAAAGAGCCTTTCCAGTAGTCAGACTGTCAGCAGTCAGTGTCAAACCAACAGTAGTAGTGACTGTGGAAGTCCAGGCAAACGCTGAAGCTGTGTCCATGTTCGCATCATCTATATTCCCATTAACTAATGTATAAAGAGTGTTTTCGTTCGTGTTCACCTCTGTAGCGTCGGCCACTGTGCCGTTTGTAAACGTGAATCCTCTTGTTACTAATCCCATATCATCTCCTAAGTATTAAGGGTCCATGTCCCATTAATGTTCTGGTAAACCGAAGTATTCGCCCCGTTCACCCTATAATACCAATCACCGTCTTGCCCACCTGTGGGGACTCCGATTCCTGCTGTGACCGCCAAATCCCCTATGTCCAAAAACTTCAGCTTACTCCAAACCTCTTGAGTCCAGATCTCCAACTCGTTCAGATACTCTTTTAACTGAGGAGCTTCTTCTAATACCCCCAAGTTAAGAGGGATCTCTGGTGGTCGTCTTAAACTCATACGTCTACAAACTCCGGTTGTATTCCCAAGCTGGATACACTTATAACCAACTCGTTTATATTCAATGTCTGGCTAGCAGTGGTGTGCTCGATTAAAATCTGCATGAAACGGCCGATTAAACCTCTGTCATTATCAGGTGTCATTCTAAGCCTTGAGTAAATAGACGTGGATTTGACCCACTTCATTGTTCCCCAAAGCCCTGTTCCCCAAAGACCTCCCGCTATACTTATTGAAGCTGTACCAGTTGACCCGCCTGTCAAAAGAGTGACGTCTATATCAGACCCTGAAGCCTGAGTGGTCAACATATGGAAGTCGGCCAACAACTTAACCACTTCAACCGAACCAAACCCCAACCTCCCTGATTGCCAAATAGAAGAGATTGTATTCGCATCCTCATCTAGAAGACCGAAATCCTGTCTTAGTGCGAACCCGTTGTAATCTCCGGTCACTAATAACTCTAATCCACTGGAGTCGAATACCGCCATAGAATTGGCGTTAATGCCATCGTGCCGTAATATAGAACTTAGCTGGCGTCCTGTCTGGGAGTTGAACACATCATTCCGGTAGTCATAAAGAACTATAACGTCGCTCGTAGTCCCTGACCCTTCTATTAGGGAGAGCCAATACTGGCCTAGTGTTCTGTAGTTCCCGCTTGTTGCTTGATTGCCAGCAGAAAGATTCTTTGTCTTAAAGAGAGGGATGGCCGGCTCACCTAACTGGAGTAAGTTCTTAGAACCGTTAAACCCTTTAACAACACCGTCTTTAGCTAGGAAGATTAATATGTTCCCGTATCGTCTAGACTCAACCTCTTGGAGAGAATACCCGCTGATACACCCCTCACCAGTAACAACTGTCTGTACGAATAAATCCCTATTGCTAGACCCGGAGATAGCGTAAATCCTTGTCTCTTGGAATACTATGACTCTATCGTTATAAACCGCTAGGCCTGTGATCTCCTCACCGTTATTCTGGAACCTAACTAAGTCGTTTGCTAAATCCCAACTCTCACCGTTTCTCAAAGCAGAGAAGTAAACTATATCCCCAATTGACACCCACAACTTATTCTTATGGACTACTTGGAACTTAAAATTCCCTGGAGGAGTCGCTAGTGCATTGGCGTTCCCTATCCCAGTCCATTTAATCGGAGGGTTCACTCCGTTACTTGCAATTATTACTTCGGCCACCGCTCCGTCTAGGAAAGTACTGAAAGTCCATTTAGATGTAGCGTCACTGGTTATAGTTACGGACCCGGTAATATCGTTCCACGTGGAACTATTTTCTCGAATCGCATCTCCACCTATCCCTACTGTTTCCGATGAACCGTTTAATAAAGTCTGGTACATCCCCGTAATAGGTACCGGAGTAGTAGAGGTCTTCTCTTTGAAAGCGGTAGAGTTTAACTTAGTCGAACCTTTGCGTCTCTCTAATGCTTCATCAGTAATATTATAATTGGTCTCGTCAACACACTCCTTAGGATCGATTTCAATCTGATCGATGCGTTGGTTAATACCTAGGAACTTTCCGATACGAACGGTTGTGCTTGTTAACTCATCTCCCATTAATTGGTCCTCGGAAAGTTAGAAGGGAAAACACCTAGGGGGATTGAGTCGTCTGAGTCAGACCCAACACTCCACACTGAACTCGGCTGAACATGGTCGTTCTTCATATCCTCAATCCTAAGTAAAAACTCCTGCAGTAAAGCACCCGCCATCTGGGGGTTGTTTAAATGATTGTAACATCTGTGTTTAGCGTAGAGCTCCGGCACATCATGGTATTGCTCTGGCAAAAGAGAGATGTCGTTATCATTAACGATATTCTGCATCTTCATGGTGAAATCATAAGTAATCGTCTTCACACTGTCAGGGATGGAGAAGAGCTTAACTATAGGGTGGCTTATAGACCTTGAAGAAGCTGAAATTTCTACGTTGGTCACAACCCCTGCGTTACTCGTGCAAGTCACAGCCCCTACCGTAGCCGCACTCTTTGAGAGTGACATCACCTTGGCAAAAGACTTTGTAGAAGGGACTGAGGACGTTCCGTTCAACGTGACTGTCTCCTGGATGAACACATCACTAGAATCTCTTCCTTGTATCCGGATTAATTGGTTGTCTGAGACGCTGTCAGAAACAAACGTCAACACTGACGCTGATGTGGGCTGGTTCTGTACTGGGCTAAACCCCACCACTCTGTATATGTAAGAATCACCCGTAGCCGTTGGGCCAGGCTCAAATGACCTGAAATACTGATCAGTCATATTGACGATCATCCGAGGGACTTCCTCGTCACGGAGCATGATTATCTTTGAAGTATCTACTAAAGGACTTAAGGCGTATTCGTCATTCTCTGAAGTTGTCGCAAAGGTGTAGTCGAACTGACGCAGCCAAAACCACCCGTGCTTAGGGGCTTTAGACGCAACTATCTTCTGGCCGGCGTTCAACCACCTCTTAATCGAGGTATCAATTACTGTGTTCGGGTGGCATTCAACATTAACATTCTCCACCATCTCCGCTAGGTTCATCTGTCACCTCTTCTTTAAAATCATAAACTGTTTCTTCAGCCTCTTTAGGCTTACAGGTCTTGACGTGCTCTTTAATGACTTCTTCGTCTTCACTCGATTCGTCGCACAAGTTGCACTTAAAAACTAAAGGCGCTTTAACCTCTTTAACCTCTGTGGCCGACTTATCTACCGTGCCATCTTCGTTCTCTACCCAAAGCGGGTTCCAATACTCATAGCCTCTAGAGTTTCTTGGGGCCAAATCTTCCTCACTAGGATTCTTAATGTAATCTAACTTTACTGCCATAAACTACCTCTTAGTTATGTGTTGAAAAGAAGGGCAGAGGCTATTGCCCCCACCCTCAAAGTATTAAATTGTTGTGGCTCCAATTTTCCAAGCTGGTCCGCAAAACAAGTTAATCATTGCTTTACGTACTACTTGGTCACTGGCAACTGCTGCCATATTGTAACCGATTAGCATTTCGTTCTCTGCTCCAGCACCGTCTGTTAATAGAGCGGTACCTGCAATCAACGACTCATCCGTAGGGAGAGCTGTTCCTGCTGCCACAATATCAACTGAAGGGTGGATGCCGTAGAATTGGACCCAACCATAATCGTATTGATCTTGGTCAACCATTACTACACCGGCAACTTGCCCAACCTCGTCATTGGCTGCTGAATCTTCAACGGCCCAAGGGTAAACAACAACGAAATCATCGTTAACCGCTGGGGCTACGCTGAAAGCATCGTCTGTTGCTACTGTAATAGTAGTAGTGGTGTTAGCTACAATCAGGCCAATTTCTCCTTCAGGAGCCGCGCCTGCTGCACCAGCATCGTCAATACAAACTAAGTAACCACCAACATATATATCAGCAGTCAAACCAGTAGTTGTAATAACAGTGGTTGTTCCTGATGTAATGTTAGCAACTGACAAGTTTGCTTTGAACGATTGTACCTGGCCTGCAGTAGCGCCACTGGCTTGATCAAAACGAACATATTTGAACTTACGAAGTCCGAATTCATCCGTTAGATCTTCCCTAATCGCACCCAATTTTTCGAGTGCTGTTGTACTTGTAGTGTCAAGTTTTGTGTCCCAAGACTGCTGGTTCAACCCACCTAACTTTAGTTTTGCATTTGTACTAATAGTCATGATTCGATCCTTTCTTAAGCTGAGAAGCCTGATAGAACCCAGTTTGCTTCACGTCGAGATGTACCCATTTGGGCAAGTAGCTCGATTTTAGCAGACATGATGTTCTGGTTAGCTGGCTCGATAAACTTGCCAGTCACAAAGTTAACGTTCTCGTGGATGAAAAAATGAGTCCAACGAGTGTTAACACCATACATTCTATCAGCAGTAATGTTATCGTCGTAAATAACATCAACACCATGGAAACGTAGAGCCTCGAAACCTAACTCGGCTAGCTTTGCGTTTGTGAATTCAGCTCGGCCATTAGCCACTGACTCCAAACGTCCAAAGTTAGTTGTGTCGGTTACAATGAGGTCTGTCTTATCGGTTCCACGCTGTACTGTTCGCATGATTGTAGACATCTCTGTAAGTCCGTTTGAAGCGAAAGAACCAACAGAAGCGTTAGTAGCATTTCTCCAAAAAGAGTTAGTAGCAGAAGGAATCCCGCCCAATGAGTCATTGGTTGGATCTACTGCAATGATTGCCTCTAATCCCAACATCTCCTTGCCGGAAGTGCCGGTTCCATCACCAAAGATCATCTCTGATACTTTGTTTTCAAGAGTTAGCTCTGCCTGCATGATTGTGGTGTCGATCAGATCGATTTCCTTAGAAGTTCCTGAGTTCTTTGCAGCTTCTACTTTCAAGTAGGTAGCTGGAGAAACAGTTTCCTTCCAATTGTACTCAGCAGCCGAAGGACCATCTTGAACACTAATATCGAACACTTCACCACCGCTAATTGCTTGAGCGTTGCCGAACTTGTCCAATACCGGTAAAACAATAGATGTTCCGCCGTCTAATTTAATTGATCCCTTTTTCTTCATTAAAGCTAAAAAAGGAATGTGATTACTTACGTTATCCGCAAGCTTCTTACTGTAGTTCTGTAACGTCTGTGACGCTAGTCTGTCGAAATTTGGATTCGCTGACATGTTTTTTTACCTTTCAGCAATTCCTACAAACTGTTTTTAGCCTGTTCATAGGCTTCTCTAACAGTCTGGGCGTGGCCCTGTCCTGTGGACTGTGGTTGGGCGTTGGAAGCGGCTGCAGGTGTGTTGATCTGTTTCTGATTGATCTCAGCGTAGGCGGCATCTGTCGCTTTCTGCTGAATCTGCTGTGAGTTATTAGGGTTGGCTGCTGCCCATGCCTGTTCAAGAGTCAAGCTCTGTCCAGTCAAAGGGTTAGTAGCTAATCTTAAATCCATCACTGCATTCTTCATCTGACCAGTGGTCTTATCCACGTAATTGTGTTTGTCCCACTCTTCACCGTACTTTTGCTTCCCGTTACCCTCTTCTTGTCCATAGAGCATTTGGAATTGCATATTGTTAAATTTAGACTCAAGAGCTTGGTTTTGCTGTTTCATCACCTGGGCACCCTCGTAACCAAACTGATCGACCAATTGCTGGTCGTTCATTTGGGACAGAGACTGCGCAACTTGCTGTGGCTGTTGGGTATAGCCCTGCTGTTGGTTTTGAGACTGCTGCTGATAAAATGCCTGCTGTTCCTCTTGGAAAGCTTTGACGTTATCAGCGTGTTCTTTAGTCTTCCTTGTGTAATCCGCCTGCATCATCTCACCAGATGACTGCTGTGCGGGTTCTGTCTGCGTGTCTGGAGATTGTTCTACTTGGGTTATTCCGGCTTCTGCTTCTGCTTGGCCTGAGTCCTCTTGAGAGTTCTGTTCGTCACTCATATTATTGTCCTATGCCGTTTATTCCGGCTATTGGGGGTTGAACTGGACCGGCTCCTCCTAATGGAGGAACTCCTGGCCCGCCTGGTTGTTGAGGCTGTTCGGCCCCTACAAAACTTTGCCCGCTTAGTTCTGGGGCTTGAGACACTTGTGTTGCTGCCTTAGCTTCTCCCAATCCTTCTATCTGCTGCTTGAACTTCTGGTGCATAGCGATGTGAAGGACTTCCTCTGGCGTTCCTTTTGATTCTTGTTGGTGGACGTGTAAGTGAGAGTCGTGGTCCTCATTCATCATTGCCGGTATAAATACCCCCGACCCTAACAAACGACTCTCCTGCATTGGGTTCTCTTTGCGCTTAAGCAAATTATCATTGCGCACATCGAACACCTTCACTCCCTCTTTCATCAATTCTTCGTAATCTATTTGAGCCAGTAACTTAGGGTCGGTAGCTGCAAATCCAACAAAGCCCTGGAGTTTAGAAGCTCTAGCTTGCTCTGAGTCTCTTAAGGTAGACCCTGCTTGGATTCTTGTTGATACGTCCTCTGGTAGGTCTTTTTTAGTAATGACTAGGAATGATCTTTTAGCGTCCCCTTGTAAGCGCTCTTTCCCAATTCTCTCTTGAGTGTTTAAGAAAGCGTTATCTGTCATCTCAGTTAAACGGACCGTGCGGGTTGAAGAGTAATTCTCCTTCATTAAGATAATCCACTTACGTGCTATCTGACCCATCACCTCTTCTAAAATCTCTAATTGCTCGCTTGAAACTTCTCTAGCCGCGAACTCAACCGCCTTTACCTCTGTGGCTGTCTTGTCTCCACCGGACTGGCGGGGGGCTTGTTTAGATATAATCTGAATGTCTTGTCTAGCGGCGGCCTCACCTTGGAATGTCGCTGCCCCTACTGGTGCGTGGATCAAAGGCTCAATGTCCTGGTTTGCATCCAACTCAACCACAGCTCCATCAATAGAAGACTTAAGCTGTGCTTTCTGATCCTCTGTGAAGTTACCACCCCTGCCCTTATACTTAGCAGCGGCTTTCTTGGCGTTGCGAGCTAGCATTGTCCTGTATTTAGACACTTCTCTTAGTTGTTTGTCCCAGAACTGGTAGTCACTTTGCGGGTTTGGCCTATCGGGGATCGCATTATAGGCTAGGAAGTCGTACATAGAGTCGAACTTCTTAAACATAGGCTTACGGTCGAAGACTTTATTGTTAATGCCTGTGACTAGAGTGAATATCTCCCCACACGCTCTATTCTCTATCTCGATATACTCACCGAACTGGAATTCAGGTCTGACCGCTTCATTGAAGTCAGCGGAGCCTGAGGAAGACTTCTCAACACTTATATCTTTCTTGTTCTTAATACCAAACTTGCTGGCGATGTTATTAATGGTGTCAGATACTTGATGCCCTATCCAACTAGAAGACTCATAGCTTGTAGCATCTGGGTCCCTTAATAGAGCCTGAAGGGGGATTCTCTGTGTTCTGACCTCATCGTTCTTCTCAGAATCGTCATAAACAGTAGGTTTGAAGTTCTTCTCGTTCATAAAAGAAGTCTTAAACCCGCATACCCCGTAGAACTTAGAAGACAGTATACCAGATCGCATACGCTCCTTCATCTTCAGAGATTCCCACTTAGCATTGACTAGAATCTCTGAAACCTCTGCCTCTGCTTCTGTACCTGGTGTCTCGTTGTCTGCAAATATCTTGGGGTTCTTAGAATACATCCCCGGGATTGACTGCTTTATGTCTACGTAGATTAAATTGACGTAAACAGCGTCATCGTCTGAATCTTTTAGAAAGTCTGGGTTGTTCTCGTAAGCTCTGACATGCTTATCGCCGGCCGCAAGCATATCTTCACGGTCCTTCTTAGCTAAGGATACGCGCGCCTTCCACTTCTCTATATGGATGGGCTTTTTTCTCTTGGTCTTGTCTTCTTGAGGGTTTTTGTCGTCTTCTACTTCTTTATGAGGCAATTCAGGACTCAAAGCTTCGACTAAGCTATTTCTTCGACACAAAGAGCCTACTAGAGTTCGTTGATTTGCACAAATAAAAAGTTAAGGGCTAATACGCTACACCAAAACCTAATTTCACTTCACTGGAAACGGGCCACAAAAGCCCACAAACTAAACTGGGACACTTTTAGTAAAAGTAATTCTTTTTGGTCACTGACTAAAAGCCTCATATTAGAATAAAATACAGTGATTAATTTCAATTGCAGGCGAGTTAACAGCGCCTTGGGGGTTGTCGAGTCCCCCCAAGGCAAGTACCAGCGGTTCATCCGCACCGTTTGTTAACAACTTAGAAAGTATTCGCTCTCGCTGCCCTATCTTCTCGCTCCGACTGAGCACGGGCTGCTTCCATATCCGTCTTGTATATAACTTTTGTCTCTAAGTGCGGAGATTTCCTAGACATTAAGTATAACCTGCAAGATTCTAGGCCGTGATCTGAAACCTTATCACTTATATCCTCAGGCTTATTCTTGTGTCGCACCGCACTTGATAGCTCTTCAATTAAATTAACACAGTCATTTGAAATGTGCCACTTGGATTCTCTTCCTACTACAACGCCTTTTGAATCTAGCACGTCGATAGGCTTTAAGAACTCCCGCATATGACTCCAACCAGCCACTCTAGAGGAATCCCCCATTATTAAAGGAACACCTTCATCAGCCCATATTTCTTTTCTCTGAACACTCATTATCTTACCAAACTTGTAATGAGCTATGTGAACTGGGAACGATTGGGGATCGCCAATAGAATAATCTATGACCTCATCACCTGTTATTTCTTTAATTTCTCTAGCTGCGTCTATATCTAAGTAATTAGTCTTGTACCACTCTCGGTATGTCCAGATATGATTGTCCGGAGCAATAGCGTGCCAATATACTGCCATCGGTGCTCCGTAACCCCAATCCACCGAGATACACCGCTTCCAATGCTTATTAATAACTACGTCGTTAGGATTGTAAACAGTGAGATCTCTTGAGAACTTATCAAAGAACATTCCCTCGAGAACATCCCATGACCCATCCCTCCAAGCCTTCCTTAACTCATCCGGTAATCCGTCGAGCCACTGCAGGTATCCAGGGTCTTTCTCTATTAAGGTAGGGTTGTCGTCTACTGTCCCAGGGATGAACATTCTACTTCTACCAGTCTTAGGGTCTGGGAACTTAGTCATTGCTGGGGCTGGGGAGACAAATCGCTTCTTTACCCAAGTATGACCCGGGCCTGTTGGGTTTGTAGTAGCGAACATCCGAGCGTCTAATCCGTCTATTGTGGAACGACAACTCCCTAAGAGCTTTAAGTAGTTAAGTTCACTGTCAATCTGAGTCAGCTCTTCAATCAACATCCGCTGATACTCATGGCCCAAGTACTTCCCCAAGGCCTTCTCATCGTTCAAATGTCCTGTGATTATCTTAGCACCAGTGTCAAAGCGGAACTCTGCTGGCTTCCCTACTACCCGGCATCCAAGGCTTCGGTACATATGCTCAGCTCTATCTACCCAATCCTTTAAATCCTCTGAGTTCTGCCGAATTACCAGCCCTCGGTATCTAGGCTGGTGAATGCCCTTGAGCATCCAGACTATCCCACAATCAGTCTTCCCAGGCCCACGGGCTCCACCATACAGGATCTCAAAGCATCTCTGCTTCAAGGCAAACTCTTGCTTGGGCCAGGGCTTCCAGAATTCAGTCATCAAACATCTCCGATACAAAACGGATAACAACGTCACTAGTAAACAAAACAGCGTAAATAATTCCTATTACAACCGCTACAAATATAGCGCTAATCAACAGAGTTCCCATATTAAATCCTCTTCTCAATCTCCATACTTTACCCATACCATTAGAATTATTGATAATACTATAAATGCTATTACTGTGGGGATATATACAAACTGCCCCCAGGTTATTGGGTCATTCCAGCCCATTAAAGACTCCAAACATAATAAAGAACAACTAAGCAAGCAGCACCAGCAGCTAGAGACAACCCCCACCTTCGCTCTCTTGCCCTAGATTCCGCCAATATAACATCTATCTGATCTCTAATTGCCTTATCCTCATAACCAGCATTCAACCTTTCAGTCACAAGCGAGTTGTATGAAGGGTAAGCGTCAAAGTCCTCACCGCATTCCTGGCAAGGAGCCATCCAATCACCATTTTCATCTTGGTCTATAATACTACCGACCTTAGCCGAACATATGTGTGTTGGGAAAGTCTCAGGGTCATTGACCTTACTGAAATACACCGTTCTATCTTGCTTAACACCTTCAACTAATGCTGAACATCCGTCCTCATTCATTCTTCCCCCCTTGTAAGATAATCTGTACCGTCTTCTTTCTCAGCCATATCCACCCTCGTTAAATAATCTGTCCCTGGTATCCAAACTGTGTCATTCTTATCAAATTCTATCTCGATACCATTAAAAAGAACCTTCTCTGTTAATTCTTTAATGTCAGGTTCTATTGTTGCCATATCCAATCCTCAAAGTTCCATTTCTCTATTATAGCCCAATAACACATCTCTTCTAGTAGCTGGTTGTAGTCAGTCTTTGTCATCATAGGTCGCCATGCTTCATCATATCTTCAGCTAGCTCCTTGAAGTACTTATCCTGTTGTTTCGGTGACAAACCACTTATTTGTATAGCTTTAGGACATTCCTTCTCCCCAAACAACTCACCTAAAGACTTATACATCTCTTTGGCTTCTTCGACTGTCACCCTCCAGTCTTTGTTGCCTGCTGAAATAATTATGTGTCTAATCATCATACTCCCAACCAAATTGCCTGAATCCGTACCATCGCTCTACTGGAACATCCACACTCATTGCCTCTGTTGCTGACCCACTTATGTTGTATTTCTTGCTCTCATCGCCAACAAACCCACACTCACCAACCCATTTGACCTTAACCACCCAGCCCCATTCCTTGTAATGAGAGTTGGTTAGCTCTTTACCCACTAAGCTTTGATCGTTTGGTTTTATGTTAATCATTCTTCCTCCAGCATGTCATTAAAAAGAAGGAATGCTTGTTCATAAGCTCGAACTATCTTCTTAACATTCTCAATGCCACCACAGGCCTCTACGTCATTTTGCAGTAAGCTCATATCAAACCCTATGAATTTAAAATCTGGATGCTCTACCGACAGCTTCAACCGAGATACCCAGACGGCTTGATGCTTCATCTTCTTGAAATCTTCAAATTCTATCTCTTTTACGTTCATTCTTCCCCATCTGCCATAACATTTTTAGAGTACGAGCCTTCCGCATAGTCCTCGTACCACATCAAAAGCCGTTCTTTTTTCCCCGAAGCATCTATGTAGTAACCCATTTGATACTTCCAAAACATCAAGCTCCTTAGGTAGAACGACCAAAAGGTCTGGTCTCGTCTGAGGTGTATACATCTAATCTTCATTCTTCCCCCTTAGGTGCTGGATTGGCGCCGGTCTGCTTTGGGTTCTCATTCCAAACTTTCTCGAATGCCCGCTTAAACTCTGTGTTATCCCACACAAAGTCCAACTCACCCTCATCTATACTCACGTACTTCTCTTCTCTATCGTCATTAATCCAGAAGATTAGTCCTGCATACTCCCTAGTTCTTACCTTATCACCTATAAATACCTTGGATTCTACTCTAGGGCCCTTAGATACTATTATGCCCTCACAAGGAGTAATCTCCTCTATTTTAGCTAAGATAATGCCATGATTAGCTCTGTTATCCCACTTATCTAGCTTAATTATGACTTTCTTGCCTAATGCTCTTAGGTCTTGTGGTTTATAGTTCATTTTACCGCCGTAGTAATATCGCTTATCAACTTAATAGTTGCGTCCTTTAGCTCCTTTGAAAGAATCACCAACTCTTCATTCTTTTCTATCAATTTGATGATGGATTGGCCGAAGTCTCTAGCCATTGATGGGTTCTCAAACATATCCACTAGCCTTGAATCAAGCTTGGTTCCCTCTACTGCCACTGCAAAAGGATCAGCTAGCCATCTTAGTTCTGTATTAGTCATCACTAAATATCCGATCTGTAATTTTATGTGCGGCGAAAAGTATTATACTCATGACTGAAATTGCGAACAAAACAGACCCAAATAAGTCCCCTTTTAATTTAATGGTAACCATAATAGCTAAATATAACCAAGCTGCACACACAGAAACCAGAAGCCCCCACAAAACAGTCAGCTCAATCCTCTCTGAGCTGCTATAATCATGCCATCTTTGCTTTTTGTTATCCACCATCACCCTTACTAACAAACTCTATTGTTGTTGCTGTGTTTATAACCTTTTTACATTTGTATGTTAGTCCGCTCAGAAAACCTCCATTAGCCCGTGTAGATGAACAGGGTACTTCTTCCACCCATTCTTTTAACCTCTGGTAAGTATTACCGTCCATCAACACCAATTCAGGTGCCATGCCCACCAACAGCTTGAACTCACTGAAATTCTTCTCCATAACCGCCATTAAATCATCATCTTCTGCCACTACTGTCACTCTGGAGTATGCCTTAGTCCTTAGCTCTTTAGCCTGACGCTTAAGGACCTCTAGCTCATTCTCTGCTAGCTCTATCTGAAACTCTATGCTCTTAAGATTCATCCCACCACCTCATAGTTCTCTTCGAAATAACCCTTAGATTCCTTATGGTACCCTGCACTAGTAGTTACTACATAATCACCTGGGCAGACAAGATTACCACTCTTATTCCCAAAATCTATCCATCCATGTTGTAGTTTGATTTTACCGCAGACTTTACACTCTTCTAGGCCATCCCTCTCTGGGCTCTGATAGTATCTTACTACCTTCCCTTCTCCTTGGTATGGCCCTAGTCTTGAATCACCAACGACTAGATTGTCGTCTTCTGGATGATCTCCGTTGACCCACCATTGTGTAGCCTCGATGATCTCTTTCTTCTGGTACTTCATCTAACCCCCTATGAGTTATTCTTCGTCTTGAGGGATGTCAGCGACTCTTTCCCAGCCATCCCTTTCATAAGTCCACACTGTGCCATCATCACATAATACACATAAATGCTTAGTGAAACTGTCTGTCACCTGGAACTGTATATCAACTATTTTACGTTTTCTATCTACAATTGAAGTCACTTAAACCTCCTATGAGTTATTCTTCTTCAATCCCTTGTAATGGCTCTAGGTCCAATAGCTCTGCGAACACACTACCTTTATGGCCCCGATAAGTCTTACTGTCGCCCACAGCTTCTATGCTCAACCTCTTAAAGTTAGCATTTAACTCTGCTTCCGCCTGTTTCTTGAAATGATCTAGAAGAGTCTTCGATAATCCTGCAGACTTGCTAGTTACTTTAATCATTCTTCTTCCTCAGGTAAATATACCTTCAAGTTATTCTCTATCTTATCTCCGTCGGTTGTTACGTCCTGCCTATCAGTCCATTTAAACCGGTTCTTCATATTAAATATCCATGCTGAGGCGTTTAACTTTGGTCCTTTGTCTTCTGCAAATATTCCGTTAATCCCCGCTAACTCCCAAAACTCTTGCCCTGCAGCGAATGCCCTCTTCTTGGCTTCGGAGAATTCAGGGTGTTGTTTCTCCCATTCATATAGAGTGTCTACGCAACAATTACAATGATTACAGAAGGTTGTGTAAGATAAGCCTGTCTTCATATGGGCTATTAATGCTTCACAATACTCTGGTCTGTACTTTGTTGGTTGTCCTGCCTTGCTCAATGTATCTCCATGTCTTTTAGCATCTCTGTGCAATCTAGTGTGTATGAGTCTCCGTCGTATAAATCTTCTATATCTTCAGGGACTCTTGCTTCTTTTATTTCTAAGAGTTTTAGGGTTTCTAGTAAAATGTTATCTCGTAGTGATTCTGTTTCGTAGGCTACTGTAGTTAGGCGGGCACAATTACTACACACTGCTACCTTTCTATCTGAGTATTCCTTTATTTCGAAGTTAAATATCATTAGCGTCTCTGTCTTTTATGAGATGCCTCAGCCCGAGGAAACACTTCTTTAGCTTTTCAGCAAACAACTCTAACGCCTCCAAGCCCTTCAAATCCCCCAGTTTCTGTAGTTCTTCTGAGGAAAAAACTAAAGGGGATGTTAACGCACCACCATCAAACTCTAAATCAACCACTACTACATAAGCAGATAGCGACTCTAACAATTCTGGGCCGTAAGTCCCATGTGCTCTTATTCCCTTAATATCCATTAATTGTCTCTCTCTTCGAACTCCTGTAGTATTTCTTTGTCTGTAGGGGTGTTTACTGGAGGAACCGTGCTTAAGCCGGAAAGCCAACCTTGTATCCAGATCTTCTCCATCTCACTCAGTTCTTTTTCCTCCACATCACCACCTTTCTTCTTTACTTTAGCCTACTTTCGTTAACTTGTACAAACATTAAGATATAATAATAACGCAACCTCTTAATTTCTATAGTCTTTCAACTTATTTTAATTGTATTACACTTTTCTCTTGCTACAACTTGATTAATGTATTACATTGGTTCTAGGAGATACTTATGAAACATTTAAAAGAAAAGTTTGAGAGAGAAGTTAGAGAGTCTTTTGACCAGGTAGGTTTGAGGCTCGTAAAGGCCGTTATAGAGGATAATGTCAGTCTACAGTACGATCATGTGGAAATAGATGACATCGTTGAATCAGCGTGGGCTGAGATCGTCTCAACGGGTAATGCTGCTCAGTGGGTAGATGAGATAACCAGAGAATTGGAGGAATTATGAATAGTTATAATAATGGGTACCTTGATGCGGTTGTTGCTTTGAGGGCTCTCCTTGAGACTAAAGAGTTTATGCTTAGTAAAGACGACTTCTATATGACTGACGATAGTCTGGGAATTGAAGTTAAAACCCTTAAAGAAGCTATAGAGTTTCTTAAATTGAAAGTAGAAGATAATGAAAAAAGTGAAAACTAAACACGGTGGTAAACGTAAGGGGGCGGGGCGTAAACCTGAGGACCTTATCAAAGACAAAGCTGTGATTGTTAGGGTTGATCCTAATGAGCATAGGGCTGTTAAGTCTGCAGCTAAAGCTGAAAAACTAAGTATCTCTGATTTCTTGAGAGCTTTAATCTTTAATCAGAGGTAATTATGAAGGTTTTACTTGTTCTACTAATGCTTGCTGGGTGCTCTGGGGAGATTGAAACTATTACTTTCCCTGAACTACTCCAACATAATGACTGCTTTAGATATACCAGGGACGAAGTTTACATTAACGAGACACAAGAATGTATCGATCTTATGTGTGAGATTGATGATTCTTACTGTGAGGAGTTAATATGAAAGAATTTATTTTCTGCTTAATAACAGGGGGATTAACCACCACCGTCCTCCTTACTATAATGGCATTGCTTTGTAAATGGATGGGAGGGGAAGCACTCTCAGGTCTTATATTGCTCTCAGTGCTTATAATAATATCCGCTATTCTTGGAAGGGCAATCAGAGATTTATACAAGGAGTTAATATGAAAGAGGGTTTAGGAATAATTGGAGCCATCATAGGTGCCTTTGTTGTATCCGGCATGATTTGGGCCTGGATATGGGATGGCATTCAGTGTGTTGGTAGATCAGTATGTATTTAAGGGAGTTAATATGACACTATCACAAGCTATTAAAGAACGAGATCGCCTCACTAAGCTTATTAAAAAGCTACAGAACAAGAAACTTGAGGGGAAGAGCTACACTAATCAAGCCAAGAAACATGGCATGACACGTGTCTACCTCCGTAAATCTATGGACTACAGGAAAAACCCACCCAAGTTGTATGAGTCTGTCTGCACTCACTGGCGTGTAAATGGTGTGAAACGAGCTTCTACCTTCAGTGTTATTAAGTACGGTAGAGCTAAAGCTATTGAACTAGCTAAGAAGAAACAACGTCAGATGGTTAAGAAAGGGTATTGATATGGGATGTGATATACACGAAATGATTGAGGTTGAGAGTACCTACAGGTGGTTAAACGCCGGGGACCCGAACTCTGACAGAAACTACACCATATTTTCGGTGCTTGCTGATGTCAGGAACAGTGACGGTGTACCATTTATTTCTTCTCCCAGAGGAGTGCCTGAAAACTGTTCACAAGAGTTTGAGGCCCTGGTTGAGTATTGGGGAGCTGATGCACACTCGTTGTCTTGGGTCACATTAGAGGAAATGAAAGCCTATGATATTAACCAGAAATACACATCAACCAGAGTTATTACAGGCAAGGACTCAGATGGTAAGATTACCGGGACATGTGCTTGGACAAAAGATAAACACCTTGGTCCTATAGGTGAAACTACTATCTTTGGTGTGTGGGGCCCTCATTCATGGAACAACCTAATAGCTAAGATGGAGAAAGCCTCCGAAGGTAGGCCGACTAGGCTCTGCTTCTTCTTTGATAACTAACTGAAAGGAACCAATGAGAATACTACCAATATTCAACGCAATACTAGAGTTCTTTACACCTAAAGCAACGATTCAACCTAAAGCACAGACTATAGATGTGTACGAGTTGGCCTATAAGACTGACCCATATCTACTGACTATGCTAGAAAGCGGGATGTTATGAAACTACTACTAACACTACTAACTGCATGCGATAACGGAGAGAAGTCTGAACCACCTCGCTGCCAAGAAGTTAACAAAGGCAAGGATAAGTTCATTATGTGTGAAGCTGATGGGACCTTTAAGAAACCTCAGATCCTTCCTACTCCTGTGCCAATCCCTGAACCTAATCCACCTGCTGATTGCTTTCGTCTTTTAGAAAACGGTGAGTGCTCTGAGACAGTACCCCGTGATCGTGATGGTGAGACCTTACCACACTATAAAGGGAACCCTGGGGAGTTGTTATGAAAGTGATCTCACCCCCACAAACAACAGCAGAGCAAGTGAGTATAGCATACCGAGAAGGTGAGAGAGTAGGTGAAACTGCCAAAGAAGCTTTAACTAAATGCAATGAACTGGAGAAAGAACAACTTAAACGAAAGGAATGAAAAATGAACATAGATGAACTGACATTAGGTCAGATTAAAGAAATCAAAAGTATGTACGGAAATAGTCAAAGCTCTAACCACCCAATGCTTGGGAGAAGATGTTTAATTAGGACTTATTCTGCCGGTGTCCATATTGGAGATGTGGCATGGATAAACCCTGAAAATTCAATGGAATGTAAATTAGACAATGCTCTAAGACTCTGGAAGTGGTCAGAAGGTGGGCTCTCATTAAGCAAGGTTGCAAAATACGGGATAGAGGGCGGTCGATTGAATGAAACCGGTGAAGTGGGGCTTACAAATGTAATTGAATACATACCCACAACGTCTGAAGCGGAGGAAACATATGTTAAATTTATCGAAGATAAAAAATAGGCATCATGGCGATGGTTCTGGTGATGGTTCTGGTTCTGGTTCTGGCGATGGTTCTGGCGATGGTTCTGGTTCTGGTTATGGTTATGGTTCTGGTTCTGGTTCTGGCGATGGTTATGGTGATGGTTCTGGTTCTGGTTATGGTTATGGTGATGGTTCTGGTTATGGTGATGGTTCTGGTTATGGTTCTGGTTCTGGTTCTGGTTCTGGTTATGGTTCTGGTGATGGTTATGGTGATGGTTCTGGTTCTAGTTCTGGTTATGGTTCTGGCTGTGGCGATGGCTCTGGCTGAAGTGTTTTGACTTAAACGAAAGGTGAATGATGAGTGAAATAGCAGATATGATTTTGGAAGGTGAGCAATGTTCGCACTGTGGGGTTGTGTTTCTTGAAGAGCATGGGTTCCCTGTTCTTTGTGAGGATTGCTTCAAAGAAGAGACAAAAGAAGAGCGAGCCGGGCTACCAAAGGCAACCAATGACTAAAATATTCTGCGAGAACTGCGCCAGTATGCAGCCTATGCGAATCGATAAGATGTCTAGTGATAATTTGAATGGAGAAATTATGGGTAATAGCGACAATTTTTTAATAAAAATAATAAAACACATACTTTTACTAAGGTGGTTGAAACAAGACGGCAAAGAATATCTAAAAGTAAAAGTGAACAAACCTATCAAAAAGGGGGAACTAGTTTCCCTGGATGATATAGAATCCGTAGAGGATGATTAAACGTGAAAAGGTTATGCCTTAAAGGAGTTATAATTAAACTTTGAATGGACGGGTGGCGGAATAGGTAGACGCTAATCCTTAGGCTGTGACCGTAATGGGCAGGCACACGACAGCTATGCAGGGTGACTATACGAGTACTTTCTCCATGATGTTTATGGTGGCTGGTGACATCAGCCTTAATTGATAGTCGTCTCGG